>Ga0307514_10000046_pt1 | contig 339335 bp, 342 predicted proteins | sample 16_EM_MG_FD_203088 | JGI IMG/M metagenome (GOLD analysis project Ga0307514, IMG submission 203088) | Populus trichocarpa ectomycorrhiza microbial communities from riparian zone in the Pacific Northwest, United States - 16_EM | ecosystem: Host-associated > Plants > Roots > Unclassified... | reverse complement strand
AAAACCCCGCCCAAAACACACCCACCCCACCCCCCCCCCCCCCCCCCCCCCGCCCCACTGCGGTGCAACTCCACTAGCATAGGCGCTCCTCAATCCTCATCAGAGCTCCTCAGCCTAGATTGAACCTCTTCAATTTCATTCTGCAATCAATTCCTCCTCTCAGTGTTCCTCTATCCCATTCCGCACTCTAGACCCCCCTATCCGCACTCCTTAGCCTGGGATGGAAGCTCTTCAATTCCCACCGGCACTCCTCTAATGCATTCCACACTCCTTACCCCACCCCTTTTCGGTGCTTCTCCAGCAGCAGCAACTCTAGTTTCCGTCAGAAACACCCGGGTGTTCCGGACGGCTCTGACGGCTCTGACGGAACCTCGTACCCTCTAGCAGAGAATTACATGCTGCACGTCGCCCAGGCGACAGGTCCGAGTTTACTGGACTGATGTAGTGGCCTCCAGGTGCACCTGGGAGCACCTGGGAGCACGTTGAATCACTGTAGAGCAGTCTGGGAAAAACATCTTCTTTGGGAATGTTGATGGTGCGCCTGGAAATCATAGTTTGTATTCTCATCTATGTATCTATGTATCTATATAGCTACCTATCTACACACGGTATATCTGGACTGGCAGCACGCAGTGATTGAGAGCAATTCGAGGTGCGCCTGAAGATGGCGATCGAGTGAACTCAGCAATACACTTTGAGGCCATGATCAAGCGAGTTTGGAGATACAATCGGAGACCGAGATCGAGTGAACTCAGAGATGCACTTGGAGGCCGTGATCGAGCGAGTTTCGAGATGCATTTTGAGGCCGTGATCGAGCGAGTTTGGAGTTTCAATCGGAGACCGAGATTGAGTGAACTGAGAGATGCACTGGGAGGCCGTGATCGAGCGAGTTTGGAGATGCAATTGGAGACCGAGATTGAGTGAACTCAGAGATGCACTGGGAGGCCGTAATCCAGCGAGTTTCGACATGCACTTGGAGACCGAGATTGAGTGAACTCAGAGATGCACTCCGAGCTGTGATCGAGCGAGTTTAGAGATGCACTTGCAGCAGGCTATGATCGAGGGAGATTAGAGGAGTACTTGGAGGTGGTCGATCTAGAGGCGGTCGATGGGAGGCGCGCCTGGGGCTGAGACTCTATTCATCGGTTAGTTAACTCGAAACCGTGGGAATGTGACGAGGTGACTTTACCTTTGAAGCTCTTATGGAGAACTGGCTGGTGGCAGTCAATCTGTAGGAAGGTACACCGGAAGCTGAAGCTACATTCAGGGGTCAACTCGAAATCGAGAGAATGAAGGAACGACAGAAAATCTTAGGTGTATGCTGTACTCGGTGTATGCTGCACTCGGCGTATGCTGCACTCGGCATTAACTCATGATGATGGCATGGAAAAATAGAGAGGGATGACTTAACTTTGTGTTCTTGCAATGATGGTAGAGTTGTGGATGAGAAAGAGACAGATGGGGGATGAAGTTGAGAACAATATGGAGGCTACGAGCAGACCTGAGAAATCAGGGGTACAACTTGCCTGATTGGGTTCAGAAGACCTCGTATCGGTGTTATTACCCGCCGGATCGGGACTCGTACCTGCCGTATCGGGGATGGTAAATTGACTCGCACACGAAATTCTCTTAAGTCTCAGTTTCTCATGATGATTTCCCCCATCTCCTCTGATCTCTCTCGTTCTTGTGCTCAACTCTACCATCACCTACAAACACGAAGTTAAGTCATCCCTCTCTATCTCTCCATGCCGTGATCATGACTTAACACCGAGTACCGCATACATCAAGTACAGCATCATCTCAAGATTGACAGTCTCCCGCTCCCAGCTGTTACGGGGATACTTAGGTACCAAACACAGGTACTAGTACAGCCGTAGATCCTATTTTTGTAGTTGGATGTATCTGGCTTCCGCTTGCCTAGCCTTTTTAAGTTGTTTTTTCGATCGGGGTAAAGGGTTGACCTGTCCTTTCCTAGTCCTTCTTAAAGGGTCCGGAATGTAACTACCCTCGGATTCCTCTGGTATCTTCCTACCGGAGTCAATGCTAACGTCTCTAGCAATATCTCTCGGAATTGAAGATATTCCTCTGGCAATCGTTGATTGTCCTATTTCTAGTTTATCGATATGTTGTCGTAGATGTTCGTCCAACCCAACAATCGATGCTATCCACCAGGTACAATTTGCTACAAAGAAGTAACGATATTCTCTGGCGTAAGAGACAATCTTTTCGAGTGCGTATACAATAACGTCGTTGTCGCTCTCAAAGGATATAGTCATTCGTGGAACCACTTTCCGAAGGTGCGGGGCTGCCGCTACAAAAAGCTAATAGATTTTATATAATAATAATAGGTATCATAAAAACTCAATAATAAATAAAGGTCTTCTTTCACTGGTAGGTTTCTGACTGTTCGCTGCTAGAGCTTGTTCTCTCCATTGCCTGGACGATGTGATCTCTTTATAGTCATGTTCGAGGGCCAGTATTCTTATCGCCCAGACTTCCATGCTATGATTCCGCTTATCGCATAATTGCAGTGTTATGGTTGCGTCTTACATTCTACTGAATGCGCCCCGTAATTGACTGCCACGCTTCCCTTTGGTTATCGTGTTAATATAAATGTGGTTTTGAAGCATTTCGCTCCTGATTGAAATCAGGCCATCCATTATATTAAATTATGTCAAATAACGTATCCGATGAGAACTTCAACTTGGACATATTGCGTACCCGTTTGTTTCAGTAGTGAGGACATTAACGACTGACACGTAAGTCTGCGTATTCGCAATTTAACTGTGTTTGATCTTCTTAATGCTTAAATTGCAATTCTTAGTGCTTCACCATAATTGGCTATTCAGCATTGCATCATAGATTTAAACAGCGACCAACTGATACTATGCTCACGTAGATTTTGACACGCCTTATTATGACGTTGCGATGCATACGGTCTTAACTCAATAAGCCGGTTCGCTTCAGGCCTCTTATCTTCAGCCTATGCCAATAATCCCTCAGACACTGCATGCTTAGGTCTCGACCTTCCGTAGACCGGGTGTTGCCACAGTTGGTCTCACCGCTTTTGCGCGTGAGCTGCAGATACCTCGTAATCGCATATTGCATATCGTCTGCTGTGCATGTAATTCTGCGTAATCGCAATTTAACTATGCATTGTCCCGCTAGATAAGATAAAGTAAACGTGGCCAAGAGTCATGCGCATCTAAGAAGGTTTTTCACTTCCAGAGTAGGCAACATAACTTCATCATCATATTTGAATCCGACAGTACGACCTTAGTCTTCTACTGCTTGATCGACAAGTGACTCAAGTGTAACCCCGCTAAAGATCACTTGACAGACAAACATGACATCGTATTCGAAGGTAGGTGTTTTGCATCCCATAGGTTACCCTAAGACATGTACCTTCTCCGATCTGTCATGTATCTTTATCACTGTTAGAGGAGAACCCCTAACACCAGCCAGTTTCCCGCTCCGAAAGTACTCCTCCAATCTCGCTTGATCATAGCCTGCAAGTGCATCTCCAAACTCACTCAATCACGGCCTGGCAGTGCATCTCTGAGTTCACTCAATCCCGGCCTCCGATTGCATCTCCAAACTCGCTCAATCACGGCCTGCCAGTACATGTCTGAGTTCACTCAATCTCGGTCTCCGATTGCATCTCCAACCTCGCTCAGTCACGGCCTCAAAGTGCATCTCCGAACTTGCTCCATCACGGCCTCCAAGTGCATCTCTGAGTTCACTGGATCTCGGCCTCCAAGTGCATCTCCAAACTCGCTCGATTACGGCCGCGGAGTGTATCTCTGAGTTCACTCTATCTCGGCCTCCAAGTGCATCTCTCAACTCGCTCGATCATGGCCTCCAAGTACATGGTTAGTGTTAGCAACGGTTCCGTTTTCGGACCGTTTGTATTATAGCGGTTCCATCAAAACCCGGACCTGGCCGGTTCGGTCCGGGTTTGTGCAAAACGGTTCCCTCAATTAAGTCCACGAATATTCATCCAATAATTTAGTGTTTGGTACATGAAATATGCAGCTGCAGACGGCCCATCTTTTGGTGGTCTCCGATTTTTGATATCTTTAAAACTCAGCAAGCTGCTTTGAGATTATTGTCATTTTTGGCGTAAAAACGAGGTTTTTGGGCTGCTGCTTGCTGAGATTTAAAGATATCGAAAATCGGAGACGGCCAAAAGATGCGCCGTGCAAAGCTGCATATTTCACATACCAAACACTATACTCTCTAATCAATATTTGTGGCCTTAAAGTGATGGTTCGCTTAAAAAATCGTCGATTTTTGATGGGGTAAGGCCGTTGCCACGCAGACCTATAATACCCGCCGGGTCCAAAACTGGAACCGTTGCTAACACTATACATGGTTAATGAGCGACGGCGGGTGTACGGAGATTCAGGGGTAACGGAGGTGGACTGAGCGACAGGGAGTACATATTCGGGACACCCCGGGGTAGAGAGACATCATCTCATTTTCATCTCATCTGGATCCGCGCAATTCCGTGGATTCTCATGGCCGGGTAGTATCATATCTTCTCCCATTCTTCCTAGGCTCCTTGAGCTAGAACCGTTCTTTCTCACGAATTCCATGGTGCTCTCAATGGGTGTCTCCCGGCACTCCTCCGATTATGCTCGACTACCATCTGTGGCCAGATTGACCGTATGTATATGTATAGAGATACTTAAATAATACATGCCATATTATGAGGTAGCGAATCTTGTGACTGTAACAAAGACGAATATGATAGACGAAATGCCTTGTGCTTATGGAACCCTAAGAACCACTGCTTTGACAATACGGCACCAAGTTTCCCGCAGAGCTGCGCAGTGGTCTCAGCTGCTCCAAAATTTGACTAGAACCCATTGCGACGTATGGTTACAGTTGGCCACAACACTACAGTATTCGTTTACAATAGGATACCGACAGAGCAAGAAGAACCAGCGAAACTGGGATCGGAGGGCAATATGTAACGCGACGCGCGGTATTGGCGCCGGGCGCGGAGTAATCTGCCACCGGGGTTCCTCTGACGGCTCTGACGGAGGGCGTCCACTCTGACACAGCCATTCTGCTCGGACGGAAATGTTTTTTGCTGATGTCCTCTGGGATAAGCACTCCACAATCCCATCAGTGCTCCGCTGCCTGGATTGGCTCTCCACTATTTCATTCCGCACTTCTCAACCCACCCTCTTTTGGCGCTTCTCAATTTCATTCCGCACTCCTACACCCTCCTCTTTCGGCGCTCCTCAATTTCATTCCGCACTCCTTAACCCCTCCTCTTTCAGTGCTCCTCAGCTTAAACTTGACGCTCTTCTTTTTCATTCTGCGCTTCTCCAACACCTTTTGTGGTACTCCTCTTTTCCACACAACACTCCCCATCTGGCGCTCCTCTTTTCCCCTGATAGTTGTTCCCATTTTTCATCCGAATGTATCATATTTCCTCTCATACCCCCATTCAGGTTTGCAGCTAGCTAACATCTCATTACACCTGTGTTAGATATCACAAATCGAGCCAAATGACATTGGAATTCCATTTCATCCACTTGCCAGGAACGAATAATCAGCAAATACAAGGAGCGCCTCCAGCTTCTTTGCGCTGTTGATGAACTGTGTGTTCCTGCTTTCGTTGGCCCTGATGGGATGGGTGATGGTGTGGATGACATCGACACCATGTTTGAATGATATTTTTTGATGGCTTAGTTGGGTTATTATTTTGGTGTACCTGGGTTTATATTTGAATCTCTCACCTTTTTCTTTCATTTCCTTAATTTAGCGAGGCCCAAAATACAATGTTGAAGAAGATGACAGCTAGTATGATTCAGAAGTGATAATGAACAATAATCCATGCATCATATTCACTGTTGAGGAAAGTCAATTGCTCATGTACATCGGATGAGTCTCAGATAATGCCTGCAGTCCTCCGAATAAATATCCATAAGAACCCAGGCATCTGTCAGAGTTTGTTTATGATACCCGCGTTGGTTCGGCAACACTCCCAGGTGCACCCAAGGTTCTCTCCGGCGCTCCGACTTGCTCCCAAACTTATCACAATCACTTCCGTCATACTCCTCTATCAGTCATCAGAGATCCCAGTTACATCTGTAGTACCTGTCGTCAGAGATTCCAGTTACTCTGAATGCCTGCCAGAATTCCCTCCTAGGGTCTGATACTCTCCTGAAATTGACGCTTCTTAGTTAACACTCCACATCCTCTCAGACACTCCTGAAGTCTTCCAGAGAGTAACATACATCAGCAAAATGTAAATCGGTCTGAAAGCCACACGCAAACCTCCCAGACACTTCGGGAGACCTCACCGGTGCTCCCAAGTAATTCCAGATGCTCCCAGGCCCCCCTGGAGCTAAGCAAAGTGCTCTCACACTCTGCAAGAGCATTCTCAGGTGCTCCTGAGAGCACCTGCAGTTATGGAGGTGCATTCAGAATGCTACGAGATTTGACTTATAAGATAGTCAAATTTTGGAGCTGCAGAGACCTCTGCACAGGTCTGCGGGAGACTTAGTGCCGTATTCTCACAGTAGTGGTTCTTAGGGTTGACTAATTACAAGGCATTTCGTGTATCAGATTCATCTTTGTTACAGTCACAAGATTCGCTGCATCATAATATAGCATGTATTATCTATCTAAGTCTCTCTATATATATACATACAGCCAATCTAGCGACAGATAGTACTAGAGCGTAATCGCAGGAGCACCTGGAGACTCTGATTGAGAGAACTTAGAGATGCACTTGGAGGCCGTGATCAAGTGAACTCAGAGATGCACTTGAAGGCCGTGATCGTGTGAACTGGGAGATGTACTTGGAGGCCGCGATCGAGCGAGTTAGGAGATGCACTTGGAGGCCGAGATCGAGTTGAACACAGAGATGCACTTGGAGGCCGTGATCGAGCGAGTTGGGAGATGCATTTGGAGGCCGAAATCATGTAACGAAGAGATGCACTTGGAGGACACGATCGAGTGAGTTTGGAGATGCACTTGGAGGCCGGGATCGAGTTGAACTCAGGGATACACTTGGAGGCCGTGATCAAGCGAGTGGGGAGATGCATTTGGAGGCCGAAATCGTGTAACTCAGAGAAGCACTTGGAGGCCGTGATCGAGCGAGTTTGGGGATGCACTTGAAAGCCGTAATTGAGCAAGTTTGGAGATGCACTGGGAGGCCATGATCGTGCGAACTTGGAGGCCATGATCGGTCAAGTTTGGAGATGCACTTGGAGGTCATGATCGAGTGAACTCAGAGATGCACTTGGAGGCCGTAATCGAGCGAGTTTGGAGATGCACTTGGAGGCCAAAATCAAGTTGAACTCAGAGATGCACTTGGAGGCCGTAATCGAGCGAGTTGGGAGATGCACTTGGAGGCCGAGATCGTGAAACTCAGAGATGCACTTGGAGGCCATAATCGAGCGAGTTTGCAGATGCACTTGGAGGCCATGATCGATCGAGATTGGGGGAGTACTTGGAGGTGGTCGATCTGGAGGCACTAGATCGGTAGGGAGGTGCGACGGCAGATGAGACTCTATTTATTGCTCAACTCATAATGGTGGGAATTTAGGGAGTTGAGTACAATATGGTCTGCCGAGAGATGAGAGACTGGCTGGGAGCGGGAGACAGTCGATCTTGGGATGATGCAGTACTCGGTGTTTGCTGTACTCAGTGTATGCTGTACTCGGTGTATGCTGTACTTGGTGTATGCTGTACTCGGTGTATGCTGTACTCAGTGTTAACTCATGATCATTGCATGGAGAGATAGATAGGGATGACTTAACTTCGTGCTGTTAGATGATGGTAGAGAAAGAGAGAGAGGAGAGAAGATGGGGGAAATCATCATGGGAAACTGGGACTTAAGAGAATTTCATGTGCGAGCCAATTTACCATTCCTGATATGGCAGGAACTACTCCCGATCCGGCAGGTAAAAACACCGATACGAGGTCTTCTAAACCCAATCAGGCAAGTCCTACCCCTGACTTTCCATATCTGCTCGTATCCTCTATATCGTTCCCATCTTCATCCTCCATCTCTCTTTCCCTACCATCATTGCAGAACACAAAGTTAAGTCATCCCTCTCTATCTCTCCATGCCATGATCATGAGTTAACACTGAGTACAGCATACACCGAGCACAGCATACACTGAGTACAGCATACACCGAGTACTGCATCCACCCATGATTGTCTGTCTTCCCTTCATTCTCACGATTGCGAGTTGACCCCTGAATGTAGCTTCAGCTTCCAGCGTGCCTCCCTTCAAGATCGACCGCCACCAGCCAGCTCTCCATGAGTGCTCAAAGGTAAAGTCACCTCATCATATTCCCACCGTTGTGAGTTAACTAACTGATGGATAGAGTTGCAGTACCTGGCGCACCTCCTATCAACCTCCTCCAAGTACTCCTTCAATCTTGCTCGATCATGGCCTCCAAGTGCATCTCTGAGTTCACTCGATCATGGCCTCCAAGTGCGTCTCCAAACTCGACCGATCACGATCTCCAAGTTCGCACGATCATGGCCTCCAAGTGCATCTCCAACCTCCCTCGATCGGGGCCTCCAAGTACATCTCCCAGTTCACACGATCACTGCCTCGAGGTGCATCTCTGAGTTCACTCAATCACGGCCTCCCAGTGCATCTCCAAACTCGCTCGATCACAGCCTCCAAGTGCATCTCTGAGGTACACGATCTCGGCCTCCAAGTGCATCTCCAAACTCGCTCGATGATGGCCTCCAAGTGCATCTCCAAACTCGTTCGATTACAGTCTCCAAGTGCATCTCTGAGTTCACTCGATCACGGCCTCCCAGCGCATCTCCAAACTCACTCGATCACGGCCTCCAAGTGCATCTCTAAGTTCACACAATAACCGCCTCCAAGTATATCTCTGAGTTCACTCCATCGTCATTTTCAGGCGCACCTCGAATTGCTCTCAAGCCAGTTCAGATATCCCGTTTGTAGATGGGTAGCTATATAGATACATAGATACATAGATGAGAATACAAATTGAATACATGAATTTTAAAAACCGTTGAACGATAAGTAGTAGCTATGATTTCCAGGCGCACCAGCAGGGTTCCCTAAGAAGATGTTGTTTCTCCCGGACTGCTCTACAGTGATTCAAGATGCTCCCAGACTTGTCGCCAGCGCTCCCAGGTGCTCCCAGTTGCACCTGAAGGCCACTGTGTCGGTCCAGTCAACTCTGAAATTTGACCACCCTGGGATTCTGGTCCGACAACTCTCAGACACTCCCAGAGGCTCCCAGTGACATACTTACATTTTGCTAATGTACATTTTGCTGATGGAATATGGCATCAAGTCTCCGATAGAGCTTGTGCCGAGGTCTCAGCTGCTTGTTACTGGGGTGCTTAATCCCAATAACCAATACAATAATTATTGAATACTAAGTACAACCACCTATCTATTTCTCTTTCTCTCCTTGTCTTATCCTAAGACTCAACCTCTTGTGCCACTTGTCCAAGAGCTTCCCAAATTAAATCTCCTCCAGTTACCATCACCGATATATAGGAAGATTAAACTTTCCCTTCGTGCAACCACTCTTCGGCCCACTCCTCGAATGGTAACGCGCCAGTGTTCAGATACCTCAACACCAGGTAATCAATATTCTCGAGTTCGCAAAAACAAAAAACCACTTGGTAGATGTGGGTTAAACGTGCTTCTGCCAACTGATACAGTAGATTTCGGAATGACTTGACAACCTGTTGCAGAGCATATTCGGATTTTGTCAAGTATCGACCAGATATATGTTGCCTGATCACGTAGATGTATGAGGGTAGAAATGGTTATAAAGTTTGATAGATAGAATTCTTAATAATATTTTAAAGTCTTCTTCGGTGTTCTGATTTGTTGACTGTGGATTGCTGCCTTGACTCCCTTCTCATAGCCGGAGCTATGCCATCTCCTTATGGTCATCTTCGAGGTCTTGTACAACCATACTTCGACGCTATGACTCCACTGATAACAGATACATGTTACGTCAATGAGGTATTAAAGCTTTAGCGCTCCTGATAAGAATCAGGCCATCCATTGCGTAAACTACGCGTCATGCAGTGTGTCAGATGAAACTTGAACTTAGACATCTTGCAATCCGTTTGCATCAATAGTTGGAACATCTGCCGTTCTTGATTGGCAGTGTTTTTCGCAAATTAATGCCTCACCTTTAAGGCTATTAGGCTTGCATCATAGATTTAATCGGCAACCAACCGATACTATGCCAATGTAGATCCTGACGCGTCAGCTCGTATTGAATACGAGTCTGACGTTGCAATGCATACTACCTCTAACCGATGAGCAGGGTTGCTTCCGGCCTCATCTCTTAAGCCGACGTCATAAATCCCTCAGTCACGTCATGCTTAGGCCGAGACTCTTCTCTTTGGCCGGGGAGTGCCTCGATGACTCTTATTGCCTAAGGCAATAAGTCAAGGATCCCGCGTTATCGCATATTGACTATCGACTGTTGTGTCTGACAAGACAAGTCCCGCTAGTATCAGATAAAGTGAATGTGGTTGAAAACTATACGCACGGCTAAAGCAAGCTTTCCCGCAATGGCAATAGTTGCATCATCTTAAGTGAATCCGCTAAGTGTACTTGGTCACTTATTCAATCGACACGCGACTCCTATGTATCCCCGCTAAAGGACATAGGACTGGCTAACTTGCATGTTATGAATAGGTGTTATGCATGTCGCGTGACTATACCGAGAGTAACTCCGTGACATGTATTCATTTAAACTGATGCAAGTACCATTATCACTGTTTGGGGAGAACCCCTAACACTGCTCTTGAAGTCACCAGCAAACCTGTGCTGAGGTCTCAGGTGCTCTCGAAGTCTCCCGCAGACCTGCACAGAGGTCTCAGCAGCTCCAAAATTTGACTATTCGAATAATCAAATCATGGAGCATCCTGAATGTGTCTCGATAACTGTAGGTACTTTCAGAAGCACCTGAGACTGCTTTTGTAGAGTCGGAGAGGACTTTGCACAGCTCCAGGGGGGGCTGGGAGCATCTGGAAGTACTTAAAAGTACTGGTGAGGGCTACCGAAGTATCTGAGAGGTTTGCATATGGCTTCCGGTCCGATTTACATTTTGCTGATGTGATACTTGGGCAAAAATTACCTAAAGTATAGTATTATAGAGGGGTTTCCACTTTAGCAACTTTGAAATAGTATCTATCTCAACAACCACCAGCCCAAATCTGCCAAGACCAATATTAATTGACATCTCACCTCATGCATAGAGCCAAGGCGCCTAATTAGGGGTGTGGGCACGTCCAGCACCCATACCAAACAAGCTGGTAGTGGAGCACCTTGTAAATCGCGGGTTTTTTTCAAAATTGCAAATTACTCAACAACCACACAATGGAGAGAATATCAAAGAGAGCAGTATAATAGACAACTCCAAGGCCTAAATGTCAATCCAAAAATCAAGTCAAATGGTCCAATTTTGAGTAAGATGAAAATGTGAGTGAGAGTCTATGAAGCTGGCGGATTTTTGCTCACTTCCTAATCCTCCCTGTTTTATCACCAATTGTAACTGGAATTCACTGGTAATACCATTAGAGCATATACAGTATGCTAGCTGTCAATTAATGTCAGTCTTGGCAGATTTGGGCTGGTGGTTGTTGAAATAGATACTAGTTCTGAGTTGCTAAAGTGGATAACCCTCTATAGTATTTTAACTCAGGTGATTTTTGCCCAAGTGACATTTCATGGTCCCTAGAAACTGCCAAGCTGCAGCAAAGTAGCCTCATAGCATGCTGAAGAGACTCAGGCAGCAAGGGAAATGAATTCCAACCACAAGCGGTGGAGAAATCATATGGGGTAAATAGCTCTCCTTTTCCTTATTCTCCCTTAGCAGTCAACCCATAAGTCCACCAATCCTTAGTTAAATTGAAAGCTCTTTGCCATAGAGTAGCTATACTATATACAGATGGGTTTGGAATGATCATTGGCCTGATCCTGGTTGTAAACTGGTCAGTCTCTATATTTGAGTCATAAGCTATCACTCATCACAGATGTACTTTACAGTCAGGTAGAAAAGATATAGCTGATGGTGTATGACATGTATCTAAGTATCAGGTAGAAAAGATTTACCTGATGGTATACAATGTATCTAAGCATCAGGTAGAAATAATTTACCTGATGCAAAACACCAGCAGTGCTTAGCAGCATCAACAGTGCTAAGTATAGTCTAAGCCACTGTAATTGATCTACAACCACTCCTTGAATATTAGAGGAAACTAAAAGAGGAGACAAGCAAGTGAAAGAGCATCTTGTTAACTACATTTCATATATAAACAATATCCTGGTCAAAGTAAAACTCATGAAGTTAATTGAGCTCAAAGTTGGATAGATGTGGGAGCGGAGAGCTGAGGGTGAGCGTGGCTACAAGGTGCCCCGCTAGTGGCTTGTTAGTGGCTTGTTTGGTGTGCCCTATGCATGAGGTGGGCTAGAAGGTGGGTAAAAATTCGCCAGCTTCATGGACTTTCACTCACATTTTCATCTTGCTCAAAATTGGACCATTTGACTTGATTTTTGGATTGACATGTAGACCTTGGAGTTGTCTATTATATTACTGTCTCTGATATTCTCTCCATTGTGTGGTTGTTGAGCAATTTGCAATGTTGAAAAAAATTCCGGGATTTGCAAGGCACCCCGCTAGCAGCTTGTTAAGTGTTGGCCCACGCCCCTCATAAGGCGCCTGGGCTGTATGCAAGAGGTGAGTCTCAGACCGAAATACTTTCTCCCGGGCGATCAAGTCTAGCCAATCAGAGCGCGTCAAAACGAGTGACAAACGTGACTTGACACGCAACGTCTTGTTAGAAAGATAGAATGAATGTTTAAATGATTGCTTTCACTACTAACACATCTATGCAGCTCTACTTACGAACTTTAGACAATAGTCTTCGCGTAGCGTAGAGGCCAGTATATTGTGTGCGGTGTCCCGGTCATTGGCGGTCAATCGGTACAATACTTTACAGCGAATGGTCAATACGTCATTTACCGTGAGAGGTAAAGGTGCGGGGGCTGGAGACGGCCCAGCGGCTGTTTGACCCAAAGTACTGGATCTTTGTGGCAATTGTACCTTTAACTGACCGAATGATGCAGACGACTTGTTTACCGAATCAGTGATCTACTTTCCCCCCCTATGAATCCCCGCTCTAGTCCAAAGCTGTCATCCGCCAGACCGGCCGCAAGCCAGCAGCTGTCTTGTAAAGTAAAAGTTTTGACCACTTTTGCCTACCAAATCATTCATATACAGTCATTCGATCTTCACAGGCAATTGTACCAAAACTTCAACACCAAGTCGTACATAGTAATACCCAGGCAGATCATCTCCCATATAACTTCAAGGAAGGAATTCCAGGCATGGTAGAGTTGGGAGTCTTCCCCATATCCTAAATATTTAGATATCCACTCTTTTCCACCCGACTGTTTGCAACGTCCAAGGTAATACTTATAGAGTTGTTTAACATTCCCTTTCACAAACTACTTAACTCCTGCATTCCTTCCTGTGAAGTCTACAGACCTCTATATCGCAGATCTGAGGATTTCGCAAATCTCTGAGCAAGTCACAGATCTCAAGTCAGTGAGAGGGGTTGCTACCCTGCTCCCAAATCATGACACCAGAGTTCAAGACTTATAAATTATATTTCATTGCAGTTAACCGTCGTCGCGTAGTCAGGGGATAGGTCTAGGTTCTTACAAGGTGTACTTCTTTCAGTGTACGACATCTATATAGACGCATTAACCCCAGCATGAAGTCCATCAATCTTGTTTTGAATGTCGTCGATGCTCTCATCGGCCTTTCTTGGTAGTCACAAGCCTGATTTGAGCTTCACGCCGCACCAAGTTCCAAAGCCAGGCCGGCCATCAAGTCCATCCCGAATGAGACTGTTCAAAGGCTAGGCAGGTACAGATCAACTACAAAAGCCTAGGTCAGTCTACAGATATCTACTAACTTTTTACTATTAGCGGTTTGCATAAATCTCCAATTATCCACGCTGCCTGGCCGCGGACTGCTGAAGCCTGCATATGTTTGCAGATATTTACCAGATATCTATTGGTCACCCCTTTAGATTACTGCTAACTAGCCAATCCATGCGTACAATAGCTATAGCCAGTCTAAGTCATAAATTTACAGCCCGTCCCTAGCGTGAGCCAGCCTATATCATACCCATACATACTTAACTAAACTAGTCGCTTCAAAACATTCCTACCAAAAGACAAACATAGCGCCAACACTCAGCATAGTAGAGAAACCAGCGTATGCACTAATACATTCAATAGTAAGAACATATAACGACCTAGTATCCTTAACGAATCTTCAGCGCATTCTTCTAGTTAAGAAAATCATATCTGCTCCCTTAGTTATAAAACCTGGCTTTATTGACTGAATCAATGCATCAACTATAAATCAGATCCAGGCCAATCATACTCCGTAATCTAGCTTTTACATTTCCGTGTGTTAGATTTGGACGCATCCAAGACCAAGGTTGTCTTATCGTCGAGTAATCCTCTTCATTAAAACATATTAGTTAAGCCCTCTAGCTGTTCAAAATATGGTAAAGTTGCAAATTGTGTAAAAAATAAAAAGTTTCATAAACTTGCAGAGCCGAACACGCGGAGGCACAACCCAGGCCCCGAAACTCTCAGCTGCGAAGTACCAGCAAACAGCGTGCTGGCCATTGGGGTTGGGACATGGCCTACTGCTGACAGCTGACAAATTCTGTAAAGTGAAAATTCATGTTGGGCATATGTCTATCACACTGACAGTGCGTAAGAAGATAGTAGGACAGACACCCCTTGCTAACTGCTAACATCCCAACCTTTATAGCCAGTACAGTATCAATCTTTGGACGTAGTATCAATCCCCCCATCATCTCACGTGGAGCGCAGCACCCAGTGATGAACTTATTGAACGCTGTCGTGTAGTGAGATACACTAATATACTCCGCCCAAACTTTTAAGTCTCCGAAGCAGCCCTCGCCCACCAAACCGGAACAGTAAAGTGGGTTTGAATCATCTCGCAGCCGTTCCAAATCTAATGCCCGCCAGAACGCACTAAAACAACGCATGTATGTACAAGACCGAATGCCTTGATTCAATATCACCCACCCACAACACAGGAGAAAACAATAAGACCAGACTCCATTTTGATTCCTCTACAATTACTGTTTCGTCACCTTAAAGGCCTTTGCCAGCGGGAACTTGGTAGCCGCATGATCCTTGTACATCTTGTCATCCAGACGTAAGTCACTTAATAGCTTCAGACCTTCCACTGCTTCTTTCAGTGTCATGTCTTCGCTTTCCAATGTCGATAACAGCGGAGCCACACATTTGTCTTCTGGCTTTAATAGAGCGCTTATCCGTAGTGCTACTAGTAGTCAATATACAGTAGTACAAGGTGGTGAGAGAGTGAGATGTTACCGGAGCGCGTATATGCAGTGCTACCTTTATTCTTCTCCAAGAACTCATCATTGTACTTCATCAAGTCCATATCCTTAGACAGTACTTTATCAACCTCATCCAGCAGCGACTGCTTCGATTCTGGTGGGCTGAACACCTCTTCCGCCGGTATAGTGTTGACGGCATGTCGTAGTCTCACAACCAGCTCATGAATCCTTGGATCCTCCGGCGACAATCCCTGTGCCATCTTAAGACACTGGAGAGCGAGTGCCCATTTCCGTCTCCTTAACTGCACCTCAAATCCAGCCAACTGAGTTTCTAGTCGCTCTGACGACATTTCCAACAGAGGTCGTAGCCACTTCCAAGCTTCTTCAAGTGGAGTCTCAGTACGTGCCAGTGCGATACCATGCGGATCAGTATCCTCCTTCTTGACCTCGCCTTCCGTCACCTGCGCGTTCTTGTTCTTATCGTCTTTCTTAATCGCTGCAGCGGCCGCCTGTTTCTCTTGTGCCTTTTGTGACTCTTTCTTCGCCTTCTTCATAGCTCGTTTTCGCTCGGCCTCTGTCATAGACTCGTACTTTGCAGCGTCACCGTTGGTCATAGCACCTTGACCAAGAACTGGGTAGTCAGCAAGCTTGATGTAGGCTTTAATTGCACCCAGTGCTGCGCGCGAGAACATGGGATGGGACTTTAGAGTGTCTTCCCATTTCAACATGTCGACGTATGCCCGAATCTGTCCTTTGCGAAGCGAGAATGAGTGAAAATCGAACTGATCTTCAGCCCAGACCTCAAAGACATCCCAGAGAGACTGGTAACGCTTCAATACCAAACCAAGCTGGTTTTGCCTGAGGTACGATTCAGCGTCTTCGGTTATGTACCAAATGCACTGCATCTCTAGGAGGTCGCCGAGAGGGCCGCCGTTGGCCTCATTCCTGGTGAAGAGGCTCATGGTCTTGAGTGCGTCATCGTTGTGATCGTTCCGAAGTTGGTACTTTGCCGTCTTGGTGTTGATGTAGCGATCGCTCTTGTCCAAGTTTCTGGCTTCGTCCATCTTTTTCATAGCAGTTTCCAAGTCTCCAGCATGCTTATACACTCGAGCAATAGTCATATGAAGTTCTACGGTGGTTGGTGAAAGTTCGATTGCTTTATTGAGGTATCGCAATGCCTTGTCCATGTTCCGGGTACGGTAGTGATCGTAATGCTGAGCAAGAAAGTATAATGTCCATAGCCTAAAGTTCGAGGGTACGGGCGAGCCATTCGCCTCGCCTGGTTCCTTCTCCTGAGCTTCATAATAGGAGTGTACGAGTTCGAATATCGTTTCCCGTTTGGAAATGTCGGCGTAGAGGGCCTTGATGTTCGCAAATGTGGATGGAACACCTTTCTTGAGTTTCGCCTGGAGATAGGTATCCGCAGCTTGTCGAAAATCGTCCCCTTCTAGAAAATCCAAGGGAATACGTCGGGGTGCGTCACTCCTCTCAAATTTGCTAGCATACTCTTCATAGATAAACTTGGCCTCCTTCCGATTCTCGGGTTCGACCCCTAGAGCTTGCTCTAGCCCAGCATAGTATGCTCTCTGCTCAGGATTCCTGTCCAGTAAGACCCTGTAAGCCTTCTCAGCGTCCTCCTTCCGACCTAGTTTCAACAAATATTCCGCCCTGCTTTCCAGGAGAGCAACCTTATCCAAGCAGTTCTTAGCGATGCTCTCCAGATGCTCTAGCGCTCTCTTGACATCCCCTGACTCAGCAATTATTCGGTTCTTATACAAGCACGCCTCCCAGTGCTCAATGTCCCACTTCGGTACAGTTCCCTGTATCGTTTCCTCGTATTTAACCAAAACCTTTTCCGCTTCATCGAGCTGTCCGGCCAGGTGGTACGCAATCGCTACTGCTGTCCAATTTTGTCTCAGCTGCGGACGAGTCTGCAGAATTGTCTTGCGGGTCTCCACATAGCCATCGTAGTTCCGCATCTGGATCTGGAGCAGTGCAAGATCTCTCAAGATCTGCTGCGATTCTGGCTCAAATCGCAACGCCATTTTATAAGCCTTGATTGACTCCTCGAAATTCTTTTCAGACCGATACAGGAGGCCGTATACGTGCCAGCAGACGTGCGACTTCATGTCCTGCCTCAGCGCTTCTTTGGCGATCGCAAAAGCTTCCTCCGTTTTTCCCAAGGAATTTGTGATTAGGCCCTTCATCGCTAAGGTTTCGCCATGCTTAGGGTTTTTTCGTAGGATTTGCTGCCAATGAGAGTCAGTAGTTGGTACCCAGATGGGGTTAACAAGGGAATGCGGCTGACCTCACAGGCTTTGAGACCCTTCTTATACTGCTTTTGCTCGTAGCATTTCAGGACCTGACGAAATAGAGCTGCATCTTTCGATGCTAGAGGTTGTTGAGTAGGCATAATGGGGAGTGCACAACAATTCGGGTTGACCGACGAAGCAGCGCGAAGAACAGTTCGGTTGTGACAAGTCCTGTATGTATTAGGTTGGCTAGATGAAGTACTAAAACAGCTGAAGTGGTAAAGGACTATATACCTGGTCTTCCGTATTGCTGGGCAATGTTTGGTTGCAGGATTCTGGAGTGGGAGGACCAGATGATAATGATTAACAGCGGGCTGTAGCGAGAGTTGGTTAGGTGGGGTCGAATGACACATGGACGAACATAATAACCACTTCAATGCCGGGTAAAGCCGCAAACAGGTTCGTCGAAGCCTTCTGTCGACTCTCCTCCTTCTTGTTTATTCAACACAAGTACAAGTACACTGCGAAGTCTATCCGTCGTCCTCTATCCTTCAATATGGCTGTAAGTTTTATCGCATGACGAATTCCGCTTAAATCACCATTAACCTTGCATCCCCAGAACCTCGGAATCACCACCGTCGGCGAAGCCAAAGAAATCCGTGGCATGAACCTAATAGCAGCTCATTCCCACATTCGCGGTCTTGGGATCGACACGGAAACCCTCGGGACGCGTCCAACCTCGCAAGGACTTGTTGGACAGCAGAAGGCACGGAAGGCAGCGGCTGTGATTTTGCAAATGGTCAAAGACGGAAAGATAGCCGGCCGCGCTGTCCTAATGGCCGGTCCTCCCAGGTAGTTTCATTTTCCTGTCACTGTCTGGTCTGCGCCTACACACAGTGCTGATAATGGGGGAATTGCAGTACAGGAAAGACCGCTATTGCAATGGCAATGGCGCAGTCGCTTGGCCCGGACGTTCCATTCACTATGCTCGCCGCCTCCGAAATCTTCTCTCTAGAGATGTCCAAGACTGAAGCCCTAACCCAAGCTTTCCGACGATCCATCGGTGTGCGGATAAAGGAAGAGACCGAGGTCATTGAAGGCGAAGTCGTCGAAATTCAAATTGACCGTTCAGTGACCGGTGGTAACAAGCAAGGCAAGCTCACACTGAAGACACAAGACATGGAGACAATGTATGACCTGGGCACAAAAATGATCGAATCTCTGAGCAAAGAAAAGGTCATGGCGGGAGATATCATCAGCATTGACAAATCCTCTGGCAAGATCACCAAGCTCGGACGATCTTTCACAAAGTCGCGAGACTACGACGCCATGGGTCCCGACACCAAGTTCATCCAATGCCCTGAAGGCGAAATTCAAACGCGAAAAGAAGTCGTTCACACCGTCTCCCTACATGAAATCGATGTCATCAACTCCCGCACCCAAGGATTCCTTGCTCTCTTCTCCGGCGACACAGGCGAGATTCGTAGCGAAGTTCGTGATCAGATCAACACCAAAGTCGGTGAGTGGAAAGAGGAAGGAAAGGCTGAGATTGTCCCTGGTGTGCTCTTTATTGACGAGGTACACATGCTCGACATCGAGTGCTTCTCCTATATCAACCGTGCTCTAGAGAGTGAGCTCGCACCGATTGTGATTATGGCTAGCAACAGGGGCAACACTACCATTCGTGGAACTTGCTACAAGAGCCCTCACGGTTTACCCCTCGATTTTCTGGACCGTGTTCTCATCATGCCAACCTTTCCCTACAGCCCAGAGGAAATTCGCGAGATTCTGAGTATCCGGGCTCAAGAGGAGGAAGTCACGCTCTCTCCCGACGCGCTTGCACTTCTTACAAAGATCGGTCAAGAGACGTCACTTCGCTATGGCAGTCATCTCATCACTGCAGCATCACTTGTAGCCTCAAAGCGGAAAAGCTCTGTAGTGGCAGTTGGAGATGTACAAAGGAGCTATCAGTTGTTCTTTGACCAGAGTCGAAGCGTGAAATTCCTGCAGGAATATGAGAGGAGGTTTATTGGAGAGGAGGGAAAGGTAAACTTCAATCCTACCAGTGGGGCCGCTGGGGGTGATTCTATGGATATTTCATAGAGGGATATTTGGAATTTGTTTCTGCATGTTATTTATGGGATGGCGCTTTTCTTTCTCTCGGCTTTGAACGGAACTGTAATAGCTAAGGTCTACGATCTACAATAATGATATCTAGTCATAGATGGCTATGGGCACTCGACTGCCATTGTCTGCCAGCATGATATCGACCCTGCCATGCAAGTCCTTGTCTAAATGCACGGTCACTTTGTGATTCTCCCAAAAATTCTCTTCCATCTGGCTCTAGTTCCGCCCATTGCTTTCCTTCCTAGGCGCCCACTCTACATTGGTTGCTGTATTCTAGAACGCCGCCACCATTACCCTAGTCTCGTTCCTGAATGTATAAATCCCACTACAGCTCATCATCCATGTTGTTCACTCTCGCTGAAATACACACCCGCACATTCCTCCCCGCCCTTCCCTCCACCTCAAAAGCCATCTACCAAACACACCTGATGCTGGGTTTAGGAAGAGCCAAACTGCATGCCTCCCTCCTCATTATCCTCTTTCCACCCGGAATGAGGACCTGTGTGGCGACTAGTGCTTGGGGTGTGGCACTAGCTGACTGCAGTAAAGGATGCAAACGTCCATCCTGCAATGAACGCAAAGAGAAGCGCTGTCATTCAGGAACTCTTGTCAGGTTGTTGAGTGGCACTCAAGACAAAAACAGAACATAACATTCAGTTGCTATAAAGACAAGACAAGACTAGAAGACTAACGTAAAAAATTCGTATACTAAATTACACCACCCTATCAAAAGAGAGCCCGTTCCAAGCGATTCCTAATACCCATGATAACCCAACCTTAAACTCCATACTAGGACCTACCGTGGCTAGTTGTCTAACCTCGAAAAGAGTGGTACTCCTCACATTCTGCAAGAAACATGTGGATTGCCTGCAATCCACCATAATCGCCCGAGCTATCGCTAGAGTGATATCCCGGACTACCTACCATCACCGGCCCGTCCGTAAGTTCAAAGTAGTCGTCTCCACCCAAAGAATCGGACCCGGTAATCCGGGATTTAATGTAACCGTCGGACGATGATAGTTCATCGTCGAAGCCATCATCAGAGTAGGTGGATGACAAAGGTGGGGAATCGCTCATCATGTCTTTCCAACTGACCACACCCCCCGGTGCCAACATTGCAAACGCGAAACGTTCATCTTCATGAACAACCCCGCGTCTGACTCCCACCTCATCGCAGAGCTTCTCAACAAGATCCCTATCACATCCATGAAAATGAACCCTAAGTGTGTTGCCTGACAGTCCAACGAGTGAAACTGGAAGGTCGCCCAACGTGCTTAAACGACGAATATCAGCATTGACTACGACAAGTCCACTGATCATTGCGCCAAAATCAGAACTAAGGTCCTCAAGGAAATTCTCATTCTCGAGAGAACAGTTAGACCTGTTAAGCTGCGAGATGCAAGTAATCGTGGGTGAGAGGTCGAAATCGACGTAGGCACCAGGTGCATTTTCCAGGGCAAGCGAAGCGGCAAGTTGAGCTCGAACACCGATGCGACCAAGCTTATCGTCGTGATGTCGGTAGGATTCCACCTGACCCTTACCAGAATGGAGGAACGCTCGCATGGCGGCAGAAACCTGTGACATGACCTGGGCTGGAGCTGTGGGTGAATGTGAGAAGTACCGAGCCCCATGTCCACCGAGTGAGTATCCACTAGTAGTGCGCGGAATAGCACCACCCGTGAGCATGGGTCTAAGAGTGGAGCCAAAAGGCGACGTCGTAGTCAATCGTCCGGCGACAGCAGTACGCACAGAAGGGCCACGGGCGAGACGAGGAGTGGATTCGGTAGTAAACCGGATGAGATTATTGACCGTCGTCGAGTACCAGCGTCCACCAACCTTTTGGCGCAGGGCTGAGTGAGGGTGGGCATTAGGCAGAATTTTTGCATACACTGGTTCGAGAACCTTCGCAGTTTGTTGAGCGGTAGCAAGGCGGGTCTTTAAGAGCGATATGCCCTTTTTCATTGCGGCCCTATTCGACGGTCAGCGGGTCGAGGTGGTGGGAAGCTAGAGGGAAGTTACCGTAAGAAACGGAGGGGAACATGAACCCCAGCGGCCATGATTAATAGAGATGAAGAGAAAAAGGATATCTCAAGTTTGTGGATGAGGTGTGAAGAAGGAAGGAAAGAAAGGATGAAGATGAGCTTGAGCTCTGAGCTGGTTGAGGTGGGGAGTGTGGCGAATGCTTTACACAGCCTCATCCCATTTAGCCGACACCATCCCTGAAGGGATTAGCGCCATCGGACGACAACATAAAAACTTTGAACGCCATCCCCACTCTTTAGAGTATCAAAACATCGTCAATAGCAGCAGCGCCTTCACTTACCATCAGCTTGCAGTCGTTTCATGAATAGTATATTCTTCTTCTCCTATCTGTTTCTCTTTTGCCGATTCATCGCCAAGGTCATGTTTTGATGATACAATCTTAAATATACGAACAATCCAACTCCTATGTACATTGAGGACTTCACCTTTAAGCTTTCTCTGATGCTGACCATATCATTATTGGCGCCCTTGCAACAAGTTGGCTGAGTAGTTGCTAATCCTTAGTCTGATAGACATTTCACCTACCTATTATCCATCGTCAGTCACGCCGACGCTGTGCCATGCAGTCAAATGGTGATGCTCGCCTCGCCATGATTGCGCGGAACGTTCCATTAGGTCAGTTGTCCGAATATTTATCTCTCATTCTCGATATCTTGAGATACTACCTGTTGGGTTGATGATCCTTTGACATGCTATGCTCTTTCGGAAATATTTTGTCGAATCTTGTCTACTATTAAGTTTCAGCCTTGTCTGACCAACATCTTTAATTGACATGTTAACTGTACTGTGCGTACTGGACAAACTGTCGCTAACCGTCAATCCTGATCGACAGGTATTACATATTTCTGCTCCTCTTGCAAGCATCAATTCACATGACGAATTTTGAACGAACGGGCGGACATATAACCCCTTCTCACCGCTTGCGGTAGCCGCTCCCACTGTACAAATCGGGTTGCTGGGAACGGGGTATTGATGAGATCGTCGTCACCTGATTTAGATTGATATTGCTACACCTTATCATACAGCGTCAATCTTTGCATCTGGTGCTAATGGGCTGCTTTTTTAGTACTCTTTCGCCGTGGCCACTGTTGCAGTTAAATTCCACATGGTTAGTCCACCTATTTGTCCCTTATTTGTCTCATCAATCGAAGTGATTATACATTTTACGTATTCACACTGTCTTATCAATCCCCTCTCACCACTTGTGGTAGTCATGACTCCTTGAAACCGGGTCACTGGGAGCGGAGATTTGATGATACTATCGTAACATGATTTCGACCAAACTTCATACCTTGTCACGCATCTGCATAAATATTACAACATTCTCACTATTTTCTTTTAGGTTGTGCTTTGTTCTTAAATACCGGATCCTACACACAAGGTTCGTTAATATGCCAACGTACTCTCCACGAAGTTGAAATGATGAAAATCTTATTTTTTGGGTGATTCCTCACGGAACTGAGCCTTTCAAAAATCTGATTTAATGAGCCTGACCTCGACTGCATTCAAGATATCTTATATAGCCATTCCTTATATTTTTAGGCAATCGGGCTAACTTGCTAGAATTGATCGATAGAATGCGCTGTCCAGCATCAGCCTCAAGAATTACCTCATAGTGTTCTATTGCAGGCTCCAGTTCGCTTTGTTGCTGTCAGTGCTACATGGTGATATTTGGATGATCCCTCTAGTCAGACGGCTTTTTCCCACTGGCTGATAGACTGTAAACTTTCCATAGTCAGCCAGACACTAAAGTATTAATCGCGTCGCGCCGAGCGATTGCGAGCGAGTCGAGAATTTGGAAACGATATATAAGATCTCTGTTGAGCAACTATTTAGTCAATTAAATAAATAGACATTTTCATAGCAAACACAAACTTGTACTTTCTTCAGTTGAGGTTCCAGGCTAGGTCTATTAAGAAGAGACCTCATCCTAAGTAGTTATAAATACGCTGCCTTGGTTCACAAGGCGATCTCCGAGTTCATCTGCACTTTGATCCCCTTTCATCTTTGCAAGTGCGACATGCATACGTGACTATAGATGCCATCGCTTCGATTATTTCTGACCCAGTTCTTTAGGTTGCGCCAGAAACTTAGAGGTACAGTACAGTACTGTACTTTCAACGTACACAGTCCTCATAATACCTAGTTAGCAATCGTGATCCCGATCTTGTGCAGGAGTATGATAGGTAGGGTATCTTTTATTACTATGAACTCATAATAAGCACTCCAGCCGTACAGTACTGTCAACATTATCCACTAATATTACCTCGTAGTGTAAAGGAACTATGCAGAACAGAACTAAGTATAGAAGCCTATTGCCCATCTTAAACCCCATATTTCCAACCACCCAAATGTATCAACCTACAAAGCTGAAATGGGTATCCGTAAGTGAACCCGTCCAGACTAAAAATTTAAGTGAAATCGCTATCTAGCCCCCTAATCATGCAACTCCCTCAAATATCTCTCCACAAGCACTGCAAGCCTCACATTTTCCAGGACCTCGTTATGTTTCCCCGCCACCTTCACCACCCTGAGCCCGCCGCCAACTCCATGCGTATTTTCGCATCGTTCCTTCATCTCCTCAGTCTGCCTCCAACTCAGGAGCTCATCTTGGTCACTATGCGCCAACACGACCAATCCCTTATAACCGTGTAGTCCCAGTGGCTCAGGCCATTTGTCCTTATGTCCAAATGCGCCCTCAACAAAGTCCTGGTAATCGGGATACTCGTCTACCATCGCGGTGAGGTCATAGATCCCTTCTACCCCGTAGATAGCTTTCGGTAGTGGCAGCTCTCTTTCAGTCTTTTGGATTTCTCCCAGCGCCTGAAACGACAACATTGCTCCCGCGGAATGCCCGATCAATACGTACTCCTTCATAAGGTATTTCCCTCGGAGATGTCCAAGAGCCGCGAGAACGTCATTGAGATGGTCGGGGTGCTTTGCGACGTTGTCGGTGAGTTCAGGGTACTCGGGGTGCGGTGACAGCCGATAGTTTATGGATGCGGCGTTGACTACCATTGAGGGTTTGGTGTTAAGGAGATGATTCAAAAGCTTAGTGCTAACAGAGGATGTCATTGCGGGATCGCGCCAGGCGCCGCCATGGAGGAAGCTACAAACGAGAATGTCAGCCTTGAGAAACGAAGAGGAAGATAAGGAAGGTATCACTACATAATCCACAGAGCCCCTGGCGCTCTGGTGACTTGGTACACATCAATAGATTGTAATGGGTGCAGCTGTGAGTAAAATTCGGTGGACTTGATGGTTTGTATGTCAAGTATGTTCTTCGCCATCGATCTTTGTTGATGGTGTTTGTTGTTGAGATGACAGAATCGAGACCGACAATAGGGATTGTAGCTAGCGAGTAGACACGAGCCAGTTCAGGGTTCAACTGACAGAATCCTGGTACACCGACAATCAGCTGGATCAGCTGGATCAAAGTGCACCAGTAAATACCAAAGTGAAAATGGCGGAAACACAATAGAAGATCCGAATGATGGCCTTATCTTACTTTAAGCACCCTGGTGGATGCCTACAGATGCAGCAGACTGCACTTTAAAGTACTCGGTACTGGGGCAACAGCATAAGCCACCACTATGTATCTCCGTATTTGGGCAACGAAAACGTACTCGACACGCCAGTGGGTAATACGGGGTGCTCGTTTGAAGTACAGCCACAAAGATACTTGACCGATGGCGCCTATTGCTCCTCCAACCCCTGTACCCAAGCACTTAAGTACCTACATGAAGGTACTCTACTTCAAAAGTGATACCCCACACTACAAAAGTGCGCACGCTGTTGGCACCGAGTAGGTTTCTATCTCAACGACTACTAGCATAGTCTAATTGGTTCATATCCAGCCTCGCATGCAGGTAAATGTTGCTAAATACTCACGACAGGAAATTGCGGCACCTATATGGAGCGAATTCATCCGTGCTGCAGTCCCAATGGTTGTTATACCTTGGAAGTCATGTACCTCAATTTTGGAGCTTGGAGCATGCCCGTTTATGACCTCGCTTGTGTGTTTGGAGGTATGCAGTTATTCTCAAAGATTGGGTACGTTGAGTAGCATGAGGACTCAGTGATCCCATTCATCGTCGTTAACCGCTATCAAGTCCCCCAAACTAAGTCGGTATCAACACAGAACGACTGAAAGAAGATAAGCTATGTTTGCCCCATCAACATATAATCATCACCTTGGACCAGAACCCGACCCAGCCCCAGGCATACCAGGCATACCTGGCATACCAGGCATTCCTGGAATACCACCACCACTCATAAACTTGGCCAACCTGGAAAACATCAGCGCGGCATAATGAAGGGAAGCGAAGAGAACGCACAGTTCCTGAACGAAAGGATTGGTCGCAAGTTTTGCCAATTTTTCTTGAGCTGTACCTTCCTCGCCTCCAAGCAAGCTCTGGATCATGGGGTTGTTCTTCATTAAGCTTTCAACCATGTTCGGGTCGAAGAGTCCTCCCTCCTGACTAGCGTTCTCTTCCTCCGTATCGACTTTCTCCTTCGCAGTTTTATATCCATCCCTCAATGCCTTGCTGCCACCATTACCGTCGGCATCGATTCCGGCCTTGTAAGCCTCCATCGCACCGCGGTTATCGCCCTTCCCGGACCTTGCTAATCCGAGTCTTGACCACCCTTTGCCGTACGAGGGATCAGTGTCGACGGCAATCTCGGCGTCCCGAATTGCAGCATCGTATTCCTTGACGTTTATATATGCGGCGGCACGATTCGACAGGTAGATGGGGTTGGTTGGAATAAGTTTAAGAGCTTGCGTATAAAAGTCGATGGCTGTGTGGTAATCATTCTGTGACATCGCAGCGTTCCCCTTGTTTTTCAAAGCTTCGGCTTCAGCCAGTTCACCCTCTGACGGTTGCTTGGGGCCAGTTGGAGGTGTGGCCGGTTTAGGGGTAGATTTGCCCTTCATCTTTTCGAATACATTGTAGATGGCGAGAAGCGACTGTCCTGCGAGTGCATCTGACATGGCGGTTTTATCTTCGGGGTCTATCTTGAAGGCATCGGCGATACATTGTGCTGCAATTTCAATGGATTCGCCTTCGTCCGGACTAAGGGTGCCATCTGTGGTGGAGTTTTTAAGAAAATCGACAATGGCAAGAGCGAGCTTTCTCTTTGACTCGGTGGCCTATCAACCGTCAGTTTGCAGTTATTATCATCAAAAAAAGGCGATAGAATTCTGCACGTACCATGTTGTGTTTCTGAGGAAAAGATCGAAGCTCGGCGATGGGAGAATTTGTTGAAGTGAAAGGATACCTCTGCTTCTTACCTTGAGACGTGGGGCTTGGTTGAGGGGTGAATCAAAAGAGGAGCTAACCGCTTTTTTCTACTACAAGCTCCCCACATTTATAATACACCAGGGTTCGTACACAGTTCACATGCATGACTTTTCCATCACATCTATCACCATACAAAACCAACATTGCCCATGAGAGTTGCTAAAATATTAACCTATGCATCCAACGTTAGATAATAATCGGGATGGAGCCTCTTACATAGCCTTGGCAGCGAATCACGTTCACAGCAGGTACTTGAACTAGCAACCCCGAAAGCACAATGGCTGTGGAGGTACCCTAGAAAGGAGAAACAGATACTTGGACATAAAGTAGAGTAAAACATAAGTATCCTCGGTTGACACTGCGTATGACATCGAAACAAAATCTTGGGAGATATACTAATCATGTTTACCAGATATGTCTAGTGTACAGACGTGTACTGAAGGGAAACGGGCCACATATGAATTGGGAGTGAATTGGGAGTGGCTCAACGGTCTCCGTACACCGAGATCACATTGCAAACGAGGCGACGACAGTACGTTAATTGCCTCAGAAATATCCGATTTGGAACTATAATGATTTCATTCATCCTTGATTGATTGCAAAACCAGATTCGTCGATGTACACGATTGAAACAAAAAAGATTCCTCTGTCTAGGTTCAACTCTCCACCTTAATCGTCTAGGTGGCCTTGGGTGGGAGCTTGGAAAGAACCGGGCTCGTTTGCTGCTTCAACTTCTGGTGGTGGCTGTATACCGCAGAATATACGTTAGCCATCACTTGCATTGTTTCGCCAGACAACAAGAGAGAAATACATAAAGATCCTAGACAATTGAACAGTTCCTACAGTGCCCAAGAAAAAGTTCACAGCGGCCAAACTATCAAGACTCATCAGCTTCCCGTTTTCCATCACCACCATGACCAGAAAGGAACAGAGCTGACGGATAGTTCTTCGGCTTGATGATCAGACACCATCTTGTCCATATGAGACCAGTGGCAGTAAGAGCCGCGTTTTGGTTCACCGAGAGGTCCTCAACAGGACGGTAAAAGTCGCTGATACCAGCAATGACGAGACCCCACTGGAGTGTTTGGTAAGGTCGCTGACGATTCACGGGTGCATTATACAAATCGTAAGCATACCTTCAGAACCGGTGCCTAAATTTAATTTTAATATCGACAACAGTGAATGAAGGCAGGAAACGGTAATTGATAGAACTGGAGGAATGTAGCATACCCAGAAGTGGACGGTCTTAGGATTGAAGGCAGGGTTCAAGGCCTTGGTAGCGGCTGCAGCACCATGTGAAGCCATTGATGTGTTTGATGTTCGTTTTTGTTAACGAAAGCGAACGGCGCGAAAAGATTGAAGTCGAACTTATGTTGTGTGGCGGATTCCTCCGAAGGTCATCTGATCTCGGCGTTGAGTTACACGAACACCCACCAAACCTTACCAAAGCGAAAATTTCGAACCAATGCCTCACAAATGCACCGACCTTCAGTATACGCAGCTGGAGGCCCTCATCCACCAAAATGTCACCCAAGATGGAATCCCCCTCCAAAATATGAGAGACTCCACCGATGATTATTTCCACCGCTTAGAGAAAGCAGAAACTCGACAACAGCTCCGCCCATGCTGTCTTCTCTGTACCCACCACAATTCGTCCCTTTGGGGTCTATATTATGAACCCAGCTCATTATGCAAGATAAGTAAGATACACTGGCTGACAGGGCCGCCTACAGTGATCCAAGAGACGCATGAAGGAAGAATAGGGAACCACTGTCGTACATACCGTACTTCAGAAGAGCCAGGTTACTTAGATCTGAAGGAACTTAGATCCGAAGGATTACGAGAGGTAAGATTAAGGAGTGCTCAAGTTGGGACCACCACACGCGGACGATGGAAGTTATTGCGTCAGCATACTTATCGATATATCGCAGTTGCAGAGTAGCGACCGCACAATCTGCAGCAGAAGATCTTGTTAGAGGACATACAGCACGCCCTTCATAATGGCTAGACTGCTACTCCACCCAAAACTGAGTCTTCTCATTTCTTCCAAAATTCCGCATTAAACACTGTCAGAGATAACTCGTCACATGACAAATGGTCGTTGAAAGACTAGTTTCCGGACATGCTGAGAGATATAATATCTCCTAAGATCTCAGTGAAGGAAGCAAATGTGCGCATCATCCGAGGATATTATCTCTAGAGGTGTAACAACTCCAATGACGGCTTGGAGGCTGTGATGGTTTTCACTGGTTTTCGACATGAAGGTCCCTTTGCCATGTGGTAGCTGATCGCCGTATTCCACACACAAATTGAAATTCCAATGCTCCATTGATGTTGCGGCGCCTCTACTTGTAGAATGTAATTGATCTAGCATAGAGCCTTTTGTCCCACTTGAGAGGTTTAGAGGCTGGGAAGGGCCAGCTACGTAGCCAATGTACATTGATCAACCACTCTGGTAATCAATGGGAAGTTTTGAGCTGTCCCATAAGTTGTCCCACTAGATCAAAAGTCCTGTAAGACAAGTCTAATACAACGATATAAACGCAAGCCCCATCACCAACGTATGATGGACATTATCTACTAGTACTACTAGTTGTAACCATTCGCAAAACTCTTCAGGAAGGCTTTAGGCAGGCTTCATCTGCAGCAAGCTTCATCCCCATCAGGTAGCGCCATATGTATCTCCTGTGAAAAAGAGGCAGTTTCTGTGATGGAAGGGCTGGAATGGAACATAAGAGGAACCAGGCCCCCACTATACCTCCAGCCCTCAATCCAGAGCACTACTCTAAGCTGGCATAGTAGCTTTTCTGTCTTGAGAGTTGTGGATTCTGCTTGCTATTTTGATTGTCCCATGCCCGGAGCCTTCATTGCTCGGCTTAGCAGCTAGAGGGACAAACAGTAGGCTTGCGCATGCTGAAATACTGAAAAAAAAAACAAAGCTATCACGGCCGAAAATGCGACCATTTTACCTCTTTAGTGACTGTCTACCTCTCGTTGTTAAGCATTCATCATCTCTCTCAAACTGTTAATGTGTTTGCACACAAGTAGTAGTGGGTAATGGTAGAGAAACTTCTCATGCATCGCTTCAGGCGAATTCAAATCCCTATCAGTTACCAGTATGTTTCCCCCTGTAGTACCAAGTAGCTGGGTTCTGATATGACATTTGATATCATAATCCCTGAAGTCACAGAAGTCTTGTAGAAGGTTTTGAGTGTTTCAGGAAGGCTGCATTGTGCACGAGGCTAGGCCTTTTACTTGCATTTCACCCCTGAGCTTGACCGTGTAGCTGTCAGTAAACTCTGATGCTCTACAGTAAAATGTATTGTAAAATCATTAACGATAACGATCTCGAGCTAGAACTTTACTGAATAGTATGAAATTTGCTCTGCACCCTAAAGCCTTATCGTAATATGACATTACAATGTGGTATCGTGAAAAGCGGCATGGCCTCGTTAAGTCAATTCGAGTTTTGCCTGCTTCGTTGCACAAATTGCTTCTTCTTCGCCATTGCTTCGTTCTCCTAATCGATAAATTGCTATTGCCGAGTAGTTGTCTATAAACCCAAGAGTGTTGCCGCCTGTAAGATGTCCTTCGTAGGAGCATCGTCTGACACACATACACTCCACAGCATTTCGTCACGATGTTTAGCTTCTCGAAGATATTCAGTAGATCACGAAGATCGCCTTACGCTTCAGGGGTTAATAAGGGCGATCACGACAATACGGGCGGGTCCACGGTATCGCTTCCTAATCTACAGAGTTACACCTCGCAGTCGAAACCCTTCCGGACCGATGAATCGATATCCCCACAACCACTGAACTCTCGGTTCGATCCGGATGCTCCATTGGGCATATTCGCTCAGAACTCCCCTCGGAAAAATGGTGTGCATAATCGGCCAAAGACCTTTTACCGCCTGTTGGATTCCGATATAGCTTCCTGTTCAGAAATGAGTTCACCAGATGGATTGTCAATAGAGAATGGACCGTCACCAGTAGCACTACCTCACAAAGCTCTTGCGTTGTTGGGGATAGCAGAAGCGTCTGGATTCGGTACACCGCCTTCCCCCAGACCATGGGAGAATGATTTGTACGACGAGTTTGCAGATGACGAGTGGGGTTTGCCATCTGATGAACCGTTGTACCCGCCATCAGACCGTCCGCCAGAACGCGTCTACTTCCGACCCGAGTCTCTTTGTTCTTCCTTTTCTACAGCTTCGGAGAAAACAATTGCCACAACATTAACATCCATGACTGCCACATCGCCTTCTACAGGATGCCCGGAAGACAATGGAACATTCCACTCCGGATCCACTATGAGGGAAACGAGCATGCTAAATTTGGAAGACACTGATGACGAGGCGGGTATGGACGTGATTGTGAGCAAAAAGGGAGCTGCCAGACTTCCTTTGGAGATTGCGCTACAGATTTGCGAATACTTTATCATGGAAACGCATCGGGAGGATCTGGACCAAATTGAACGGTATATAAGATGCCCAAACTGTGACATCTACGCGTTATGGTCTCTTTCATTGGTTTCTCGGTCGTGGAACAAAGCAGTTAATCAGTTGCTGTACCGTTACATCTCCCTCGACTTTGGATATTACTCTGCGCCTACCCGGGGACAAAATGGCGAGGGCATTGCACCGGAGTTTATACCATACACAAGTTGCTGTGATGAAGGCAAACCACTCCATACCAAGATCGATGTAGATGCGAAGCTACAGCTTCTCTATAGGACGATTTGGGACTCACAGGATGATATCGGTGAGCGAATTCGCGGCATCAAGCTTCCTCGAAGATTGTTCTCAATTACGAAATATCCACTATCGGCGATCCTACAGAAATGCCCCAACCTTGAATTTGTCGATCACGCAGTGACATCTGGGAGTGCGGAAGATCTGGTTTCAATACTGTCAAAATTGACGCAAATGAGACGATGGACCTGGAAGAGAGAACAGGGTGTAAAATACGAACAGATCAAGGTACGGCAGAGGCGAATGACAGCCATGGTGGAGAGTAAGATATCTATGAATGGCCCACCACCAGTAATTGCACTGCAAGTACTTCCATCATGGACGAAGCTTCAGCATCTCGAGCTTAACAATCTTCGGAGAATGGAAATCCCCGATGAGTTCGACTTTTGTGCGCTTCCAAGCTTAGAGTCTGTTACATTGCGGAATCTATGCAGTGTCGATAGGAACGCCGAAACCAGGATTCTGGAACGACTGCCAGCACTACAATGTTTGGAAATCGATGCATGCCTTTTCATCAGCGCCGAACTTATCATCTCCTACCTTGAACAGAAAGGTTCAAAAATGACGTGCTTGGAAATTCACAACTCGGTGGTACCGATACACATGTTATATCAGCTTCTTGCGAACACCCCTTTAATCGTGAAATTCTCAGTATCCAATTGCCCTCCTACGCAGCCATTCTCCAATCAATTACCTTACGCCCCCATTGGATTTATCCCTAGCCTTCCTAGCCTGTCTAACCTGAAGCATGTCAACATCAACATGCGGCCGTTGCGCGAGAGCCTTGCTTTTCTCCTCTATCTGGCGGGAAACCGTGAGAGGATATCTGGGTTGAAGACGATGCGTATGGGCTTCGACGCCGCCGGAAAGGGGCCTCAGCTGGGAAGAGGGAGTTGCGCCATGGATGGGGTTGAGATGAGGATGGAAGTCAGACTGAGAACGGAGTGTCTCTTCAATAATGTCCAATTGATTTTTTCGGAGTAGGCCCAGTCAGAGTGGTGCTATTTGTATGCAAGGATTGGTCTAGGTGTTTGCTGTATTATCCCTTCCAGAGTTTCCCATTGTCTTGTGCGGTTTCTTTGCGCCAGGCTTTCCATTATTTCCTTTTAATCAGCGGGTGCTTTTGTGAGTTCCTTTTCTGTATAGGCGCTAGGTCATCCACTACTATCTATAGTACTATACCGGCCACTGAAGTTCAGACATTAGCAGTCAGCACGGGGTGTTTGTCTAACTGTTTAAGCAGTAAAAGTTGTCAGCACCATCAAATTCAATTATATACTATACATTTAAAACAGATCCATATAGCGGAGTATTTTCCCGCTTAATCCACCCTTTACCCCACCCGTTCTCCCTACACTTCTTATGACATGCCACGAATTGAGAACTTCTTCCATGCACCGCCATCATTTCTATAACCTTGTCCATCTCTTCTGCAGCGGTCAGCACTGGCTGTCCAAAACGATATTATCTATCAGCAGCATTCAGTGTCCGAACCTCAGTGGCCAGTACAGTATACCCTTTAGCTGGCAATTGGCCTTTAGATATTATATTTTGTACTCGGGGTAGGCAATAAAGATTCGAACACTCCTCTTCTAGCAGCTACTACATAGATCTAAAGTGGCCTCGAATCAGGCTCTCAATTGTGTACGTGTGCACTAAGATGAAAATGGAAGTGACAAAAAGGGAATAGTGTGGCGAGGAGCAAAGTTGTGAGAGAGCCTGGAGACACAAAGTTCCCAGGTCAACCCGGTTAAAATTTCAACACAGGTTTGAGCTGGGTTTGCATGGAAAGAAGAGTTTAAGGGAAAAGAAATACACTTTATATGGGGCACTAAGCAAGTCAGACAAAATTTGTGGTGTAAAGTGATCAAGAGTGACCGGTCAAGCTGGTAACAATCCGAATCATGTCCAGATCAAGCCCAGATCAGCTTCGGGTTATGGCTGCAGTGAGTGCACATGTGGTGGAATTCTTTAAAAAATGCTCGGCATTGACTCAGGTAGGTGTAAACTAATACCACCCAAAAGCTCAGCTCTCTGGAGGTAATTTGAATTTTTGGTGGAGTGATGTCTCCAGGCCCTTTCACCTCACTTTTTTTCACGGTCTCAATTTGGATCAGACTCACCATTTCGGTTAGTGTCAAATCATGTGAGATCAAGGGCCAGGGTACGAGGCCAGATCTAAAGCAATAATTGGGAGTGTCATATGCAACTTTAGGTAAAACGCGATTGAATTTCACCAGAAACAGCATGCACAGCCTCTCCCCCATGCTCACAGCAAGATTGCCCGAAAAGGAGTATCCGAATATTTATTGCCTACCACGGAGTATATCCTACTGGTATACCTTCAGCGATATTCCATTATTATTAAACAGAACCATTCAGTCATAGAAACAACAGCCCCCAACCCAAATGATCTGCTTAAGTATCCCCTATATCTGTGTGACAACCACCAGCCACAACGAAAAATAAAGATAATACTACATTAGATGTGACTCAGACAATGATTAAGGATGCAAATTTACACTTATTATGTACTTGCTGGGCCACCAAAACGGGATGATCCTTGGGATACATTCCTACTTAGAGGATGTTAGCTACTCCCAGGTATCATAATAAACTATGATATGTTCATTGATTGATCCCCTATTTGGAAGCGCTTGACCTACTAATATCGAAGTCCTAAAATCTGCTGTTTCGCTGCCTGGCCACACAGGACTTCACTTATTGGCTGTTGTGGATTTATACATGCTGATGCCCCAAAACGCGGTACGCCGTTTGAAGTCCACGTCGCAGCGCGCCTAGCTTAAGCTTCTGTGTGTGAATCAGCTTATTAATATTGCCAACAGATTTACTACTTTAGGAGCTCCCCCACAACCACCAAATTAGCCAAATGAAGTTTTCGATGTCTCTTGCCCTGAACTGTCAATCAGTTAGCTGCTCGAACCACTTCCAAATATATCACAATTCCTCGTAAAGTCTATCTAAATTTCATTGGTATGTACCAGAAGACTTGTCTCTCTGCATTCGCATACGCGCCGTTTTACGCTGCAAGGCTATTAAGCTGCAGATTCGACGTTTCATGGGCCACCAAGGCCAGGTAATGATAGGATAAACCACAAGCAGCATCGGTGGCTGTGATCAAGGATCTCAACCAGGGGATTGCGTGTTGGGAGTATAAAAAGACTCGTTCCAGCTCCGTATACGTGCACTTATATTTTCTCCCCTGCATTATTATTCCCCAGAATCTTTTTCCGTGCTGGGTTATCTTGCGTTTTATATTGTCATATATAGAGCCCGGCGCATGTTTCGTCGTCGTTTACGTTCTCCGCGTTCCCGTTCCCATAAGCCTTCATTAGATACCCCAGCGATCGCAAATGTACAGAAAGGATAGTCATCGGACATAACAGCAATACTGACTGATTCTAGGGTAAACACCATGGTGCCTTCCTTACAGAGCTGTACGCCCCGAAAAACTCTCTCCCAGAAGTGGAGTAAGTTCCCAAGGTCGTCCACACAGGTGAAGGGGCCTCATTAATGTTTCGACTTTTAGCATCGTTTTCGTACATGGACTCAACCCAATCAACGAGAAAAACTACGCATTTCAAGCTTGGACTGCTCCCAATGGAATTTTGTGGCCCCGGGACTTGTTACCTCGTGATGTGCCGGACGCTCGAGTCTTGTTATTTGGCTACAACTCAAATGTCGCTTTCAATGTCTCTCAAGAAGGTGTTAGGGACCATGCGAACAGTCTACTGGAAAGACTTACGAGGGATCGGAATTCAACGGAAGTAAGTTTTTGTGAATGAGAATGCACTGATGTACCCTAACCTCATCCTTGGTAGCACTCAATAAACCGTCCGATTATCTTCGTAGCGCACAGCCTGGGTGGATTGGTTATAAAGCAGGTTTGCATCCCTCTATATATGGTTACTACGAGTCTAGCTGAAAATCGGATATCAGGCACTGGTAACAGCAGTTCATAACGAGCGCTCCTATGGTTCCATCAAACACTCCACACGCGCCCTTGTATTCTTCGGTATGCACCTGAAGATATCAATACAAAGCACATCACTGATAGAGATTTTTGTGTCAGGAACACCACACCAAGGAGGAAATAATGTCACAATGGGAAAGGTTGCATCCGCTATAGTCTCTGCCATCGGCGGCCAAGTCAACAATGACCTCCTACGGTACCTCGCGAAAAACTCCCTACTCACTCAAATCGCCAATGAAGATTTCAGTTATCAATGGGAAGACTACCGCGTCGTTACGTTCTTCGAGACTAGAGCAACAAAACTCAAAAAGGCTGGAATATTCGGTCGCGCTTTCAAGGCAGTGGTTGTTGATGCACAATCGGCCAAGGTTGGACTCGCCGGTCATAGAGAGATGCAAATTTCTGTAGATTCGGATCATACAAACCTGTGTAAATTTGGGGCCGCAGACAACAGATATGAACCGGTTGCCGGACAGTTGAAGAGCTTGGTGCAATTCTGTATCGACCAGAACAAACCGACTCAAGATTCACTTCCAGCTGCAAGTACAGACTACTGCATTATAACTAAGTGTAGAGATAATTTTCTGACTTTATTATATAGAATCCAATACACATTTTATGGTTCCATATGCATATAACACTGCATTTACTGGCCGGGAGGATATCATGGACCGTCTTGAAGACCAGTTATCCAACCAATCGCATCACCAACGATTTGCTTTGTGGGGATTGGGAGGTGTTGGGTATGTTCCAAATGCAATATCTTCATCCAAGTTACTGATGGTATAATAAGGAAAACTCAAATAGCCCTCCAATATGCATACAGCGTCGAAAACAAATGCTCCGTATTCTGGGTCCATTCGGACAGTTACACCCGATTCAGCCGAGACTACAGGGAAATTGCCAACCGCGCCCAGCTCCCTAAAAACCCGGTAGCCGAAGAAGAGCTTCTTTTCGAAATTAGAAAGTGGCTTGAAAGTCCAACAAGCGGACCGTGGGTAATGATCCTTGACAATGCCGACAACTTGCTTGAAATGTTTCCGCCTGTTTCAGAAGACAAGAAACCTGTCGGTTTATCAAAATTCCTGCCTCAAGGATCCAAGGGAACAATACTTATTACGACTAGGGACCGCGTGGTAGCAAGTCGGCTTGCTAACATGGATATGCTCGAAGTCAGAGCAATGGGGCCCAGAGAAGCTGGTACACTATTTCTACGCTACGCACCGGATGCCATCTCGAGTGAAGAAGACAAGGCGGTGTTCCCACAGCTCCTGGACACATTAAAGTTCCTTCCACTTGCCATCGTTGGAGCAGCAGCGTTTATGCGGGAAAATGGCGTTTCCTCGACAGAATACTTCGAGCTCTACAGTAAAGGAAAACAAGCGCAGAGTGAGCTGTTGAGCAGCGAGTTCAATGACTTCAGAAGGGGTTCGGAGGTGCCTGAAGCAGTCTTAACGACATACTTTACGCTGTTTGAACGCCTCCAGATACAGTCCCCCATGGCAGCGGATTTTCTACGGTTAATTGCGTTCTTTGATCGTAATGGGATTCAGAAGGAGCTGCTGATGTCGAGTGGGCTTGAAGGTGTGGACAATCCAGTTCGCTTTACTAAGGCTATTGGGAAGCTACTTTCGTTCTCATTGATGACGAGGGGTGCCGACGGAAATACGTATCAAGTGCATCGTCTAGTGCATATGTCAATCGAGGTGTACTTTTCCGAAGACAGGGTCAAGTGGAGATCTCAAGCGCAGAACACCCTGTTGAAGTTTTTCCAAGTATCACCCGCCGAGGAATTGGACCTAATCTACATTGACTGGAAGGGCTTCGCCAACTATGCTCCTCACGTTCTGGCAGCAACTGTTCAACTACCATCTGCCGAAACGCCCAGTACTGTGGAGAGAAAATTGCTTTATCAAATGGGAAGGTACTTATACTTTCTGGGACATTTGGCAGATGCAGAAATTCATTATCGAAGATGTATTTCGGATCTACCCAGCATCAACACCAAAGAAGAGCTCTTGACCGACCCCATCTTCAGGGGATACTGCCATTTAGGGGTAGTGTTGAAGATTCAAGAAAAGCTACAGGAGTCCATTTGGCTATATGAAGAGATGTACGAACGGTATGAGACCATACTAGGCCCAAGTCACGGATGTGTTGCCGGTATACATTGCCGCCTAATCACGATATTAATTAAATTGGGGACTGCTGGACTCCCTCGTGCCGAGGAACTTAGTAGACGTGTTCTTGGACTCATCCAAGAGTCACCTATTGCGAATATTAGCACTATTGTTGGGAGCATGCACATCTTAGGAAAAGTCTTGAGGCTCCAAGGGAAATTTGACGATGCCGAGAAGATATATCAGGATGCTGTCATTGAAGCGCATGGTAGAGGAGACGATGAGCTCTCTCTGCTGTGTGTCGCCAGACTAGTACAGATACTTCAACACCGAAAGCGGTACAACATCGCGGAAAAAGTTCTTCAACTGGCAGTCGAGATGTACAAAACGATCGAGATACCCGAAGCCCCACCCACAGGCCAAATAACCAGCCTTACCAAACTGGCTAACGCACTGATGAAGCAGAGGAAATTCGACCAGGCGGAAGAAATCATTCGACGAACAGTGACTCTCTACGAAAAGCGTCATGGGCCAGATGGCCTGGCTACACTCACTTGGTCGGGTACTTTGAGCACTGTATTGTGTTCGCAGGAGAAGTATGAGGAAGCAGAGAAGTTCATGAGGCATTTAGTGACACGATGCGAGGACATTCTGGGGCCGATTCATCCAGTCACTCTCCGAAATGTCACCAATCTCGCCACTGTGGTGCAAGAGACAGGAAGATACGACGAGGCGGAGCAGCTTTTCCAGCGTACCGTTGAAGGCTATGAGCAAGTATTCGGACCTGATTGCCACACGACGATCCTCTGCACTATGTGGCGAGCAGTCGTTCGCGCATATCAAGGCAAGCATTCCCAAGCAGTAAGTGAATGCATGGAAGCCTGTGAGAAGTACAAGAAGATATACGGCGAAACCCAAAACCTTAAAAATGTGATGATCCGTGTGGCATGGTTTCTTCTAAGAGCGAAAGAACTTCCAGAGGGTTCAAGGGAGCCCATTCAAGGCACTTTTGATAAGGAGACGGCTGGTGTGGCGCTCAGTTCTTACTTTCAGAATGACAGGAGTCATGAGGAGTATATGTTTATTGTCGTGAAGCCCGGCGTTGTGATGTATTGCGAGCCTCTGGATTGATTAAGGTGATTTGGCAATTCTACTCGGTGGTTGGACAAGATGAAAGAGTCCTCTTCTTGAGAATTTGGCCTGAACTTTCTTGAATTAGACATTTCTTTTGCTTTTATGAGGGAAAATGTGGCGATAAGCAGTGGAAAAGTTGATCCTATATTGTACTGGATTCTGTATGTATATACATATAACACATCTTTAACTTCGGGCTTTAAATAGACGACAAAAATATTGGAGATTCCGAGGGCCATATGCGGCGATTTTTGTATAACCTTAAGCGACAATAGGTTAAAGGGCTTTCACATGGGAGTGTATGGAGGTCCGTTGTTGATAGTTAGTGGTGGACATTAGTCGGCTCGAGTCGAGCCAACTCGACTTATGATGGAGACTCGCGCGAGCTTGAGCTGACCCATGAATTTAAGCTTAAGCTGAGCTCTGACAAATAAAATAACCACAAAATTGCATCCGAGAGTGAGATTAGTGGTAGCCCTATGTCATGGAGGACATACTGCTCAAAATATCTCAATATATTGTTCTATGTAGCATGCTTCCAGTACCCCAGCTCACGCATATCGCTAGCTATAGTTGAGAGTAGTCATATCATTCATATAAAATGTAAAGATTCGTTTTCGATTTTCGAATCTGGATCATGTTTCGTCCTGTCGGCGGCCTCTGCATAATTAACCTTCAGTGCGATCACGTTTCCCACTCGACAGACTGCATATGGAAAACCACAGAGCAGTTCAACCAGACAAAAGTTGCAAGTTACCATGCTAGAATAATTCCCACATAAAAGGAACTACTACTAAGGTTGAAAGTTGTTGAGTAGTGAAAATCTAGTGCTTTGAAGACTCTAAGACTCACACATACTGGACTAGTCGACTTTATCTATTGCTATAGTTGATATTAGGAATAACAACTGTACATGGTAACGTTGAAAGAAAAGGTGGGGGAAGGTTTATAAATGTGACCTATCCGTATTAAAGTACTATTAATTTTACAAGCGTTTTCAATCTAGTTTTGAATTGTGCTAACTGCATATTCGGACGATTGGCAGAATTGATGGCATTTTAAGACAGATACGAAACGCTGGATGAGATACATTTCTTATAACTAAAGTACTTACCTAGGTAAGTAGAAAGAGAGCAACGACTCTAGGTAACGTTAACCACTTGCCCTAAAATACCTCTAGAGAGTGGGAAAGTTTCGAAGCAAAGAAAAATCATGTCAAAGGAGGGGAAATGCCTGTATTTAGTGCGTTTGATAATGCGGATTGCTTCGGATTCGTACTTCGTCTATATATACTCCGCTCGGGGATACAGAGCTGAAATTTGAAAATTGCCTACCTCTGAGGGGTTTGCCTAACACGAAGTTTACTTACAAATATTCCAGAGTGAGGTTATAGTGGGAGACCGAAAGGCTAGGGCTATTGTGCACTTCAACCTTGGACTTTATTTTCCAAGTCAGATTCGTGGTTCTAAAACTAGACTGCCTAAACATAAACATACCACGTGAAAAACTAGGGTATTTTAAAGACAGTCAACGGATGGTGGCGAGTTGAAATACTTCCGTAGCGGTTATTCTATACTCTAGCTACTTCCTACTTTAGTACTTAAGTAGTAATCACCGGTGATAGAGATAATCATTAGCGGGGGTCTAGTTGTGATATGAAATTGCAAGACACTGATTAAAGTCCCATGATATTTTAAATTTCCACAGGACAGTACCTGTAATTGTTTTGGCCGTACTTAACTACAAGGACTTCAGGATGTCGTAGGATGGGCACACTTTTTCTGATGGGTATTTCGGTAGTCTCCCGAGAATTTCATGCGATGAGTGGGTGTCAGCGGTCGTTTTGTTCATGAGACTGGATATATGCCGCAATTTGCCGCAATTTGGATACTAATGATGCCAAAGGTATACCAAGCTTCTCTACAAGTACTACTCAAGCCGTCTCCGCTGATCCCTCCCACTAACTGATTCAATTCTAAGCTGTTGTACGTAAACCAATTCTAGGGAATAATCATCTTCCTCTGTTCGACATTCTTCCATAAGCCCAACTACTGCTCTTGACCGCTCACGGTTGTTCACTCAAGACCATTAAAACAGTGGTAAGCATAGTCATTTATAAATAGTATTGCACCCTGTTACCCAGGATATCATTAAGCTCGATGGAATGTTCGCTGAACCGTATACCCACGACTACTTAAAAGGGTAAACACCAGATCTTGATCCGAGTGGAACAAAGGCCACACTCTACTTTATCCAGAAATCACAGTCCTATCGAAATCACCTACGGCTTTGTTTTAGTTTGCTTCATTTGGCAAAGGAATTGATACTAAAGCATTATTTCAGCTCTGGAGTCGATCATCGTGGTGGTTGTGATGCGAATGGCAGGTTAAAATTATGTGAAGAGAAATGGCTCATAGAGTATTTGGTCAAGTGCTGAACGTCAAGCGGAGCTCATTTGTAATTGTAATGTGTACTTGAATTTATCAGTACACATCTATCACCACCATTTTAATTTCATTTCATAGTAGCGAAACTCCAGACCATAATAGATTAAACCCTAGCTGTAAACTCCAAAGCCGTGGTTTTTTCTCATGATCGGTCATATCGAGTATAATCGACGCATTTTCTCTATCTCATCACTCCACGACAACTTCATCAGTTGAGACTATTGCTGTCATACCACTAGATACCCATGAATTTATCCCCCAAGCTCTCTTGAAGCTACTGTGATCCAAAACCCATACTTATGTCACGTGCTCAAGATATTAACAATGGTTAGCATACCTATCAAGGATACGATAAACGACTAGATACTGGATGGGCACTTCGTTAAGCCACTGGGTTGAAATTTTGTCCATGAAGGGGATTTGAGGGACGGCAGAGAGATTGGGAAAATGCAACGGAACTTTCACAGAAATGAACATGAGCAAGAGATCGGTGATTGCACATGCAGGCCCTTCCAGTTCCTTGAGGGAACCTGCCCATAAATAACCTACTCCCTTATGTCGTCGGCGTTCTAATTGAAGGCGATAAATTGCTGCTCGATGTGCTTGAGTATGTACAACAGCGGGTTGGCCACCTGGAATGTTTGACATGCATGCAAACTGATATAACAATGCCCGAAAATTCGTGGTAAGTACACTCAATACGCCTTATCTCATTAGTTTTCGATTTTTGGCCACAGAAGAACATACTTCCCATCGCTGAGAGTAGGCCTTTGAAAAATCTGAAGGAGCCGTTGACGACGTGAGACTATCTGCCTTTCTCGGATGGGTGCTATGATAGATTGCGGTATACTTAGGCTGTTGCATGCCATCTGCTTTAGCTATTTGGAGTGGGGTACTAGTAAAGGCTTGAGGTGCTGGGTTCTGGCTACCCTATGTCGGGCCCTCGAATCCTCTCCTCACGGGCAGTAGTGATTCCTCACTACTCCCTCTGCTGGTCCCGCTATCAACTCCGGGAGGACTGCTGCTATCTACCGCTTGGCTGACCCGGCAACGGACGAGGTGGCGTTACGTGTAGACGAGTCGGGCACACCATGATTGACACATAGTGATTTTGAGTCCTGTGGCGGGTCTAGGCGAGCATAACGTGAAACCAACTAGAAGGCTCTAGGAAGAGGGAGTTGAGCATGGAGGTGGGCTGGCAATGAGGAGCTACCAGTGGTGGGGGCCCGCATAGCAAGGCGCGAACAGATGTCTAGATACGAGATGCGGTCAGAATCCATAAAGAGAATACATAACGCCAATACAAACAAACAGACGCCATACATCGCAAATTAAAAACCTAGTACAAGAAATTAATCCCTTATGAAACGGTCTCAGACAACAGTAAAGCGCAACCTAACAACTCCATACTCTCTTTCCTCATATCTAGACCCAATCCAAAGAGACTTTCCTCGCCTCTTCTTCCCCAAGCTCCATCTCAAAGACTCTATTAAGCAGCATTTCCTTCTTCACCCATGTCTCTCTCCTCTTCTTTGTAAGTTTCTCAAGAGTTTCCTTCAATTCCTCCTGCTCTTGTTCCGCCCACGCCTGCTTTTGCTTTAAAAGTCTAAACAGCTCCTTTGGTGGTAGCTTCTCCTCATCGCTGTCATAACCGTCTTCTGGCACATAGAATCGGCTCTGTCCCTCGTCGGATGTAGAGAAAGAGGGTTCACGATTAGGGTGCAGTTTGCGCGGGTGGTTAAGAGGATGATTTGGATGGGATTTTGGAACGGGGTCCGAAGGGCGCAGTGCTTCGGTTTCGTGGACGGTGCGCATATGCTTTGCAAGCGCGTCAGAGCGTGTAAACGAGCGGTCGCATTCTGCCACGTCATTAGCTGTCTACCCTATCCCAAAGTCTAACCGGGGAAATGTCCACCAGGCAATGAGCAATAAAACGGCTTCTCCTTCGTATGACTCCTCATATGCGCCCTCAGCGCATACCCACTCGCATGCGCCATTCCCTTGCGTGTACAATCATCCCATTGGCATGCATACGTCGCTTTCCGGGTGCCGATATGTTCCTCATGTATATGCTTCACCAGATCGTCCATATTCCGTAGATCCATCGCACAGCCGTCCCACCTACACACCGACACCTGTTCCGCTAGATCATCGTCGTGTGGGTCTATCCCGCCTGGTGAGGCAGGGACAGAGCCGGAGGTGTCGGAGGACACGTCAGAGAGCATGTCCAAGTCACTGTGGGAGTGTGCTGACGAAAATGCGGTTGAAGCGCGACGTTTTGGTGGCGGTGATGGCGGAGGGGATGGCGAGGAGCAGGGGGAGAGTGGGGATGAGGGTGATGACATTTGTGGCAATGGGTGGAGCAGATTGTGTGGAAATGTGGTGGCCTATGACTCGAACTTGGTTGTTGAGAAGTTGTTGGAGGTTGAAACAAAGCTGCATGCTAGCAGAAGTATGATGCATGACACTCTCCCTAACCCTAGATTACGCTTGCACCCTTTCTCCTCTTCCCCAGCGGATAGTTTGAATGATGTATAAGGCTTCAAATACAGGCATGTGCGTACTCACTCACCCAAATCTTGCCTTATAATGAAGGCTTTAGGTCACCGTATTGCACACAGCATCTCAATACCATTAATGATTTTATAGATTATTTCAAGAATTAGGTCACAGGTTATACTTTATTGCCTACTATACGATTAGATCAGCGCTGGGGAAAGCAAAAGAAAACACTAAAACTCCGCTGCACTCCACCAAAGTGCGAAACACACAATGAAATACATAACATAATCCGAAATCCGCAATCGTAACTTCATAATCATCATATCATTAAAATAGTTTTAGTGGTTCAAACGACCCGCAAGGCGACTCCAAACTCTCCCAGCAATCCCGGTTTCTTGTTGCGTGTTCTCCTGGACCACAACGGAAGGTTGTGGCTGTGGCTGTGGCTGTGGTTGTGGTTGTGGTTGTGGTTGTGGTTGCGGTTGTGGTTGTGGTTGTGGTTGTGGTTGTGGTTGTGGTTGCGGCTGTGATTCTGGTTGTGTTTGTGGAATTCCAATGTCAATCACTGCATCGCCACCCCTTGATCCAGGTTGATGTTGGCTCGCAGCAGCAGCGACTGAGCTTCCCCCAAGTTCCACTAGCTCAACCTGGGCAGTGCCAGTCTCCTGCTGCCCTGCCGTTGTTGGAGGTCCATTCTTATAAATCGTATCATATAGAGGTGGCGAGGCCTCGTATTGTGGCAGTTGCTCCGATATTTCCGGTTCCAAATTCCCACCGCGTTGTCGACCTGTTACTGCAACTGCGGGTGGCCTGTTCACATCAGCGCAATGTGCCATATCGTCGAGAAGAAAGAAACCCACCAGGGAACAGATTGATAGTCTCTGCCATAACCGATACCTCCAACTCCACCATCTCGCCATCCTCCACCGACAACAACTATGCCGACACGCGGTTGCTGTCCAGGGCGAGGATTTAGAGGCGTCGCGAAAGCAGTTTGCGACCGATGGGTCGTCTGTGCGCGGCGGACGAAGACACCGCGGAGAAACACTAGGAGCAGAACGATTGCAAGGACTACCCCGATACTGCAGCTACATTAGCGAGTTGGATAAAGACAGGGATATATGTGTATGCGCACGTGTAGACTATGTCACTCATTTGCTATCTGTGAACTATATCGGTCGGGAGAGGTCGTCAAGTTGATAGTGGTGTGTAAAGGTTGAGGTCAAGCTGAAAATCAGAGTGGCGATGCATTCTTGTTTTTTGGTTGCAGCTTGCCGGTAAGCAGTTGTCTCGTGCCCATCCGGTAGCGCCAAGCATCATATTTTTCTCGTCGGCTACCTGGGTGCGTCGATGGCAGCTAGGGTTAGTCACCAATCAAATTTGACAGGGCTCGAGACAAGGTAAGTAGTACCAATAAAACGGTTTGTATTGTTGGTGGTACAGAGATATGTCGTGCATGATCAGGTAGTATCAGTGCCGAACGTTTGCTTTCCCCTTCAGCAGACGATACAGCTGTTTGAGACTCGAGAGATTCTATTCCCGTGACTGCCCAACCAGCCTAGAAAGAACAAGAAAACAATAGTCTTTCAGACACTTAATTCGCTGGCACTGCCCAAGCTGCCTGACAGATCAAAAAAAAAGAGCCAGTGCTAAATAAATACTGACACAGAAATGAAAGAATTCCGCAAGACAGCGCTACATCATAGGCGTCATCTCGTCATGCATTTTTCCTTTCCCCCAACTCCGTGAACAAATCCACCATCAACTACCATGACCCACACTCCATCATTAGATTTCTGTTCTTGGGAGACCTTGGTTGACAGCAAACATTTTCGCAGAGACGCTAGCTGTGAACCCATCGATCTGCTTCGAGTACTGCTCAATCTGTCTGCTATTCAGAAGGGTCTCGAGTCTGGATGGCTCTTGTGGCAGCTTAAACAGTCGCTGCCATTCATCCTCCGGTAACAATGGCTGCTTTGCACTCGCACGTAGCTGGTTTTCAGATTTCCGCTTCTGTTGCCATACGGTGATTTTGGCCTGCTCACGGGCCAACTGGCGGTGGTAATATTGTTGGTTGTTAACTTCAGAGTAGTGGGTCTCTATCGATTCAAGCAATAAATCGCAGTTCTTCTCTAAGAAGAGGTCAATGGAAAGATCTAGGGAGTCAAAGTTCGGTGCGAGAGGCATCGGCGCAGAAAGGGAAAGAGCAGAGAGGGGTGCGGGCGCCGGGTTATCGAGCTGATGGAGGAGGCTAGTGAGGAGATGAGAGTTGTAGATAGTGAGGGGGAGCTCGACGAGGATATCCTTGTAGGTCAAGTTGTGCTTCTGCAAAGACTCAATGGTGAATTTGCCCTCTTTATGCGCAGCCATAAACTGAGGAGTGAGACGGAAGGCCCGGAGTGACAGGGCACCAGAGGTAGAGCGTGCAGTGTCATGAACCAGGGCAACAGTCCGTTCATTGAGGTTAGATTGGTAAAAGCACTGGTTCTCGACGAAGTTGGTGTTGAGCTATAACGAAAAACGAAGTCCATCAGCTTCTCCGGTCCATATTTAATATCCAATTTCCCTCTCTGAGAACTCACAAAGTTACCCAGGCTTGCCGATTGATACCATCCAACGCTGTTCGCATCCACGTTCATTTCCCGCAGACACCGCACCATCTCAGCTTGGTAGTATGTATTGGCCTTTGCTCTTGGGGCTGCGCCTGCACCGCTAGCGCTATCATGCTTGTCATGCTTGTCGTCTTGGACGGGGGCTTCCATTGTGGGGAACGGGAAACTGTTGGTGACCTGAAGTTCGCCATCGACGTCCATGCCTATAACCAACCATAAGCGAACCGAAACAAGATACCGTATTGCGCGCACAGGACTGGGCACACACCAAGAAGCTGGCCAGTTACAGTCTGTGGGTGCGCAGAGGACGCATGTTTGCAGATCTTGAGGACAACGAGAGCATCAACTCGTACCGACTTAAGCGGACCGGCGGTACTGTAAATATTCTTCAGCAGATGAACATTAAAATGGGGCCGTCCGAGTGGGTAGACGCACTGTTTGTCGGCCATTGTGATGGTGCAGATTGGTTTCTAGAGATGTGGGGCTATCGAGACTCCCACTATCGTCGGAGGTTGACTTTTCCCACTATTCCACACGTTGCTTTGCCGCCAAGACTTCGATCTTAGGGCAAACCCAGTTCAGAACTCTATTAAGACAACTTTTAGATGATTAACGGAGTATGGGTGGGCCTTTGGCAATTCTACGTATCGAATAATTTTTATAGCAAAGGAAGAGAAATGTCTTCAGTAGCCTGATAGACCCAGATATGCAGAAAAGACAAGGTGACGATGTGAGAGAATTTCGGCACAAAGAAGACTTAAGTACTTATAGCCATTATCATTGAGATCTGGGGAGCACCTGTTGAACGTCGCTCCGTACGTAAGTATATACAGTGGAGGTGCGATGCGACAGATTGAAATGCCCCGGAACCTCAGAATGCTCTAACAAAACCTGCAACTTGGCGATATGCATCCGCAACCGCCTGCAACAACCGAGGGAAGAGCTCTCTTTGAGCTAGATGGGAGCATATGAGAATGTTCACAGTCATCGGAATACCTAGACTTCATTTGTGACACGTACCCTATCGATGTACTGTTGTCTTCTTCGGGTGAACTCTCATAACTTCATTTCTCTTGTAACAACGAGGTTTGACGCTAAAGCAAGTAGACAACTGGAAGATGAACCCTGCCGAGCCGAGCCGCCAGTCGCAGCCCCCTCTTGCTGACCCGGTTGACCAACTTCCACTTCCACATCTACCGCCACTACTGCCTAGCTGCTTGCCTTTAAGCACTCACTCCTACTCCTGTTGGCCCCCCGAAGACTGGAAGTCTTCTACTTGCTCCCTCTCTTCCGATTCTGAGCCCAATTCACCCTTCGCAGAGGTAAGAGCTTGCACACCATCTATCTACCTTAAACGTTTCTGGCCACAAGTTTGGTCTTTTTCAGGGACCAAACTCGCTTTAAGCTCGGGGTAGGAGCAACTAATCCCTTTGCCTTGGATGTTACTGAACTGAACTGAACTGAAATGCATGGGTAGCAGTAGACAAAGGCTTAGAACCCGCAACCCTCAACGGTCGATACTACTGTACGGACAATTCCCGAATAGTCCTTGGAACACACGAAGTTGTTCGATACTGCCCGCACAGTCAGTCCCAGAGTACACGAAGTTGTCCATTTCGTCTCAGCCCGTTAGAGATTCCAATTGCCTTGTGCTAGCTCTCTTCCTGCAAAGGAATAATTCTTGCTACAATGAACCCCGGAAGAGACCCCAACTACACCCCAACCCCGAATTCGATGTACCAGCAATTCTACGGGCAACAACAACCACAGCAGCAGCAAGGTGGTTACCAACAACCGCAACAGCCGTTCCCGCCACAAGGGTTCCCAAATTCGCAGCTGCCACAATACCAGCAGTTCCCCCAACAAGCGCAATTCCAGCAACAACAGCAGCAACAATTTGGTGGGGGCTACGATGCAAATGGGTTGGCTCACCAACTTCAAAACCAGCATCTTTCGGCCAGACAACCCGCTACTCCCGGATCACCCCAAGGTGGCCAACGACCTCGTACATCAGGCTCGACACAGGCTTCGGGTAGTCTACGAGACGACTATGTAGTCTTTAATCGGGATGATAGCTTGTTCCAACCATCTACGAAAGAGAGGGCAAAAGCGTTGAAGTTGAAGGTGGAGCTTCATTACAACCAGAGCGTGGCACATGCAGTTGAACGAAATCAACGGTCTGGATATCTGGTCGAATAAAAATATACTACCTTACTGACATACCACAGGCGAGTTGAACTTGAGCAAGAGCTTGCCTCCGAGGCTCGTATGTCGGAAGAGCGCAAGAACCGTCGGCGACAGCAACTTGGCAAACAGGAATCGTCATTTTTGCGGTTGCGGCGGATGCGTCTAAGTGCGGAAGATTTCCTAACTGTCAAGGTGATCGGAAAGGGTGCATTTGGAGAAGTAAGACTGGTTCAGAAGAAGGACACCGGAAAGATTTACGCCATGAAGACGTTACTCAAGTCAGAGATGTTTAAGAAGGATCAACTGGCTCACGTCAAGGCCGAACGAGACGTCCTGGCGGATTCGGACTCTCCGTGGGTTGTCAACCTCTTTTATTCTTTCCAAGATGCCGTCTACCTTTACCTAATCATGGAGTTCTTGCCCGGTGGTGATTTGATGACTATGCTCATCAAGTACGAGATTTTCACGGAAGACGTGACAAGGTTTTATATGGCACAGTGTGTCTTGGCCATAGAAGCAGTCCATCGCCTTGGATTCATTCATCGGTTGGTTGCCCCTGACTGAAGCCCTACCCTCCTCTCCACTCTAACGGACATGCAGTGACATTAAACCCGACAATATCCTGATTGACAAAGATGGCCACATTAAGCTATCTGATTTTGGGCTGTCAACGGGATTTCACAAGACTCACGACCAAGCCTACTACCAAAGACTCCTTGAAAACAGCTCCAGTCCACCTACCGAGCAGCAATCTTCACGCCCCAGAAACTCGGTTATGGTTGATGCTATCCACCTTACAGTCTCCAACCGTAATCAGATCAACACGTGGAGGAAGTCCCGCCGGTTGATGGCATATTCAACTGTTGGAACCCCTGATTATATTGCGCCCGAGATTTTCCTACATTCTGGATATGGTCAAGAGTGCGATTGGTGGAGTTTGGGGACAATTATGTTTGAATGCCTTGTCGGATGGCCACCGTTCTGTGCCGAGGACGCACATGAGACATACAGAAAGATTGTAAATTGGCAAACACAGTTATATTTCCCGGAGGAAATTCAGTTGAGTCCGGAGGCGATGGATCTCATTAGGCACTTGATCACTTCTGCCGACAAGCGTTTGGGGCGGCACGGAGCCGACGAGATCAAGGCACATCCTTTCTTTGCAGGTGTCAATTGGGATAGCTTGCGGGCTATCGATGCACCGTTCAAGCCGAACTTGACGTCAATTACTGATACCTCGTAAGCTTGTCTTTTCAATTGCACCAGTTGTGGCTAATAATCCAGGTACTTCCCTACCGATGAACTTGAAAATGTCCCCGAGAGACCAGAAGTTGCCGCCGCCAGGGCCAACGCAGGCCAGCCAGCCCAGCCAGCCCAAATCGGCGAGGAAACCGGTCTACCCTTTATAGGATACACTTATACTAGATTGTACGCACTGAATCTGCCCCAGTCCAAATAAATTCGATCTTTTACTGATTGGTGTCTAGTAATCGGCTGAGTCGCCAAGGCGGCCTGTAGATGGAATATTGGTCTTTGTTTGGGATTTGCGAAGTTTCAGGTGCAGTGCATTAGAATGGCGTCGGTGTATGCCCTCTATTGCTATTGATCAACTTTTCATAAATTCGTGTTTTTCCCTGCATTAGTTTTGAGGCGGAAGGAAGTGGTATGAAGGGGGTGGATATTGGGAAATGATGGTTGGAACATACAGATTACAGATACCCATGCAGTTTCTTACCTGTAGTAATTACATTGCTGGTCTTCCCTGACAACATGATATAACTCCAGAGAATCTAGAAGGGCAGGTGGCTATGGTGGATGTGAACTAGGGATTGTGGCATATGTTCTCACTCAGTAACGTTACACGATCTAAACATTTTCAGCCGCAACTTGCTCCGAAAAATATTTCCTCAAATCACCCAATAGCTCAGCCAGCAGCGATGACAACTGTATCTCCACCACCCCCCCCTCCTCCACCTCTGCCTTCTCCAAAAGCGGCAGCGGGGAATCCTGCCTTCACGGCTATGGGTAACTTGTCCTCTCAAATCTTCCCTACAACTACTAACATAACATAGGCCTCCCCCGCCTCCGCGCAAAGCTTCCCTCTCGAAATTGGACCATTTTCCTCACGGTGTGCACAGCAATCGGCAGCACAGTCGCCTACGACCGATACCACACCAAGCTGGTGAAACAGAAATGGATCAACATCGTTTCGCACCTTGCCGACCAACCTCTCGAACCCATGGAACTTCCTCGAAAAGTCACTGTATACCTTTCGGCTCCACCTGGGGACGGTATCCACGCGGCTAGAGAGCACTTCCGCGACTATGTTAAGCCTGTGCTGAACGCGGCTGCCGTAGACTTCGATGTTATCGAGGGACGGAAGATGGGCGAGTTGCGGTTTAAGGTTGCGGAGGCGATTCGGAGCGAGAGGAGGGGAGATGAAGACGGGCCAATTGAGGAGGTAAGGAAGAAGGTGGGTATTGGGAGGAAGGAAGAGGGGGGGGTTGTGGTGGTGGGCCGCCATGCTTGGAAGGAGTATTTGAGAGGTATACAGGAGGGGTGGTTAGGGCCATTGGAGGCCCCTCCCCCCCGGCCTCTAACGCCAGCGGCTCCTGTGGAAAAGGTTGAAAAACTTGAAGATGCCATTGCCCAGAAGCCCGACGAACCGGTGGAGGAGGAGAAAATGAAGAATGCCATCCCCGAGCCACTTTTGAAGGCCGAAGAGTTCTCGAAGGCTAGCTTACCAAAGGAAATGCCAGTTACTCTCGAACCCGTGGGTGTTGTTAGCTTTCCGCATATCCTCGGTTTCTTGAATACGCCTATTCGAATGTATCGCTACGTGAACCGTAGACATATGGCCGATGAGGTGTGTCGCGAGGCTGCGGCGGTGGCATTGGGGATTCATAGGCCGTTCATTACATCACCCGAACCCGCGGGAACTCTGATGGAGGCTGCAGAGGTAGAGGATGGACTTGAGGCAAGCAAAGAGGTCGGGGAGATCAATGCACTAGAAGCTGAGGAGGTTGATTGGCCAAAGAGAGTATGGAAGGAGGAGAAATATAAAGGGGAGTGGACAGAGGGATTAACAGTAGACGCTCGGTTTAGAAGCAGGTTGAGGAGATTCTTCATCCCAACGGATATGGAACCAAAAAAGGAGTAGGAAGTGCGAGTGAACAAAGGTAATTGAAGTTAGGATTTGTTGGATGCGCAAATAGGTGTACATTATCTGCCTCTTTCTTCTACCATGTTCTTTAGAATTTCGAGCTTGTCATGTCATTGCGGGCGGGCGTGTATTATACAATGCAGACGGAGCGGCTTTGGTCGTGTTCGTTCATCAGCTACTATAGCATATCCACGATTTCTCAATCCTTAATCCACTCCTCTTTCACAACCGCCCCCAAAACACTCTCCCTGACCCACTTCCAATCCTTCCTCCAACCCCTTTCAATAAACTCTGCTCCTACCTTCACACAGCTCTCCACCTCCTCTGCGCTTCCCCAGCCAGGAACTCTACACGTCCACACCACCAAATGAACACCAAAATGCATAACCACCCTCCTAGCAACCTCTTCGCTTACCTCCCCATATGCCCTCAAAAACGCATCCATCACCTCCAACCCCTCTTTCGTCCTACGGAACTGAAACGGCAGAAAAAGCTCTGCGCACATCTGGGCGATATCACCCCAAACATGTCCCACCTTCGCCATCTCCCAGTCAATAACCATTGCCACATCCTGCTCTGGAGAGAGCAGGATATTGCCGCACCAGAAATCACCATGCAGAAGTGTTTTCTCTTCGTCCACCTCTGGTGCTGCTACCACATCTGCAAATATCTCTTTATACTGCGTAAGGAGGGAGGGGAAGAGATTGATTGTTTCTATCAGCCGTCCGTAGGTTGCCCACGTCCACACTGTTTCCGCTTGTGTGTTCTTCTTCAATTCGTTCCTGAGCTCCGGGGAGCCTCCCCAACTGTGGAGAGATCGGAGAAACATTCCGAGACCCTGACCAAGGGAGAGGGTCTTGAGTGTGCAGGTAGCTGGTGAGAGGAGCCAGGCTTTGAGGTTTACACTCTTCTCTCCGGCATCGGAGAGGACCAGGATGTGGTGCTGTTTGTCATGATGGTATGCGGTTGGTGTTTTCAGCGTCAACCCACCAGCACAAGTGACGGCCGGAGGATGTGAGGCAAGGACTGTATATTCAAAGTGCTGTGGAGACCGGTGTAAGCTAACGTTTAGAAGATGGAAAGAGGAACATACACAGCGGATTGGGTCGAAAGATACATCTGGAGCGAGAGCAGCAAAAGGCTCGGCGTGCTTGATGATTACTGTCGCTGCATTGTCGACTGGAGCAGAGGATGGCTGGGTGACTGTTGCGCGCAAGGTGAAGTTTGCAAATCCCCCCGTAAGGCGGGTGAGATTTGAAATGGGGAGGAAAGTGCTGGAGACGTGAGCCTGGAGGACGAGGGGATCAGTTAAGTCGGGAGATGCCATTGTTAATTGTCAATTGTTCCTTGAATATATGTTAGATGGATGGGTCTGGCTTCACAATTGAGAACAGATTGGCAGATAGATATTGCGAAATAGTATTTATTGACTGAAGAAGCTGAGGTCGAAATGACGGGGTACTTCCTGGGGTTTGTATCACCATGGGTTGTATACAAGTCTACTCATTTCTACTCACTCGGTAGCACTCATGCAGGAAAACTTCGTAATGTCTCACGTCAGCTCTCGATCTGTCAATAACCAGCCAGCAGTGAATTGTTGGTCTCTTTGGCGTCATCTTGCGACAGCTGATATGGTGAGTACGTTTTACAATCACACCATGTCATTCACAATGACGCGTGGGCTACCTCTGGCTTCGGGGAGAAAGTGCACATTCGAATTGGAGGAAGGGCAGCGTTTAATTCAGCTTCAAATGCTGAACGGAAAGACATGTATGTGGTTTCAGAATCACAACAAGCAATCCCGACGCGCCTGGTCTGGACTACCTGGCCAACGCTAGAAAAAAGCATCATACAACCGTCTGTCAAATCATCACAATACAAAATCCGGTAAGTTCGTAAAAATCAAGCTAGGCTATCAAATCAAACCCATAAAACACTATCACAGCCAACCATCTTACAAAACGCGCCACCTTAAGCTTTCCTCCTCTTCACACCCACATTCAATCCCAACGGCTTCCTAAGGAACCCCTCAGCAGTGTCCAAAGGTGCACCAGGAAATCCCTGCTTCTCTCCCTCCGCAAACTTCCAATCCCAGCCAGAAAAGAGAGTGGCCACAATCGTCATCAGCTCCAATTCCGCTACATTCTGTCCAACACAGGCTCTGGGACCAGTGCTAAATGGGATGAAACTCTTCTTCTGAAGTTCCGTCAACTCAAACCACCTCTCCGGGCGAAAAACCCCAGCGTCTCCCCAGATGTCATCAGAGTGATGGATGGTATAGGCAGGGACTGAGAGAATTGTGTCACCAACAAAGAACTCGCCACAAATAGTTGTGCCCTCGGGAGGTACGACGCGGGGGAGGCCAAGGGATGATGTGGAATGGATTCGGAGGGTTTCGTTGATAACGGCACGGAGGTATTTGAGGTCCTTTGCGGAGGCATAACTAGGGATCGACCAGTCGCCTGGTAAAGCGGAGTCGAGCTCTTGCTGCAACTTCTCCAGAACTCCGGGGGACCGCAATACCCAGTACATTAGAGAGCACAGAGTGTTAGAAGTCGTATCGGATCCAGCAATCAATATTGTGAGCGCTTCGGCCTGGATTTCCTTACGACAAAGAGGGTCCCCGTTCTCATCACGACCGTCTATGAGTTTCTTAAGCAGGTCTTCACGATCGGCGCCCTTTCCATGATCAAGACGGTCGCTAACACGAGCAACAGCAATTCCAGCGAGGTCCTCCACGGCTTTAAGGCCCTGAGTGAAGAATTTATCCGGGAACCATTTGGCATACTTCTTGGTCCAGGGAGCGCATCCCAGAGTTCCCGAGACTTCACCACGACGGTTGAGAACTTCGATAGCGGGAGCAGTGGTGATTTGGCCGGTGTTGGGATCCTTAACAAAGGCCTGGTCCTTGCCACTCTCCAGCATCCCGAAGGGGGAGCCAAAGGTGAGATCCTGGTTCAGTTGTCAGTAGGGCACTCTATATGGTAACAAGAATGGTAAAACTGACCGAAATAATGTCAAACGCCAAATAGTTAGTCCAGTGGAGGATATCTAGCTTGTGGAAACCGCCCGAAAGGTCGGGGCTGGCGGAGAACTTATTGAGTTGAGAAGCAAGCACCTCAAGGTTATGGTGAATGTAAGGCTCGAACTTCAGGACGCTTTTGGTCGAGAATACATGAGAGATGGTTCTACGTTTGCGGGCGTGTTGAGCGCGGTCACGAGTGTTGAAGAGCCCGCGATGGATTGATACAAAAACATCATAGTAATCACTACGTGTAACCAATCAGATCAGTCCGAGTTCTACAATGACGCGGCCAGGAGAACATACGACTTGAGAAACCCGGTTCCGTGCCCGTAAATAATCGGAATTGCTGCAGGATCGGCGATAGATACGTGATTTGGTTGAACTCTTACGAACTTTCCATACTTCTTGTGAAGGTCGTGGACGGCGAAGTGGCGCTTTCTTTTTCGTGCCTGCCAGAACAACCAAAAGTCGGAGAATGCGCCGGGGAAGGGAGCAGGAAATCGTCGTAGCTTTTTGGAGTCCGTGAGGTATGGGAGGAGGTAGTAAGCGATTGGGAAAAACCCAAGGAGGATGTAAATTATGAAGGCCATCTTGATGAACCTGTTATTACAGGATATGAAGATTATAGAGTCTTTTAAACCCAACGTTTGATAACACACTACCTCGGGAATAAGCGGACGTTTTTTGTGGGGTATTTATTAGGTATAATCGTGGAGAAAATGGTAGCCATATATACTATACTCGTCGAAAAACGGACACCTACCTTGGAGAGTTAATATTTCTGGTGTCCCTATACTTCATTTTTCAAATTACAGGGATGGGAAGCCCTTGCTCTGACTTGGGTAATGCTAAAGGGCTATTCTAAGGAAGGGTTAGGTTTTCGGTTTTCCGGTAACTTGAAAATCCGTCGAGTACATGCTTGTCTCGGAGACGCAGACACTGTCAAGAGGTGTAGTTGCAAAAGGCCAACCAGGTCACCGATATTGAAGGGCTATCCCTGTTACTAAGTATTTACTGAATTCACCTACACGAGACTACGGCCCTAATGGGTTGGTGTTACTGGCTAATTCGACACACCTGTGTGCCACTTTGTCGTGTCTAAGTGGGTAGTCTCAGAACTTTGGCGGGGGTGTATTCGGTACGTCTGAAGTCCGTATCTTTGGAGAGGGATAAATGGATACCTGACCCATGCTACATGGGAATATGGAGGTATTTACAAGCGATTGCAGCAGTCTACGTTTTGCTAATTGTTCTCCAACCCAACACTTTCCATATTACTTGACAACCAATCCAGAAGATAAACAAGATTCTGGCAATTTAGATACCCCACATTTCATGTACTGCTAATTAAGAAAGAAGTTCTTCCGGGTTTTGGATATGGTGTGAAATAACTCTAAATAATTGGTAATAACAAGGCTTATGACACATGCAAGTGCTACATATATGCACTCGATACCACATACGGCTAGCAAATCTAGATGGGTTTTTGTTCCCAGGTGGTATTCTAGCAGCGGGCCGGCCGGTGCAACGTCAGTCGGAGAAACACTGCGGGCCGAGCGTCCGCCTAGTTTGCTTGTCTTCTTAGAGACACTTCTTGGGTTTCCGTTTGGCTGTGATGCCAGATTTAATACTACTTAGAGATACTTGTTATGTAGTAATGGTACAAGATGCAAAAGTAGGCAAGCCCAGGATCCCAGGCGTATGACGTACGGCAATGGCTGGGTTAATCCCCACCAATCGCATCATGTCTCCCCGGGATACCCTGGACGCCACAAGATGAATTGCTGGTAGATAGCTAGGTTTTTACGTCTCCCCCGCAAGACTGATACACCCCCCGGCGGGTATAAAGAAACTGCGGGGACAGTCGCTATATGGTAGTTCAATGGGGCGGATCTACATGTTGACGCAAGAAATGGTATTTACAATTTACTGTACCGGGCTTTGAGGTTACAACGTCATCTGTCACCAGCGGTGTTTGTCTCTCAAGATATAATATGTGTGTCACAGTCACTGAGGAGATGTTTCGTTGAAATAGGTGTCACGGCAGAGGTGCTTCTAGGAAAATACCTCACATTTTGGGGTCCGGGTCTCCCAGACCTCCCAATCTTCCATAGCTGTGCGAGTCCATCTACTAGGCGATATCTACACCTCTTGCATTGAATCCACCACCTGGGCCATGCTTCAATTCACCTGATCTCGCCGCTTTCCTTACTGAAACCCAAGGAAATTCGCTTCATGCCACTTCGTACCCTATCATCATAGATGGCAGTCATACAACCTGTCACTATTTATCTGTATCTTTCGTAGAATATGTCACTCGATGAGTGTATCTGCAAAAATATTGGGTCACACTCGCCGAATGTTGTAACCTCAAAGCTCGGTATAGTACTCTATGTACTTAGTATCTACAGTCTCTGTAGAGTAGTATCCTTTGAAGCCTCTGCCGCAATAGCTACCTTATAGGGGTACTATAAAAGTGCTGATACTTTATAAACTAAATCTGGCTACTATCCTTAGAGAAGCATTTTAAATGCCATACATATTCGCTCCCTAAGGCTTTCATAAGCCATATATAGAAACTTTAGTTTTATAAGGGTTTTGGATTTATTGGGTCCCCTATAGGGTATATAGTGTAAGAGCTATTATTTTTTTACATCTGGTTTCTGACTCCGGAGGGGCTTTTGATGTCGAGTCTTGATGCCCAGATCTTCTAGTTTTCATAGGTAATTTACGAGAACAGGAGGATAGATTATATAGACTGGTGAAGGGCTTTTATATAGGTGTATAGTATGCGGGCAAACCCTATTGTCAACAGAATAGAAACATAGAGCAGAAAGCAAGCGGTTTTACAAGATAAGCGGGAATTTCTTGTTTTGACGCCTGATCTATAGTACCCAATCTGAACCTGAAATGGGCCTCCCATACTAATATCGAACCTTTGAACGTTTGGTGACAGGACATTTTAGGCTACCAGTAAGGGTCTTCATCCCAGCTGTCATATCTCTCTGACGCTTGTCTCTTACATTGTTATTCCTAGGACTAGCACTTGTTGCTAGGATTCTTAAGGGTTAGGTATTGCTAAACCTTTGCTACGGAGCAAGAGCGCATTAAAATCCAGCAATAACATAATAAGGTTAGCATTTATTCAAGCAACGCATCAGAAGCATTCGCACACAATACTAATAATCTCATCATATCTCATGGTTTCGTAGTTAGCGTTCGAAGCCCTTTGGGGATTGATAAATCCAGCTTTAGCTTTTCCGTCAAGTCTCGAGATCGCTTCTCCTCAGCAATATTGAAATGCCATAAGAAATTTCCCATTGAAACTGTAACCAAAAAAAACCCCATAAGCATCCATCTAGACTCCGTAGAAATTTCCACCACTTGCCAATCAATGTGAGACAAATAAGTAGGGGGGGAATGATAGAACCTACGATCATTACTAGACCGTCGGGTTAGTGCGCACAATCTTTGCAGTGACTTTAATCACTTGTAGTCCATGACCGCTCGCGTAGACATGTATTGCTCCCCGGGTATATAAAAATTGCGCGGGCCCCTATCTGATAGTTCAATAGGGCAGATTTGCATGTTGACGCAAGAAATCGTATTTACAATCCACCCCATTAATGAAAACCCAGCCAATATCACCTTTCTGACAATTCTCCACTTCGTTTCTTTGCTACACAGTCTGGAGTAAATTCTGTTTTGCCTATTCAGAAAACATGACTAAAACTCCCGTATCACAGATGTACATATAATTGCTTCACAAGCTGTCGCTCTTATTGAGACTTTTGTGATTGGATGAGCACTTGGAACTGCCTAGCGGCATGCATGGACAAGGGTAGCTCTCCCACACTTTAAGTGAATCATTTCAAACAGCTTCATAGCTGTCTGCTAACATTCAGTAACCCCTTTAACGCATCATGGTGTACTGTCAAGACTGCGACCGCCATTTCACCAACGTTGCTGCCCTTCAGCAGCACATCAGCAACAGTTCCGCCCATCAGTATGTCTATGAGTGTGACAGGTGTGATCGGGTTTTCAACCGCGAATCGGCATTGAACCAGCACAAGGCTGTGTTGAATCACTGGAAACCCCCTCACTACTGTGAACCCTGTGATCGTAGCTTCAGCAGCGACAACAGTCTCAGAATGGTCAGTTCTTTCTACCTTCGTTGCCAGGTACCTAACAGAGCTACTTGAGAACAGCACCTCAACTCAAAGGTCCACCGCGGCAGCACAATTACTTGCCCTTGGTGCTCAAGCAAATATGTTACCGCAAGCGGCCTCACATCTCACCTCGAATCCGGAAGGCTAGTTTTACCCCTCTTTATCATCCCTTCCAATTCTTGGTTTCTAACAAGGTACAGCTGCCGTCCCGAGATCAATCGTGAGTCTATCTACCACACCATCCGAAGCCGTGATCAGCAAGGTGTCTTCATGAAGAAGATGATCGAGTACCCTGGAGCACAACGCTACAACGAGACCATCGAAGCTTCGGAGCAAGCATGGAATGGGTATTCCTATGAGTGTCTCCTCTGCCAGAGGGAATTTAGGACTTTGCAGGCACTCAACAGCCACCTCAACAGCCCGGTGCATAGCCAGAAGTACTACCACTGCTCGAAGAGATCCTGTGGAAAAGAGTTCGTGAGCTTGGCCGGTTTGATAAACCACTTTGAGAGCGAGATTTGCGGAGCGATGAGATTTAATCAGGTTCAAAACAACATCGAGGGAATTGTTACGGGTAGAAACAGGATTGCGTACTAGGTGTGACATGGTGGGGTAGGATTTGGTGGTGGATAGTGGTGAGGCCTTTACGGCATTTGTGGGCTTTTAGGTTTCTCTTTCTGCTTCATAGTATTGATATCCTGTTTAATTGTGGGTTTGTCGCTTGTAAAGCATTATTAGCTTGATAGGTTTGGAGCGTCAGAGAATGAGGAATATTTTATGCTTCTGGGCAAGCTTTTACATGGGAATCGACGCTGTTAAAACCGTATTGGCTCGATGGGATCTCAGTGTGTTTCTCCAGAGACTTTCATTCCCCTGACTATCGGACGCACCAAGGGCGGCTTTTACCCACGCAGAGCACGTACACGTATTCCTGGCATCGTAACCATACTGCCTTAAACTTCACAGACAAACCCCACTCGGCAGGCATGGCGGGGATGTAGCAAAGGATATCTCCTGTATCGTTCGAGACTAGAAATTTGATGAATCGGGAGTCAGATAATGGATCACCGAATGCATCGAGTGGCAGATCGGTCATGAATGATCACCCGTCGAAGGCTGCATCGGGCCTGTTACATATGTACTGGGGCCTGATACGAGCTGACTACAAGCGGGGCTGATGGTAAGGCATAAGGTACACAGCTCACTTGTATATATCTTGAGTCCTTCTCCTTCTTGTACCATAGATGATATACACGCGGTTCTCCCCTCCATATCGCAACAGGGACTGTTGCATAAATAGATCGTCAGCCTTTGTAAGGCTTACGGGCCGATGGGCTTATGGCACTCAGCCGTGGTATTCAACTGGCTATAGATAGATGAATGCGTACGTGGGCTACCGTATATATGGCCTTAGTAGCCTCTGTAGATAATCAATCAACTATTACTTTAACAAGGTCTGCCTGCATCGGTCTCCGCTCAACGAAAGATGTCAGATGCGGAGAAGCGGATGATAGAATAGCGTGCGGAGATGGAGCGGATGTCAGGCCGCTCAGGAACCTGTATTTCGTATGAGGTCATCTCATTGTATGATAGTATGTATGGTCTATACTCACTTAGTATCTTTGAATATGTATTATACGCTGCATGAATGGTTTATTCGCTATTAAAACTAAATCCATTCATAGGAGGACTTACTGGTTGTTGAAAGCACTAGACCATCGGGGGAGGATATAAAGAGAGTAGCCTAGCGTTTACAGTGCTATGTTCTACTAACTCGGGTAGACGATCAGCTCTCGTATCTTCGACTGTTTACAAGACCTTACCTATCAGAAACCGTGCTGAGAAACTACTACACCCCATACTCCGCCGTCTTGCAGGCGTAAATAGCGGGAAAAATAGGCGGGGCCCACCCAGACAAGAGAAACAGCAAATGAGCGATGTCCACAAGTTTAAAGCTTGCGAACGTCGGATCTTCATACATAGCTAATGATCAACGTAGGTTTCGAACTTATACCTGGTGTTTTAGAGGCCTGGCAGAAGAGCAACCCCGGCAAGCCACAACTACACGCAGTATTCTTACTCACTGCTCGTGTGATGAGCTTCCAGGCGAGCGGATGAAACTACGTCATCTCGGTCCACACCTTAAATGCATCTCATCCCAACGCTCATCCCGCCAGATAAACAACCACACAATAACCCTTTACCGATCTATGACAACACCACGAACCTTCATCCACGTCTCTCCCTCTAAGATGTCAGGACCTCCGCCAGAAATTCTCGCAAGAACCCAAGAATGGGAAGCAAAGCTCAAGGGAAAGGATGTGACAACTGAACAAGTACCGCTAGTCCCCTCTCTTTTGAACGTGCAGGCTTAACGACAAATCTGTAGGTCAAGAGCGAGCTCCCACAGAAACATAGGGTTATCCGACCGGGCTTCATGGTTACGAGGGACTTTGTCGAAGATCGGTTGAATGTTCATGTTAATGAACAGGGAGTCTGCACCCATTGTACGCATGGATAAGGGTAAGCGGTTGGGGGTTCTAGCTACAGGAATGAGAAGTTTGACTATATCCGATCTATCTCTATTGAATCCATGAATCCACATCCATAAACGAATCATTACGCTCCAACTACCCCAGCAGCGCGAGTGTCGATCTGATGGGACTCCATGGCACCGGATCGGTCTTGAACAGTCCGATCTCCACAAATTCATTCCCCTGCAATGGGGTCGTCCACGTAACCCAAATCATTACCCATACGAAACCGACAACTTTTCCCCATCTCTTCTCCTTCTCTCCAACCTCGCCCCTTATCCTCCCATATATCCAACAAACCACCAACTCCATACCTATCCCAACTCCCTGCATCAAGAAGAATGCTGCCGCCCCTCCACCAGATTTGTGATCGACAGTCCATATCGCCAGGGCGTGTCCCGCTGCCGATGTTCCAAACCCTATCACCAACATCACAGCCGTCGCCGCAGCTGACCCTTTTTCTAATCCTAGGAATCTGTACGCTGCCTTCCCCCAAGGAATCAGAGAGTTTCGTAGCATCTGATGCCACACTCTCCCCCATAGTTGCTGAAGACTCCAAGCCTCCCGAATGCCCCCAAACAGCGGGGGCCAGTTCTCCGGTGGACTCCCGGCGACGACTAAAACGCTGGACAAAAGCAGATATTGCATCTCTATATAACCCCACGCACTGACCCCATTCGCAGCCATATCTTGGAGCTGCTGCCGTATGCTTCTGGAGGGATCTCCCATACGTACAAACCCTGGGTCCGAAAGGTCGAGCGTGTATGGCTGCTTCAATGTGAACGTCCTTGCTAAATCAAGCAGTAGGTATATCATCGCTGCTCGGCTGAACGCCCATTTAATATAGCTTCCTGCGCTCCGGTACTGAGGCAGCGAAGTGGTGGATGGTATGCCAGCCGCCTTGGTATTCCAGCCCACGCCGCGCGGCGCACAGAGGAGAGAAAATACCCATCCTACCTTTTTGAGAGGAGAGTAGGATACCGCGGCGCCAGACGCCTCAATTCTGGGGCGGTAGAGTGCTGATTCTGGTGTTGGGGTGGAGAAGAGGTGGATCGTCAGCACTTTTAGGGTGAAGACCCAGAGTGTTGCTGCACCGTAGCTTGCGGCTGGATCGGAAGAGATGGGCCGGAGACAAAGCGGGACGAATGTGGCTACTATTAAAGTGCTGAAGAGAGCAGTGCGGTGACGGAATGGCGGGGAGAGTAGGGATACAAAGAGGATGGCGAGGTGGAGTGGAAGGAGCAGGGGGTGCAGGGGGTGCAGGTGCTTGTGGGCCATGTCGAGTGCTATTGGGATAAGTGGGAATAGGAGGTTTTATATCATTTGCAAAGACTTGCCCCAGGCGTCTGAGTCGTCACTAGTGAAACTGGTAATCCGTTTGCAAATGAGGTTGTGGGTTCACACAAAGAAAGGCTAGCTAGTGTGCATTGTTACACCAAAGTTCCCGTTTATTCAGCGCTAGATCATGACTGGCTCAGTTCTTGACTCGGACCTCATACTGTATTCTAGTATGGCAGTGCCCGCTTCCCCTCCCTGGTTAGGTGGGGAGATCCCCATCCTACACCCCCAAACACCCTGTTACAATTCACATCTTCGATTTTCCCATCCACCATCTAACTGATAAAAGTGCAGCTAGACTGATAAAACCACACTGAGAAGACGAAAAGAAGAAACCGACGTTACCCTTCACTTTCTCCCCAATCCTTATTATCAAAAATATATACTCACGAACAGAAACCCGCACAAGACAAAAAAGCCCCGTTTTCCATTCTTTTCTTTATCCTTAGTCCACAGCACTGACAGACAAAAAAAACAGTCTCCAGATAGTGCAAACACAGCACAGCAAAAGGCAAGGATAATATGATAGCTCTGAAAATCGCCCCAAAACCCCCATAAAGTGAACCATTTCCGAAACCTCACCCCCAATCCACAGTCCAGAGGTGAGACAGATGAATGAAATCCAGCCAACCACATAAGTAGCCCTTTTCTAGAGCTTTCGTTAAAGGAAAAGAAATAAGGAGCCGATAAGAATAGAGATAACCGTAAATGACAAGCGCCCCGGAATCAAATACAACTCTCTAAAATTGAGAAAACACAAAAGGTACGCCGTATTGCTTTTAGACTGTGGACATGTCCTTCCATGTCGCTCTCACAAAATGTCGGTTCGTCGAATCATTATTACAACCTGTCGTACCAAGCCAACCATTTACTCGTCCTAGATTGCCACCTACGCCACCATGGCCGACTGCAGTTACGAGTGAGTAAAAACAAATTTTTGGCTTGGATACAGGTAAACTTACAGACTTGTAGGGTTCCGCCGGAGTGCTATGACTGTTCTTCTTGCCCACACCATTAGTCATGATGCCGCTAAGGTCAATATCTATCAAGCTTTTGATGGTGCTCCTATAATCGTCCTTGAGGTTCGGATTTACGAGGATCGATTTCAGCTTCTCAATCCCGAGCGATTCCCCATGACTAGCCTCCAGCTTGACCAACTCAATGAAATCGCTGATCATCTCATAGCTAACCATGCTGCGATCCTGGAATGATCGCTCATAGAGCTTAAAAATCTCCTCAACTCCATGCCTTGATGACAAGTCAGCGTCCTCGAGCGCGTACAGTTTGAATTCCTTATACATGGAGGCATTGAAGCGCTTCACAAGGAAGTGTGACCAAAACCTGTACAATGTAACCATATCGTTATTGAGCTTCGCCCCACCAGCTGCTTCTCTTTGCTTGAGGGCTTGGGCATGAACTTCAGTGTAACTCCTGTGTGTCACGGAATCGACCGGTCCAGTCTTCAGCGAGCTGAACCATCCGATATCTGATTGGGATTTATGTGAGCGGTGATTTGCGCTTCCATTAGGTTGGGGTCTTCTTCCGGCCTCATCGTACGCACCATCACCATTACTTAAATCGGTACCCTGCAGCATCTCGCTGATAGCTCCAACCTCAGACACTCCATTTGGTATCTGTCGGTTAAGGGAAGATTCGGGCGACGCAGACGGGCTTTCCCCTGTCATTGGCCTCTTGACGACAACAATCAGGGTATCAACATCGGTGTCTGAGTATTCGTCGGCGATTTGAGGTGGCACTGAGGCGTTGAACGCACCATCATGTCCGTGGTGTGAGGAAGGAGAAAACTCTGGTACGGCTGCAGAAAGGGTTGAAGTTGGAGTTGGAGTTGGATACCCATACGTCGTTGCTGTACTTATCGGGTGCGGATAAAACATCGAAGCCATGGTGGAAGGACCTGGGAAGAATGGCTCAGCGGATCCGGACATTTCTCCTGGTGGCGTCAGACCATTGGGTTTGCGTTGACGGGGGTCGATATGCCAATCGCTTTGCTCACGTTTTGCTGATTCATCGCGATCCTCTTCTTTCAAGACCCAATTCTCCCAACCTTCCATCTTGCGGACATAGTAGTCATCCAGCCCATACTGTAGCTGGATTTCGGTAGACATCTGACAGGCTTCCCTCAATACGCCGGTATCTTTAGTAAGTAATTGGACTCTTTGGAAGCCCATGAGGAATGATAGCCTCACGAATCCATCACCATCCATGTGCTTTCGCAGATACATATCCTTACACAGATTATCCACCGAAAAATAGTAATTTCTGGACACCATAGTTAGCGATTATAGAGAATGTGCTGAGTTCGCATAAAAGGACGAGAAACTGACATTTGATGGATCAATGCCGCAAAATCAACAGCCGTCAAACCGCCAGAAGGGATCATGGCATACTCGTAAGGCAAGCCGGGAGTACCGTATGCTGGTGCGAACTGAGGAGGTGGGGGATGCTGCATAGTAGGGTTAAATCGATATGGATTGCCATTGTATGCTGCTTGCTCTCGCCGCCCATAAGATCCGCCACGTGGCTGGGGATGTCGGATAAACTGTTGCCCACTTGCGTTTTGTGATGAGAATTGCTGGTTTGACAGATGGGTGGTATTGGAATGCCCATGTGAGAACGGAGCATAATGATTCCTCCCTCTGTATCCACCCCGGCCGCGCTCCACTCCACGCTCCCGTGACGTATTAGCCGTAAATGGACTAGAAGAGTCAGGGTCTCTAGGTCCCTCTGTATACCAACCCGCACCCCTTTCGGATCTGGATTGGTGCATGTAGCCATTGGCTTGCGACTTTTGCCCCTCTGAATACTGACGTGCATCACTGGCATCCTCTATGACTCTAGTCGTTCTTGGTCTATCGGTCTGCATTGCCGCACCGGCAAGGCCAGATGAACTTGCCTCTACAGCCCACTCTGAAGCGTCTTTCCTCCGTTCACTGGTTCCATTAGTCATTCCAGCCTTAGATTCCCGGCGTTGTACAGCCCCCCCAGCACTCGATGAGCGTTTTGGCCCCTTTCCACCCTGGTAGCGATTGTTGGGGTATTGACGGCCTCGATCGCTTTCAAGTGCTCCCGAGGCGCCTGGCCCAGAACCAGTAGCCTTTTCAGACCTTTCACCGCCATGTGTAGCTCCGGCTACACCGCCTCTACCCCCTTCGCGACCACCTCGATTTCCCCGTCCTCCGCGCCCAGCCTTCGTCTGAATTGGCGGAACATACGGGGGATCGATTGCTACTGGAACCCATGTCTTATTGCGTCCTGTATGAGGAACGGGTTTCTCCTTCTCTTTCTCATCCTTCTCCTTCTTAAATTCGCCTTGTGCAAGATCTGGAGTTGGCCATGAGACGGTATCCGTAACTGGAGGCGGCAATGAAGCCGGAACATCGTTGTCATAGGTCTGACCTCGTCGGGGGCTGCGTTTGGTAGGGGCTGTCAAATAGTTTCAATGTCAGAATATGTACTCAATGTATCTAAAGTCCGACGATGACATCGTCTTCGGAGCACTTCAATTTACCTTCATCGGGGCCCTTCCTATGTTCTTTGGACTCCTTTGTCACATCCAAATCCTTCTTTTCATCGCCCTTCATTCCGGAATTTTGGCCCGTTTCCGACGTCGATGATTTTGACGTTGGGGCTGGCGAAACTGAGGATGGAATCACTGGAGATATACTTTTTGGCTTTGCCGCAAGTTCCTCCTGTCGCTTCTTCCAAAAATTTAGAGTAGGCTGCGAAGTGAATTCACTAGCCCAAACCGTATCAGCACCACTGGATTTGTGACTAGACGTTTGTGAATTTCCTTCCCATCCGTTGGACTTTTCATCGGTGGTGGTTGCAGCCACCTCGTCGTCATACCTGGAGCCCGTCATACCACCGATAGTTGGTGTTGATTGTCTCGTAACCTCTGGAGCAGATAAATTACCACCGGGGGATGTTTTGAGCCGCGGATCACCAGGAACAGAGTGAGACGTTGACGCTCCTTTTACGGGTCCTGTAATGCCGTTGGCCAAAGTCTTCGTATTTGCTGATGCAGGTAATGCTTCGCTTCTGGAAGCGGGAGATTTGGAAACCGTGCCCGATGTTAGAGCGGCAGCATAAGAAGTGGTGGCATCCGGTGGACTGAGTGCTTGAGTAGTCATTTTTGCGATGTAGATTGTGGCAAAGTAAACTGGTTTGACTGCAGAAACCGCACGAAGACCGACTGAGAAGTTCCAGCCAACCAGCGAAATTAAATACTGAAAGTGAACCTCCAGGTGTTAGAAATGAGGAGATTGGATAAGCTTTGTCGCTCAGTCAACGGTGTAGGCGTAGGTCTTCGGTCCTAAAATGTCGATTTCTCGATTTCTAGGTTTAGAGGGAATGTTGCGAACGGTAATTGCCGGTCCGTAGCGAACAGGAAGAAAATTTGCTGGCCGTTCAAAATTGGGTCCCGCTCAGAGGAACAAGAATTCGTCAAAGACAGTGCCCCAGCAATACGACAGAGGCTAGCAGCTCGTTCGAAGGACTGGTTTCTTTGGAGTAGAAGTTGTAATTCCTCAGGCGTGGGACGAAGAGCGACAAATTAAGGGCTAGCCAGGTTATTGGCCGAATGGTAATCGTGTGCGATCTGGCCTTTAACGAGAAGTTCGTGCAGCGGGCCGGATCTGAAAAAAATACTGCGAGTTAGTGGGATGAAGCCGCATGAAAGAACAGACGTTGTCCAACTTGAACATAAATGCAGCAAAGGAATTGCACTTACCAACCAAAGTTGCTAGGACGTGTATCCCACAAACGTAGACAAAGCGAAGTACAATGAATTGTCTGCTATCTGTCACGCGTAGTGGATGGAGATCGTGACTGCTGGTTTGCAAAAATGATGGCAGCTGCTGTACCGCCGGAAAACGCCAGATGGTGCCGTTGCGTTAGTTTTCCGTTAGACCACCGAAGACAACCGAGTAGTTCGAACTAATGACAGCTGCGCGTGTGTGTATTTGTTTGATACAGAGTAGGTATGACCTCTACTTGGTGTTTATTAGAGAGAGGAATAAGTTGCAATGATAGGACCACTGGGAATGACAATGGCGCGGCGGACGAATGAGGGGGAAGAGGAGGCGGGCGGGCGGGGGAACGGGAAGGGGAAAAAAAGTTTGGTAAGGAATCAGAACACCAGTTGAAGCCGGAGGGACGAGATGGAAGAGGGGTTCATCTGCAGACGAGGAGGAGAAGGAGACAAAACAACTTCCTGCGACTACTTACTTTCTTTCCGGAGTGACTACTTAAGTAACATTCAACGACTTATTCAGTGAATGCCACACCACAGCAGATAAACTTTTTCTGTAGCCAAAAGCACAAGTTCGTTTTGGATGAGAGTACAATAGGTAGACAGATGGCCTCAATTCTCATGGCCTTTGACTCGATTTACTTTTCGCATAAAAGTGTTTGGTTTTCTGCAGTCGCTCGCTTCACCAATAATCACCAACACGCGAAGTGCCTCTTCATCTTCAGCCTTCTTTCTAGAATAGGCTAACCACCGGTATTTATGAGCCTTCCTTCCTTCCTTCCTTGCGCATTGGGATCGGTTGCCTTGTGGCTACTACAGCAGACGGGCGTTGATCAGCGTACCACACTCCTCTTACTACCCGATCTGGCAGTTAAAGAAGGAAAGTATTCCACGATCACCACGACAGCAACTGCCATTTCATTGACAGCTGCGTACATCCGATTCGATAACACTATCAAGCGACCAGCAAATTGAAACTGAAGCGTGTTTCTTGGTACTATTCCTATTTTCCTTTATTGTGCAGAGTTGATGATAGCATCAGCTTTCTTGGTGCAGCTATTTTGTACAACTGAAGCGAGAGCACACACGGTTGACTTCCGGCAAACATTTACTTTTTTAACTTAAGAAACGATACTCTACATCACAGACCCAGACCTGCTAAGAGTTGCACACTACTGAGAAGTATACTTAGTAAGTAACTTCGCAAATTGCTGCTAAACGGGATAACTGCTCCTGCCTGTTTTCCGAGGGGGGCATTCAAAGCCGAGTGATTAATATGGAAACGGCTGTCTACATCTCCGAAGAGTGATTTTCAATAAACCCCGGGCATGAGCACTCCACCTTCAGTCTTCCATCAGCTTCCCCGGTAGTCTACCAATCTCTTCGTGAAGTTAGCATTTCTGGATACAAACATTGTCGAAGTTAATGACTCTGCACAAATATTTGGCCGCCTGCCACTTTTTATTATCACCAGTTACAGGGCTCGTCAGCTTTCTCCCACAGGAATGCTGGTGCTTGTTTATGGAATTCAAGGCCCTTAAAGTCAGGCGTCGACCTTTTGCTCACTTGGTATCAGATATCAAATCGTTTTCGACTGTAAAAGCACTGATTGGCGCCACATCCTGAAATCATTTTCAGAGTGGCTATGAGAGGCGCATTGCCGCACATCCGCACACTCACAATCCCAGAAGCACAACTTGAGGACCTTTGATTATCTCAGGGTTTCTGCAGGCATATTTCAACCTGGAAAGCGAGGTTCTGCACACCACAACCAACAGTGGAACCTATCCGACAGGACATCGCTTCTCCATGCCTCAGAACTACCTGCTTTACTAACAACCACGAGGCTTCTCACCGGGACCTACTGCACATGCCCTGCGAGGAGGATCATAACATGGAATGCTTGTTCTTAAGAGGTACAGGAGGAAATCTGCCAAACAAAGCAAACCTGCAAACGCGTTCACGCAACTCCCGAGGTGCTGAGCCCATCGCTGATACGTCACCTCTGGCTCACCTCAGCCTTCCTTTCATTCTGGTGCATGCGCATTCTATTGCTTTTTTTCCCTATCTCCGATGACAGGTATATGAGAAATTCTTGAAAGTTACTCAGACTCTGTCATCCTAGAATCACTGGATGGACGTTTTTGGTTCCAGGATTGTTCATGTTTTTTTTTTCTTTTCTTGCGTATGCATCGGCGGCGCGACGGCAAGCCCTAGATCGGTATGACAACCACCCTGGAGAATGAGCGAATGGGGGGCTCATCATCAAGCACGGCTGTGCAGAAGGCCGACCACCGGGCCTGCTCGGAAACACGGCTGTCATCTGGTCGTTTTGTGCACACCATGGGGAACTACTGAAATAGCTACCTAGTACCCTTGAGCCGGAGGCATCTTCGAAGCCTCTTGCTCATCTGGTCTGTTCTCTGGCATGTTTCCGCCCTAACTCATCCTCGATGGGGATATGGATGTCTTGAATATTATGCAAGTCACCTCTTCGATATATTATCTGCATGATGTATGCACATGCATGTTGGATCCCTCCTCCCCTCGATCTCTCGGAGACTGCTAACCCAATAAATCGAAAATTTCCATTATTTTTGATATTTCATCATTTCCCGTAAGATAATATGTACCGTTGGAACTTGGAATAACACCAAAAAGTATTTAGAAAGTCAAGGTCACACTTGCATTTTTATCATGCACCCCTCCAAATCTATCTCATTAAATACAGACCGGACAAAACTTCCGCTTCTTTCTTTTCTCCAAGTGGAGAAGATGAAATGTTTCGGTGGATACGAGCTAGCCCCTACATGCAGTGATGGAAGCAAAGAGGCAGACTCACAGGTACAGCGGCGGTTTCCTGTCAGGTTTCGACAGGGCGTGGGGGTTGAGTATGCAAACAGAGAAAGCGAAGGCCGGTGAAGAGGGAAGGAGGGGTTAGGAGGGGGAGGCGGGGGAGGAGAGGGGGAAGGGGAGGCACTTTGAAATGAATGTTGGAACTCGGAAGCTGGAGTTCCAGTGTCTTTAGAAGTTTCAGGATTGCTGTATGGGTTCTGCCTTGGGGCGCTCCAGCTGTGGTATGCTGTGTGCTTTGGCATCATAGATGAGGAGCTTGACCTCGAGCGATGGTGGTATGTTCTCTGCTGTCGCCACCATGTACTACTTCCTCTCTACTCGTACTTCCACGTTTACGTCTTAAAGCTTGAGTCAAGAAAGGGTAGTAGAACTGGAGGACGATGAGATCTCAGGGTGCGTTAGGGTACCAATATGGATATGAGTGTGCTTTATCTGTCTCGGTATCCCATACAGACCTGTAGAAATCAGAGGCGCAGTTCTCTCTCGACAGCGGTTGGAAAGTGCTCTGTATGAGTGCCATATTAACCAACTTCAGGTGCCTCCATTCCTCGTATGCCATGACCGTACTGCTCCGGCTCTTCCCTGATTACGTTGACGACCCTCCTGCATATCGTCGTCGGTGAGACGTTGCAGCGGGGTCTTTGAATTCGAGTCTTGCTGGATCCAGTTCCTCAAACTCGGCGGGAAGAGAAACGTGAAGATAGATCCACCACGCTTGATGCCGATCGCTACCACTACATATCCCCTCTTCTTCAGTGGTTGCCACCAATAATAACGACTCTCGTCTAACTCTTCTTTCTGTCCTTGGTGCTTGATTGGTTCCTCCCAACTGCACAGCATAAGGATGTCGGCTTGGAGACGAGAGCGACAGCTAACCAACCGTTCTTGGCCGTTGCTGCCAGATCCCACCCATGCTGCACCTTATGGTGCGCTTAAGCACAATGACATCGTTCTGCATTTTTGTTCAACAGTGAAATAGTAAACACCCAAAATAGAGGGGAAGGTGTAGAGTAAGAAGAGGAGTGCGGCAAGAAAGCGATGATGGAATTCGAAAAGAAGGAAAAAAAGGCGATTGCGAATCCAAAGAATCCAAAGGACGTATGTACATATCAACACCGATCGCATCGATCTCCACCTCTTTGCACCGCAACTACAAAGATTGCTTAGTAGCAGCTACATGCATTCCGTTCATTACCGATGAAACTGCACTTCATATCACTTTTTCGCATAAAACTTCTATTCTCATAGAACACTTCCAAGGAAATGAAATCTCCCAGGTCCGTAAACACATACAGGGTTAAGCAGACAGACTCAAATAAAATGCACGCTATTTTCCAAACGATACCAGAAGAAAAAATTACGGAATGCAGTTCCATGGTGGACCCCACTACAAAGACGAGATGAGGTTCCAAGGGATCTAGTAAGCCCGTTTCCAAGATCACCTTGCAGACAGATAGACAGATACGAAGGGAGGTGGTGCGGAGGTTGCCTATAGATTCTAGCCTTGCATCCAGGATGCTGCTTGCCTCGCCCCCAACTGGCTGGCATATCTCAGGCCTGTTGTTTTCCAGTCGGTCAACTATATAGGATGTATCGTTGGACTTTAGAGTATAGCACATACCAGTTGAACCCATTGGGAAATATGATACAAGATACCAGACTAGTGCTACAAGTTGACATATGGCAGCAAGCAATGTGAGTATAGTCGAGTGAAGCTATGCCAGATATGTCAGCTCATACTATTCATGTCCGTGACTTCCAGTACACGAGGCGTATCCAGAATTCAATACATGTATATCAACAATAGCCCGACTACCATATGGCTTCTCTACGGATGTAACATCCGGAGTGACCAAGGAAAGCGGCACGTTCTTGCTTAAGGTGTTAGGGTGGGTGAAGTCGAGAAAGACGAACCCGAATAGAGAAAAACAACGTTAACATTATTGAACCGAAATATGCAGCCGTGAAGGGAAGCCTTGGGGCCGAAAGTAAGTGCTTAGCATAGTTGACGGGTCCCTGAAGAATTGCCCAAGATGACAGGAAGAGCAGCGATCCAACAGTCCAGCTGATCAAACAAGTAGCGCTCAAAGTTAGTATTACGAATATACTTGTTTTCAGATGATTAAGGCCATGCGGCCGTGCACGACGAGAAGAATGCCAACGTACAGTACAGCGAACTTTCGAGGTCGAAGTGAGAGTACGGGAAAGAGGAAGAAGCAAATGACGAAGCATGCTGCGGCGCCCAGGTTGCAGACCGCAAACGCTAGTATACGATCCCAACGACTCACTATGCGGAATCAGCAAAAGAAACTCTCCCTATGGCTGGCTCTCTGCTCCCGCATCCCGTAACGTGTTGATCTTCCGTAGCCAAGCTTCCAAAGCGAATACAGCTCCGAACCCCAACCCCATCTCGACCTTTGCTCATCTGCAACCACTACTGCCAATACCACGCACTGCAGAGCCTCAAGGATGTATATACTCACATGCGAAGTATCCAGCCTCTTCTTCTTGTCTTGTCTGAGCCGGGAGTTGTGGAGGAGGGTCGGAGTAGCTCGTCGGCAGGCGCACATAGCCCCGGTCGGAAAATGGGTTTAGAGACTGAATTCTCGACAGAAATGGTGATGACGCTGTTGTGTGGACTGGCTCTTCTCTCCTCGACCACCCCAAGGAATTCATCTGGGACCGGAATGCTTCGGCGGCCATGACGACAGTGTACCTGTGCCGGGTGGTATTCCGGGCGGTCGGATGAGAGGAGGGTGGGGCGAGGGGGGTGGGTGACTCTAGATAGATTCCAAAGGTGTTCTGCTGAGACTCGAGAATGCTGTTGCACGCGGGCGCTGAGATATGGCACGGAAGAATGCGTTTTGGAGGGGGGGGAGCGAGAGATGGAGGTTGATGTTGGTCATACAAGGTTCCGGAGTATCAGCAGTGCACCAAGCAATTTGGCTTGGTAACTAGGCCCCAAACAGTAAGTAACGATAATCGCATTTCCAGATTTTATTATCATCGCAAACTGCGGCATCTCCATATTACTTCTTCTTACCGTTTTACCGTTGACCGTTGACCTTGGATTCGTTTTGGTGCGCTCTACGGCATTCTCCATTAGTGATCTTGAGGTTGTGCTCTGCTGAGTGCTCTGCTACCTAAGTAGCGCCTACTCGTTTGCGCATTCGGGAATGTTGGGTCAAGAGCGGTAGGTGCTTGGTAGTCTACAAGTACCCACAGCAGGGATGTATAAAATTAAAGTACGAGTAAATTCAGAATGCGGAGGAGGGAGAGGGTGGGAGGGGGGGTGTGAAGATCCTTGTTCGGTGGTCAGTCAGTACTGGCACGAAGGCGCAGAGGGTGGAAACAGTCATCGTGAGGTGACAAGAAGAAAAGCGAAGCGAAGCCAGAGTGGAAATTAAACAAATACTATTAAATAAATACGACTGTACTTTATCGAGCTACCTCGGTATCATCCTCCATCATCACCTACTCGCAACAGCCCTGCCAATTTTCTACTTCTACTCCGGCATTCCTCCATCCACCCTCGACCTTCTTCCTTCCTCTCGTTCTGACCCCTCTTCGCTCGCAGTCTGCATTACGCACCCATCCTAACTACAGCAATAGTGTTCCTAACCACAGCAATAACAGCAGCAAACAGACAGCTCCCTCCCGCAAGTGCTAGCCCTGCCCAACTGGTAGTACTTCCCCCATACAGTCAGACAGCAGAAGGAACGAAGGGCTATCCATCGTTCGTCGCCGACGCCTCTTTGCCTCTTCCTTCCGTTACCTTGGACCCTGCGCAGAACAAAGTCCAATCCAATCCTAACTCTCAACCTAAAGTCAAAAAAACCCTGTTCTCCGCAGGTTGCCCCCACACCCGACGTAGCAACGTTCGATTTAAAATAAATAAAGAACAGTTTGGCCTGTTGAAGAAAAAAAGGATCGTCGGCTCAGCAGAGTTATCAACCCTCCCATCTCCCTGAACACTTGCGCAATTACTGTTGCTCCCTCTTCCCGGAACCCGAAGGTGGCCAACATCAGCTCGCACAGCTTCATCTCACGCACATCTCATCACAATCACCGAGTCCCTCTTCACCCATCACCCTTCGCTTTGACTCTGTACCCTCTTTATTTCAGCTGCGCTGCACTGAAACTTTGCAGTTGTAAGAAGCGAAAAGGACCCCGCCATCTCTGCCCCGCACTCCACACTCTCGCATTCTAGGCACATATCAATCTTAGCTTCTCTAGGATCCACACCACACCTGCCTATCATTATCACATACGTCCACCCATATATCCATCCACCCACGCAGCTTTCGTTCTGAGCCAACTTTTGAATAAGTGAGGAGAGAGGGGACGGGATCGACCAGCAGTAAGCAACGACCTGCATATCTAACTCCCCGAACCACTCAGAAGGCATTCTACAGTCCCTGCGAATCATCTTGGAGACCCTCGCCGCTGTATCTCGCTGGTAACCGCCTTCCAACTTTGTCCGCCACAACCACCTCTCCCTCACCACAACGCTACCCTCCACCATCATCACCGCATTCCCGTCGTAAACCTGCATCTCTGCCAGGTGCACCAACTTCACACTTCCCTTGCCAGTATTTATTTCCGAGCAGGGCTTTTAAGCGACAGATACCCAGGCGTTCCGCTACTTGGCACACACCAGTCCACACACCAGTCATTTCACCGCTTCGAGGGTCCCCAACAGCGCACCACGCAATCACACATCTATATTCTTGTCCGCCTTGTACCCGACAAAAGCGTCATCTTGCTGCTTGTTCCGGTTCAACTACTATTTGACTCGTCAATTCCTCACCTGCAGCTGAATAAGTGCCACTGATCACCTGGCAAGCCATTGAATCCACACGCAGTCAGTTCTACGAGCCCTGCCAACACACAACCTGCGAAGTCTTTTTTTGGACTTTCAGAAACTAACTCCTAAAGCTTTTCACTATTTTGCTAGCGGATATCACGAGGATCGACAGTAGGCTTCGAACTCTTTCCGACGATTTGGCATACATCATTCCCGAATAGAGGACCAGAAAAAGAGCCGTTGTTACGGAGGAGTTGGACTTACAACGGGGTGCATAGTCTGGGCCCCCAGATCCCCCGGTGATATTGATTCGAGGCAGCATAAATGCCCTTCCCTAGTATGTTTAGCAATTTCTTAAATCTTGGTGGAATAATAAACGTTGATCTGAGTTGTCCTGTCACGGCTGCAGCTAAATTTCTTTCTCTGCACCCAAATCTAGTAAAGCTAACACGTTTTACTCACTAGTACCATTTACCTCTTCAACGTTTAAGAAGAATAATTCCGTTGATCTGAGAGTGGATATACCGCCCCAGATGGCCAACGGTATGCAAGCATATAACAGTAGTAATAATAACAACGGTGCGCCCAATTCCCCTGCACCATATATCAAGAACGAACCTCAAGACGACACAAGTCGATTCAGCAATCAACACCAACAGCCATTCAATCACCCAGACGCGTATAGCATGTCTGCAAATTCTCATTTTACGCAACATGGTGGCTTTGGAGACCAGGGCTTCCATGCGGGGGACAGCATCGATCCTTCTGAATTGACGGTTCAAAGCGGAGGATTCATGCAAAGCTTCTCGCCCTATCCGAGTAATCAAAGCGTCTCTTATCTGGGCGGCGGAAGCGGAGTCGACGACGACGATTTGCGTGCAACCTTGGAGGGCGACCAAAACGATCCATTTGATTTGGACCAACAACCTCAGCACCGTGGAAATGGCCAGGATTTATCTTTCTACCCTGACATGGAGGGTGGGAACAAACATGGAAACGGGAATGGGGTCGCTGCTGGCGCACAAAACATGGACGTTTTCTCGCATACTCCGGAGAATGCACCGGCAGAATCTCCATATATTCGACCGTTTCCTCAATACCGACAGTTATACGACGGCCCTAGCGCCGGGACACCTTCCTCCTACAATGCATCACCCATAATTGGCTCAGACTCTACGCAAGCAACGAATTTTGATCACTTTATGACCAATGGAAAGCGAAAGACAAGACCCGGTTTGGACAGGTCGGACAGAAGCCCATCCGCGATGTCCCCACATACGCCCAAGACTCCCGGTATTGGTGCCCTGACTCTTGGAGCGGAGTCTGCGAGCCTTCCAGCACAACCTATTCAGAATTCCCACATGAGACAGCACCACAAAACCTTGTCTAACCAGTGGGATGGAACTCCCGGCTCACAAAATTCCTACATGGATCCGCATTCACCAATGGCATCGCCGGGTCTTGGTCCTCATGTGCATCCCCAAATTTCAGATGTCTTCAAAGCTGGTGGCAAATCTCTGCCTGCGAAAGTCGAGAGCATGGCAGGTAGTGCGCAATACCAAACCCAGGAAGCCAAGAGAAGGCGTCGACGTGAAAGCCACAACATGGTCGAACGGAGGCGAAGAGACAACATCAACGAGCGAATTCAAGAACTCTCTTCCCTGGTTCCGCATCATCGTTTGGAAGACGAAAAGGTCCGGAAACACCTCCTCAATAGCGGTTCATTATCCCCAACAACTGCCGGTGTTAGCGGTAGCCCTCCTCGTGCTACGTCCATGCTGGCTGGTAATGGTGCTCGAAGGGCTAGTGTCATCGCCAACGAAGAAAAGGATAAAGGTCCAAACAAGGGCGATATTCTGAACGGCGCCGTTGGTTGGACCAAAGACCTCATGTGGGCCATGCACCGGAAGCTAGAGCAGGAGAATGAAGTTCAAGAGCTTGTAGCACGTCTTGGTGGTAGTTATCCTTTCGAACAGACTGAGGAGGACAAGCGTATGGCTGCTGAGCTACAAGCTGCCATCGCCAAGAATGGGCCACAGAATTTCCACTACTCTCGCGCCCCCGGATCAAGTCTAAGAGTTCCAGGATTCACAGACTACGCAGGTCAGCCACTTCAAGATTCTGGTTCCGAGCGTGTAAGCCCAGCTGGCTCGGCTGGGAAGCCAATGCAGAATGGGGGATCTTCTCGAGGGACGCCACAGAAATACTGGAACGACGGGATCACATTTAAAGAAGAAGACGAGTACAACCCTATGGATATGTCCTGATGCTCCAAAAAATCATTTCAATACGAATGATGGATGTTATGGCTGTGATACATGGAGATTTACCTTTTCTTGTCCTGCAACACTAGAGGGATTAATGTACTGTTTTTTGTTTCAATGCAGGGTTTGGAGTTCTTTTTGCATTGCTACAGTGCGTTCTGCTATTTACTCTCTGTGCTTTTAATTGGGTTCCTTGAGGAAGGCGCAAGGATGGAGGGACACACTGTTTTTTATCCGGAGTTATCTGGGGATCTTTTTTCCTTCTGGCCGACTTTAAATTGCCCTCCCATATTTCGAGTTTTTGCTTTTCAAGGTTGTTTTTACTTGTGTATAACTTAGAGGAGTATGGATGACATTGAACCGGTGTTTTCCATACCCCTCTAGCTGTTTGGAAACGTTTAAATATTCTGTATGTTTGTGTTAGCTTCTCTGTTTTTCGGGTTTTTTTTCGCGTTGTATTTACGCATCGTTTTTTTATTTCTGGATGGATGCGAAACTCTTAATTTGATCTGATCATGTCACACTTGTTTTTTGTTTTATTTGCGGGTTGCTGAAACATTGTTTTTGGGCGTTTTGTGTGTCTGTTCCGCGCAGTCTTTTGTAACCTTTGTTCGGTGTCTTTGTTTGGGCGCATTCATGTTTGTTAGCAATAACTTATATGTATTTGCAAATGTCACATACTCACTCTTCCCTCAATTCAGCGTAACTTCTAGGTTCTTACTGCACAAATCCTGATGCGTTAGAGCGTCAATTGATCCAAACTGTTGCTGTCTAGAGCTTGTCCATTCGGACAAGTTGTGCCGTATAAAGGAGGTGCCTAGGCGATTGAGAGGCGAAAATAGATACTGGTACCGAGCATGGAGGTTCTGGCCAACCGATTCTGTGACACCATTTAGCGGCCGCCGCTCGGTGTAATGTCAGCTAGTTTCAGGTTACTTTTTTGGTGAGATGACGAAATTTTACGGGCTGTATCAATGACGTTATGATCCCAACATAAACACTCACTCGTCCGATACCTAGCCGCGGCGGAAATTAATGTCTAGCGATTACTCTTTCATTTATTACTTTTCGATCCTATAATCCGTCAGCGTCCACCTCGAATCACCGCCCAGCTGTGCCTCTCTGATATCCGTCCCATTATTCTCCTGAAAATAAACTGTCCCACCCTCCCCACCATCCCCAGCCGTCTAGCTTCCCTCAACCACATACTCGGACACCTTCGCCCACCCCCCATCCAGCGTCCACCGCACCTCATCTAGCACACTATTCTCAACAAAAAACAATCGTACCGTCTGCACCGTCTGATTATTATTCCACAACCCCAATATCCTCCACATCCCCCTTCGCCGCATACATGGGGTAAAACTGCGACCACTTATTCCCTGTGAAATCTCGGGACACGATAGAGCCGCCTGGAACCTGAGCGTACACGCGCATCCGCTGCCCCTTGTTCTCGTCTACATCGTAGCACAAGCCCAATCCCGAGCCTAAACGCGGACGCAAGTCGATGGTAGAGCCGTACTCCTGCTTCCCCCACTTCCCTTGGACTAGCCCGTATTCTTGGATATACCCGTCGGTGTCTTGATAGTATATCCACTGCGTTGTACTCTGTCCGTTAGTCCCCCGCCAGATTGTTGTTGCGAGACGGCGGGAGGGGCGGATTTGATGTTGGCTTTTCGAAGGGATCCCTCGATCCACCGGCCTGAGGTGAAGATTGCGTCGCTGAGGTAGCCGTCGCGGGAAATATAGTATAGATGCACCTCTAGGGCACCGCCAGCGGCGTTAACGGAGGAGATGGCGGAGAGGGGGGTGTTGGGTTTTGCATCGAAGATGGGGCCGAGGGGGCGGGAGGCGTGCGCGTGCCAGAGGAAACGTAAGAGAAGTGCAGCGCGTCAGAGTGCGTTTGGTAGATTAGGATGTAGGTGGTTGCGGAGGCAGGGGAGGTGTCGCTGCGGATTGAGACGGCGAGGGAGGTGTTGTTTTTTGGGGAGGTGGGGAGAATGGGTGTTTATGGGCCCGGGACCTCGGATGGTTTTGAGGAAGAGGAAGAGGGTGACGATATGCGACTCGCCATCACCCCGCCGATTGCGCCGCCGATGCCGCCGAGGAGTAGTACCACAGCTACTGCGGTGATAAGCCAGAAGGTCCGTTTTCGGAGGCCGTATATTGTGGGAGACTTTTGTGATTGCAGTGCGGGAATCAGTGGATAGTAGAATGTCTCCGGCTTGTCGTATTGCTGCGCTATATCTGTGCGGACTTGGAGCCCGGAGTAATCGGGTGTTGCCTATCAACAGTGTCAATGTATCACCATTGTCACTCATGGGAAGTTAGAAAAGACCCACCGGCACAGCCATTTTTCTCTCAAGTCGCAAAGGGAGAGGGAGAATAACACATAGAAGTGAGCTAGGAAGGCTTTCGGAGGTGAACGAGAGTTAATTGACCACATGGCGATGGTGTACTTTCTTCAGCCGCTTTGTGGGTGGGAGAAGCGGTGTTGGTTTTTTGTCGAGAAATCTAACCACAGATAAAAATCAACCACCGTCATGATCCATCTGACAGACTACTCGTCAATTTTTCGCCCCCCTGTACCCCTAACCCTGGAAATTATTATGCCAAGAGTCATTTTAAGCACCCACGCTAGCCATTGATAGTCAATTTAAGGCAGGGCTAGGGTTATGAGTGGGCGGTAACTAAAAAAATTGACGAGTACAGTGATCGACCGTGCTCTCGTTCCCAGATTTCTCGTCGCTCGCAAGTCTGCTTGCCGAAGGCTAAAAGAAGCGGTTGGATTTCGAGCACAGATCGACCGTCGGATGAATACCGTCCGTTAACGAATCCCATACAAAAGTACGGTTGGGTGAATCCGTTGTCACGACTGTAGCCACCAACAGGCGGGACGGTATTCGTTATCTGACGGTCAGTGACTGTACATGGCCCAGACCATTGAAATTTCTCTGGAGTAGAACACACCTACGGCCAAGAGCCTGCCAATTCACCGTTCAGACCCTATCCATTCGTGTTGTCCTTACTGTGCTCCTCCCAATCTTACATATGTGTAATAAATCCGGACAGACCCCAACCGGTCATGGATCATCACTCTCACATTCCCGCCAGTCCGCCCTGTCACCCATCGCTCTGGCCAACAAACCACCTTCTTATCTTTCTCTCTACTTGATCTCCCAAAAATGCGATGACAAGTGAAAACCCAACGACCACCACCGTCATCGCTAATGCTGCAGTCCAAAAAACCCACTGCCCACTCTTCATCTGCCTAATATCTGCAACATTCATTCCGAAAACACTTGCCACAAATGACATTGGAAGGAACACTATTGTCACCACCGTGAACACGACTATCGCCTTGTTGTGGTGCTCTATCTGCATCTCCACATTTTGGGCAGTCTGTTTTCACGTACAGCGTCAGCAAGGAGAGATTTGGGGAGGGGGAAAAGGGGGGAGTACGAGTTTTGCAAGGCGTGAGCACGAGCGTTTATACTCCTCCAGATCAGAGTGGAAGAACTCAAGTCTTTGCAATGTAGTGTTGAGGGATTCTGGTTTCTCGCTCTCCGCTTTCATCTGCGACAACACTTTTTGCTGCGATTTTACGATGCCCATCATTATGTCCAGCTCCTCTGCGATCTGGTTGATATTCTTGACCAGCGCTTTGGACGGGGCTTGTTGGCTTTCGAATTGCTATGTATCATTAGATTTAGTAATTGACGAAGAGATAGTGATGTGGGAGTAGAAATTACCAAAGTTGCAAGATACTGTGTATATATCTCACTGATATACGCTCTACTCGTCCTCGTCGAGTCCTCAGGAACCAGCGTGTTCGCCACCATAAAAACCAACTCCTCCACCCCCGTTGGCCGATACGTCTCCTCCGGCAACCCAGCTGCCGCAAACACCTGCGCGCGCATCCGTATCATCTCCGCCGTCCACTCCAGCACCACTGAAAGCTGCTTTATGTCTTCAAACAGTCCGTCGACACGCTGTTTCCACGCAGGAGTCTTTACAAGCGGCGGCCCAGCTGAACGCAGGAAATGTGCAGCGTAACTTAATACCTTGGAGTACAGAGAGATCAGCTGTGCTTGCAGATCCTCTGATGACCGGAATGGTTCAGAGTTGCCGAACTCTTGCCATCGCGCTATGTGCAGGGTCACGAATTCTGTGAACCGCTCTAGGTCGGTGGAGAGGACGTCGACCCAGTCGCGGTCAGTTGCCTTATCCGTGATGTCAGCTACCGGTGGATTGTGGAGAAGGGAGGAATACTAGTAACGCTAAACTCTTCCCCATTAACACGATCCACCGGGGTTTAAACGCGATCCGCAGGATGGCAGAGCTCTGTACCACGTCGGCGAGGTGTATAACATGGGGTTCATATCGCTCCAGGAGATCCCTCAGGTATCCAGGAACCATTTTCTGGATCTTCCACTGCACGCGGATCAGGTCTGTCAACACCTCATTCACATCCTTCGATAAATGCTCCACCGAGGTTGAATTGGTCCTTGTCATCAGTAGAAGACTCGTCACGTCCGTGTCCACCCTCCTCATCCTCCCATGCGGGATCTCAACCGGATCAAAAAGCTTTAGCTTTAGCCATAGATCCTCAGCAGAGGACGCGGAGACCGTGATAACCGTCCCTATACATATCAGCATACCCATACACGAGGGTACAAAAACCCACCACTGTCTAACCGTAAAACCCACACCTCCTCCACCAGCACCCTCTTCTCAGTCATCGGCTGAACCTTACAACATATCTGCTCCCGATCCCTCTCCTCAATCGCTCGCGCCAACTCACGGCGGTAATGATGCTGGAATAAACTCCGTACAGGATGCAGTGCGCGTCGGAGTTCATTGATCGTCGGTGGCGGGTGGCCGTAGGTAATATAGGGTAGGGCAAGGAATTGCATCCCCGTTGCATCTATACAATCTCATTAGAAAGTTGTGTGCGCGGGGGGCGGGAGGTATACCCGCCGCACTACCAGCCTCAAAATACCGCCCATGGTTCGAGTCCCGCTCTTGCTCCCGGCGGAAGCGCTCTAGCAGCTGACATACCGCTGCGGCGCGGGATTTGGAGAGTGGGGGGTTTTGGCGGAGGATTACGAATCTCTATGCCGTTCAGTTCCAACCCCCGGGTGTCTATTTATTTCGAAAGCAGCTTATTCACCATAAATAATCCAAAATCCAATGGTTCGGCCTTTAAGTGTCTTCACCGCCTCTGGACGTCAGCTCGTTCTGGGTTACTAACTATGGAAACCAACATCCACCGTAACACTGTCTCTGACGCTCGCTCGGGAAGAAGCGTGGACACGCTTAGGCCGAGGGAGGCTTTTTCTGAAGTGGCGGTGAGGTCGAGGAGTTGTACTGAAGAGCTCATGAAGAGATAACTTGTGGAAGATGGGACGTATATTTTAGGAGTATTTATATCTTGCTAATGTGTTAATCCTTGCTCCTGTAGGTACTCTTGGACGGTGCCGGGATGTCAAGTTCGGCTGAGGAGCTGGGCAGGTGATGTATGGGCGTACGTATGTCGCTGATGGAGCAACCGATATCAGAGATCTGGAGTATTCTACATGTTGCACCAAAAGTTAAACGGTTATACCTAACCGCCACCAAACCACATCATCTCTCCATCCAAGTATCACTATCTGTAGCTAAGCTAACCTTATTCCATCAATTCGACTGCATAAAAATACCATACCGATCCGGAAGGATAGTTTCAGCCGGCAGCCAACCTTACCCGGTACATCAGTTGCATATCCGTCCGCCGTATCGGGATAGAACCCTAACCTTGTCCATATCTGTGAGTATTTTGTCATTGTGTTAAAGAAGTCGTACTGTGAAACATACCAGCTGAGCGCTGTTTGCAGTGATGGCAGTGGTGGCAGTGGTGGTGGTGGTGGTGGTGGCGGTGATGGTAGCTAGAGAAACAACCATCCACCCGGAACCGAGTGATGGCAGCGAATTGAGAGATATCCCCGAAATTGCCCCGTGGGTAGCCCGCCTAAGCCCGTTGCGAACTGATCTTGTATGTGGCCTTCTTTCCGGTGTAGTTGTAATCAGTCCAAATTGTCTGGCATGTCTATTGTCATCTCGCTATTTCGCACCCGATGCGGGGATTAGTGGAGGATACGAGCTGTCATCATGTAGATCTTTGGTGCACTATTTTGCCCCACGCTTTGGCTACTTAAGTAGTTCGCATGTTGGTTCCCGCTGGCGTGTGGGTCGGAAACTATGCACAGCATCACGTCATTGTCTACCTCGGAGGTAATCAAAAAGAGCATCCATCTCGAGTTTTGTAATCCTCCTCTGCCACTGGTATAAAAACTGCAAAATCAAACTGCCTAACCAACCAGCATCCATCAGCCATGTCTCCGACCACCGCCCAACTCGAAGCCACGGGCTTCCTCCCCGCCCTCCCTCGAAACCTGATCCTCCTCTTCCCCTCCCCCTCCCCACCACAACCCCTCACCGTCGACTCCCTCCCCCTCCCAACATCCAAGCTGTCATCCGACATCTCCTCCTTCGCGCGCTCTGTGCTTCCCGCACCAACCTTCAACCATTCCATGCGCGTATATCTCCTCGGCCTCGCAATCCTCAAACAACACCTCCCCTCTGTCTCCTTCACTCCCGAAGCATTCTACATCCTCTCCCTCCTGCACGATCTAGGAACAACACTTTCCGACACCGCGTTGTCATTCGAGTACTCTGGTGCACTTCGGGCGCGGGAGCAGCTGCTTTCCCTCGGCGCGGAGGCAGTGTTGGCAGATTCCGTATGCGAGGCGATAATTCGGCACCAAGATGTGTTTCTTGGTGTTGAGGGCGGGGATGGAGGTGGGAAATTGACCGCATTGACGGCGGTGGTGCAGTTAAGTACGCTGTTGGATAATATTGGGAAGTTTGCAGAGCTGGTACATCGGGGCACGGTTGATGATATTGTTGCTGCGTGGCCGAGGTTGGGGTGGAGTGGGTGTTTTTCGGAGGTGGTGAAAGGGGAGGGGGAGAGAAAGCCGTGGTGTCATACGTCTACCATTGGGGTTGAGCAGTTTCAGAGGGATGTGGGGGCGAATACACTGATGAATGCGTATGAGGTTTGAGGGGGCCAAGAGGGGTAGGGTATGAGTTGGTCGATGTCGTAGCTTTTGAAGTATTGCGCAGAATACTCGGAATATAAATGTATTTCTGGTAATATTGATGTCGACAATGCTTCGTGGAAGTCTCCTGGATGACAATGGCAGGCAACTAAATGTGGGGAAAATCGAATAAAGGGAAAGATTAACCGCGCAGACAGGAGCCCTCGTGTACCGATTTATTCATTCATTAATTCAAGAGTCTAATATACAAGCACCAAACGCCATTTTCACCCAACCAAATGCCGAAGCTCAGCTGCAACACTACAAACCATCCAGAAACACACATACACTTATACAAAACACCCTCCCACATCTCCGCCGCCCTGCCCCACCTTCTATCTAACCATACGCTCATACAGCCCCCAGGCCAGCGCCGAGCTCACTGCCTTCCTTGCCACCCTCAACCCCAACCCATCAAACAGCGCCCTCCCCCTCCATCTCCTCCCCGCCTCCTCCGTGCACACGATTTTTGCCGCCGTCCACATGTTCCTGTATTTCTCTGGGTTGACCTGTATGCGCGTCTTAAGCGCATCGAAAGGATTCGTGACCGCTGTCGCCGCCGCCGCCGCACCCGCGCCCGCAGCGGCATTGACAACCATGGCCATATTATCGTCCATCCCCTTCCCGCCGCCATACAAACCGGACAATGACTTTTTCGCCTGCTCATAGAACAGCACGTAGAGCCCAGCATATGGGGCATCTCTTATCGCCGTTGCCCCCCAGCCACCGAAGAACCCGCGGATCCCCTCCGTGGCAAAGATATCCCGACTTGCCGAGGCGAGGGAGGTGTAGTTGTATAGCGACGACTCATAGCGGACTTTTATCACGGTCACTGGCATGATCAGGTACCCTATTCCTGCGCGCGTCGCGGCGCCTGCGAGTAGGTTTGCAAGCGGCGACAGCTGTGGCAGAGAGCTACTGCTACTACTACCCCGATCCTTCCCGGCCATTGTGCTGCGCACGAAATTGAGACTTGAGAAGTACATTGCCGAGCCGGCGCCCGTGCGTATAGCCGATGGAAGCGTGCCGCGCCATAACTGCCGGATCGGAGAGGGTCCGGTTGCGATTGAGCGGATTGTTGAAAGAAGTGTGGCGGTCGCGGAAGAGGATGGTGGAGACTGCTGAATTCGTGTCTTAAGGAGGTCGGCGGGTTGGAGGATAATCGCGGAGATGAGACCACCGGCGCCGCCGGATAGGAAATGCGATTTGGTTCTGGAGGTAGGTGGAGTGGTCGTGGGAGTGGCTGTAAGAGTTGTCGGTGGGACCGCCATTTCCGCAGGCAAGGGGTATGACGTATATATCGTGGGATGTGGGGTTGGAGAAGGAAGCCGATTGGCACTGCCGGTGGCAGCGGAAAGCGAAGACGGAAGTGTTATGGAGATTTCTCGGTGGCTTTTATCATGGCGGAGGGACTGTAGGAAGCTGGAGCTGTTGCGGGAAGATTGAGACAACAGAGTGCGCTCGATGAGGGGTTCGGAGGTGGTGATGCCCCCACCACTCCCGCTGCTGTAGATAACTAGATCGCATGGTTTCACAGAGCCGCACATAGGCACAATCCCCATTCTTTTCAAATAACCCCTTACTCTCCAAAATCAATAACATGATAGGAGCATGCCCGAGTCCATGTGATACACCCGAGTTCGCCAGACCTCAATATTTTATACAGAAAAACTTAGGGCTCGTTCGGTTATCCGAGTTGCACTTTGGGAAATATTTTTCTTCCCACCGGGGCATATATATTGAAATACAGATCTTATTGACTTGCTGGAGTGTTTGTTTGTCCAAAATAATGAGAGGGGAAGTGGGCACTTGGAAGTTCTGTGGGTGATATTTCAGAGATACACCTTAGGAAGTGTTTTTTCAAAATCGTATTTTGAGGGCTGATATAGCTGCAATATTAATATCTGTACCAACCGAACATGTACCAGATCTCCAAAGTACAACTTCAATATATATCTCTGGATTTGTATGGTGTTTTCGAGATATATTGCGTAACCGAACGGGCCCCTACTAAGTACGGTACCTATATCAACCCGGTACCCTGAGTAGGTACACGCGGATGGCGGGGGCTAAAGTACTGTATGTTATGGCGAATCTCCACTGATATTATCTGCAGCAAATGAACATATGGACAAAATATGTACATACGTCGAAAGTATGGCCAGAAGAAGCACAAACAAATCCACCGGTATATCGGTATCTATCGTCTAAAACCCACAACAAACAAAAGTTATGATGCCTTGCGTGTTGCCATGTATTCCAGTCTGCAAAAAAATTGTACAATACCCCGCATCCTCAGTCTATTTGACCGGTATCAGAGATCGAAACATCTGATGCAAAGTTAGTATAACCATTCAGAGTGAGGGAAGGCAATACGAACTTTAGCTTGCTTTGGCTCCACCATTAATGCTGTAGCCTCAACCAACACCACTGGTTCTTCTCCCTGTGGTACCAACGTCTCGATATGTCCCTTCACCCACGCCTTCCTCCCCTCTACTTTCACTGTCTTTGCTTTTAAGACCACAAACGACTCCGCCGGACTTGGCTTCCGGTAGTTGATGGTCAGGTTCGCGGTCATACTAATCTTGTTTGGTAGCGCAGGGAAGGAACATCGAGCAAGCCCATCATCGAGCAAAGTTGCCAACAGTCCGCCGTGAATCAACCCAGGATATCCACACAATTCGTTCCCAAGGTACAGTATCGACACCAAAGACTTTCCGCCTTCTTCTTGCCATACAAATGGTGGAACTTCAATCTTGCCGGGGCCTGCCAGAACACCCGAGGTGAGGGATGCATTGCGGTAACTCTCGTGGACCTTGAGCGTTGGTCGAGACTCGGTGAATTCGGGTTTTAACCGTAGCGATTTGGTTAGTGAGTGGTTGTTTATGTATTCCTCCACCTCCACCTGCTTAGGAGCTGACGGTTGGAAGACCTTGAGGGACTCCTCGTCGGTGTAGAATATGAATTTGGTGGTTGGCATCAGGATTGCTGCGGCTCCAACAACTGCGGATGAGATTGCAAACAAGAGCCAGGTGGATGGCTTGAAAAATAATGCATCTTGAAAGCGGGAAGAAAATTTCTGAGCTGGTGCTGCTTTGCTCGTTGAGTAGAGCCTCGGCACGTTTAACGTGGGAAATGCATGTGACCCCGATATACAAGCTGGCCGGTGGCGGAGGAATTTGCTAGCCGGCGACGGCGTTGAGAATAATCTCTTGTAGATAACCGGAGGGGATAATCCGTTGCGTCCTCTAGGTAGCACTGATGATGATACGGTGGGAACCCCAGTAACGCTCCCGCGTATCCACCTGTATTTATACATGGAGATCACAAGCCCTTTAAAACCAGATATTGATGTCAAATGGTGCGAGTGCGCGATCCAGATCTGTCTGTAGGATATCACCGCACAAGTTTATTGCTCTGATTCCACACAAACAAATCCCCCCTTGTTGATGTCGAAGCTTCGCTGCACGACGTATAGGCTGAATCGGGAGGGCTGCGTAGATGTCGGCTTGGGAACCGTGGTCGGTCGGTTCCAATTTGGGGGTTTCCAGAATCGATTGCCACACCTGCTGCAGCGGAGCCTCCGATCGACTCAAACCTGGAGCGAGGAATCGTGTGGTGGATATGTATGCCGGTACTATTAGTAATGAATGGGTTTCCACTAAGTGATTGCTGTTAAACCTGGGATTGAAGCTATTAAGAGATTAGAAATTTATAATCGGGCGCGCGGGGAGGTCTCAAACCTTGACGTTACCTCGGCACTCAAAACGTGTACTAGAGGTGGCCTCGTACCCCGGCCCTTGATATCACGTGATTTTATACTAACCGAAATGGTGAGTCTGATCCAGATTGGGATCATGAAAAAAGTGAGGTGAAAGGGCCTGGAGACATCACTCTACCAAAAATTCAAATTGCCTCCAGAGAGCTGAGCTTTTGGGGGGTATTAGTTTATATCTACCTGAGTCAATGCCGAGTTTTTTTTAAAAAATTCAACCACATTTGCACTCACTGCAGCCTGAACCCGAAGCTTGATCCGGGCTTAATCCGGGCTTAATCCGGGCTTAATCCGGGCTTAATCGGAGCTTAACCCGGGCTGTGGCCACCTGCTCCCGGTCACTCCTCACCTTTGCACATGTAGTTTTGTCCGGCTTGCTTAGAGCCCCATACAAACTCTTTTTCCCCCACTCTAAACTCTACTTTCCATCCAAATCTGGTACAAACCCATGGTGTTGAGATTTTCACCGGGTTGATGAGATGCTGATCCGGTTGACCTGTGAACTTTTGTGTGGAGCGAAGTCTCCAGGCTCTCTCACACCTTCCTTACCCCTACCACACTATTCCCTTTTTATCACTTCCACTTTCATCTTAGTGAATGCCACACAAATATACATTTGAGAACCTGATTTGAGGCCATACTAGAGGTCATCCAGCTCTTCTCACTCTCGCTGTCAAAACTAGGTCCGACTAGCCTGAATTCCGTTCTACAGGACTAGTGGGGGTGAAGAATAAGATTCAGGAGTCAAGATCACACCTCTTTAAAGTGAAAAACCGAGGTTTCGTACACGCGTCCTCGTTTTTAGAGAGTATATAGTCTGCAAAACTTTACTCGGCTATCTGTGAGTTCTCAGCTAGGAAACCCAGCATCGTTGTATCCCTTCGTTCGTTTAAGCTTCGGACCTCTTTCGGTTCCAAAAATTACCTCCAAATCCATAACATCTACTCAAGAACGAAAGAACTGCAAACTTGCTTGAAATAGTTGGTGGATATGTAATCAGAGTTAGGAATCGGTTCTTACTTCGCTGGTTGGGCCCAAGGAGGCTAGTTGGGCGCTGAGAATGCTTTATAAAACCATCTTGATATTCCGGGTCCACGGTTGGTTCTTTACGAACGAATGAATAAAGTTATTGGGAACATTTCTAGATATTGAAGTCCCCTTTCCAATAGAATACCGCCCAAAAAGAAAGAGCCTTCTAATAGATTTTCTTGCTTAAATCTGTAATGTCCTTTGTTAAACCTTTGATGTCCAATTCCAAGTCGCGTATCTGGATTTTGGCGATCGTCAGGCCCTAACAAGCCATTAGTTAATACGAAGACGTATCTCCAAGCAGTAATTTCAGAGCTGACCTTGTCTAGTCGACCATAACGCTGCCAGGTAACGTAAGGTGAGGAGCTAGTAGAAGACTTGGGTTCAACTGTAGAATCGTGCAATTTGCTGGGATGATCGGCATCGGCGTTGGCATTTGCAGACTAGTTAGTGTACTCTAGTAGCCAGTAGCTACCGTTAACACCCAGAGTCGTAGTGAGCTCTCTAGCTCCGCGTGGGAGCCCGACCGAGCGAGATTGGAGTAGTTTCCGTAGGAATCTGGGACCAGCCCCAGATTGTGTGACAACTGCCAACCACAGCCAAAAATATTTTTTTAAGATCTGAAATTTTAGGAGGGTACTCTAGGAGATAGGTAGCGACTCGCTTCTCAGATTTGAGATCTGGGTATGCTCGAAATTTTGGGAATTTGGGATTCGGAGGACCCCCAGACCATACGGGAGTTGCTCCATTGAAGGCAAACGTGCTGATATCTGCTTAACGAAGGATACGGAACGCACACATGGCAAGCGAGTATTCACTGAAGAGTATAAACGTATCGAAGTAAAACGACAAAAACGTAGCGAGCAAGAACCAAGTAGTGGATGGTAATAGAGAGCGTCCGTTACAACGGTATCTAGCCCCGCAGTGTGCTGGGCTCGTTCACAAAAGTCCAAATTGAAGCTATTGGTATTAATGTCGTCTATTTTATTGGCTGTTTTGACTACATTTATGAGTAGCTAACGGAAGTAGCCTCAGTTTAGACCTTGTGAATGAACTTAGCACTGTTCGCCACAGTGGGGGATAGCAGGGTTTTAGTGGTGGAGGAAATTCTGATCTCTGACAATCTAGTATAGCTGGGTATCAATTACAAGGAGATCCTCTAGCTACACAGGGTTAACCGTAGGTATCTATGCAGAATATGTATACCCACGCACACTGAACTGGCCGAGGTTCTGAGTCAACGAGCGGGTGTAGAATTGGAATACTCCCGGCCAAACTGGGACAGATACCACTGAATACGGAGTTATTAAGCAGGCTGTGGGGACACCTTCAAAGTCCCGAGTGCAAGCGTATTAGATGACGTCTCTAGTACGGGGCATCGACTTGTTGTTGGACATATGCACACACAGCGGCATAGAGATAAGTAGAACTTCAAGAAGTCTAGGATCTATAGAGGCTATCCGTTCCGTTGTTCTTCGGGCTTCTTTTGTGGTATTTGCAGATCCAGTTCCATTGGGATAGTCCCAGAGGATAGTCTTGTATATGAGCGGATATCCTCGGAACGCCTGGAACGTAGAGGTGAAGATGAATCCGATCCGCATACAGTGCATTCAGTCCTCAACCTGGCATACAATAAGACGGTACCTGCAGAATCAAGGTCGTTGCGCTCGGAGGAAGCTGAGTTGTTAATTAAGCTCCTCGAGCTCAAGGCTGACTGTGACTCGTAATCCGAGTGTTAAAGCCTGGTGGAATCCCGCGGCCCCAGCAGAGAATTTCTAACCTGCTAAATCTGCACACCATTATGCTGAGTACGTAAAACTTGCCGTAAACACGAACACATAAACTCAATAGCCGATGACATAGATATCTCTAGATTTACCTCACCATAGTATACCAAGATTTCACTGGTGCAAGCATATCACAATTAGAATCGTCATGGATATCTTCTCTCAATCGAATTATTTGTGGTACGGATGGCCTCCTTCCAACCCTCTATGTTGTTTGGATGAATAGAATCCGAGAAGGCACCGCGTCACCAATACAAAATGTCTTCGATGACAAATACTTCTCAGGAGGACATTCTGGGTTTCTGACTTCGTTGATCGTATAACTTTGTCGCGGCTTACATCTCCACGTATCCCACTCGGCACTTCTCATCTACAGTACTCAATTCTCAGATAGCTATGTGGATAGATAGCTCAGATTCAACTTCTGTGTTATACTATAAACGATATTTAGAGCTAGCATATTATTGATCGACCTGGTTCTTTTTTCTAGGATCATGCCACATCTTCTGGCGATCCAAAGCTATCTATCCTAAATCATATATATCGCACCAACTATGGTTATGGATGGACCACGGGAGAATCTTCAATCTTCATACACTAATCTGTACCTTTGTGGGTGTGCACATCAGATACGTAACTTCACCAGTGGCCACCACTTGTTAACAACTAATCCATTCGTTCATCAGTTGGCAGAATCTGCATTAGCACCCCAGTGGAACTTCCGTTGACCGAATCCGGAATCCGGTCCTCACCAGTAACACGATTAACCAAAGATAAAACGTAACAATCTTATCCCTTCTCTCCTTTCGGTAACCAAAGAACAATATTACTGCATTTTTGAAGGCCTCCAATTAGTTAAGCAAAAGTAAAAACCCGAAAGAAAAAACTTAAACACCTTGCAGGCCCTACAACAAAGTAAGAGCCATCTTCATAACTCCAAGTTACTAAGTTTGAAGTTGTAGGTATCCTACTATATGCACGATCTGACCATCAGAGATAACCAAGCCGGCAGTTGAACAAACCACGTCATCAAAGGGGTCCAATATATATGCTTGAGTACCATATATAAAGAAACCAAAGCCTTAGGTGATTAGGGCAGCCCGACTAGTGGGATGATGCGCATCCTGGTAAGATTGGCATTCCCGAAACTCCCTGTGAAGAGTTTGGTGTGAGAGTAGGTGATATGGAGAGAGAAGAGAGGAAATGGAGGGATATTAGGGGTATACAAAGTGATGGTAATGGGGTTTAACCCCCTAACATCGTTGGCGGCCAAATTACTGAGAAAAGGTGACCATCGGCGAAACTGGTCAGGAACGAGTGCTCTCGTATCATATTTTGACGCGGTGCGCTTGATGAGTTCCGCAATGTTTCATATGTGCATTATCAACTGATTTAATTGGTCACCTCATTAATAGCTCCTATGAGAGAAGACAATAAGCTTAGCCATGGAAGAAGTTTTTGGGGTATTGAATCCTTCAAACGCGGAAGTGAGGACCATGCAGCATGAGAAGTGATGCCAAGGTTCTATAACATTGCATAGAGTATTAATGCTGTTACAATACTTAGAGCGGGGAAGTTTTCGGGGCTGAGCGGTCGAAACTGAGTAGGAGTTCTTTGGACTCTGGACTAGACAATCCCACATTAGGCTTAATAGGAGTTCATAGCGCTCAATGAGCAGAAGTTACTACATTACAGCGCCCAAGTAGGGTTTATTCTTACCAATGAGTGGTAATGCGCAGCGGAAGGGCCAGGAAGGCGGGAAGATGACAGTGATGGTACTCAACAATCACTCAGCCATCACTTAGTATACCAGATCGGGAAGTTGCTGTTTGAAATTTCACTCGATTTTTAGATTAGACTAAGCAGTTCACAGTTCAGTCCAGTCCAACTGTCTAGTCCGACTCAGTCCAGACCATTGACTTCACTATAAGGAGGTGAATAATTCTTCTAACAGCTCTCTATAGAATACATATGGTAAAAGCAGGAAACAAATTGTAAGCCAGCCAGTCTATCGACACTGCCGCAAGAGGGCGCTCAGTTCACAAAACGGCAAATGCTAAACAAAGCAATTAAAAATACAACAGTACAATCATAAACCATCACTGCGAGAACAACTCCAGCCTCTCATCTGCCCTTGACCCTCTCTGGGCATCAACCACTCCTCAGAATCATCAAACAACCCCTCCCATCCATCCCACTGGTAGACCATCTTATGCATAGCTTTCCCGGCTTCAGGGAACCAAGCCGCGCGTTCCCAGTCCACAACGCCTACAACGGCGTCCCCATTCGGTGCAAGTATAAGATTGCTGAGATCCCAGTCCAGATGTGAGAACACGGGATTGCTGGAAGGATTTATTTGACCATCGAGATGCTTGTTGTATTCGAGGAGTGAGGTGGTGGAAGAGAATGGTCCCACATGCTGAAGTTGCTTCGGACGGAAGAGGATCCCACTGGGGTGTGGACTGTGGACTCGCCCTAGGCTTGGGTTGGGGATAAGGGAGAGCTGTTTTATGATGTCGCGGGTTTGGTGGATGAGGCCTGGGAGCGTTAGTGGGTGAAAAAGGTGGGAGAATGTGGAAATGGAAAGACAAAAAGTAACCGGGCGAAGGGAAAGGGAGATGATATACGCGAAAGCGCTGATAAGGAAGGGGAGGAGGGGTCCGAGGGCAAGAAGGCGGGGAGAGGAGGGGAGGACTAGAATAATGAGGGCGTGCAGGTATGAAGGAAGGATTGGGGGTTGGAGGACCAATACGGTTTGGGAAGGCTCAAACGGTTCGAAAAGAGTAGAGGTGGCAGCAATAAAGGAAGAAATAAGAGAGGAGAAGGAGAAGGAGAAGGAGGAATAGGAGAGAGAGGAGGGGGAAGAGGGGGGAAGAAACCAACCTTCACGTTGCCGGTGAGTAATTTTCTCCCAGGCTTCCATGCGGTCAACGCAAATTCCGGAGATGCGAGTAAAGACGTTGAAACTAGACATGCCATCAGTTTTCTAGTTTACTCCATACGTCGAAAAAGGAAATCTCGAGGGGAATGTGATGTGGTTTCCAGAGAGAGGACCACACCACACCACACCACCACCACCTCCACCACCACCACTACTACTCCGGTAAAAAGTGATAAATGAGGAAGGAAGGAAGGGGGCCAACTCTTTTCCTTCATAAACCAGCTCCGGCACCCTGACGCTGAGGTTCGGGAGATGCTCCTTTATGAGCTCCAGCGCAAGCAGCTCATTATCGTCTCTTTTCTTGAGCGTGGTGAAGTCCGGCAGATATCCTCGATACCCCTTCTCGTGCTCCTGGAGCCGTTTCTTGACAACGTACTCAGGGAGGATGTGAATATACCGCTCGAGAGGTGGCATGGGCATGCTTTGAGGTGTGCATTTTGAGAGCCAGTACTTCTCCATAGACATCGTTGCTGCTAGGTCTGTTGCTTCTACTACTGACGGAAAGGTCTGATGACGGAGAGTGAAACGGTGCTCCGGCTGGACTCAAATAGTCCAGAAACAACATTGAAGATGTTCCCCCCACGGCTATGCCAACAATAACAGCTATACAATAATGCTCGAGTTTTTTATTGCATTCAAGCAATAGGGCAGGCAGCTAGCGCCAACAGACCCAACAGACCATTAGTTCAGAAATCTTGATGCTAGAATGAAGCTTAGGATCTGCTGCACGATGCTGTATTTCAGCTTGGGATGGATATGAAGGCCGTCATTAGCCCAAGCGTCGCCTTGTCTCTGCTTTTTCCAACGTCCGTATTGTCGGAGCTGTTATATATCTTGCCTGTAAAATTCATACCATAATTCAACTGCACCCGGTGAACCAGCGCCTGTTGGACGCAGCTGAAACGATGGAGGTGACAAAATATTTGGGAGTCATTTGCCACGTCAAAAAGTTAAGTGGAGCCTTTCTGTTATCCGTCGTAGCGGTGGAATTCGGAATGCCTCCTCCCCATCGTGAATTATGGCCACTATGGCAGTAGTGCGTGCAAGTGAGGCGTCTATCAGGAAATGAGACAGGTTTTCAGCGGACAAATAGATCCCTCTTGTGCCGAAGCCGCGTTAGGTGATGTTTTTATGTGCTCAAGCGCCTCCAACAGCGGCTACTTCAGCTCTACCGCCGCTTGCGTATAAGAGGTAGACGCCGCTTAATGACAGAAAAAATCTGCCTTGCCATATAGATACTTAAGATTGGAAGTGGGAATTGGGAATTATTGGTGGTACTATGTGCTGAAGTGACATTTCCTGAACCTTGCCAGCCGAAAGTGCACAAGTCTGTTCAGTCCGAATGGACAAAAGCTCCGATCGTCACATGATGAATGTTCAGGGTTATGAATACGGATGTGCCACTCAAACACTGCAAGAAGTTTCAACCTCCCGGCCCTGATCAGGACCTATAGCAGTGAATGCTGCACAAATATCAATGTTGGACTTGCATAAAGCCTAGAGAAGACCACCTCTTTACTGTGATTTGTAGAACCTCACCTGCCATTGTTCATGAACAGATGGAAGAGTTACACAAGACCGGCAGTTGATGGAAGAGCGGGGCTAACACGCATCCTATTAACCTCGAAAGAAACACAGTCCCGCGCCAGAAAAAGACCCCCCACAGTGTTGTAAAGCTGATGAAAAGGAAGTAACAGGATACAGAGAAACAAGCAGATAAGAGTGCAACGCCGTCTCGGAGAAGAAAGAAAACATATCCCATTCTCAATCTGTATCATAGCTTATTGCATGGGCCAAAATCCGACAAATTTTAGGTGCACAGGTGGCACACAACCTAAAAAAACCGCACCCACTTTGTTGCCGTTGACACAAAGTGTGTAGGGGTTCTAGTGGGCTCCGCCGATTTGTTCCTGGTGCACCTCGAGGGTATCGCCATCTTGCATGTCGAGCTGGGTGTCAAATGTTAGCACAAATCTTGTAAGAAATAGGACATCAAGAGACGCGGGCCAAGCCGGGAATCGGGCAGATAACAATTTCCTATCATGCAGATTTCTCATCAATGCGAATCTCGCTTGAGAGTGGTATAGTAGAAGGAAAAAAGCTAGCCTGTGCAGCATTATGGCGGAGACAGTGATACTCACAGTGTCGGGTGAGTCACCCCCGGTAACTCTGGTCCCGTCAAACAAAAACCTGACACTATTGGCTGCCTTGCCTTGACGGTCGCAGAATGCATCCATCAACTTCTTGAGCTGGGTTGTTCTCTTAATCTTGAAGAAAACCTCGTTGTTGCCATCGGTAACTTTGATGTTCAAGTGTTCTGTGCCCTCGCCGCCGGCTTCAGGCTTGGGGGGAGCAGTATCTGCGGAGTCGGACATTGTGATGGTTTGGGTGTGTAGTGGAGAAGATGTCTTCGACGGCGAGTGGTATGGAGGAGGACTGTTTGGGTTGGGTGCGACTAGTTGCGAGTGAAGAGAGTTGGTGGCGATGGTGTGGGGTTTGCAGAAGAAAGGAATTGAGCTCCGGTAGGTGGTAACGCGCGGGGGGACAAAGATTCTTATTCAACTCTACGCGCAGAAAGAGTCGCACGCCACTAAATATTCAAACCTCTCCAAGGGCGGTGGTCCGGGCGTATGTAGAGCCTTCCTTTTTTGCTCACAATGGTCTGAGCAATGCACTGACATTTTCAAGATTCTACTGATCCCAGCTCGATGAAGTCATATCCTAAGTTGATGGAAAGGCCACATACTCGTGTAAGAAAATCCCAAGAGGACGGTTGGCGGCTTCTAGGAATTCTTTCACTTCTTCTGGAAACCCCACCCATCAACATGGTGCTCCTCCTAGTTTACTGCTCAAATTCTTCTCATGCACCTACTGACTCTTCCTCAAGGCTTCCTCAACCCTCGAAGACGCATTGAGGTCTGAACCACCTTGTTATCCTCGCGCTGTGAGTTCCTTACTCTACTACTAAAGTACATGTACTTGTTTGCTTTCTCCTTGGTGCGACAAACACTGATGCAGCAATCAAATCCATCCAGTGCGCTATCCAGGCTTGTCTCCAGAAGAATGGATACAACGAATCACGGTGTGGGGCTCTGATAGACGCGTTATATGAATGCTGCTCTGAAATGTACAAACGGGAGGGGCTAGCCGCCAAAAATGTCTGCTGTCCTCAAGAGTCTCTACTCAAACTCAAGTTGAAGCAAAGGGCAGACGAAAAGGCTACAGGCGCAGAGATCCAAGAGACTAGGCGGCGATAATGTAGAGTTGTCCTAGATTTCTTGATATCCAGTACTTGTTCCTGAAGCACTTAACCAGCCTGACCAGAGGATGTGATTGCCTTGACTTTTGACAGCTCATTTAACCGCATTACTGAAAACCTCAAAGAGGTAAGAATCAATAGATTGTAACACCTTGTCCGATACTAATCTTTCACTCAGATCCCGGTGAGAGGAACTCGAGAAAGACAGTTAAGGACGAAATGATGCGGAAAGCTCTTTTTAAGGTATCACTGATAGCACGCGAGGACCAATTCGCAAACCAGCCGAACAAACACTGTCCGTTTGCTCCGTGACTCTAAGCAGTGCCTATTGTAAAGAAGAAAGAGAGAACCCGCACCAGCCAACAACTTTTTATTCTCAGCTAGTCACGCGATGCCAAGTGATATTCTGCCGAGTAGACATCTTATCGCTTGGCGGTTAGATGATCAGATTACAGCGCGTGATCGAACTCTCAAGTTGATGAAATCCCGTCCAACTAAACACGCCGCGACTATACCATCTTGCTTCATACAAATCCTTCTATCTACCCACTGCTTTAGTACTAATACATTACACATCACGATACGTCCCTGTCTTAGATATGGCGCCCATATTCGCCGATCGACCTAGTAGAATAGCCGCTGGCGGTACTGTATTCACCTCCGAGAAACCCGCATTCTTATTCAACGCGCAAACTTCGCCGCAGGGCAACGGATTCTTCCGAAGCCAAGGCTCGCCTGTTGCGCATCAACAGCATCATCGGCAGGTATGTCACGTCTCCGATGTCGGGGAGTTTCCGTGTACTTATTCTTGCAGATAAGCACGTTGGAAGACAGTTGGGATATGGGGGATGATGTAGGACGCCCTTCACCACTAACCTGGGAATTGACATGTACTGACACTGCATCTTGTATATTACAGAGAAGCGAAGGGTCACCTGTTGACATGGACGATTCTAGAGCTCTTACGTTCGAGGATGAAGGTATTCTACCTGCGGCACCGTTCAACATCATCGCTAAATGATTCCGTTGTCAAGACGTACCACCTATGGATATGAACATACAACCTGAGTTGATCGCCTTTGCAACGCGGCTGGATGATTCGAAGCTGCTACGGACAACAGGTCTCGATGTTGAGGAGACTACCGTCGCCGCTTACGAACTTATCCAGGGGTATCAACTTTACGCTGGGGAGCATGTCGAGGAAACGGCACAAGCGCTCGACGAGTTGGAAAACACGCCGCCAGAGGCTATGGGAGAACATCACGCGCATGAAGTGTTCCATGCTAAGGAGATGTTGAAGTATTGGGAGCTGGAACATCAAACTTGGGAACTCTTTGGCGCGTTGATATCACATCGGCTTAGCTCGGAGGGGCGTAGCTACGCAGATATTCCGCCTAAGCTGGCAAACGACAGATACGCCGCAGATGCCCGTATCAGAAATTATTTCTTCAACACTGATGCGTCATATAGGGAATTGACCATAGTGTTAGAATGGTTACGTCGCTATGCACCAGGACCGACTGCAGATGATATCGAAGCCGATGCGCTGTACCGAGGAGATAGAGGTTGGATGTACACGAAAGAGAAGATAAAATCCAACAAAAGACTGCGGTTGGGAAAGCAGTTGTCCCTTTTGGACGGGGGATTGAGCAATGGATTTATGCTATCAGTAACAACAGCTCGGGATGGAGTTACAGAGCTCGATCCCGACGCGCCAAGCCGACAGCAGCGACAGTTGGAAGAAGAAGATGAAGCGTGGGAGCGATACTTGATGAAGCTGGTTTGGGGATTTTTGAGGAAAGGCGAGCTCCAAAATGCGCAGGATCTGTGTGAGGATGCTGGCGAGTTTTGGCGGGCTGCAAGTTTAAGCGGTGGTCAAGATGCGTGGGATTCCAAAATTGATGGTCCTCAGGAGAATGAGGAAGGTGCAGAAGATCCTTGCGTCAAGGGTAATAGAAGAAGAGAGCTGTGGAAACGGATGTGCTACGCCATTGCACGCCGAAGGGGCGGCGACGAGTTCGAACAGGCAGTGTATGGTACTTTGTGTGGTGACATCGAAAGTGTAGGCGTTTCTCTAATATGTCCGGTGCAGCAGCTACTGACAATTTTAGGTATTACCTGTTTGCGAAACGTGGGAGGACCTTCTTTTTGTTCATGTTAATGCACTCGTGGAGGGGTACTACTCATCTAAACTAGCAAAACTTTCGCGGATCCCTGCTGTGGTCTCGAAGTTTCCTTCGTTTGATGCAGTGGCCTACCATGCTCGCCAAACGACACTGCAAGACGATTCGGTTATGCCTCGGATTGTGGACGAAATAGCGTCTAATGAACGCATTCAAGATTCCAAATTACCTCTTCGGACTATCCAGGGCTCCCTTATATCGTTACGATTTCATGAGCTGGTAATGGAATTAGATAGACAGTTGCAACTATTTGAAGAAATCCCAGACTATGACCCCGAAAGCGATGAACAGTCGATTGGCCTTGATGCGACAGAGCCTCGTCTGCTACGTGTTATTGTCCATATTCTGATGGTCTTGCAAACTCTTAATGCCGGGTTTCAGGAGGGTACGACATATCATCGTGCAGCGGAGAACGTAATTGCTGGGTACATTTCTACTCTTGGAGAGTTCGATAAGTTTGAGCTAGTACCATTATATGCCTCGCGCTTGTCACCACAAAAGGCAATAGCAGTGGTGGGCAAGTCGCTGGCTGCCTTCGATGGAGATGAACTCAGACGAGAGGAATTGATCCGATCGATGCATATGCATGGAATCGACGTGGATGGATGCTTGAAGCAGGCCATGGAACAATCGCTAAAAATGACGGAGCCCCAATATGCTATGTCTATCATCGCCGAGCATGGATTTGTTTTCAAGGGCTTCAATGGCGAGCTCGAGCCAGAGGACAAACGACTTATTCGCGGTCTGGAATGGTTGATGTTGGGAAGTGATGCTCTACGAGGCGAACTTCTTCGCAGAGGATGTGAGGTCTACAAACGGTTTTTGCGTAAGGATTCCCCTGGTATGCGGAATTCTAGTTATTGACAGTCTTGTTTCTAGTCACCGGTCGCCTTTCTGCCGCTAAAGTACTATACACAGATATCAACTCAAAGAAAATCATTCCGCCCGCAGAAGTCAATGGTTTTTCTCAAGATATGATGGACGTGGAGGAAATTCCGGCTGGATTTGATGATAGCGAGGAAACCCGACTTGCAGCTGCGGTATACTTCCATATGGAAAGTCTTATTGGATCGATGATTGCCCTTGAAGAATGGCGAAGCATATTGATCAAACGAACTGAGTAAGCCTCCGTGCACTTTGAAACACATCCGGATTCTAATGAGGGATCTCGTAGACGTGTGGATAGAAGCTTTGGACGTAAGTTGAAGCCTTACTATGAAGAAGTTGTGCAGACTCTTCCAGATGTAGTCAAAACCTTCTTAGATGAAAAGCCTTTAATGGCCCTTCCTGGAGTGTCTGACATCCGCCGCATCTACGTCCCTGAGATGGTCATATCACTACATAGGGTCCACGTCGAGGCAGGCAACACTATCAACAAGGGATTGTTAATGAACGCACTCGAGCTTGCGGCAGATGTTGCAGACCCGGCGAAAAATATCCTGGATACGTTCAAGGGGACTGGCCGGCTGGAGGAGTATGTGGAGGAGCTTGCAGCTGCGAGTAGGAGCATCTTGGGCGCTGCGCAGGGCGGGACGGAGGGCTTGGGAATTTGGACCGTATAGGGATTTAACAAAACTCAAGGGCAAATCAAAATAAGGAGTCGCCCAAGCCGCGCGATTTCCCGTGCAACATTGCATTTTATATCATCTCCTATCCTCACCATCCATATCCTTCACACAAAGCAAGAACTCGAGCAGCTCATGGCAGCAATAGCCCGAAGCCAACTCCTGCACTATCTCGACCTCATCGGGTGGTGGTTTCCCGTTTATTTCCTTTTTATACCTGTATACTGGGCATTATGTGTTGTACGATAAGAATTTTGTCTTGATATGGTTTTCGGTTCATGCAATTTGTTTCAGCAAGTATGTCTGCTTTCTGGTTGGGTTTGGGATGGTGTGTATGGGATTGTAGAGATCTAAGATCTTGGTCTAAATAAGCACGTGCGGACTATGACTTGATAATTGTATCCCTTTGTTGATGGTTCCTGTGGAGTAGACTTTAAGACAATCCCCATATGCCAGCTTGAAGAGTTTGCTTTTCTACGTTGGTTGATGTCGCTTATGGTCACGTGTTACCACGCTTGCTTAACCGACGGCTACTAGCGGCGGTTTAACAAGTCATGGTTCGTCAATGTCATCATCACCTCTTCACTGCACACTTTCGATAAAATGCTTCCACGAACCCTCCGTATCGCCTGTACCCGCACTCCGGCCTCTCGGACTCAATTCACTAAATCTGTCGTCTTTCAATTCCAAGTACGCAGCTACACCTCACCTCCAAACGTTCCCCCAGTAGAGCTCAAGAAGACTCCCCTCCATGACCTCCATGTCGTGGCAGGAGCAAAGATGATCCCGTTTGCGGGGTATTCTATGCCGGTAACCTACTCTGATCAAGGGCTAGGAGATTCGCATAAACATGTACGGACGAAGGCGGGGTTATTTGATGTTTCCCATATGGTGCAGCATCGGTATATATGACCTTCCCTCACCTTTTCAGCACGCTAACATGAAATAGATTCAAGGGACCTGCGGCACTTGAGTTCCTTCAGCTTCTCACACCTTCAAACTTGGTGCTACTCAAGCCTCATCATTCGACACTCTCATGTTTCCTCCATCCCGTCACTGGTGGTATTGTCGACGACTTGATGATTACCATGCTCTCGCCTGAAGACTTTTACGTCGTCAGCAACGCAGGATGCGTAGAAAAGGACCTGGCATATATTCAGGAAAGCCTCGCTTCCTTCCCCAAAGCTAAAGATGTGGAACATCTTGTGCTCGAAGACCAGGGTCTTATTGCCCTTCAAGGTCCCGAAGCGATGATCATTCTACATGAATTGCTCGTTTGCTGCTTGGGTGACACTACCAAGGTGCCCAATCTGGAACGGTTTTTGTTCGGTCAGACGATGTTTGTTCCTACTCTAATGTATGGGGAACTGCATATTGCGCGCGGAGGATACACGGGAGAAGACGGCTTTGAGATCTCAATTCCAAGTGAGCACACTGTGGCTGTGACGGAGGAGCTACTGCAAATAGGGAAGCAGGGGGAGAGGCTCAAGCTAGCGGGGTTAGGCGCCAGAGATACGCTGAGGCTTGAGGCGGGAATGTGCCTTTACGGTCATGATCTGGATGATTCCACTACGCCTATGGAGGCGGGGCTGAAGTGGCTTGTTGGAAGGGAGAGAATCATGGAGGGGTGAGCCTTCGCCATCTACAGCTTCACGGCGTGCACTGATAAGGTGGGTATAGTGGCTTCCACGGTCACGAAACCATCGCAAGGCAATACAATGACTGGTCCCTTGTCACCAAACGGCGGGTAGGCTTCACAATCGAGAAGGGGGCTCCAGCCCGTGGAGGTGCTGAGATTGTGGACCCGGCTACCAATGAGATCCTAGGCAAGATCACGTCCGGATGTCCGTCCCCAACATTAGGTATCAATATCGCAATGGGGTATATCAAGTCTGGATTCCACAAAGCCGGGACAGAGGTCGCAGTAAAAGTCAGGGGGAAGACAAGGAGTGCTACAGTTACCAAGATGCCGTTTGTAAAGCCGAACTATTGGAAAGGCCCTAAGTCTGCCTAACGGGGGTCGTAATGTTGTACAGATTTGCGGGACTTTTCGTGTATACTTAACGTTTCCTATGCCATTCTTTGCCTTCAACAGCATAAATGAATCAGGTTAAATCTCTCAAGCACGCATGTCACTCGGGGCTCATCATTGCTCAGCCTCGTTCAACCACTCCCAAGCCCATGCTGTGTAACAAAGCCAGCTCACAGCCCCAGCTCATAAACCTACTGCGACTAACACCTCCAACCTCCCCGCCTTTATCCGCTTCAACTTCACATCAACACATCAACAATAACTATGGCCTCCACGAACCCCATCACCCGCTTCTTGACACCCGCTCCAAACCCGCTCTGGACGGCCTCCCCAGTCCCGATCCTTCCACTCTTGGTGTTGCGCTGGCTATCAGTTACAGCTCTCAACGTTATCGCGTTCGAACGCAATGTCTTTGAAGTCCCGTCTGCACTTCCCCATCTCCATCCCCTCTATCCTCCCCCTACTAACAGCACGCATAGCCTATACCCCCGCGCTCTCATTGGGACTGCATGTGTGACTCTTGAGTTCTTGGGGTATATATACCCGTACTACAAGGGCACGCTGAAGCCGGGGACGTTGCTGAACAGTAGTGTTGTATATCTCCTGCTCATGATGGCCGTTCCGGTCGTTATTGGGGTCCGTGAGGGGACTTGGAAGTGGTTCGGAGGCGGTGCGGGCAGTATCGCGTGTTTTGTACTCGTTAATGCCGTGTTGGCGGGGGTTAGTGCGGGGGTTGCTAGGAGGGGGGGTGAGAGGCGAGGTGGAGATGAGGAGAGGGCCGAGAGGGCCGAGAAGTGTTAGATCCCGGGTTCATGGAGTTTGGGTGTACCGGCTCGGATGAAAAGTGTTACATTTCTCGTTTCTGTTAAATTTGTTCGCAAGGCTCTACATCGGTTTTAAGGCTGGAACTGGGGATGGTGAGTCGTATCATCGTTGAGTCTTTATCTGCATGCTTTGAATCTTTGTTCTTTCTATACTGAAAATATCGGGAGCACGAGTTCCCGCTACAGAAACCTACAGCCTCTTTTAGGTGACGATATGTGTGGATCCTGTCGGAGTGGAGCCCAGCACAGTGATTGCGCTCCAGAGCCTGCCTTGAGAACACACAAGGGGAAGACACCCCGCATATCACAAAGTTCAAAGCTATATACTGAGAACTACCTCTCAAACCCAACTGAAGTTCCGCTCAAACAGCAGCACCGCAAGAAACGACGGGGGAAAAAAAACAAAATAAAGTAGGCTGCCACCTCCCACTTCTCACCTCTCCCGCCCACAGCCCTTACGCAACCTCAAACTCAAAGTAACAATACGCACTGTAATCTTCCTGCCCATGCGCCAGTGCACCCATGTCTCCAACATCGTCTTTGATATTCCCCTTCTTATCCCTCCCGAACGCATTCCCCCCGAGGTATCCAAATGCGGCGTCCAGCTGTCCCTTAGCCTTCTTTGCCGCCTTCTCTCCGTTGGTCTTCACAACCGCGCTCACAAACTCCAACGGCAGTCCGTAGCGGAGCACACTCTCCACAAACACTCTAAGTGCCTTGACGTGGATCCACGCCGCAAACAGATCTGAGTACCCAGTTCTAGCTAGGTGTATAATCTCACTAAACAGCTGTCTTTCCTGCTTCTCTACGTCGCGCGCTTCCTGCGCATCCACCTCGGCTGCGTTCTCGCTCCACGTAAAATCGCGCGGTGTAAATTTTGCTGCACGCGCTTTACTCATAAATTCGGCAGAGAACTTCTTGAACAAAGTGACGTTGTACAGCGCGTATTCATCATCTTCGGCTAGCTTCTGTGACGACCGCGGCACCACCATATCTGTGAGCGTTTCGTAGGTCTTGAGCCATTCCTTTTGGCTCTGTTTGGGAACGACGATAAGGAGGGTCTCGAGGTATTCCGAGTCCGGAACGAAATCGTTGCGCGAGAGCAGCGGCGCGAGCGAACGCGTGGTGAGGTTGCCAGTGGCCTTACGTTGTACGCTGATCAATGAGGTCTTGACATTTTGGTACGCGGTGTAAGCTGTCTTTATGTCTGCATCGAGGGCGACGACTTCCTGGTGTGCGTTAGCGGGAAGAGGAAAGACCGACGGAGGGTATCTAGTACCCGTTGTAATGCGGCGAGGTTCTCGGCAATGCTCTTGTCGGCGCGGTACTTGACTCGGTTCCATTGGAAGGACTGGAGGTATTTATCGACAGGTTCTACCGGCGCATCGACGTCAGCACAGTATTCCTCCAGCACAGTACCAGTGGAACCCACTATCGCCAACTAACTTATGCCCCGCTTCCTGACCAGGCACGATATTTCTCAGTACATCAGCTACCTTTGCAACCGCGCCCTCAACATTCGCGTCTAGCTTCGCCAACTCATCAGCTTGTAGCACCAGTGCATCGAGCGTTCCGATTTTAAACTCTGGAATCGGGAATAACGACACGGTTCCAGCATCGGACGTTATCACGGCTTTCAGACGGTTGAAAGCTTCCTCCGGATCGTTACTGCGGTCGATTGAAGCTGGGAGGGCGACGAGGAGATATTTGGGGCCAGACATGGCAGGCGGATTGTGTCGGCGTGCGCCACTGGAGCTGTGGAGAGGTGACGTTGTATAGCGCGGGGGTTTACTAAGCAGTAGGGCTATGCATGGAACGACAATTGGCTTTGATCCAGCATCCTGCGGTGACAGTGTGGAAAGTAGGAATCGCTATAATCTACATCCGTAACGTACAAAACCCAGATTCCACCCAGACTCGTGCATTAAGAACCACAAAATATCAGTGTCGAAAGATATCTATGCACAAAGAACAAAACAACCAGAAAAACAAGAGAAGCCAAATGTAATATACTACAATCACCCATCCCAGCACTGCGAACTTTTAATGAAATTAACATAGCGTACAATCAATCCAGTTACTCCGAGTCTGAGAGCATATCTGCATAGTCTTCTATGCTGGCAAATGTAGGCAGGTTCTTCATCTTCCGCTTCTTCTTTTTGCCATCACTCTCCTTGACTTCCATCTCCTTCTCATCGGAATCCAACAAAGTGATTCCACCCTTTTCCTCGTCGTCATCATCATCATCGCTGTCCGCTTCCATCATCTTCTGCCGTTTAGCAGTTGCCTTCGCAAGCTGTGCCTCAAACATTGCCGCGGCATCGCCAGCCAGCTCTGCATCTTCATCATCAGATTCCCATGCCTCATCGTCATCGTCAAGGTCGGGTTCGCCCTCGCTATCCATGTCGATATCCGAATCGTCGCTCATCTCCAGGTCATCATCGTCATCATCGAAGTCCACATCTTCGCCCTCCAACTCTGGTCCCGATTCAACCAGCGCCTTCCAGATCTCACCCTCTTCTGCATCACTGTCCTCCTTGTCGGAGTCGGTCCTCTTCCGCTTACTTTGCGATTTCTTCTCGCCAGGCTTTGTAAGATTAAAGTAACGATGGAAGAATACCTCCTCTGGCACCACGTCCTCAACCTTCTTCTTCCAGAACGACTCTGCGTTGACGGGTTGCATGGCTGATCCTCGGTTGCGCGTAGATAGAACCACGCCCACACTCCTACCACCTGCAAGAGGTTGCATGATAGACGTTCCACGCGTGCTAGCAGCAGAAGTTTTAGCATTACGATACACAAAGCGATCCAGGAAATGGGTAAGCGTATGCATTCCCAAGTCTGGTTTACTAGGCATTGGCTTCTTGTCCAATAAGCATTGAGCATACAGCGCCACAGTAGGGTGGAAGTGGTTCAAGAATGGCAGAAGCTCCCAGAGACAACTACGATCTGCTTCGGCATGGAGGGGATCGCGCTTACGACCGTCATAAGCCAACCTTGCCTTTAGTGTGACTGACACCGGAGCGGCTGCAGCCGGTGCATCCTCATCCGAATCAGGTACGTCACGGAAGACTTCCTCGTCGTCATCTGCATTTGGCTCCGGTTCGTTGATGAGAGTGCGAATGCCGGGCATATTCACTTCCAACTCGCTAAGAAGATACAATACGCCACAGATAAAGGAGGGTTGGTGGAGGGTTGCAACATGCATGATGCGTTTTACGAAGGCCTTCACACGCTTGACCGAAGTGTCGGTCTTCAGCGCACGGAAGAGGAGGTTGAGGTACAACGCCTGCTTAGACGAGCTGATAAGTCGTTGATCCAGAAGAGATTCGTAGAGTGTCCTGTAGAATCTGTCTGATACTGCCTAATGAATCGTCAAAATACATATATAAGCTAAAACCAACGGTTCTTTCTCTCTTACCTGTTTTGCGTTAGAAACCTGGAAGATCAAAATCAAAGCCTGGATACTTGTATTAAAGTTACCCTGGTGGGTAATTCGGAAAAGAGTGTCCATATGCTTGTCAAAAACCTCATCATCCACCTTCGAGAATGGGAACGCGCGGTTCACACCTGTTAGTACTGCAGACACCAATTTCGCATTACTTTCTTCCTCGAATTGGTCCTGCTCCTCTTGTTTCTTTGCGCGAAGGTAGGCTTTCCTATTAACCTTTTTGTAGGCCTTGCCAGCCTTTTTGGCGTCTTTCCCAAACTTAGGATGGGCTTTCAATCCTGCTGCATTTGGGCCCGTGGCATTCTGAGCAGCAGTGGGGGCACCGTTTTCCTTGTGAAGCAAAGAAGTGAAGACGCCAAAGTAGATATCAAGGAGCCTGTTGGCAACATCATGATCGAGTGAAGCCAATACAGTCTGGTTCAAAGTGATGATAGCATAATATTTGGCGTTTGTATGATTCCCTGGTTTGAAGACAACTTCTGACTCCAGGGCTTTAATCACAATACTCTTCATAGCTGGGTGAGCATTCATCAACTGAAGGAGCAAAAACGACACTTTTGAGGCGACTTTTTTGTCGGAATCACCCTACACTCATATTATTAGCACCTGAATACTAGATCTCCAAGAAAAGTTATCACGTACGATCTTGTTAACCAAAACTCTAAGCAAATTGGCCTCCTGCTCGGGTTTCTCCTTCAAAAGTTCATACACATATCCAACCGCGTTAGTTCTAGCGTACACAAGCTGGTCTGCACATAGCTGTTCAAGGCACTTCAAGACTTCAAAGTAGAAGTTCTTGAGCCAGTCTTCGTATGCCCAAACCAGCAAGTGAATGTCGGCCATGCTCTTAGCCCCTAGCAGAGGTTGTTTCGCAAAGAACTTCAGCTTCCGGTTTGGCGGAAGACACACGCCCTGAGCAAACAAATCTTTGATAGCTCCAAGTGCCTGGACTGATTGAGATCTGGACTTCTTCTGGGCTAACGCGAGAAGACTCTCGAGGGTCTTTGTGGTATGAAGAGGTGATTCCTGGCAAATCAACGTTAAAGCAGAGATCTTGTCAGTAAGAGTACCGCTTTGCATAATCTGACTCAAAAACTGCCGGTCTGAAGATTTGACAAGCTCTGTCTTACTGTAGACTTCATTTTCGGCTTGGAGAAGAGTTTTGCCGCGCTCGCTGAGACTCCTGATTTCTCGGGGTAGAGGAGGGTTCTTCGGGGGGCTGAGCGCGGGAAGTGGTTCCGCATGCCAGTCGGGACGTTTGGGGAATAGCTAAAGCTGTTAGCAGCTGGAAACCGGCGAACTGACAGGTGTTTTACCAGCTTGGAGTTCTTGCCCATCACAATCGGTGTTGCATCGGCCATCTCAACGTCCTCACCATCCTCTCCCTCGTCCCCTTCTGAAGATCTTTTCCCATCATCCTCCTCTTTCTCCTCGTCTGACTCGTCGTCACTGTAGTCCTCACCCTCGTCTTCCTCTTCACTATCGTCCACGTCCTGTGCCTTCCCCCTCTGAAGTCCAATCTCCTTCATGAAGGCCTCTATGTCCGTCTTCTTGATATCCTTGGCCTCACCAAAGTCCTCTACCACTACTTCCTCATTTTCATCATCCGATTCGATTCCATCAACAAGAGCCAGATCCTCCTCAGTTCCGCCTAATTCAATGATCTCTGCTAGTAGTGCCTCCTTGTCGATACGTCCTGAATCAGCCTTCTTGGGAAACGGATCGCCGGACTTGACCTTGCCATTCACAGCGGAAGCACGTTTCGTCGCAGGGCTGTCGTACTGTGTGCCAGGATTGGTCCTTTGAGGCTTCCACTCAGGAACCTTTTTCTCCCTCTGACCCTTCTGAAACGGTTTAGACTCCTTCCGTTCTCCCTGCGGAGGCTTCTGGAAAGGCTTCGCGGGGAACTTTGAGTCCACCTGATCTTTCCTTGTAGGCCTGGAAGAGCCCTCAGGTTTCGCCTGGCGGCTTTTGACCTTGGTTTCAATAGCCTTAGAAGGGTCGGCTTGAGGTTGTGACTGAGGCTGAAGCTTCGCGGGTGCCTTCTTGTCGACGGCAGCTTTAGAGCCTTCGCTCTTAGTAGCCTGGTCCCTCTCCTTCCTCTCCTTCTTCTTGCGATCTTTCTTCTCCTTCTTCCCTTCCTTTGATGCCGCGGGTCCGCTCTTAGCCTTTTCAAAGTCGCTCTGAATGCGCTGCGTAAGCTTGCTCAAGGCGTCGCTGGAAAACACTGGCGCACCGTCGTCGGCGGTGCTGGGTGTTGCTCTCGTGACATCGGACTGGTTAGAGTCCTTCTTTGCCATACCGCGCGGCGATCCAAAAGGTCAGAAAGATCAGGTCGGTCGGTCAGTCGTTTCGTGATTGCTCGTTAAAGAACAGGAAAGAAATGTTGTTTTTCCTCCCCCACTACTGTGCCCAACTGTTCTCTGACGCGTTCGGAAGAGCGTAAATTTTCTCGCGAGCGTGATAGTTACAACGCTACAGGCGTAATTGTGAGACCAGGCGTCTCGCATCACTATCAACCATTCGCTTATAAAGGAAAGAAATTACTTACGATAGACTTTCTAATCAACATCCTGAAAAAAAATTTAGAAGCTATGCGATCGCCCGTTGATCCAGCATCGAGTGACGTCCGATGCTTGGATGTGGTGGCTTGGCCCGACGTCGAGATTTAATTTCAACCACCATCTGCTGTCTCTACAGACCGTGGAACACCAAAATGACACTAGTATTGCGGTCAATCCGATATCCCGCTTACCCCCGCCTTCTTACATCATTATCACCATGCCTCCACCGGCATCTCACTGTAGGTCCACCTCCCTTCTTCCCTTAATCACTTCGGCTCTTCTAACATTAACGCAGATTGACCACAGAAACCGCCTCTCCAACTTCCTTGCCCCCAGCGGTGGCATCGCAGATAAAAATGGCGCCGAAGCTGAAGACATCCATTCCCTCCTCCTTCGCGCAGGTTATCTCCGGCAAGCGCACGCGGGGATCTTCCACTACCTACCTTTCGGACTCCGCGTGCATGAGAAGCTCGAACGGCTAATTGACAAGCACATGCGATCACTCGGCGCATCCAAGCTAGCGCTTTCTTCTATCTCTTCCGAGAAGCTGTGGGAAAAGTCCGGCCGCCTTGCAAAGGGCGGCGCGGAGTTGATGCGGTTTAAAAGTCGTGGCGGAATTAAACATCTGTTGGCGCCCACACATGAAGAGGAGATCACCACATTGATCGGAAGCACGGTATCGAGTTATAAGCAGTTGCCGTTAAGGGTGTACCAGATCGGACGGAAGTATAGGGATGAGCGAAGGCCGAGAGCCGGGTTATTGAGAGCGAAGGAGTTTACAATGAAGGATTTGTATACCTTCGATGCGACTGAGGCAGCAGCGCTAGATACATATGCCGATGTTCAGGTCGCATACCGTGCGTTGTTCGACGAGCTGGGGCTGCCATATCTTGTTGCAGAAGCCGACTCGGGAAATATGGGAGGAAACCTGTCACATGAATATCTCTACTCCTCTTCCACAGGCGAAGACACGATTATATCCTGTACCTCCTGCCCTTACACCGCCAATTCAGAAGCTGCAACCTCCCGCCCATCTCCACGGGCACAGCTGCAACCTTCACGAGAGGAAATCACCGTTCATCACTCCATCACCACAGACAAGAAGACACTAGTCAACACCTATTACCTACGTTCCTCCGTCAACGCCCTCGGCAACCTTACCGCAAACGAGGTGAATCTCCACCGTATTAAAGAACTAGTGCCTGATCTCGACCCCAGCGTCTCCCATCCTCTTGATCTATTCTTGGAGCACTTTACCCCCTTTTCTACCACAGAAACCACCAACCATTCGCAAATCATCAATCTCTTTGACTCCGCACTACCATTCCCCCTCACTGGGTCCTCGTTCAGCAATCACACCGACCATGCTGCCGCCAAAACCTTCATTGCAGACAAACGTATCCCCACCACATCTATCAATACCCATCCTTCCACCAATGCTCCGCTTTCGCTCCTGAAATCACGGATTGACGATTCCTGTCCGCACTGTTCAGAAGGACGCCTAAAATCTACCACCGCCATAGAGCTTGGCCACACCTTCCACCTTGGAACCCGGTACTCTGTCCCGTTGGGCGCAGTAGTTGCCAACGCAGACCAGCAATGGACGGCACTGCAACAAGGCTGCCATGGCCTTGGTGTATCTCGTATGATCGCGGCTATTGCCGAAGGCCACCGCGACAACAAAGGACTCGGGTGGCCTCGAGTTGTAGCACCATTCGAGGTTTGCGTTGTTTGCCATCCAGAGATGAAGGCGGACGCAGAAACTGTGTATGACGTGCTTGCGGGCACCTCGCAGGAAGGGACAGATGGTATGGACGTTATATTTGACGACCGCGACTTGAAGGACCTGATGTGGAAGATGCGAGATGCGGATTTGGTCGGATATCCAGTTTTTGTCGTGCTTGGGCGCTCCTGGAAAAAGGAACAGTTAGTGGAGGTACAGTCTCGACGGAAGGACGTGCGAATAAATGTGCCGCTTGCAGAGCTGAGGGGGGTTGTGGAAGGTTTGCTAGCTGAACTGTAGGCGGGGTGAATGGGTGTAACATATTCGTAATGTAAGTACGATGCCAATTTGGCGTTTGATAGTTCTAGGTGATACTTGATGGCTCGACCGCCTGATAACAGCCGACTTAGACCTTAGAGGTCAAGAAACACCAACCAAGAGATTCAAAATAGTGCCAAAATATTGTGACTCGGGGACCTGGCTTGACATTTGGCCTCATCTCCTGGCTCATGAGGATGGTTGGGAAATCATCAGAGGCTATGCTTACCACAAAAGCAGGTGTGTGACGTCTGGAACGGCATAGCCCATATCTATCGAAATTCAAAAGGCCAACGGGGGGCTTTAAATGCGAAGTTTTATGGTATGCTGAAAATGCCAGCAGTGAAATCAGACCAGTCATCAGCACCCCCAATTCCCAACAGGTCCGACCCATAACCACGTCACAGGCGGAGTCACTTATCCCTTCGTGCCCATTAGGGATGCTCAAAATACGCATTGTTGTAATTATAGGTGGTCCCATATAGGGCTACTGGCCGGAATATGGTTCAAAGGTGCTATTCTCTCCAAGTGGCGTATTGATACATTTTAATATAAAAATGAGTCCATCTGGAACATATCGATGTATTCACGAGTAACCGCAAATTCTGCACGTAAACCGTCTCGATGCACCCTATATTGTGTGACAGACCACGGCATGTACCAGCTTTCCTATGGTTTCCTATGGGGTAGTATGAAGGGGTGGCATGAGAGATACGCGCGCCAGCAGAAAAACGCGGTTCCATACCCAAAGTAGCCCGCAATCAACCTCCCATTGCTGCAGTCCAATCCCACCCTCTTCCATGGCCAATGATCTGTTAATAAATACCGGAAGTCACAGGCTCGAATCTGTGGTAATCATTATTTTGTCCTGCTGTAAGTTATGTACTTGAGTATATAGATGCATGTAGAGCATAGTTTCGCCGTTCATTCCTCTTTTCCCCAGAGAACGCCAGCGAAACAGAATTCGGTAGCCTTCTCAGTATAATGTGGTTTGCGGTCTGATACTCGAGTATAAGAGCTGAACATTTATTTAAACCCCCGCATGGTGTTTATAGCACCAAGCTTTGCCAGTTTATACGATGATTTCCACCATCCTAGTTTCGGCGGCTGACTGTCTGTGGGAACGATGAAGCTAGGTTGCGGTACTTTTCCCTGCGATATTGTCGGGTTTTCAGAGTTCCCTGCTCAGCACCGACGAAATACAGTTTTCTTAAGTGTACCGGTTCAGAGTAATACTTCTTACAACAGGACAAAAACAACAAAAGAGCAATAGATTTTTGAATCCGAGCCCGATTTTTACAGCACCGGCTGAGCCAAGTGACCAGCTCTTCTACATACAATGATTTCCACCGTGCTTTCAGGATCTAAATTATGGACAAGGTTGCGCTGTTGGGATACCGGAGTGCCTTGTTCAATACCGGAAGATCTTGTGAGGGAGGGAGTTCGAGCAACAACTTCATACAATATCTTCTTATAGATTGAACAAAAGAATTGCTGAATACTACAGGTTTTAAACCTGTGGCTAGCGTTTTCTGCGTCATGAAGTTTTAAACCCTAGTGTTTGTAACACCAGCTAAGCCAATGATCAGTCTTGTATATGCTATGTTTTCCACCATCCTAGTTTATGAGCGGCTGACCTTCTGAGGGAGCAGAGAGGTTAAATCGCGGTATCTCATTGCCCTCTCTAGAACTTATAAAGCAGTAAAACTCTAGTTCCAAAAATTCGAACGATTTCTTGCAACAATATCTTCTCGTGCATATGGCAAAACAAAATACCATAGGTTTTCAAACCTGTGGCCCTAGTGTTTGCAGCACGCGATATTTGCAGCACCAGCTAAGCCAAGAGACCAACTCTTACACATATGATGATTTCTACCGTCCTTTACAGGACATGAGGTAGGATCTTGAAGAGTAAAGTAGGTAAAACAGTGAGCATTGCAAGTTTTGAACCCGCGGATGACGTTTATTGCATCATGAGGTTCGAGCCATGTCCCGACGTTTAGAACGCAGTGAGGTTTTGAACCCGTGACTGGCGTTTATTGCGCCACGAGGTTTTAAACCCGAGTGTTGTAGCACCAGTTAAGCTAAGTGATCAGATCACTTCTTGTATATAATGATTTCCGCCATCTTGTACAGGTCGTAAGCTGGGATCTTTGAGGGAACAAAGCTGAGCGAGATTTGAACCTGTGATCTAGTGTTTCGAGCGCCATGAGGTTATAAACCTTAATGTTTACAGCACCGGATGTTTACAGCACGGCCTGGTGTTTATAGCACCATGAGGCTTCGAGCTCGTGCCCTGATTTTTAGAGCGCCATAAGGTTTCGAACCCCAGTGTCTACAACACCTCGTGTTTGTAGCACCAGCTGAGCCGAGCGACTCGTTCTTGTCTGTGGTTATCTCCCCTACGATATTGTCGGTTCTTAGGGTACCTAGCTTAACACACCGAAAGAACTTAGAGGATGCAGTATCTTATCTAATGTTAATAAATACCAGATACGTATACCCAAAACTTAGTAAAAGCTACAGAGCTCGGTGTGTCAAAACTCAAAGTTATTGGCCTGATCTGTCATCGCACGGAGTACTCAAGGAGCAAAAGTAGGGCAAAAGAATGAGTATTACAAGCTTTGAACCTGTGTGACTTAGCGTTTGCAACGCCATGAGGTTTTGGACCTCGATGTTTACAACAGCTATGCCAAACTACTAGTTCCTGTACAGAGGTTCGCAGTCACTGCCCCTACTACCTTTGAGATCCGAATGTTGGAATTGCAAGTCTTATAATCACTGGCCTTTAACGAGGTCTAAAAAAATGCGTATGCTGGAGAGTTAGAGATATAAAGAGCATTGACACTGCAGGTTGAGATTTTTGGGACACTTTTGGAGTCTTGGACGACTTGGGCTCTGTGAGTGATATCCGATGACGTCGAAGGGGTGCAGTAGCACAATTTCGTCCCTTTCTTGCCAGGAATTAAGTGATACACTCCCGAAAACGTACCAAAGGGATCTCCCATCTACTAATCTACTAAGCGAGGGCAGAGATGCAGGGCCTAAGACTTTGGGTGATCCTGTGAAGCCATCGAAGTATGGTAATGCTTAGATGAAGATTTTAAAGTGTCATCTAAGTTGATTTAGTTCTTGCCGAGAAAGTCTCGGGGACCCTGAACGAGATTTGCTCCAAGTCCCAGACCTACGATATTTATTTGCCAACGAGACGAGATGTCCCGGCACCTTCCTAAGTCTCGTATCGTGGCAATATGGACATCACGAGTTATCAACTCAGAACCATGAAGCATGGGTCGACCTGGGTCGTGAGATTCAAGACGACCTTCTTGCGAACGTTGATGGCGAAACAAACACAGATATCCTTGTTGATAGTCTAATGAATCAAGATTTTATTATGTCAATGCCGGTCTGGAGGGAGCAGGTGCATTGGATGTGCAGCGCTGAATCTCGTATATAATTAACTACCCCGGAGCAGGGCCAGGGTAAGAGAAGAGGCAGTCTCATGCTTCCACCATCATTTATATGTGGATGATCTCGAGTAGCCAATTGAACTTCAGCCCTTTCATCCGTACCTAAGTACGTTGATACAACAAACATCTTCCTTACCGCATTCCGCTTTTTTCCAAATCATAGTCACACAGTAGTCCGCCAAGACCGAGACCGTGAGCATCGTAATCGAGATTGCCGAGGCGAATGTAGATATTGCCATAACTCACCGGATGCCTGGGAGGATGGAATCAGCTATCCCCTGCACTGGTACTCTATTACCCGAATGCACATCCAAAGATATTAAACAGTGAGACAAGCTGGCGGGTACTCTGATGACGAGTACTGACTAATTCCGTTCAGTGATCGAGTGATGACAGTCTTGGTTTTGATGAGATTCATCACTGTATTCATCACTGATGGTAATATCATGCACCGTTTCCGGATGCGTGTCACCTTCTAGTCATCTGCCGGAGCCCGCGATTCATGGACGGGTACACTACGTTCCGAGATTGACTCTCGGCCCGAGCCTTATGCTACAATATGATCGTCCAATATTGTGCTATAAATAGAAATTTCTTCAAGGCGGAGAGGCTGCGCTCGGGATTTTCTTCGTTAGATTTGTCCATTTGATGCATATCTGGCAAATGAAAAGGTATACACCCCACGCGCACGAAGGCCTACGCATGTTTGTTGGCCCAGCCAGCAAAGAAAAAACAATTGCAATAGCCAAGAAGATCGCCAGCTCAGAAGTACACAATACCCCCGGTATTTGGAGTAACACACGATGGGCAATTTGAAGTACCTTTTTGCCGTGCGAGCTACCAAAAGATACTTAATTTATTTGCGAGACAACCCGCTGTCTAACTGCAAATGCCAGCCGTAAAGATGCACTTTTGCTTTTTGGTGCGGCCGCGCAACAACAGGCACTCAAGGCATCCCGACAATGCCCCAGTTGAATAGCCTTCTCTACACCCTCTGTCATTACAGCACACCGCATGTTATTCGATTGGGAAAGCCTTTAGGTCGCCTTTCAAGTAGAACTGAAGATAGTAACATTTCCACTGAAAGATCCCACCATGCCAATGCAATCCCACCACAGATATATTTGTCTTGCTATGATGTATATAAAACTATTTCAAGGAAATTTTAGGCACATTCCTTGCCCGCGAGTCCTCCTCTTATATTGAGGATACCCCCATTAAAACAATGTATCATTCATCTCAGTCTACATCTGATAAACGAATTGCTCCAACCTTCTTAGGTTCAACTGCACGCGCAGATTAGCCCTTGTCACGCAACATGTAAGGAAGTAACTCACATAAGTAGTATCAATAACCCTCACATTCTTCACCCCCAAGTTCGCGGCATCAATCCACAGCTCCCTCCTCATAATCTCAATGAGTGCCGTTACCCCTTCTTCCCCAAAAACATTCGCAAACATGAACGGCCGACCCATCCCCACCATCTTCACGCCCATCGCCAGCAGCTTCAAAACATCAGTCCCATACCTTACTCCACCATCCGCAAACACCTCCGTCTTCTTAAATATTTCGGGGGCGTGGGTATATATCTCCAGCACAGTCTCTAACGGAAGAGCTGAAGAATCCAACTGCCGTCCACCATGATTACTGATATAAATCCCTGGTGCACCCGCCTCAACCGCGATTTTTGCGTCCTCGACCGTCTGGATTCCCTTGGGGATCACAGGGAGCTTTGTCAACTTCCGCAGCTCGGCATAGGAGTGCCATGAGAACGCCGCGTCGTGGTTGGTCACGTTTGAGAAGCCGTAGCGGGCCTCACGTGGCCGGATCCCATGGATTGGGTTGTCGACAGTCACAAATATGGCTTTGTACCCACTGTCTTCGATGCGCTTGAGGTCCGAGAGGAGCTTGGTGCGGTTCGCGGATACGTATAGTTGGTGGAATAGGATTGCTCCCGGTGGGGCGGCGGCAGCTATCTCTTCTATTGGCTTTGTGGCGGACAGGGAGGGAGCGTAGAGGATCCCGCCTTTCCCGGCGGCTGCGGCGAGGTTGAGTTCTGCACGTGGATGCGCAAGACCTGCGTTTGCGGCAGGTGCAATGAAGAAGGGTGTGCTGAAGGTGTATCCAAGAATTTTCTGCCTGGTGGTAGGTTAGCTGGAGTATAATATGATAGCGTAATGTTGGGGGATGTACGAGAGGGAGACGTTGCTCATGTCTCGGAGTAACCGGGGTCGCAGCTTCACTTGGTCAAAGATCTCGAGAGCCCGCCGGTATGCTACACTACCATCAATTCCAGTTGTTTCCACCCTCGGTTCAAAGACACATACAGAATTCGCCCGATGAACCTGTGCGGTAATACGCTGTCCCCCATCATTCGTCAGCACGTGGTTTCTAGCATACTGAATTAATAAAGAGTAAACAAACAGTAGTTCCGGATGGGCATATAATGTCTCGCTGCAGCCTCAAAATCCGGCGCAGTAACCATATCCCTTAACCCCGGGAGTGCTCCAATCTGTACAGCATCGAGAACGAGACCAGTGTCTGGTTCATTCAGGAACGGACGCTCGGCGAGCGCAGGGAGGGCAAGACCCAACAGGAAGAGGACTGCGTGCATGGTGGGGGTATGTCAAGTATTTCTGGCGGACCCCTCGAACTTTAGAAGGGAACGGTGAAATATATACGTCGTATCCTTTGTCGTGTGAGCGTTCTGCCGGGTTCGAGGGGCAGGTGCCGTACAAAACTGCCAGACGCCGTTGACGAAAAAAGCGTGCAACGTTGCATTATATACTGCCTACTTAAGTACCTAGGTGCTTGGATAAGTGCTAAGTACCATGTACATGCAAATGTATGGGATTCTTCAGACGTTAGGCGATAGCGCGTCTCGCAATTGGGCAGATTTTCCCCAATGAAACCAATTTCCCCGGCCAACCGAATTCGGTCCTTTGACGATCCTTAAAAATGAGGTTGTAGTTACTTTCCTTCTGTGAGGCTGAGTCCATCTTGCACTTTTTGAGGCTGGCCGGAGGGCGGAGCAGCAAGTTCTGTGATGTCGTCTCCACGGTCGCCCCCATTCCGGCGTTTGTATGTTACCTGCGGCTTCCCTTTTTCCTATTTGTCCGAACCAGGGTTGCGGGTCAGAAGTGCATACCTAGCCTATTGAGTACAGTATATATAAAATTTAGCCTGTAGCACCTACCACCGGTATCGTAGATATTAATGGTAATATGCGGTAAGCGATACCTTCGATTGACGTTGCACTAAATAGATACTTTGGTAAGCTGATATTCTCTATAGCTTCGGTGTTTATTTCTTCATTGAGCGAGCTTCCATACCAATCCACTTGGCATGCTGGGGTTGCCGCATGGTTGAAAGTCTAGACGATAAGGACCAGCAGTACTCTCGTAAACCAGGTGTCTGATCCCCCGCCCGAAGGTTTGAGGAGCATGTCTACAAGCGATGAAAACTCTAGGGGCGAATGCAGACAAGGTGTTCGATCCCATTCCAACCGTGGGTGACATACTGTGTTTCGTAACCCTAATTTAACTTCAGACAAATTCAAGAACACCTGTTTCGCCACTGCAGGAGGTGGAAGAATGAGCAGTAGGAGCTATGGAAGGCGGTTGGGCGGGTGGCAGGCTGGAAAGTAGGAAGATGTCAGCACGTGCAGATATCGGAGCTGTTTTCCTTGGAGATGTGCGATCAGGCTGTGATGGATTTCTTGGGGAAACTCCCCTAAGACGCCTAGATGAGGCCTTCTTTCCTTTCTTTTACTTCTTTCATAGGGCTCTCGCAGTCAGCGAGCTGTCTCTCCTTTTCGTCTCTTTCTCTTTCTCTATCTTCTATTGTCTTTCGTTCTTTTCGTTCTTTTCGTTTATACGGTTCTGAAAGGAGAGTAAGGTATAGGATGGGGATCTCCACCTAGCTGGATCATCCGGAGGGGAGGGTAAACGGGCACTGTCATACTCGAGATACATAAAGAAATGTAGTGCATATCTGGTATCATTTCCGAATCCAGTTCTCTTAAGTATCTATTAGTCTAACATGCAGTGTCCACCGCGATCTAACTGGTTCGGGCAAGCTCAATCACCTTTTTCACAGCGTCATCTAGATTATCGAACGCAAACACAGGTAATCTACTATCTAAGATCTACATACAAAACAAACAGTCAGTCTATCTGAATATGGTGGAGATAAGAGCATACCATCTTCTGTCCAATTTCCTCGTTGGTTCCCCTCAATCTAACTACCAAAGGAACCCCTTTGCTATTCATCTGCAGCTCCTTATATGCCATGAGGATACCATCCGCAATCATCGCGCAATCCGTAAGTCCTCCGAAAATATTGACAAACACCGCTTTCACCTACAAATTTTTGGTTAGAAAGTTCCTTTTCAATATTAATACCCCTTTGCAAAGATGGTTCAGCGGTGGTTTGTTGGCACGGGTTGGACTGCTCTCCTAATTGCGGCAAACTTACCCTTTCATCCGCCAGCACAATCTTCAATCCTTCTACCACAGTTCTTCCCGTCGCCTTTCCACCAGTATCCAGAAAGTTTGCAGGGCTGCCTCCACGAGCATTGATTACATCGCAAGTATTCATCGCCAGTCCCGCGCCATTAACCAGCGTTCCTATATTACCCTCTCCTGGTAGCGTAAGATACACGATACCGTGCTTAGCAGCCTCCAACTCTGTGTGAATTGGTGTGGAATTTACGGTAATTGGAGGGGGCAACGTGTGGTCGAAGCGCAGAACCGAGCTTCCGGGGTCGTGCAGATGAATACCGGAGGCAGAGACATGACGGAAGAAGATGGTATACGCTTTCAACCCCATGAACAGCCCATATATCTCCTTAACGAGAAACCGGAAGTCGTCAAAATTGCTGCTAGGGTCGTCAAGCCAAAGCTCAATTGTGTCGAATGCAGTCTGAGTAGGTGGTGCACCCAGGTAGTCGAACGGGAGGAAGGTTACTGAGTTGCTCCTAGCGGGGGCGATCAGAAGAGCTGGAGCGCGGGTTGCAGTGCCGTTAATGGAGATTCCGAGGCTGAATGTTGGTGTGGGTGGACGCCTCTGAGAAGCGGGAATTTTAGGTGCAAACTACTTATGGTGAGTGAGTGATACCCCGTGAAATATGGTGAGAGGAAGCCAACCTGCTTGAGGATTTCAAGCGTGACCTTTGAGTCTTCGGTATACAGTGACCTCTTTTGCTGTCCCAGTGGCTGTTGTGCACTGGGGAAAACTGGACGCCTCCGAGTCATTGTATACAAACCCCGTCTCTGCCCGGGCCCACTTGGTCCCATCCCCTTCACCGACTCTCGTGGCATCGACCGCCCAAGAAGTTTCATCATGCCTTCCCCGAACATTCCCGGATGCTCCACTATCACCGCTCCAGCCTTCTCCAAGGCCTTTATCTTATCCTCCACGGTAGGATCAAACCCACGTAGTGCTCCTGCATGTCCCATAACCCTCCCATCCACCGCACACTTCCCAGACACAAGCGCCATAATTGGTTTCTTCCCTCCATTAAACCTATACTCCCGTATGACCTCCGCAACATCCATCTCAGCAGCTCCTCCTATCTCCCCTATAATCGCGATTCCTTCTGTCCCTTCATCCTCCAAGAATATACTGACCGCATCTGTCAGAGTTGTCCCAGCGACTGCATCTCCGCCCATTCCTACAACAAGACTCTGACCAAGTCCCACGCGAGTAGTGGATGCCACCGCTTCATACGACAATGTCCCACTCCTTGCTACAATACCAATACTACCAGGAAGAAATGACAAGTGTGGCATAAACCCAACCCTACAGTGAGCACGTGGGTTGATGATGCCTGGACAATTTGCCCCAACGAGGCGAGAAGCGCTTTGCGTGCGTAGAATCGAGTGGACGCGTAGCATATCGTGTAATGGGACATGTTCCGCCACCACAACAATCAGCGGGATCTCGGCCCTGATCGCGTCCTCGATGGCGCTGGCAGCATATGGGGCAGCAACAAAGATGGCAGTTGCCGTGGGTTTCAGGGCGCGAGCGGCCTGGGAGGGTTAATTGAGATCTGCTTGTAGAAGGGCTCTTTCGAACCTCATCGACACTTGGAAACAGAGGTAGGTTTAGGTGTACCCCGCTTTTGCCAGGGGTTACGCCTTTGCATGGAAGTCAGCATGTTACAGATTTTTGTATGGTATTCCTCACCGCCAATTATGTTTGTTCCATACTGTATTGATTGCAAGGCATTGACGGTTGCAGCTTTTCCTGTGAAACCCTGGTAGATGACGCGAGTATTGTGGTCGATTTTGAGGTTCTTGAGAGTAGAGTCGTAGAGAGCGTTTGAGATGCACCGACGAGCTCCAACACGGGGTTGAAGCTTGAGAAGAGGACGGAGAGCCGGAGCTCGAGTTAGTGATGGCATATCGGTATAATAGCTAGTGCTATATACTTCATTGACCACCTGTGTACTTGTTATTTATTTAAATACAAGCACTGAGGTTGAAATGTGGGGATCAGATGGTGTAACATATCCCTGAACTAGACCCGATGCCGGTTATGCGACTCCCTCGGCTTCCCCGCATTCTATCCCTGGTATAGAGTATAAATCTGGGTTGGCAGTGCTCAGTTCTGGGTCGTTTTTTTAGAAACCTCTACTACGTTGGCAGTGGTTATGCCACCCACCATATGCGAACTTAACATACTTGGGTTGCTTTAGCGTGAGCATCGCACATCACAAATTATCACACTTTGCTTGGAATGACTGCATGCACGCAATCTGCCGCGAATCCTAGTACCATTTCCCAGCCAAACACTATCGAAACTTTTCTTCTCTTAAAGTAAAAAACCTATAGCTGCCAGGAGAAAGAAAACACGGCCGAGGAATAAAACCACCAGAAAAGAAAAACGGCCCTAAAACGATGCTCGTGGCACATGCTATTACAAGTAAAGAAGACGGAAATTATCAAGCTCTGTCAGCCTGGCGGTGACACCCTCGATTTACTCTCTTAACCTTTGGGTTGCAGTAGCATCACTCTCTTTCATAGAATCCAACTGCTTCTCCACGTTCTCCTTGATGGTAGGGAAAGAGCGCATCCTGAGTGACTTTTTCTCAAGAGATGAGGTCTATGGAGAGGCGAGAAGTAATAGGTACGCAAGCGCAAAACCGCCGTCTCTCCCACCGTGTCTTGTTTCTTGCATGTAGTCCGTAAGGGAGTGTGGCATTCCGTAGTGTACCACGACCCTAACCCGAGTGAGTCCTTGCAAGGGACGGATGGGTCAGGCCTCCTCACAGAACTCAACCAGCATTCGCCACAAGGCGGTTGCTGGAGTTTATACCAACGTGATTTGACCTTTACAGCATTCTTGGTGCCATTGCAAGTCCTTTTCATTACTAGCGATTCTAGTACACCCATCCATCCAAGCGACTGTGAATTTCAATGGCGTAGCTCCAACACCGCAGTTCCACAACCGCCCATGCGCACCCAACAGGACCTGTTCGTTGCGTGCCGATTCCAGGTAATCCTCTTTTCCTCAGCGATGGTAGCGGAGAGCAAAATCACCCTTCGCAGCTGGAAACAAACTAGTAACTGTATCCTCCCACCGTTGAATAGCATTTTCAGAGGGATTCGCCGAGATAATTTCGATGTTGATACCTGACCTGTGGCGAACTTTAATATCCTGAAAGACAGCCTCGTATCGGCCGCATAGCGTGATAGATACTAAGGGAGGAAGTGCGAACGGTAACTAATGTGACCCTAGAATAAAAGCACTGGCAGCAGCTTTCCTATCGCATCCTTGACCACTCGACGGGTGGGGAAGTGTCTTTCTTCTCGATCGGGTAGGTCTTCAAGGACTAGTAGACCGACTCGGCGAGGTATAAGCTGGCGGTGAACAGGCGTTGTAGTTCGACGATAACGATCTTGACCGTAGTTTCACCGAAATTTATTGCCAGCTATGTTACCAACTCGGACCCTTGGAACACGACCTCACCCTTATGTCTCGGGATATAGAGTGTAAACTGGCTTCATTACAGCAGACACTTGACAAAACCCACACCGCAACTCCCCACCTTGCGAAAATCTTAAGATCCATCCTCGTCGTTCTCGTCATCCTTGCCACGGAGATAATGAGTCCCCAAGAAGCCACCAACCTCCTCAACAAGTACTTTCAGCGGAGCTCCGGTGATTCCTTTGTTCTTGTAGGCGGTGATCCCCTTGCAGATGACGGCTGCGAAGGTGTCGAAAGTATCCCGTGGGATCTTAGCCAACCTAGCTAGACTGTTAGTACGTAGTTATTAACGATGACCGTGAGGAAGGGATTGTACTTCAGAGCAGCTGGCCAGGCCATATATAGGCGGGACAAAATGTACGTAGAAAATTCCATCTTGTCGACCAGTGCTCCGAAGCGGCCAGCCCGGTCAGATATGAGCATGACCTGAGCTGAACTACGCTAAGGGTAGCCGGTAAATAGCGTCCCAGGTCAGCCAGATGTGTAGCAGGTTGAGTCTGACCGGCCTGTAGATATCTGTAGTCCAGCAGGTTGACCCAGGCTCGTTGTAAGTTGATCTAGATCGTTCCAAGCTTTGGACGGTCGTCACTGTGGAGGACTTATCCGACCGACCGGCGGCCGACCTGACCACTCCGAAACACTGGTCGATTTCTTGCCCCGGGTCCTAGATCCTCTCAATCCATAGTTCACAGCCTTCGTCAATATTCCCGGAGTTGGACGCGGAGGTTTTCTCTAGCTGTGATTCTCCTTTTTTAAATCGGAGGTTGACTTCCTCTTTGTCTACATTTTGCGGGATGGCTAAGTTCCATTTCGACACTATTCCTTCCGTGCCACCCGTTGTGGATGTCCTGGGCGTCTAAAGGTCCTTGCTGTTGGAAAGAAAGCGCCGTGCACAGTGCCTAGGTAGGCTGGGAGTATGAGGTGGCTGTAGATCGGAAGTTGCGCAGCGCGGTGGTAGGGAGTTTCTTAGCTCCCAGCGTCCGGTCTTAGTGTCAAATCAAGCCAACCCTAACCCCTAGTCTTCAGCCGCACGGCAGCTTCCGCGATGTGTGAAATAATTTCAAGCACGAGCTTTCAAGACTTCCTCACAGCATTTCCACAATGTCCGAATCCGCCTCTCCCACTACCACAACGGCGCCTATCGCAACAGAAAGCGCAACTCATATCGCTACAGTCGAAGCCAAAGGCGCCCGCAAAAATGGTCTGCGCCCTACCCTTAGCAACTTGAAATGTTAGGCGACTGCTGAACCGCTGGACAGGCAAGCAGTGGAAACCCACCAAACAGCAATTCCGGCCCGGCATGAGGTCGGCGCGTAAGACGTTCGAGGAGCGACAAGCAGAACGGATGGCGATGGCGGCAATGAAGGCGCGAGAGAAGGAGATGAAGGATGAGAAGATTCAGAAGAAAAAGGTGCTGCCCACCTCCGCACCCAGCCTACATTTCCATCTCTATAGAATGATCATGTAGGTTAACATCGTTCCCTACAGGAAATCACCCAAGCTCTAAAAGAGAAGCGCGAGCGAAAAGAAGAAAAGGAACGCTACGAGAAATTGGCGGCACGGATGCACCAACGCAAGGTGGACAGACTGAAGCGGAGAGAGAAACGCAATAAGGCTTTGAAGGAGCGGTAGTTCTGGCAGCGGGCGGCACGGGAGAGCAAAAAGTTGTTTGTTTGTTTGTTGCTTGTTGCTTGTTGGGACTTATCTTAATCAATTCATGAGCATGGCATCATAATGTTATACCCTCAAATGCAGCCCAACAGACCAACAGGAATCTATCCCCGCACAAGGCGTTATAATGTGATATTTATGCATGGGTCGTTAGTTTTGTGTTTACCCGCCCCACGTGAGACCGGTTGACAACGAACTAGCAATACCCCACAATTTAGTCGGCATTTGCCGCCACCTCAACTCAGGTACTTTTATCCATCTCGCTCGCTGCAGCGCTGCATCTGCATTACGGCCTACATACCCCACCAAAGCAAACATGGCGAACCTCTCCGACTCCCTCAGCTCACTCCACATATCATCCTCATCTACGCCTACGGCGCTCAAAAAGCCAGCGCGCAAACCTAAACGCGAAGAACCTGTTGATGACTGGGAAACTGCCGCTGCCAACCTCTCCTCTGATGACGATAATGAGCCAGACAAAGTAGAGGGGGGATATACGGCTGGTTTCAACCCTCCGCCACCTACACCAACTTCTCCCATCCACTCCCACCGGCGCGGTTCCTCTGCTACACTCGGGCTCGGAAGTCCTACGCCGCGAACACCAGTCATTACGGTAGCAGAGGAAAAGACTGAGCGCCCAGCAACTACAGATGCAGTCGCGAGAAGGATGATTTCGGCGGCTCTTGGGGTGAGGACTAAGAGCACAGCGGAACAAAGGGAATTCGACAGTGCGGTGAGGGAGAAGGAGAAGAAGAGGAAGGAGGAAGAGAGGGAGAGGAAACGAGAGGAGGAGAGGAGGGAGGAGGAGGCAAAGAGGAAGGTTTGGGAGGACTAGTGGATTATAATTGCGGATGAAGTTTGTTTATTGCGAGTGATAGATGGGTTAATCTTGGGCATCCGTTCTCGTTTTTTGCGTTTTCAGTAGAAGTTAATCATACCACCAAATAATAATATTGCTTTTTGCGAGTCGTATTACTCTAGATTACACCCGTGGATTGTTGTCATATGCATCAGGCCCAAAACGCAGACGTTTACGGCCGGTGATTCGTAGTTCGGGCAACTTGATGCATATCCTCAAGTGACTGATGGTTTAGCTAGTGACATGGCAGATGTAACACGTCGCTGTACAAAAACATCCAATATCTATCGCTTGCATATCGCTATGGATTTAGATTCCTCTTGAAAATTCTTTTGTTTCAACTTCTCTTTCTCTCTTGCTTCACCGAATTGCTCTTCCTCTGCTTCATCAAATTGTCCGTACGATCCTAGTACATATCAAGAAATTGACCCATGGAACCACTGAGCATTTCCCCACATACCGCGGACGGCTATCGGCGAAGTCGCATCCGTCAAATCAGCATTGCATCTACCCCTCAGTTTTGGTCTGGATTCTTCCCGCTCACCGCAACAGCTTCTGCTCGTATGAGAGACGACAAGATATGCAAACGGTCATCAACCCACGAGCCTAATATCAGACTCTGAGACCGCGTTCCTACGTGGAGTAACGACTATCAGTGAGCAAAACTAGCTCAAAGGAGGGAACCCCGCCATCCAGCAACCATTCCACCAATTCCGGCCGAATCAACCGCTCGATCGCCACATATGCATCAAATCAGTGCCCCACAATGCACCGCATCCGATGAGTGCTCCATCGCATCACGGCTCTTTCCAGCCTCTCGTTGTAGGATCCGTCCACCCTCGGTTCGGTTTCAAATGGGCTTCACCGATCCGATCACGAGTCAATGAAAGTAACATCGATAGGTCTAGCCGTACTCGCTACGCTACTGACGTCGTCTTATCTCGTCGACACTTTGAAGCTGAATGCGACACCGAAACTCTATGCCAGTGCGGCTCCTGGAGTATGCACAAACGACCTTCCGGTCGATTGTGTACCATAAGGAAGTGGATATACGGCACTTCCGCAAGCATCGCCGTCTAGTTACGGTACCAAAGGTTGAATTAGCACCTGCAGCTCATATATTCAATGATAAGGTGGCTGCATTCCAGATGACGGTGCTTCGTTCTGGTTCAACGACTGCCGTGGCATGGCGTCGCTTACTGCCAATAAAATAAGGACAGCGAACATCATAGTGTGTAGCTAGGCTCACCTGAAATCTCAGAGGGACTGGTGATGGTGAATTTTGAAGGCCCGACGGAAGAAATCTGCCGGAGGAGGGAGGGAGGGATTACACTTGGTATTCCGAGTGATAGTTGGTGATACAACAACCGGTCGGATATCCGAGAATCTGTTCTGACCAGATTTCCCGTGGGATTAGTCTGTGTTTCTATCAGAAGGCATTTAACGCAGCTGTGCCTAAAACTCCATTGACGCACACCGGCACGGGCCTTTCAAATCGAGTTAAAATTGTCGATGGAGTTGATATATGATATGTACCGGTTCCAGCCGTTGTAAATGACACTGGCGTTAAAATTGGATCGTTTCTGCCGATCCAACGATCTGCGATCAATGCCGAATAAATGGTCTGCCGTTTCAAGCCCGGACAACTCTTGATTGCAGCTTGTCGCTGATGCCGATGCAGGGAAAATCACCGATTGTGGACCAAATGGAAATTGCATGCAACCGTTAAAGTGGCTGCAACACAAGTCAAGGTGGAAATATGATATGGAAAGAGAGGAAAGAAGAAAGAAAGAATGCAGACATAGTTTGGAAGGGAACAGGTGGCTCAACGGTTGTCGGCCACCGCTGACACTACGCCGGTTTCTAAATACGGATGCCTACTAGTTCACGTTGTCACTCTTGAAAGGCCAGTTGGATCCGCCATACCTAACTATCATCGTTGCTTACTCCTTTGAAGGCAGATTTGCTGGCCGCGCGATCACGATCGCCAACATGCGTCTCTGAGTATAGATGCGGGACCAAACAAGCAACGGGCTAAGCGATAGGCAAGTCGAGACACCAACTCGGCCGGTGGTTTTGTTGATGTTTGACACCTCACAGGTCAACCCCCGCTGATTGCGACATTGACGCCCGTAACAGCACCAGTGCCGCTGTCGAACCAGACTCGGATCAGCTGCACGAGGGATATGCGGGGCTATGACCTGATGATGATGGTGACGAACGGGTGGTTAGCATTGTTTCCGTTCCCGTCACAGCGGAGATGAGTGCCTCCTGGCGGTGGCTGTGACAAACACAACCGCCACTTTACTGGCGCAGTCGGAATGAACTTCTACACTACCGATTTCAGATATGTGATCTACCACTAAGGTAGTTGGAGCGCACACCCCCTCTCTCTTTCAAGCTTCGGGGGTTCGGGTCGGGAGTCAAACGACCAACTTCATCTGGTCTCTCAGCGAACCGGATCCCTCCATCATTTCCAATTATTATTTACAATAATACGCCGATCTCCAGTTGTTATTATCATTGTGACCGACCGCCCTACGCTAGCTGACTAGACTGCTGCAAAGATGCAAAGAATTATGCAGTGCATTCTGATGGTTTGCCTCGTTGGCACTACACCAACTTTAATTCCTTCTCGAAGCTCAGACATGGTCCTCGGATAGCAAAAGCGGACAGTATGGGGTAGACATTATCGATTTGCATCAATCATCCCGGGGAACAAGACGGCTGGTCCATCTCAAAGCAGAGATCGAGAAGTGCAGAGTAAGATGACAACAACAACCTCCGCTATGTAGGCTTGGCATGATACGGGGGAGGTTGACGCATTCAATTGGCATTTAAGGCTATCTGGCATGCACCTCACTTCTCGGACTACACCTAGACATGAAGCTCAATGCGCTTATCTGGCCAATGGATAGGGTAACCAATCTCCAGTAGAAGCAACTCCACCACGACAAGCATTCACTCACTTGACTCTACTGCAGTGCGCTCCATTATAGCTGCAGAATATCTCCAATCAATAGTCGGCACCTATGTTAGTTCTGCAGGGATCCGAGTGATTCCCGGTGGATCGAACCCATCTGGAACTCTTCCTCCCCACTCCACTTCTCTCCTCCCCCACTCCAGCTGTTTTTTTTGCCTCATCACCTAGATTCCCTCATAGGAACTTTTTTCCTTTGGCACTCTCGAACTTCACTCCGATCGTGCTCTACGCCATCAACCCCGTCACCATGCAGCTGTAGCGTTATATGTCGGTATATGTAGTTCGCAACGATTGAGCTAACCCACACTCCGGATATATCCTTGCAATCGGTACCAACTGAGAAGCTACAAAACCTTCAGCTCTCATGCAGGTGCAAAAAGCCCTAACCCTCTAGCTCTTCGCAGCACTGGGTTATGTTGAGAATTGTGAAGGGGGGGGTGGTGGGTGTGGAAGCGGTATGTTTGTTGAGGTGTTGTTGCTTGCTTCCTGCGCTGCAGGATCTCGCACAATGTGGTTGTGCATAAAAACCGTGGGGTTACTTTTTTTTTTAACCTCTTGTGTCTCTCGAGGTTTCAGTGGGAATTGAGATGCCTGTCTTGCCCTGGCCTGGACTGCTGGACTGGACTGGTCCCCCCGATTCAATTGATTGATTGATTGAGCCCTCAACTGGCTGGGGCTCGGCCTGGGAACCGGGAACATGGAAGAAGAACGAACACTGCGAAAATAATTGTAATTGTAATTGTTTGCTTCGCAATTGGATCTTTTATCCACTCTCAAATCTCTTTCTAAAAAGTTTTTCCCTGGTCAACCCCCCTCCCCCCCCAATGGAATCGGTGGATCGATTGGGGTCATCGAACGTCGGAGGTGGGACCCCATCGTGCGATAGAAAAAAGAAACTACAAAAATGAACGTGAACGTGAAAATATTGTGGGGTTTGGTTTGTGCGGGCCCACCACCACCACAACCATCATCACCACTATCTCATCCGCGCTTATGATCACCGAAGTTTACATCCGCTCGGCCCCGTGAAGTAAGGTGGTGGTGGTGGTGGTGGTGGTGAGAAAAAAAGCCCTCTCCATCATACATCGCAGTTTTTGGCTCTCGGAGCCGGGAACAAATGCAATCACGAAACGCAGAAGATTGTGAACGCCCCGCGTGTGCGCGCGCACGACACACCGCCGGGCATTAAACTACTTGCTGGCCTGCCCAAACTAATCAAGCATCCTGTAAGGGTTCTTTTCTCCCCGTGCAAAATTTTTGGGGTCCACCACCGAAATCTACGATTGCTAACCACGGTATATTTTCTAATGTTGTGCAGGAAAAAAAGTCACAAGCTGATGAAATGGCTTGACCCTTCCCACATCACCCGCGCACACAACACACTTACACATGAAAGAACGATGTAAGGAACGCGGCTTTGTTTGTGTATAGTAGATCATTTATTCCTGATCCTCATTCCTATTTCCCCTCCTCCGTACCCCTCATTCCTTTCCCTTCCCCCGAGCAGAGTCCATCTGTTTCTAAAATGCAGTGGGATCTCTTCCCCAATAATATACAATAGCTAATAGGTAGTAGTAGTAGTGGTGTGGTGTAATAATGGATAGGCGCCGAATATGAATCTCCAAGTAATGCCAAAAAAAGAAAAGATGCCAGAACAGAAAAACACACCCGCTCGCCCGCTAAATATAAAGCAAGGTAAAACAGACAAGACTCCCCATAATGCCCCCATTCTGCACCCAAGATCCACCCAAACATGCGAAGGAAAAGAATCGTGACAAAGAAAATCGTATCGTAAACCAAGTCGTAGCATCATTCATGGTATCCAAGAAACAAAGGAAAAAAAATACATCGCTAAATCCCAAAAACTCCGCCTGAGTAAATCAAACACCAGAAACAAAAACTACTACTCCTCGCCAGAGACTAAAGTCTCCATGCTGGCACTCATATCTGGCTCCCTCCTCGCCTTGGGCTTGTATACTCCTCCCTTCCCGCTCTTCACCCCCCTTGTGATACCCCCAACTGCCTGAGCACCCCCACGCTTCACGCCCGCCTTGCTTCTTTCCCTGCTATTCTGTGCTCGCCGTCTTATGGCCACTCTAACGGGCCGGCTGTTGTTTCGAACTGTAACCTCGAGTGAAGGGAGATCTTCGAACTCTTCGATAATGGGTTGAGCTTGCACTGCTTCCAACTTGCCCGCCAGGCAGTTTCCCATTTCGCTCTGCATGGCTAACCGCTGCTCCATCGGTGGGGAGACAGAGTAAGCTCTTGGTGGAGTAGTGGTATCGCGACGGAAACGAGAGACGCGGTCATCTTGAAGGATGAATGGTTGAAGAGCTGCTATTGTGTTGCGTTGCAATGTGTCGAGGTATTCAGTCTCTGTGATATCGACTGATCGTCGGTACTTTCCAATCCCCTCCATCGGTCCCAAGGGTGGGAGAGGGTAGAGGAGCTGATGAGTTGTTGGTGCTGCGTCCTGGCTTGCTCGTCGCACCTTGGCAGGCTTAGTGCTGGTGATCAGAGCATCATATGAGATAGGTTCCCGCTGGATAGAGAGGTGGCGGCGGAACTCGGGGCGTGGTGATGTAGAATATGATGTTGAAGGACGAGAGCGAGTTGGGGAGTTGAGTCCGCTCGAGGACGAGTCCGTAGAGGACGATGACAGAGACGGTGTCATGGGAAATGAACCGGGAACGTTGGTGCTGAGCTCCGGAAGCTGCGGGGTGGATGGTGGTGTAGGTGGATGAACAGGTGTTTTACTAATAACACAGTTCTCGAGACCAAGTTCGCGGGCAGCTTGCGCGACTGATTTATCCCAGTTGCTTTGGCAGACTCTTTCGCGCTGCTCGCGAGAGAGGAAAGCGTTGAAGACGGAGTCGAAAAACTTCATGTTGATGGTGGAAGTTCGGGCTGTTGTTATTGTTGTTGTTCGTTTGTAAGCAAAGTTGGTAGTTGTGATAGAAAAGCTCAGGTATATTCGTTCGGTCTGGTAAGACGTCTAGAAACTCGAGATTGACTATGTGGAAGTGCCTGGAATCTATGAGGCATTCGAGGAAGGACGGTTGGTAATACAGCTAGCGAGTATTATATTCGAGTCGAACGTGGACTTGTGGCGGGGAGATCCAAGGTTAAGACCAAGATCTTTACCGCAGCGGCGAGGTTGTTGGTTGGTTGTAGTCGTGAAATAATGTCCTGTTGATGGGATGTCGGAAGAGGTATTATGTTGAATACCAACGGGGGGGATGTCGTGTTATTATATCAAGGGGGGACTTGAGGGGTAGATGTAAGAGTCGCAAGCCTTGGTTGTTGTGAGTTGTGAGTTGTGTGTTGTTACTGACGTCGGCTGGGTTCCCCGCGTTGTTTTGTTGCCTTTCGGAATGAGTTGGGTGTTTTCGGAAAAAGTAAATATTTGGTTGTGGAAGCGCGCGAAGAGAATCTCGCGGCACAAATTGGAGAGGGTGGGAGGGATGCGGGTGGTGGAGTGTGGGTTAAAGCGTGGGTGGCCGGGAGGAAGAGAGCCCAGCACTGCCGGGGAGAAGCGCCCTACTATTTCGGAGAGATGCGGGTGTGGTTGAACAGCCAGTCCAGGGCCAGCGAGGCTGCTTATTATACTGGTGCTGGGACGGTGGTTGTTGTGGTGGACGAGGGTCACCGGCAACTGGACGCGGTCTGGTACTTTGCCAACTTATAACAAAATGGCCAGTAGCATAGGATGCCTCTCAAGGGGCCGGATGGATGAGGTTGATTGCTGCTGCGGGTTCTCTGGATCGCGAAAATGCCTGTTGTTGTCCTGCTGTCGGCAGTACAGTGTCGCAGTAACAATCGTATATGTATTTGCTGTCAAATCCCAAACCGACTAGCGACCACTACTTTATCGAAAAAAGCAGTTCTAAGGCGCGGGGGAACGATCAGAACGGGGTATGTCGAGAGGACAGAACAAAAAGGTAGCCAAAGCCGCCGCAGGGCCAAAAGAGGAATTTCGACGCAGGTATGGATTATGTTAAAGCTAATGCTTACTGCTTGGATGGTACCCTTTGGGCGAGCGAGTCGTGCGTAAGGGTACTTGACACTGCATAAACGCGAGTACTAGTACTAGGTGCTGAGATGTCGATATTCGATGCGTGAATGCAACCAAAGCAGGCCTCTGAAGACTCCGGGGCTGGTATATATAATGTGACCACACAGATGAGCTCAGCTCTCGAATAAGAGCCGAGATGGTGAATCCGAGGCCATATTACCTAGGTAGTTTCGGGCACCGGGGACAACTGCTACCAAACACCCCCCTGAACCAACGGAGAGGGCCTAGAGTTCGCGGGGGCTACCCCTTCATTTTGGAGCGTGGTGGTAAGGGTCGTATGGGTGTAACACTCGCTCCCGTCAAGTCGGGTATGGGGTAAGAGCGCCACACACCTACCGAATGAACGGGTGTTAGGAGGACTAGTGCGATGTCTGAGAGCTTCCCAACCCCAGTCGCTCGTACAGAGCTCGCTCCTGAGCTCTCAGCTCTCAGCTCTACATCTGGCAGCAATCGGATCGTTTGTGTTGGCCGATAGCTGAGATGAGCTTCGCGATAGTACTTGGAATAAGCCCAGATTCTATCACAGAAGCTGGGGTACGGGGATATCGATGTCTAAAGATATGTATGCCTGACATACGCCCCGGATTGACTCAGTCATCGAGAACACAGCCATTCACGGGTGCTTATTGGCAGCCAACGGATGCCTCGCAGTGTCGCGATTGGATCTTCTGCAGACCTATCGTGAGGCAGAAAATCACATTCACACAAACACTCCGAGCTGAAGAGTTCCTCCCCCCCCCAAAAAATCCTGCGACGCTCTGACCACAGACCCATTCTCACTCATTCTGTATCATATCCATATCCACCCAACCCAACTTCGGAAATCGGCAGATCGAAGTCCATCCGTCTTTCCAATTTGACGGGTTCCGCTCGGACTCATTGTGGGATGTGATGGGAGCTGCCTTGAACCTTTCGAATGGGGTGTGGCGCTGTGATGGGTCCAGTGCCTTTCTGCCTCTTTCGAGCAGATGCCCCGATAAACCACCAACAAGAAACCTGCAGTGACATCCACACAGTCTTGCCTGAGGAATTTCCAGTGGCCTCACCTCACCTTGACGACACTCGCATTTCCCACAAACAATCTATCTACCTACGACAAACAGGCATTTATTTTCTTACTCACCCCCCCCGGTGCCTTGAAACTTTTCATTACCTGATACCCTAACTAGAGTAGAGTAGGTAGGTGGTCCACCGAGAGAAAGTAGGAATATTCTTCTACGTTTCGCCAAAAGCAAGCCGGTGTTCCCAAAGGACGAGACTGAAGGACGCCATTAAACACCGGCACTTTGGTTTGGTGGCTGTGTTGCTTTTTCTGCTTCCCGATTCCGTGGGGGTTGACCCAAGAACCAACACAGTGAAACTTACCAAAAGCCCCAGTCCAGTCCAGTTTCGGATACCATCTTATTTCCAACGTGGTGAATAACACGTAAGAAACAAATTTTTGAGTTTCTGCGGAGGAGCTGTGGCTGATGGGATTCCTGAGGAAAAAACCGGCCTACCGAAAACAGCGACGTCGATGGAGAGAAGATGAAGTGGAGAAAGTAACCTACATCTGCAGCGAGCGTGTCCCTCATCTCATTCCTCATCTAAAATGACGGCATCACCTGGCAAAGATGAGATATTCTAAATATACAGACCCCATATACTGGGTCATCCATTCAACATAAACTACCTTGGTCGCACCGTACGTGTGTTTCCCTCCACTTACCGGATAAGCGCAGATAATACGGAATTCTTCAGGAACATCCGGAATTCTTCAGGAGCCCAATTTCCGCAGGATGTCTCCAGCCTCACCGCATCAGTCATCCCCCACGCCGCTATGGGCTTCCAATACATAAGAAAGTACACGACGCCACGCCACGAAACACGCCCCGCCCCAAACCAAGTCCAGCCATATGGGGGCGGGTACGAGCGACCCAAGATTGTGGGAACAAACAAACTTGGGGGGGGAGGTTGAACTCGAGCAATCTGCCGGCACGGAGACGGAGTGAGACGGCCCGCACTGGGTACGAAATGTCTATCATAACAGGCACGACTCGGAAAAGAAGATATGTGCTAAGTTTATCCCCATCACCGGCTCTGGGTTACATACGAGGGGGAGAGTAAGCAGAATCCGGGGTCGTGGGTCGGCAAGAAGGAAGGTGGATAAAATTGTCATTTCCCGGTTGATGTCTCTGCTGGAACCGAGTTGCTGGGACCACCAAAAAAACTCCCGATGGGGTATTTAGCCACGGCAGTTAGGGGGCAGCAAGGGCATTTTGAGGGGAGATTCTGCAACGGATACAAGCGACCGGCTAAAGGACAGATGGTTGCTTCCCCATCGAGGCAGCCCCAGGCGGCACGGACACAGATGTTGGTGAAGTGTACGATACGATGCACTCTTTATGTATGTGCGAACCCGCAGGAGGGTGAAGCCGAACATCGGGAATGCATAACAGACCGTTGGTCGAGCGAAAGTTGGAGGACGGACGCGGCGGGAGGTTACCAATTTTCGCCAGGCATGGGTTGGGGTTGCGGGATGCATTGTGTGCTGTCATCGATCCCCCCATCTACACCTTCATCCCGCAGAAGCGAATAACACTTACTCAACCCAGTCTTTATTGGAATCGCAAGGCTGTCCGAGCCTTTCTTGTGGTACTTCGGTGGGAGATTACCAACCGTTGGAACTGGGCCCATGGGCAGGGGGGACTGGGCCCAAGCCTTGCGGACGGATGGTGTGGAATTGCGTGATCGCGACGAAAAAACTAGAAACCCGCAGGTACCAATAACAGCGCGTCATACCATGGACAGCCAAAAGAAGCGCAAGCGCAATTGTTTCTCCAATTTGTTTCCCCCTCTCTCTTCTCCCCTTCACCCTCCTTCTCGCCGTCCTCCTTCATCCAGAAACACAATCTCATCCAAAACCTAGTGAGTAAGCTGCCCTCCCTCAGATCGATCGGCAGGAACCGGACGAGTTGAAACCGGACGAATTGACACAAAAAGATCCCACATCGGCACAACCCCACCTCCAGATCCAACTTCATCCCATCAACAATGGCAACGTTAGTGCTTTCTCCCTTCCTCCCGCCCCATCGGCGACCGAGCACGTCCATCTAAATGGTTTCAGAAACATTACCTGGCACGCCGGCCTCACCCGCGATGAGCGAAACAAGTACAACAACCAACAGGGCCTGACGATATGGCTCACCGGGCTTTCAGCCTCGGGGAAATCGACCATTGCCACGGCGCTGGAACAGCACCTCCTGCACAACGGGGTGACCGCATACCGCCTCGACGGTAATCCCTTACCCCGCATTCTCCGCGCCCCGCCGGCTAACAGTAGTGGTGGGTGGGCAGGCGACAACGTCCGCTTCGGCCTCAACAAAGACCTCGGTTTTTCCGCGGAAGACCGGAACGAAAACATCCGGCGCATCGCAGAGGTATCCAAATTGTTCGCCGACAACTCCACCGTCGCAATCACGTCGTTCATCTCGCCGTACGTCGCGGACCGGGAATCTGCGCGCGCCCTGCACCAGAACGCCGACCCGCCGATCCCCTTCGTCGAGGTGCACGTGGACATCCCAATCTCTGTGGCTGAGGCGCGAGACCCAAAGGGCCTCTACAAGAAGGCGAGACAGGGGATAATCAAAGACTTTACGGGAATCTCGGAGGGCGCGCCGTATGAGGCTCCCGTAGACCCGGAGATCAAGGTTGAGACGGACAAGGTTAGTGTTGAAGAAGCTGTCAAGGTTATTGTGGATTATCTGGAGGGGAAGGGGTTGTTGAAGTTGAAGACGGCGGCTTAGAAGTGGGGGGTTTGGCTTGGTTTGGCTTGGTTTGATACGATACCAATGAAACAGAAAGTCTCGCCAGGAGATGGGAGGGCGAGATCTCCGCGATACAGATGGCTGGGCTGCGTTCCGAATCGTGAGACCTCCGAGGAGATGTGATCCTGAGCGTAGCGTAGCAGTGAAACTACGAGATAAAGACCCATCTACGCGATCCCCCCCCCCCCTCTGCATCTTGGGCCCTTTTTCTACTGCGCGTGCGGGCTGTTCCCTTCCAACAGCCCGGAATCTTAGTGCCTACATAAAGCACGGCCCTTCCTCGGACATGTGCGAACACGGACCAGTTTGCAAGCGAGCAACGTGGGCGCAGCCGAGCGAGGGGAGAAAATTTGCCAAATTGGGTGGGGTGCGCGGGGGGTGCGCACGTGTGGGGGTGCTCCGCGCGCTGATAGGAGATTCATGGTCGATGGCTCGGATTGGCCATTGCCATTGGTGCCGTGCTATTGGCTCGGCCGTCCAGCGAGTGTTGTGAAACTTTTCTCTGCGAGGCGGTTGGACAGGGCTCTCCATAGGCCTCTCTTTTCTGGGCGGTAGGAAACAGGAAACAATACTTGCGATGGGCGCTTCGACGTGGGTTGAGAGGTAATGTAAGGAGCGCAAGAGGCGGCACTCGGGGTTGGATGGGCTCTGACCCGACGATCGTGGTCATGTGAGCGACCCCGCCCCCGGGGTAATGAGGCGGTGTTGCAGCGGACCAGACATTCCTTGCTAACGTCAGGCTGCCATGCCCTATCACTCGCTGTCGCCGCTGCGAACAGTCATAGTTCAGGCTTACGGTCGGATTTCCGATTTACGAGACGCTCGAGGGCTGCGATTGGCGGAGGCAGCACGAGCTGAATGAAAATAGATTGGATTTGGGGGAGGGGGAATAGATTAAGGTTCTATAGGAGTATACTTTATGCCCAAAGGGAGCGGCATCTCGATATAACTGGAGGATGGGGTCGGGTGGTTGGTTGGGTGTTGTTGTGGGTTGGATCGTGAAGATTGCGATGCACACTGCCGAGTTGGAATTTGGGGAGCGCGAACAAACCGGATGTCCACCAGTAGCAGATACCGCTCGCTTCATCGCCAATAAACGATGCGGAGGGCTTCGTGACTCCAGACTCTCCGTAGGGAAACCGAGCTTGGGCGAGCATCACGGATGGCAATGGCCCACCCCACCTTGCTTATTGCCTCGGGCCATGCACGGAACACGCACGAGGAGCTTCTGTTGCATCCCTCGTACATGTGCAGCCGACCGGGCGCAACCCCGCCTCGGCAATCTACAGCCCTGAGCAGGCCTGGCAGCTGCCTGCCAGCGAATGTCGCGGGTACCACACAGCTTCTGCCGGATGTATAGTCCATGCTATGCCATGATGACGTTGGATCCCATGAGAGATGGCGGTGGGGAGGGGTGCGTCATAACCCACACATACCCCACTTCCCCCCACCATCACGGCCATTTTCGCTTCGAGCGCGCGGTTACATTGGACAAAAAGCAATGCTGCGCGGCTATTGGATAATGCGTTGAGATGGAAGGTGGGAGGGGGAGGGAGGGGAATACGTGGCGGGCGGTCCCGATGGGAAGAGACAATTGCAGCAGCAGGAAGGCGGCGGGGTGGATGATTCATTCATTGCCGCCGTGCTGCTGAAAGCTGCAATGTCAGCTTTGGCTTTTGCTTGATTTTGAACTTCCCTCTCCGATCTCATCGTTTCTTTCATGCAAACGGTTGATGATGATGATGATGATGATGATGAGTGTCACCACCCACTCCTCTCACCCACCCAATCCTCAGCCCGTTGAAACCGCCGTTGTTTGTTTTTTTGCGGCATATATCGTGGCTGATATTTATAGGGAGGGTCACGACGGGGCAGCGAGCGATGTGGCGGCGGGTTTATGGGGCACGATGAGCAATGGTGATGGATGGGGGAGGAATGTGGCGGGTGTGATTCATCCGGTAGGAAGGTTGATGCTGGAAGGATCCATGGAAGCCTTCCATGCATATGTATGTGGAAAGTTTGATGCCGTATGGAAAAGCCGATGTGTTGCCTCTGCCATGAACTGCAGTGGACGCCGAATGTTGTAATCCTTTGAAGGCGACGTCTTACATGCGTTTCTTTGCTTTTGTCCCGGGGATAATTTGCAAATTAGATGCACACCTTTGAAAGTACAAATGGTTGGTTGGGCAGCGAGGCTGCAGGAATATGAAGGAATTCGATATATTTAACGGACGAGTGAGGTTGGGTGAGGAATATATCGGTGATTTAACAATGCTCCGCCACAATGCAGGAACGTGGGCCGGGGAATTGGAAGCCACGTAAGGCCTCACACCCGGCCTCGTTTCCACCTGAGCCTCTTCCGCGGCAGGCTCGACATGGTTCGTCACTCGCTCCTCGATATCGGGAGAATGCTTGCGCCCAATAGTTAGGCCCATCAAAGGAATGTCGGCATGTGCAATGGACCTACTACTAATCATCCACTTCACTAAACTGCCCCCTAGTTGCCCCCACCAAAAGCCGCAAACTGATATCTGTAGTTACTGCTCCACAGTGGGTCCATCGCTGATCACCGAATGTGTCTCGGATATTGGGGGGGCAACGCTACTGTAGCGAGCACGGTTATGCTTCGGACGGGGCTTCTGGATGTAACGCCGTGACACCTTCTGTTCTTCGCTCCTGGGGTCCGTGATGTGGGGATTCGGTGGCGTGTTGACCGGTTGATTGGCGAGTTGACACATCTCAACAGATTCCCCCCCGGAGATTGGGGGATTAAAGGGAAGTCCGATACCGGAGGAATGTGGAATCCCGTCTTACGTTATTTATCTGGCTGGCTGCTTGTTGATTCGTATGGCCGAGGGAGGTTATACACCGAATGAGTCGACGACCTCGGATGTTCCTCCTCCTCCATCACACCCCGTTGCGGTGGTTGGGGGGCGAAGTGCACTTTTGTTACAAGGGACGGACATGTTCTGGGGACGAGCCGAGGTCGAGATGGAGACGAGGACTGGCGCGAAGTGACTGGCGCGAAGTAAGCGGGCGGCTGGGGCGGTAGAGCAAGTGGAGGGCATGGATACAAACTTTTTTTGACCAAGTTTCGGGCTTGCGTTCATTATTTCGGTTTCATGTGTCGATAGACAACCCCGGGGCCAGGGGACGTGATCTGGAACGAAAATTCAGTCTGTATTGTAATCATGATGTATTCCGCCACTACCTTCCATGGTGGATCCTAACCTAATTCTCGCCACCCCCCTAGTGCCAGACAACACGCCAGTCATATATGATATTCTTATCACTACAGAGCTATCCGCCAACGGCCGTGGGGGGACATACCTACTAGTGTATATTTTTATGGTCCGACAGCGCATACTATAGCTATCACACCAGCCGAAGGCGAAAATGGCGGTAACCATTGAGAGAGCGGCTACCCGTACGGCGCCAGGGGAAAGCATGATCACAATGTAGAAGGTGATGGAGAGCTTTCCAAGGTCCAGGATGATACCTGCCAGGTTGTAGGCGAAGGTCGGATGGAAGTGATACAAGTTCGTCCGAAGCATCCCGCTCGCTACACCCATACGCAAACGGCTCAGAGTGCACAGTTTACAAATGACCAGGCGGTGAACCTGCACTGCTTGCGTTGTCCCGGCATATGAGTTGATGTTTGAGCCCTAGATCATGTATCCATTAGTTATTTGAACGACTGCAAGTACAGTGCCTTATTACTAGCACGCGGATAGTAACCGCTTCCACGAAGGATACCAACGCGTCGAATCCCAGATGCTAAGAATCTTTGGCCATGTCAAGCCTTAGGGCTCCAGCCTAGGGTTTGCTTCAACTGTTGTTGGTACAGACAGTTGAAAGCATCTTGTATATAGCAGTTATCATCCAGACCCAGCTTGTGGCGCCTTGGTGCACTAGAGTCCCAAGGAAGCAGTCTTCTGGTTGTGACCCATGGTTGAGGAGCTAGGATGCCTGATGGGGGCGACAGAAACTAGAAGACGAAATCAGGTCTGATTTGCGTCTTTGCATCAACTTCAAACTCATGACCGATTTCATGCCTGTGCGTTGAACATTTTATATAATTGGCCGTGTAGAGGCCACTCTCATCATATCCGGGTTCTACGGGCTAGATCGTCGGAAATTATAGCCTAGATAGGTTCAGCAACGAGGCCAGAATTTTCTGGTGCTCGACAACTTTATAGCGGTATCCACTCGGATATAAGGTAGAGAACTCACGTGAGTACGCCACCACGGGAACCCGTTGCTCATGCACGAGGCTGCGCGTGCCAATCACTTCTCGATAACTTTAGTTCTACCCCTTATATCCAATTGGGCATGATATGTAGTTCTCCGCAGGTTGGATATCTTATACCCTGGGCTCACTGTGATTCTGTCAGCAACGAATGCCATACGTGATACCTACTCCACGACTTCCGTGAACCGCAGCTGGTTCTATAGTGTAATTATATAAAACCCAATCTTGAAATTTCGGCAATTTTCTGGTACAAAAAGTATATTTTCTTGATTTTGTAGCTAATTTGCAAAATAGATGCGTATATGTTTAAGAACCAACGAGACTACTTCTCCCGTAGATTTCACCAACTCTCCTGCTTCCAAAAATCTATTCCTCAATTTTGGCAACAATTTATCTACTGATATTCTGCTAAACAAGTGATTTCATACTTTATGTTGCAATCCAATCTGCTCTGGCCATTCCTTCGCACTCAAACTTTGCAGCACATCACTCCGCAATCTTCCATCACTCATCTCTAATGCACACCAACAAAGATAAACGGAATGATAAAGCCTGAGTGCATTGCATTTAATTCCAGAGAGTTGACTTTCAAAGGTATCTACTGTTGAAACAGTTCTACCACACAAAAAAACTGCAGAGTATTTCTGGAACTTGCATGTGTTTCTTCAGTGTATAAGCTTTTAATTTGCGCCCATCCCTAAACAGTTAAGACAATAATTGCAGAGGTTAGGCGTGTACCATTTCATTTTGCTTTTCTTCTTTTTCTTTTGTGATAATATACCAGGGTTAGGGTTTCAGGTTCGCTAGTTAACGAGTAAGATCTACTATTGGAATAAGTACGGCTTGATGAAGGCCCACTACCCCGCAACCCAAACCCCTACCTTGTTAAAAGCGACCGATTGCTGGTTTCCTACTTGTCACATCCTGCCCATTAATGCCAGGTATCCTGTGTATCCGACTTTGCGTCATATTCGGCAAGCTGGAACCTTTCCGTAGTCCATTCACCGTCCAGTCCCACCTCTCTGAACGAAATCTTTCGGGAACCAATGAAGACTACCGAATAGGCACGAAAGTACTTATTTTGGATGTTGTGCTGCAGCTCCGCACTCCGAACATACTCATTGATTTGGGGGCGGGTCGTCTCGATAAAACCTTTAATAGTGTCAGTCTTGTGTTTCTCGTGCTTGTTGAATTGTAGCCGCAGAGTTTCATCGAGGGATTGGGTTCCTCAAGGGTTTTAGCTGTAGGTACTTCAAGGGGGTGTTTTTAAGCTCAAGCAACACACTACTTTCTCGGATTCAATGCGTATATTGATGAAGCCAGTGTGCTTTTCAACGGTTTGGTAACTTGAAACTCTGTATACCGCTTGATCCCAGCATTTTGCAGCAGCGTACCGCACAAACAATCTCAATAAACAACTTCGTTTAAATCAAAGTCGAGTCTCCATGACCTTCTAGTAAACTTGAAGAACGCCACCCACAGCACCAATATTCGCCAGAGCAAACAATGTAGCCGCGATATCGTTTGAATTAACTTCAAAAAGGGCCAACATATCGTTGCCGGTCCGGGATGCTGCGATATGATTCGGGATAACCAGCCTCTTGGGGTCGGAACGATCGAATGTTAATCCTCCCTGATAAACCAGGAATGCATGCCACGCCGCCTGAACGGTTCGGGTTTCATCAATCTTATTGACCTTCAGATCTGTCAGGGTGAAATGATCCGGCACGTCCGTAGAAGGGATCCTCTGAAATTCATTGTTCTTGTCTACTTACAGCGCGGGCCTGTTGTATGACGGCTACCGCATGAACACTATCGGCACCAAGACTCAACACCCTTGCATTGATTTCAGAGTTGGGGGATCTTCAATTGTGAACCGACCATTCTTGCGACTGTCTGTTGCCAGTGATCAGCGACATAGAAATACATCAAAGAACAGAAGCAGCCAGTTTTTCTCGAGAAAGCCCAGATTGGCACCTATGCAGCAAGATGCGTAGCCGTTGTTCTGGCTACTACTGCTGCCATTTCGGAGGCCAGCCTTGGTGGTGACTGTTTAACAATGGACGTGTAAACTTACATTAAGGTACTCAATAGTGGTTGACGTATTGAAGACAGTCTCCACACATCAATCGGGGCAGAAGTGATATCCATTTGAATAATATGTTAACTGCAGCTGGATATTTACCAGCCCGAATACCTCACCTGGCTTGTCTTAAATATCGCTCATACAGTGCTTGCTAGGGAAGACGAATATAAGCTGCAACCTGTCATTTTCCACATCCAACAGTATTTCCAGAAGACGGAAACTCTGCAACCCCGTAATGACTGAGTAGCAGAATACAATATCTGCTACTGAGTTACGGAACGAGACTACATGTGCTGGAAGCTTGCAGGGTACTTCATGCCCAGTAACAATGGGACGAATGGAAAGACTCTGTAGCTATCAAGTCGCTTGGTCAGAAAACAGGGCCTCTTTATAGCCAGTACAAAAGTGATTTTATACATGATGGCACATACACGTACCTCAGACAACACAATATAGAGATTGCCGGCAACAATTATTCGGATGCGATATGTGGCACCCGTTCACGGTGAAACAGCGAATGGCATTGTCACAATAAGGCGTGATTGAGTCGGAGTTCTTGCGGTGCCCTGTATCTAATAACTGACAGGATGATTCGGAGAAACGGTAGTAAACTGACCTTGTAGGCGTCTGTCGTGAGAATTGGATTTTAGCACAAGACCAATCGAGACTACCCTTAAATAGGTAAGGTAGCTTTTTAGGGTTAAAATAAACTTCTGAAAAGCCATTTGGCCCGGGTGATTTAGGGTATTAATTGCTCTTTAGGTGTTTTAGAATAGTATCCTTTGCGTCAGTGTTTCTATGCCCGAGGAATCGTGAGGTAAGGATTTGTGCGGACGGACGGCTTCAGAATTCAATTGAGCTCTCGAAAATCGGAGAGTGGTATACTCACAATCCAGGTCCACCGCCGCCATATCAAGTCGTTGCGTTGGCCCAAGGGTTGCCCGTAGTGTTCTACATGAGATGAGTCGGCTCTCGAGCCTAAGTCTCGAGACTGCTGAGACGGAGGTGTGTTGGTAGAAATCTCTAAAATGAGGTCGCCAAGACGCTCAGTGATGGCAATGAGCCTAGTCCGGACTGTTGCCATCACTACGATACACTGAGTTACCGAGTAGGTTCATACTCGTAGACTCATACACAATTGCTCACTCGCCACTCTGAGCCCCACTCCACTATCTCCGCGGGGCCTCCAGACTCTCCATATATGTAGAGGCATAGACTATACCTTTAGATAGTCCAATAGACTTCATCTGCATCGTATTTTCAACAAGGTGTCCGCGATACACCGCGAGTGAGATATTGTGAATGAAACTTCGCTCTATTGATAGATCGGCTCGTTATCAGTCGCCAGGAACACGAGCCATGGTGTCCTTGTTGTTTAATCATACAGTTCCCGCTGACTCTCCCCCTCCGGATGACCCGGCTAGGTGGGGGAGATCCCCATCCTCTACCCTTACTCCCCTTTTTCTAAAACAAACGAATGGCAAGAGAGAAAGAGAAACAAAAGGAAAGAACGGGCGAAAAGAGCGAAAGATAAGATCCTTGTCATATCTTCTGATGTCCTTCGTTGGTATCATGACCTGCGATTCCAGCTTGTGGTTATCCGCCCTTATGATAATATTATCGACTCCAGCTTCTGAACATCGCACTGCAGCCTCCAGGAATCGCAGGCGTGCATGAAGAGTCTCTAGATATTAGCTAGAAAGCGTCAGCGGTAGGTTTAGAAGATGTAGCGACTGTCTTGCAATAAGTTCGTCGTGTGTTAACCGCGGTGGATGATGTTGAAGTAAGAGAAGCGAAGTAAAAACTCCTAGTAAACGGTCATCTGTGACTACTCTTCATGAACCCTCGACTCAAGCCCAACAGATAAGAGGGAACCAGGCAGTTAAGGACTCTTGCCTCGTTCGTCGAGCTTCGATCAATGATGCCGGAATTTTGACTGCCCTTCAAGGAGCATATTTCCAGGTCAGTATTTTCAGACTAGTCAGATCAAAGGTCGCCTGGATCCGAGTCCAAATATCACTGCCGCTCCTGGTGTAGAGGCATATGTGACTGGACTAGCCGCTTTATTTCACTGCTGGTCCTTCTGAAGAGCTCGATTAGAACAACCCTTAAAGACTTCGGTAGTTGCTTTGAAGCATGTTGTGCAGATTAGCCCTTCCCTTCTGAAGGGCAGTATGGGGGCCATGAACGACCAGCTGGTCTCATTCATCCTTAGAAACACAACTGGGTAACGTGTGAGGGTTCATGACATATGAATCACAGTATCCCACTCGCACACAAGGTAACTGAAAGAAATGCCCATTTTTATAAGAATGCCAGACAAAAACACCCATTGACAAAGAACAAGCATAAAAAGCGTTGAATCGTTGCGCCGAGATTAGGGGTTATTTGTTAACTGCCACCCCCAAATACGCACAGCCTCCCGCCCACTATCTACCCATTATCTATTCAACGGTAACAGTCCTGTTCCCTCCCCGCCGTCCACCCTCCATGCCGCTGATGGCTCCCTCGATCTTTTGTTGTTCCCTGCTCTCATGTGTCCTTGCTTGTTCCTTGGCACTTTTCACAACCTCCAAAATACCATGTAGCGAGCGCTTCCATACGTCCAAACGGTCTGCCACCTGCTCCCACTCCGCCTGACCAAAGGTTCGGCTCTCGGCACGGTGTATTAAGAATGTCTGGTTAAGCTGCGACAGCTTCCCCTCGACCAGACCAGCGCGGATGACGTCGATGACCCAGTGCTCGACTTCCTCTGAAGGCACATGGAGACGTCTCGAGATATTAATGTATGGCAGGGACCGGTCGGGACACGAGGCGGCAAGAGAGGTGAGGGTGAGAAGGCGGATTTTGCGATATGCAGTGGTGTGGTCGATGCTATTGTCGTCTACCCAACCTTCGTGTTCATCGTTGAACTCGATGTAGTCTTCCAGCTGACCTCCGGCAAAGACTTCATAAAGCTGGAACAGCTCTGGATCGGAATCCTGGAGCTGCTGGATAGCGGAGAAATTGGCGAGTTCGTCAAAATCGAGGCGGGAGGGGAGGTTGATAGCAGCCTTGACAAGACGGGAGGCGATTTCTCGGGCCCGCGGTGAAGTGGCCTCCGAGTCCGGGAAGGTCTGGAGTGCCTGGACAAGGAAGTGGTAGAATTGCTCTTCGTCACCGGCTTCCTCGGCGATGCTGGCGATTTCCAGGTATAGTTCCCGCGCATCTTCTAGAGAGCTGTTCCAATCTGCGGCCCATTTTTTGACGCTCTTGAGCTGTGGTGCAAGCTGGTCGTAGAGGCTGTGCGCCGCAACCACCTTTAGCATTGCGCGGTACACTGGGTATCGCAGTGGGCTGACTGATGGCAGGACGTTGAATATCGACGACAAGACTGAGACGAGGAGTGCCGGGCCGTTGTGAGGGGAGGCGGGGGGAGGGGTGTTGAGGTTCTGGAGGAGGGTGTTGAGGTATGTAGGAAACTCTGGCGACGAGCGTGCGAGATGGATAAGAAGGTTGTAGGCCGGGATGAATTCTGCAGTTGCGATGGTTTCTGTTGGTAGTCTACTTGAGATGTTGCCAGGGATAGATGCAAACCTCTCTCGGGAGCAGACGATAGGGCGACGCTCGCGGCGATGGTTTTCTGCAACGCTTCCTCCTTCTGCTCATTTTCCACCAGATTCTCGATCTCGAGGCTCAGGCCCTGCGTCGGATTGGTCTTGTTTAATGTGTCGATGTATTGAGCCATCTCGACGATCTGGTCTATGCGTTCCCGCAGGCTTCCATTAGCCTTCTATCCACTTTCTCCGACGAACTTTTCTTGCCCCTCCCCTCCACGTGCAATCCGAGGCTTACCGGCGAAGGACCCTTCGACCATCAAGGTATTGATTTCTGTCGCCATGATTGCGGGGAGATGTGTAGTGGGCGGCGTGACTCGTGGATTGGCAGAGGCTCGAAGGGAGAGACGAGTCAGTCGTGAAATCGGCGATGGCGGGGCAACTTTTTTTGGGGGTGGTTTGGTTGGTGTTGAAACTCGTTTCTGTGTGAGAATTGGTGCCAAGACAGGGAAGTTCACCAACAACCACACAAGATTTAAGCAGTGACAGTCTGGAGGGCAATACAAAGGCTCTATTCCAGCACAGAGGCTGTCTCAGGCACCCGATTGACTTCTTTCCCAACGTTCGTGTTTCGTGGTTTTTTTCGTCATTGTTGTTTCAAGTGACTTGTAAGATCCAATCTTATCTCTCCTGATAAGGGCTGAAACCCCTAGCTCCCACCAAAGTCACAATCGCAAATCCTCATTCTCTGTGGATGCCGTCGTAGATAGTAACCCCAGCCTAACCCACCGACCGACCGACCGCCCGACAAATTTACCGCCCAACGATAAACGTCCCTTTCCCGCTCTTTCCCTAGACGACGTGAGTTTCTCCTCCCCCCGATGCCACCAGCTCGAAAAAGACCAAACATCATCTGATGGGCCGGAAATCAGTGAAAGACCACCGCCACCATGGTTAAGAAGAGAGCTTCCAAGTATGTTTCCATTCACCCCAGGATCTACGGCCATATCTCGAAAATGCGACATAAGGGCCGGGCGATGGAGCTATTGAGGGAATTGGGAGGAGGGGGGCGGGGAGGAAATCTGGCTGGGTTGAGAGATACGGGAAGCTGATGGAGGATTCTCTTTCACTATAGCGGACGCAACAAGACCGGTCGCGGTCACGTCAAGCCCATCCGTTGCTCCAACTGCTCGCGATGCACCCCCAAGGACAAGGCCATCAAGAGATTCACTATCCGCAACATGGTCGAGTCTGCCGCGATCCGTACGTTTCATGAACTCCGGAAAGCTTGAATCTGTAGGGTTCTAACATTGGGTATCAGGTGATATCGGTGATGCGTCCGTCTTCTCCGAGTACACTGTCCCCAAGATGTACTTGAAGCTCCAGTACTGCGTCTCCTGCGCCATCCACGGCAAGATCGTTCGGTATGCCGCATCCCGGGAACCCGAAGCAACTATTGAACGAAGCTGATACATGTCTGCAGTGTCCGCTCTCGCGAAGGCCGCCGCAACCGTGCCCCTCCCCCAAGAGTCAGGTACAACAAGGACGGCAAGAAGATCAACCCCAACCAGGCCGCCAAGACCACTACATAAATGCACAAAAATGGAGGTTTTGGGGTGGGTGTAGCAGGGAAAAAGGGGTTGGTGATTTCAATGAAGAGATGATAAAAAAGGTAATCCTCTTCATGAATAAACGCTTTTCTTGCGGGCCATCGTCGTCGTCTTTGTTTCTCTGTGCCACATTGAACCACATATTGGATGTGCATAATTGGTTGATAGCGGAGTTTGGTCTGTACGGAAATCAAAACTGGGAATCTTTTCACCTTCACCTGCGAGTAGGATCGCTCCATCTATCCCATTATAGGGCCATCATCTACCGTCACTCGTGCCCGGGCCACTAGCCTCAATTCGAGTTTCCTTTAGTAGTTGTACTTAGTAGGCTGAGCTCATAGAAGTTAGAAATCACTGTATACCCCAGCTCCTTCAAACCGCCGTACTCTAACTGCTCGAACAGTCCCCATATTTTGTTCTAAAGTCTTCCGGTAGTCTTATTGAAACGAAGTAACGTAACAAATTAACAAAGGAGTTTATCTTAGGGTAAATAACCGTCAACGCCAGCAATATAATGTTCTTACATGACTCCTACAACTCTTCCTTCACATGCACATTGCCACAAATCCAACCGTGACTAACGCCACCGCCAACTCTTTCCATCCGACGACAATCTTCCCAGCCCTACTCGGGGTGTTACCCGTCGCCTTTCTCCCAATGTACCAAGCACCAAGATCCGTGAGGTCGCCCTTTTTATCCAGCATAGCCACATTTGGTCCAACATTACTAACATCACTACGGAACGACCCAAACCACGAGTAACGCTGGACATACTCGAGGCGGTCGAGATATTCCGTGCTTGAGTTGAAGAACTTCTGTGTTTCCTTCAGATCGACCTTTGGAATACCAAACTCAGTGATCCAGAGGTCCTTGTCAAGATACATCTCTCTTATCTCTCCGATAAAACTAGCGAAGCCCTCAAAGTTCCCGTACCAGTGGATGGGGATAAAATCCACTAAAAGCCCCCGATCTTCGTCAGCTCGGCGACGCGTGGCAAGGCGACGGACACGAACCAGTGCAGTTTTTACACGCCCCAAAGAACTCCTTCAACCACGCTTTCCCCGTCTGCGAACCTGAAATTCCCGGTGCCCCCAGCTTCACACCTTGAGCTGCTAACGGCTCGATCTCGCTCTTCCAGAGCTCCGCCGCGCGGGATGGTGTCATGTCGGAGCCGCCGACAGTCCCGGTCATGTCTGGCTCGTTGAAGCCGAGGACATACTTTACAGATACTTTACCGCCGCGAAGCAGACCGACGACCTCAGCTGTGAAATTGTAGTTTCCCTCTGGAGGCCCCCAGAGCATGGGGACGAATTCGAGGCCAATGTTGTCGGTGGGTGTGGTTTTGTAGTTATAGTACCAGGATAGTGAGCTGGGGGAGCTCGTTAAGGTGCTGTCGTCGGAGGATTTGGTAGATGAGACCTGGATGAGACCGCGTTTGGAGGCGGCGAGGGATATGGATACCAGCGCGAGTAGCACCGAGGTGGTGAAGAGAGGCTGGTACAGCATTGTGGAGGTGGAGGAGATGGTGGTTTGAAGGTGTAGACGGGACTCGAGGAAGGGCGCATCTTCATAAGTAGATATAAAAGCAAACACGGTAGCGTGTAGGCAGGTACTCAATATAACAATAGGGGAAAGTGCAGGTGCCACCAAAGCCCAGGTATCTTCCCGGGAGCTGAGCGGCTGAGAGGTACTTCGAAAGTGCCGTAGATAACGTATACTTTCTCTCACTCCCTGTACCAAATAGTACGCACAGCACGAAGGATAGTTTCAGGAACAGGAACCTGAGGGTGATGTCGTAGGTTCGGTGGATCTGCAAGAGACAAGAAACCTGGAATTTGCTTTTGCGGGACCTCCACGTTTAAAGAAGGTGCTTCATTAGACTCCGAACCCTAACCACAGCCTTATTTTGGGCCGTGCTCATCCGGGATTGTTCTCCATAATGAAAATAACTATCCCACGGTTCCCACCAATTCGCCGCAACAACACAAGCTCCGGGTCCGAACAGCGCCTTACCTACAGCCACAACACCACCACTACCCACAATGTCAGGCTTCGGACGTCCTCCTGGTGCATTAACGTTTTCGCCAACACCGTACCCTCCCTCTCTCCACTCTCCCACTCCGCACACTCGATCACTAAATCTCCCTCCCTAGACCACAGCGCGGCTCCTTCCCCCTCGACCATGACGGAGAATGTAAACCGGTGATGGTTGAGTACCTAGCGTGCCTCAAGCGTGTAAAAGGAACCAATGACCAGACATGCAGGCTGATTGCGAAGGAGTACCTGAAGTGCAGGATGGATCGGCAATTGATGGCGAAGGACGAGATGGTAAACCTGGGGTTTCAGGACGAGGTAGAGAAGAAGCGAGAGGAGGTTGCCTCTGTGGGAGCGAACAGGTTAGAGGAGCTGAAGAGGGAGAATGCCAGACTTGTTGAGGAGCGGAGGAAGAAGGAAGCTACGGAGGGGCAGCGGTAGGAAGGGCAGAAGTTTGTATTTTACTGGGAGTGTACCATATGCTCACTTGTATGTACTTTGTACGATATACTGGAATTATTTTGAGGCTAATTAGGATTTTGGAGATGCTGCTGAGTCGCCGGAACTTTCCACCCCTCGTGCATTCATCGTGGTGAACCAACCAATCCCCGCTGCTCAACCAACGCAAGCAGCTCAATAATGTCGTCGACCCACTACTATCACCACCCCCACCATTTTCACTCCAACAATCTGACGACCCTGACTCCCAACTCTTGCCTTCTCGCTGTACTGCTAGTAGTCCGCTCCTCTTCCGGTCCAACTCTAACCTTCCACTACCCTCCGCGCCCGCGGCTCAATTCGCCACTTTCACGCTCAACTCGCTCAACCACCCCCACCTCCTCATCCTCGTCAAGTTCGTCCGGCGAAGACGATGACGCCGACGAAAACTCTCATACCACTGCCACCGTACCCGCGGCAAGCGACACCGAGTCACGAAGCCGGGGTTACCTCTCCCGCCGCGGCGACGATGGCGAGAAGGAGAAAACTAAGAAGAAACATGGCGGGTACGATACGGTACTAGGGTTCAAGAGCGACTTTTTAGCGGGTCTTTTGGCGCCCAAGGTGGCGGCGGCAAAAGGGAGGTTTGAAATGAGTGTTGATGATGTGGTGTTCCTGGGTTCGCCGGTCCATGTGCGGCCTGATGGTTCGTGGAGGAAGAGAAAGAAGCGGAGGAGGAAGAGTGAACTTGAGGGAGAGGAGGACGGAGATGAGGATGTAGGTGGTAGTATTGTAGCCAACGGGGAGGGAAGCGTAGAACCCGAAGAACGCGATGCTTCGAGTCCGGCTGTGGAAGTGGACAGTGAGGCCAATGGAACGACGGTAGTAGAAGATGGGGATGCGGATGATGAGAGGGATGAGGACTGTGATACTTCCATGAAGGATAGGGAGGGGACCATGAATATGTTCCATGTCGTTTTTGTCCTAAACCCTCCGGAGCTCGAGTATCATTTCCGGACCGCTGAGATGTTCGATTATGTAGTCAAGCGTTTCTCGAGAGCGTTGAAGTATGAGCAGGCGAATGATGGGTATGTGTGGAGAGAGGCAGAGAAGATATCACGGCTGAAGGAGCGGGCTGCACAAGAAGGTCCCCTCCATTTTCACACCTTTCCGATGCCAGAGCTGATGAGAGTATCAGATACAAACTTTGGCGACCTCTGGCGGCAGATTCTCGACCAGAGTAATCTGGCATATGCCATCTCTCGTATCTACAGCGACATCTCCCAGAACAAGATTGCACACGTTATCCTCAACAACTCCCTTGGACTTTCCTTACAAATCCCTATTGTTTCTGAGATTGCAGTTCTTCCGTCCATCACAGATCCCCAGATGCCAGGCTTGTATGCATTCCGTGCCTCCTTGTCCGCATCTACTTACCGGCCAAAATAGGCCGCTGACAACAGCCAGACCGCTCACTACTGCTAATTCGTTTGGTGATGACGAAAACGAGGGCGACACAATACTTGCAAAACACTTTACACTCCTGTTTCTGGAAGAAGTGGAAGCCATCCTCAAAGATATTGCGGCGGAAGCTACAGACAGCTCGGCGAGCCTCACACACTTTGTCAAAAGCGTCAAGCCAACCCAGTCATTCGTGCAGATCTCGACACATTGCGATATCCCACTCCATGAAATACAAATGTTGGCGCGCCATCTAGTGCACTGGAGGAAGGCTAGAGCTATACCCCCAATCCATCAGAGAAATACCTACATTGTCTCCCCGAACGCAGACATGAAACGTCTCCCTACCCTGATCCCATTATATGCGAAGGCTTTCCCCGCACTACCGGGGATACTGAAGATGTTGAGTCTCCTCAGCTCAAAGCCGAAGCCGTTCGCAACATTCATTCCCAGTAAAGACCACCGCGGAGCATACCTTGAGATCCTGGCCTGGCTCATACGTTACGGCCTTGTCACGGAGCTCCGGAACTTTGCGTGGGTCAAGATCCCGCGCCACATCAAACTGGCGGTGCATCAGGAGCGCCAGCAGAAACTGAGAGATGCCATTACGCCCACGCCGGAAGATGAGGAGCAGGATGAGAAGTTGGATGAAGACACGTTTATTCTTGAGCCGAGTAGGGCTAGTGGTATTGAGAGTGCGTGGTTGGAGATGGTGACGAGGAAGCACCCGCTGGATATTAAGGCGCTATTTGAGAGGATGTTGAAGTATCTTAATGGACAACATGCGTTGGAGAAGATTCCGGTTAGGGAGGGGATTAGTAGGAAGGAGGTTAGACGGGTGCTGGTCGCTCTGAATGAGGTGTTGGTTTATGCTAGGCATTGGTAGGAAGTAGTGAATTAGGTCCTGGTTTATGCTAGCCATTTGATCGTCTGAATAAGATCCTGGTTTATATTTAGGTATTGATACTCTAGGCAGTTGATATTGAATTTTGAAGATACTGTCACATGACCTGAATGAGTGAGAAAATATGAGCCAAGCCGTGTCCTGGCTTTCCATTTGCGACGCTTCACCTCCGATTTCACCTGCTACACTCGACCTCACGCAACAAATCACGCCCTCCACCACCTCCTTCCACCACGCCATCCAACCTTCTAATAAAGTAACCTATAAACACCATAACCATGGCCTACGAAGGACGTGTCGGGTCAAAAATGGGCGGTGGCGGTATGGCCTCGCAGTCCGCCAGCAACCAAGACCGCCGCGAACGCCTGCGAAAGCTCGCGTTGGAGACAATTGATCTCGATAAAGACCCATACTTGTGAGGCTTCTCCCTTTCTTTAACGTGGCCACCTACTGACATTTCATCCTCCATAGCTTTCGTAATCATGTCGGCTCCTTCGAATGTCGGCTGTGTCTCACAGTCCACCAAAACGACGGCTCCTACCTCGCGCATACCCAAGGACGAAAGCACCAAACCAACCTTGCGCGCCGTGCCGCGCGTGAAGCAAAAGAGGGGAAAAACCTCGATCCGATAACAGGGTTACCGCAAGGGATGATTGGGCAGCAGCTGATCGCGCCGAGAAAGAATCTTCTCAAGATCGGACGGCCAGGATACAAAATCACAAAGATACGGGACCCGGTGACGCGACAGTTGGGGCTACTCTTCCAGTTGCAGTATCCCGAAATCGGAACTGAGATTAAGCCACGGTATCGGTTCATGAGCGCGTTCGAACAGCGCGTTGAGGTGCCCCCGGATAAGAGCTATCAGTATTTGTTGGTTGCGGCGGAGCCGTATGTGACTGTTAGCTTTAAGCTGCAGGCGAGAGAAGTGGATAGAAGTCCTGGAAAGTTTTGGACGTATTTCGATGCGGATAATAAGGAGTTCTTTTTGCAGCTTTTCTTTAAGACGGAGAGAGAGGAGAGATATGCTGGCGTGCCGGGTTTGGCTCCGAGACATTAGGATGGACACAGCATGGGGGAGGCGGCGGCGATGTTTCGTTGGATGCTTGCTATTTACACAATACTTGCCGCAATTAAGGGTCTGTGGCCACGATGGGTGTAGTTGTACTGTATAGATCTAGTTTCTGCATAGTAGGCGTTATGCTCTATGTGGGATTATCATGGCTTTAAAATACTAATAGTAAGAAGCTAGTGCTCGTTTACCACTTCTCCTTTCGTGTCGTTATGGTAAACTAGCAATTATTAAGGGCTATAAGAGTCACGGCATCCTCTTACCTAGTCCTCTTAATATATAGTACCCTTACATGTTTCGCCGCATCTCCAAGTTGACTCATTCGCTCTCATCAGCCCTATGGAGGGTTCCACCGAACGTCATATTTAGTGTGGCTCATAGTCATATAACTTCCACTTTACCCCACCACCACTATATCAACTACACCCTCCACCATCACTACAACCTTCTCCCACCATTTACGCAGAGCGTCTACACCATGTCGATCGACCCCTCCCTCCTCAAGCAACAAGTCCCGACTGAAATTAACGAACTCCTTGCTGTCCTCAACGGTGCAGACCGCCGGAAATCCAAAGACTCCTTCTCCTGCCGCAAGTCCACTTTCAAAATCGATGGTACCTCACACGAGGTGGATTCCTGGAAGTTCCAAGAACAAGACTTCAAGAAACGAGATCTCCCTACCTATTCACGAGGCCTGTTCACCTGGCGCAATCCCGATACCGGAGACTATCGCATCGCTGTGAGAGGTTACGACAAGTTCTTCAATATCGACGAGATCTACAGGACAAAATGGGATTGGATCGAGGAGAATACCAAGGCCCCGTATGAAGTAACTATGAAGGAGAATGGGTGTATCATCTTCATCTCGGGCCTGCCCGATGGAACCTTGTTGGTGTGCAGTAAGCACTCTACCGGAGCCAGAGAAGATGTGCAGGCGAGCCATGCCATGGTTGGAGATAAATGGGTTGAGGAACAACTGACACTGGTTGGAAAGACGAGAAGGGATTTGGCTCTAGCTCTGTACAATGCTAATGCTACGGCCGTGGCGGAGCTTTGCGACGATTCCTTCGAGGAGCATATCCTTCCATACGAAAAAGATAGGGCCGGCCTCTATCTTCACGGCATCAACCTCAACTTGAAAGACTTTGCGACTTATTCTGCGAAAGATGTTGCAAAATTTGCCGACGATTGGGGGTTCAAAAAGATTGATTACATGATCAAGGAAACTGTTGCAGACTTACGAAAGTTCCTGGAGGAAGCAGCGGAGACAGGATCTTGGGACGGAAAGGATGTCGAGGGCTTTGTGATCCGTTGCAAGGCGAGAAACGGACCGCAAGACACCGAGTGGCATGACTGGTTCTTCAAGTACAAGTTTGAGGAGCCGTACCTGATGTACCGACAGTGGCGGGAGGTTACGAAAATGATGATTGCCGGGAAGGAACCCAGATACAGAAAGCACCAGGCAATCACAAAGGAGTATCTGACATTCGCTAAGCAGTACTTCCTTAGTAACAAGGGTGCTTCAGATCAATATAAGGAGAATCACGGTATCATCCGCCTACGAGATGCATTTCTTGTTTCCCGCGGCCTCAAAGGCTTTGATATTATTAGGCAGTCTGCCGAAGAGGCGGACACGGAACCCCCCAAGAGACTCCTACTGGTTCCAGTCGCTACTATTGGATGCGGTAAGACTACTGTCGCCCATGCATTGACCCAGCTGTTCGAATGGGGTCACCTGCAGAACGACAATATCACAACGAGGAAGAACAAGCCGCAAGCATTTGCTACCGCCTGTGCAGAGGCTTTTGTGAATTCACAGGTTGTTATTGCCGACAGGAATAATCATATGAAGCGCGAGAGGGAGCAGTTGTTTCATGACCTCAATAAATATGATGCTCGTTTTGTCGCCCTACATTACGTTCACTACAATGGCGTAAATGACAAGGAACTTCAGCACAAGATACGTGAAGCTACCCGGGCTCGTGTGTTCGCACGCGGAGATAACCACCAGACCATTCAGGCCGCCACCCAAGGAAGATATATGATCGAGGGGATTATGGAAGGATTCATGATACGTTTTCAACCAATAGATGTTGACTCTTCCCCCGACTCGGAGTTCGATTTGATCATCGATCTGGATCCTATTAAGGATTCAAGGGAGAACCTTGAGACGGTAATAAACGAACTTCATAACGCCTATCCTTCTTTGGTGCCCGAAGTACCATCTCCTGAGGAATTGAATGAAGCTATCAAGGCTGCCTTTGAGGAATACAAACCCACCCTCAAGCACACCATCAGTGCCAAGACGCCCAGAAACCAGAAACAACTCCTCATCGGTCGGGGGCAACCCTTCAACAACCAGAAGCAACCTCAGAAAAACAGCGAAATGGAATACTTCTCGATCTCCATCCCATCGAACAAGATCCGCGAAGTCGTAGAGGGTGCGTTTGCTAATCTGCCAAATGAAAAACGCGCCTTCTTCGACAAGCTCAAAATGGATGACCGTGTCCAGGAGACCTTTCATATTACCCTCATCCACAGGGCCAACTCGAAGCTGCGCCCCGATGTGTGGAAGAAATACAACGAACTCTACCAGAAGGAAGGTAATTCTATGGGTGGGGCTAAGGTGATGCTTCAGACATTGGTGTGGGATGGAAGGGTTATGGCCATTGTGGTGCGGATTGCTGAGCCGGATTTGGAGTGTGCCAACAAATACGCCCACGTCACTATCGGAACTGCAAACCTAAGTATCAAGCCTAAGGAGGCGAATGATATGCTGGAGAACCACTGGAAATCGGGAGCTACCGAGGAGGTTGAACTGGGAGATATAGAAGTTCATGGAACCATTAAGGCGGTTAGGCCGGGGCGTTCTTAGGGAGGACACTCTGCTCGTAGTAACGGCCATGGAGGTGGAAATAGAAGGGCTAGGGGTGGTTGGGGTAGAGGTGGTAGACGAGGAGGACGAGGAAGTGGTGATGGTGATGGTGGTAGAAACAGTGGACTGAGTACGGCGGGCGTGAAGCGCCCCGCTGTGGATGATCCTCCCAGAAACTAGAGAGGTGTTTCTTTTATCTCGTGGTCGGGCATTTCGGTGTTCCTGCCTCCCTTCTATGCTGCTGGGTAGCCAAGGCGAATCGGGTTCTCAATTTCATGATTATGAACGCTTTGCGGGCGTGCGTAGATACGAAAAGTATAAGGTGTTGTCTGTACCTATCTCTGCATTCCTTTACTATAGATGGGTGGGGAATGGAAAGTTGAATAAGTGGTTTCCTTCACGTCTGGTCACTCAAGTCTCACACAGATTAAATATGTGTTTCGGTCTATCAGGCGATTATTGCTAGATACGAGCAGAGGAATAGGGAACATCGTGGTGGTGGTTAGAAAGAGGTTCGTTCATTCGTACAGTAAACAGCTCAATATGTCCATTGTCATACCCTGAACCTAGCGTCCCTGTAATCTATACTCATATCGCCGATGTTACCTCACGCCTAATCCAACTCTCCTATCACCCACGAGTATCCGTATAAAACATCATGCATTCTTCCCACGGCAGCCCTCCAAGGATCCAACCCATCAACAATGCCCTCGTAAGCATACCTTTCCTTCTATCTCCCATATTTCGCTAACTCATAACCTGCAGCGACCTCCCAGTTACCTCTCGGCAGCTCCGCTGGATCGGCCTAATCGCATTCATCGGCTTCTTCTGGAAATCCTTCACCCTCCGCTCACCATGGTTCCTCCTCCCTTCCATGCCGCCGCTCCCAACTCCCAACACCTGCGCTGTCTTCCACCTCGACAAACTCCCGTTCTGTGAAGACTTCACCGCCCTCCCCAACAGCCCCCTCCTCCTCCTCAGCTGCGATCCCGCCCGTCACTTCAAAGGCGTTCACCCGTCCCACACCCCCCCGGGAGAATTGTGGCTCTTTGATCCCACCGCGCCGCAAACCCCGCCCATACAGATCCTCATCCCGGTGACGGATTTCCGGCCGCTAGGCCTCTCGGCGACAAAGGGAGAGCACGGGGTTAGGGTGTTCGTAACCAACCAGGCCCGCACCGGCGCGCGCGTAGAGGTGCTGGATCTTGACCTCCCCCGCCAACGCGCAACCCATGTCGCGACTATACGACACCCGCTCATCCACTCCCCTAATGCTGTCGCCGCGGTCTCTAAGGACGGATTCTATCTCACAAACGACGCGTTCTTTGCGCATGTTTCCACCGTTGGTGTTATTGCCGAGGCCCTCTCCGGCCTCCCAGGCGGCAGCCTGATCTATGTCTCCACCCTCGACCTAGCACAGCCGAAAGCAAAACGTATCGTCCGTCTTCCACTTGCGAATGGTGTCGCGGTGGATCCGGAGAAGCAAAGGCTGTGGGTGGCGGGAATGGGGATGGGCGTGTACCAGTACGTATACGATGCGAGAGACCCGACAGTAGTGGAGGCAGGTGCGTTCCTAAGAACCGCGATGCTGCCGGATAATATTTTGTTCTCGCCGGCGACGGGGGGCGTGTATGTATCCGGTATCACATCACTGAGGGCGATGGGGCGGGCGATGGGGGATGAGAGGGCGGTGGGGCCGCCGTCGTTGACGGCGCAGTTGTTGCCAAAGGTGCCGAAGACCGCTGAGAAGGCAAAGGTGGCATGGAGAGGGAATGATGTTGCGAATGTTGCTCTTAGGAGGGACGAATGGAGGTGGGGGACGGTGTTTGTTGATAATGGGACCTTTTTTGGCGGGGTTTCGACCGGGGCTGTACTGGAGGGGGGCAGGTTTGTGGGTGTTAGTTTGGTGGCGAGGGGGGTGGTTGTTTGTGAGGAGGTACCGGTGAAGGGGGGGACGGTGCCGGAGGTGAAGAAGGAGTCGGTTAAAGATGAGTTGTAGGAGGAGGTTTTTGGGCCTTAGGAGTAAAAGATTAGTAGGCTGTCCGGAAATGTCTGGGTGGATTAGGAATGATATCAGGCGTATTCATGACCAAAATTCCATGCTTCAAAAGTTCACATTGTACTTGAAGTGTACCGCTCAATCTTCCAATGCCTTAAACGACACCCTAGTATTATCATTACTATTTAATCTACCATTTCCCGGGGCCTCCATCCTCAAGATTCCGCGGAAATAGAAACTGAAAATTTACCGAGTGACACACTGTGTATCACCCATCTTTCCACTTCTGCAACATTCCCCTATGTTTAGTAAGTGTCTATGCTTCCATCCCATCATCATCGTACAGCACACCAAACAAAATTAGGTATCGCACACCAAAATGGCCTGCAAGTTTTTCCCCTATCAGTAGCTTTTTCCAGCTTTTAGTAAGGTACCCTTTGCCTAAGGTGTATATCCGCCGCTAGAGGAGCCAGAGATGTTCGTATCCTTTTCTTCTTCTCCACGAGAATTGCGGGGGCTCATAGAAGCGATAAGAGCAAGATATCCAAGTTCGCTGTTGCTGTAGTTATTGCCATTGGTGTGGCTTCTCTCATGGCCAAGATCATCGCCATTTGAGTTGCTCCTGCTGTTACTGCCGCTGTGGTTATAGTCACTGGCGTTTTCTCTGCCATAGTCAAGATTACCATTGCTGCTCCTGTTGTTACGAGTGGCTGCAGTTCTGTAACTGCTCACCGGCGGAGCGCTATACGTACTTGCTCCGCTATAAGAGAAGCAATTCACGTCTCCGTCCAGCGCAGCAGTATTATCACCCCCGTCGAGGCAGCCTTCTCTTGTAGCCTTGAACCATCAGCAGCTCCTTACGCTTGTAAGTTGTATCTGGATCACCTTGTAGATATACCACTCTTGCGTGATCCTCTTCCCCAGCATCCCCAGATCCGCAACAAGCTCTTTACACGCCTCCATCACAGCATCCTTTGCGAGATACGGCTTCTTGTGTCCAGGAACTACATATCCAGGCGTCATGTGGACCCGCAGCTCGAAGCTGTAGTGTAAAGGGTGTGCGACTTTGTATGCTACGTACTCGACGGCGGGATCTTTACGCAGCTGCGCGACAAGGAGGTTGCCTAGGTATATTAGCTTGGTACGGGGGAGAGAGGGGGAAGACGAACCGAGAGTGTGGTCCTCCCGGTTGAAGAGGAATGTTGTTGCCAACACCGGAAGGTATTTGGGATCGTCGGGGTCGCCAGTGCTAGCTGCGGCGAAGAGAGGCTCGCTGCGGGTGTAGATTCTGATTGGTTAGAGATGAGGGAAATGGAGGGGAGGGAGGGAACTTTTTTTGACCAGGTGGGATGAGGATTGTATCGATGGGTTCTTCGACGGTTGCAAGGATCTCGCGGGGGAAGTTGGATTGCTTTGCGGTAAAGACGGCGGGCAGGCCGGACATGCGTTTTGTTGGCATGACGGCGAGGTGAAGTTTAAAGTATTAGAGGGGAGACGGATGATGCAGTGAAGTGGTGGTGAGAGATGGGGGATGGAAGATGAGTGTTTTTTTGAAGGCTTCGTAGGGCTGATACTGTGAGAACTATTACTTCTCAGTTTTTTCATGAGCTTTAGAGGATGTGTGGGTTCATTGGCGTGAGTATCCATCAAAATACACAAGAAGTAAGATTCGCTCACTCACTCAATCACTCGCTCGCACTTCTGGTAACGTTGATGGTAGCAAAAGAGGGCTGATACTGATACGCAAGAGTTATCACTCGGGTTTGCCCCTGGAAAACATGTGAGGTCACTTTTGCGTGTATTCATCGAGAGACACTTCAGCAAGAATACGATCCGCCCACTCACCCGCTCCCTCTCATGTGGGGAAGTTGATATCAAGGTAGCACAAGACCTGTCATGGCAACCCATAATCAACATACTCAGGAACACGATCTGTTTACTGTTTACCGTTAGCAGTCCTTGGCAACGGACGACCCGACAAACATCCAGCCAGGGGCCAGTGCCGTGTCTCATATGGGGTGGTAGAGCAGGTACTACCTAACCCACTTTACGCGTAAGAACTCTCTCCTTTTTCGCAATCCTTCTATTCATTCCCTCAATTCGCTTTGCCAGAAAGATACCAAGAATCTCCAGTGGTACGCACTCACTGTTACGCTTTACGCACTGCATACACTCTTTCGCTCTTCAAAGCCAATAATAATAAACAAATTAACGTGCACAATTATGCCTGGTCGCAGAAAGACTGTCCAAGCGGTCGCTGAGGGCCCGAGTGAATATGAGCTTGATATGTAAGTCCCCGGTTGCTCCATATGTTTTTGTTTTTGTGATGCACTCTCAATGGAACGCACGCTCTCCCGAATTTCTAGTTTTGGTTGGAGTGTTGTTGATCTCCCTGCTAAATTCTTCTCCAGCCAGAGGAAACGCGAAGCAAACAAAGCTTTGTTGGACAAACTCAAGTCCGACTGCGTAACAAACGGAGTTCCCTTGCCGCAAACACAACTAGTAGCCAAGAAGGTTACTACGAAGCAGACCCCGCGTAAACGCAAGGCTACAGAACCCGCCCAGCCATCCCGTAAGTCGGCGCGCATCTCCAAGCAGGTCGTAGCCTTTGAGGCGTATTCTTCGGATGAGGACGAGCCCACCACCAAAAGGAAGAAGAACACAAAATCAAAGTCTCCCAATAGCGAAACTTCGGATGATAAGGACTCTTCGGACGAATCGGGCCGGCTCAGGGGACCTCGCGTCAACGGTAAGGTCTTTGGACCCATGGAGGGTGTAGAGGTGGGGAAGTGGTGGGAGTATCGTGATGAATGTGGAAGAGCTGGCGTGCACCCTCCCACTGTTGCGGGTATCTTTGGAGGTGCTGAAGAGGGTTGCTACTCTGTGGCCGTTTCTGCGGGTTATCCTGAAGATATCGACCTTGGTGATACTTTCACCTACACTGGCTCCGGCGGCCGCGAACTCAAGACGAAAAACTTGAGGACAGCTCCCCAGAGCAGCGATCAGGTGCTCACCAGAGGTAATGCTGCCCTTGATAAGTCTGCACAGACTGGCAATCCTGTCAGAGTGATTCGCGGCTTCAAGGCCTCGATGGGTCCCATTACTGGCTATCGGTATGCGTTCCATCAACAATGGTGAACCCCCGCTAATGATGTCTATGTAGCTATGACGGACTTTACAAGGTCGTCAGATCTTATCAGACCTTGAATTCCGAGGGAAAGTACAAGGTTTACAAGTTTGACTTTGAGAGACTGCCCGGGCAGCCTCCAGTGGACTATGGAGCGAAGGAGCGTACTCTCGCCCAGCAAGCTGCAGAAGAAGCTGCTGCAGCTGCTGCCGGTATGTCTTTTTCGTCTTTGTTGACGTGGTTGGCGCTGACATTCGGATAGAAGCTGAAGCTGCTGCGAATGCCCCGCCTACGCCGCCAGCCTCTAGTGATGAGGAAAAGGAAGACGAGGAAACGAAAGATGCTCCCGCATCCTAAATATCCGAGGGCGATTACAGTCTTGGACGTAGAGGCACTGTTACTTATACCTGCTGGGCCGTATTTTATATTTCTTTTTAATCTTTCTTTACCGAAGATCGTTCATGGTCTGTATACGGGTTCTCTTTGGGAGGTGTTTGTTGGTGCTTCATGGATTTTGATTCGTCACGTTGTCTAGGTAGTTTCCAATGTTATTTACCAGGCGTCTTGATATCCGAATTTGTTACGTTGTTAGCGTCAATGCTGGTTCCTCATTGAATCGTGCCTTCGGTTTTAGCTTTCAATACCTCTAGCATTTAAAGGGTCCAAGTCCCAAGCCCGGGTCCGAGTCCGCCAAGCCATCCATTGAAGTGTCACCACCTCCGATTTTCCTTGTTTCCGACTCCATCTTATACCATCCCAAACCTGCATTACGCGCTCACATTTGATTCAAGTCATTCATTACCCCGCTTCTTTGATTTTGATTCGTGTCACCGTGGAGTCCGGTTATTTATTCAACACCAATGGCCGCCCCTTCAAGAATTCTCCCATCGCTTCTTCACAGCACTGCTCGAAACCAAAAACATACACGCGCATTTCACCAAGTCTCGTTATCTAGAGCTGTAACCAGTTCACGAACAGTTACCCCAATCCGCGCCTCTGTTAGGGGTTACACTACCGGACGTCCAACGAACAAGACAGGAGGCTCCAAGAACCCATTTCCCATAATCCCGCTGTTGGCAATTTTGGCCGCTGGATCAGGAGCATTCTACTATTTAGTGCAGTCAAGGAAAGGTGCGTTATATGTTCTTAACCCGGGAGAGCTGACGTGACGGGAATCGCAGAACCGATGCCTGCCATCGAGCAGACCCAACAGATTGCGGCGCCGGAAGGAAATAAGCCTACCTTCTCGCCCAAGGATGTCTCAGTTATTTTTGTGCTTGGAGGGCCCGGCGCGGGTAAGGGAACGCAGTGCGCGAACTTGGTCAGAGATTTTGGGTTCGTCCACTTGAGTGCTGGGGATCTCTTGCGCGAGGAACAGAACCGGGAGGGTTCCGAGTTTGGCGAGTTGATCAAAACGTATATCCGCGAGGGAAAGATTGTGAGTGTTCTTGCCAGATATTTGTGCGTGATGGGGGTTGACGGATGGTGGTACAGGTCCCTATGGAAGTCACTGTCGCTCTCCTCGAGAACGCTATGAAGGATGCTATTGCTACAAAGGGCAAATATAAATTCTTGATCGACGGATTCCCCCGCAAGCTCGACCAGGCACACAAATTTGAGGACGAAGTCTGTCCAAGCGCCTTTACACTGTTCTTTGACTGCACTGAGGAGACTATGTTGCAACGCCTTTTGAAGAGAGGAGAGACCAGCGGCCGCATCGACGATAACATTGACAGCATCAAGAAGCGTTTCCAGACGTTCAAGGATACCAGTTATCCTGTTGTCGAGTACTTCAGAGGACAGGAAAAGGTCGTGGATGTCAATGCTAACGACTCCCCCGAGGGCGTCTACGCCCAGGTTAAGAAGCAGCTGAAGGAGAAGCTGGGCACGAGTGAAGCTTAGGAGCCTTTGCTTGCGAAGTATCCTTCGGTGGTCGGAGCAGAGCAGTATATCATGTTGGATGACGTGTTCAACCGCTGAGGGATGTGTAGGTAGAAAGGCTTTTGCATTGCATTGCTAGTTCATTCTTTTGAAATCCCTTTGTTATGTTGTTTGTTTTCAGCGTCTGTTTAACGGTGATTCCCAGGCGCAAACTTGTAATATAGTAGATAGAATAGAAGGAGAAACTCAATTGGTGAAATTACTCAAAGCTTGAGTTATATTGAATTATCGTTATGTGAGCAGAATGTTTCGAGTTGAGCCGCAGCAGGGAATACGCATTCCAAACGCGACTTCCCTCGAACTACCGTCAACAACCAACCTCACCAATATCCACACCACACCCGACCATACCTCTCGGGCTCGGGATGCACACATCAACCCTATAATCTTCCCCGATATACTCCATTCACGATTTACCCAGCAATTGATCTACACCTTACCCCCCCACCGCCGCGATGCCAGAAATCTACACCGAGCTCACCCCTCCAACCGGCGTCACACACTCTCTCGTCTTCCCCTTCACCTCCGCCACTATCCCCAACTTAATCCTCACCAAGACAAACGTCCTCCAAATCTTTACCACAATCTCTGTACAAACCGAGCTCACCGCGCCAATCCCCTCAACTCCAGACGCAGGAATCGACCGGCGCATCGCCGATGGCGCCGACGAAGAACAGGGCGACTTCGCGGGTGATCTAACGCTACAACGAACAAAACTCGAGGATGTGGCGAAGTTAGTGCTAGTCGCGGAATTTGTGCTTGCCGGGGAGGTGACGGGACTCGCGCACATCGCCCCGGATATGTTACTTGTTGCGGTGAGGGAAGCGAAGATGAGTCTGCTCCGGTGGAACCAGGATCGGCAGGCGGTGGAGACAGTGAGTTTACATTATTATGAGCGGGAAGAGTTTTGGAGTCCCGTTGTTGCTGAGAGTCTGCCGAGTTTGCTTGTTGCGGATCCGGGGAAGAGGGCGGTTGCGTTGAAGTTTGCGGGGGATATGTTGGCGGTGCTGCCGTTGAGACAGGAGGGGGAGGATGAGGAGATGTTGGATGAGGTGGAGGATGTGGAGATGGCGGATCGGGAGGAGGAGGATGATGATTGGGATCCAAATGCACCAGAGAAGATGGAGATGGAGAGGGAGAGGAAGGTGGTTGTGCCAAATGAGGGGAAGGGGAAAAGGAAGGAGGGCGAGAAGACGGGGAAGTCGGATTTGCCGTTTCTGCCGAGCTTTGTGGTTTCCGCTGCCCAGCTGGATGATGCCATTAGCCATGTGCTGTCGTTGGCGTTCTTGCATGAATACCGCGAGCCGACTTTGGGGATCCTATACTCGCCGAGGTGGACCTGGACGGGTTGGTTGGATCAGAGGAAGGATACGGTGTGCTATATTGTCATCACTCTCGACTTGGAGCAGAAGGCTTCAACGCCGATTATAAGTGTCCAGGAACTGCCATACGATTTGTTTCATGTGGTGCCGCTCACACCGCCAATTGGGGGAAGTTTATTGCTGGGTGCGAATGAGATTATCCATGTCGACCAGGCTGGGAAAACTACCGGAGTGGCGGTCAACACTTACACAAAGAAAGCGACTAACTTTGGGGGATTGGCGGACCAGAGCGACTTAGCACTTGCCCTGGAGGGGTCGACGGTCGTAGAGCTCGAGGGAGAAGGCGGGGATCTCCTCCTCATTACGAAGGATGGAACGTCAGTCATTGTGGGATTTCGCATGGACGGTAGAAACGTCTCTGGCGTGAAGATAACAAAGATTGCTAACCACCCAGGACCTCTGGTGGGCGGTGTAGCCACCACCGCAGTTGCTTTAGGCGGAAAGCGACTATTCATTGGATGTGACGAGGGAGACGCGAGGGTTCTGAAATGGAAGAGGAAGGGCGAAAAGAAGAGGAAGAAGTCAATTATGCCTGGCTTGCATGAGGAACTAGAAGATCAAGATGTGGAGGATATCTTCGATTTGTTGGACGATGTAGATGATGATCTTTATGGTGGCAGTTCAACGGATCTGAGTGGCGCCCGGAAGGACAGCGTTTTTACGGATGCTAGGGTGGGCGATCACAGAGCTACGGGTGAATATGTGTTCCAGACTCACGACCGGATCATCAATCTTGGACCTTTCAGGAGTATTGCTATGGGCCGCCCGACGTTTCCGCCTGATACGGTAGAGAAGCAGAGAGGTGTTGTACCGGAGCTTGAGATTATCGCGACTGCTGGGCCTACCAATACTCCCGAGGACGCAGGACTAACACTCTTGCGACGCTCTATTGCGCCCACTATCATCGGCCATTTCGGCTTCCCAGCCTGCAAAGCCCTATGGTCTGTCAGAGCCAAGAGCCTGAAAGCAGAGACTACACAAGCAACAGGACCAGACGAGCCAACACGAAGTTTTGACGAGGAATATGACCGGTACCTCTTCGTCTCCAAAGAAGGCGAAAGTCAAGTGTTTAAAGTTGGGGATGCGTTTGAAGAAGTTAGAGGCACAGATTTTGACGCGGATGGAGATACGTTGGAGGTAGGTGTTATCGGGGAGGGGGCAAGAATCGTGCAGGTTGTCGGTGAGCAGGTTAGGGTGTATGATTGTGGTGCGTGTGATTCCCTCCTGTGTTATAGGAATAAAAATGATTATTCCCCCAATCTCTTTCTCTCTTCTACTATTTCTCGAGTCCATTGTGATAACTGATGTTGTGTAGATATGCAACTTGCCCAGATTGTACCGATGTTTGACGAGGAGACTGGAGAGGACGGCCCGAATATCGTTAAGGCTAAAATTTTAGATCCGTATGTGATACTGTTGAGAGTGGATGGTAGTGTGGTGGTTTATAAGCTGGATAAGAGTATGGAGCTTGCAGAGGAAGAGAGGGATGGAATTAAGGTAAGTATGCCCCACGGCTGTCCAGTGCTACTTACTGATTGATGGGTCAGGGTACCAAATATAAGTCTGCAAGTCTATATAAAGCTCGAAAAGGCGAGATTTTTCCTGCAGAAGATGGGAAGGATGCAGACTACCTCCTTACTATGATGACAGAAGATAGAACATTACAGGTAAATTCCCGGCTTGCGGGAACTTCGAGCATCCGTTTAGAGTACTGACTAGATCATCAGGTTTTTAAACTCCCAGATCTCAATTCGCCCATACTGTCCGCGGATCACTTCAGCTCTCTTTCCCCAATCTTGAAGCAATCAACAGCAACGATTCCAACCTCTCCTCGGGCCACCACTGCATCTATAGCCGCATTCACAACAGAAGACATCACGGAAGTCCTCCTCGCCGACCTTGGAGATCATGCAGCAAGGGAACCATATCTCATCGTCCGCAACTCCCAGGACGATATCACATTCTATAAACTCTTCCTCACCTCATCATCCTCAATAGCATTCGTCAAATCCCCCAATCCTGTCATCGCCACCCCACGCACAAAACTTACCGAGACCCCGCCCTTCCGGCAAATGGTATCCATGGAAAACGTCGGCGGATACGCCTGCGTCTTCCTCCCCGGCACAGATCCCGCGTTTATCATTAAAACGGCGAAATCAACCCCACGTATGCATAGGCTTGCCGGGACTGCAGTCCGAGCGTTATCATCATTCAACACCGCATCTGCAGACCGCGGATTCATCTACGTCGATGTAACAGGTGGAGTCCGCGTCTCCCTTCTCCCTCAGGAATGGAATTTCGATAATCCCTGGCACACCAAAAAGGTGTATCTCAACGAGTCCCTGCGTGCTGTGACATGGTATGATCCGATGAGCGTGTGCATCGCGGCTACAACCAAGAAAGTCCCCTTCAGTCTAGACGAAGATGATGGACACGGCGAGCTAGATGAGACACAATTGCAGCCCACGATCGATACCGGAAGTCTCGCCATCGTCTCCCCACTCACATGGACCATCGTTGATCGCTATGAGTTTGCGCACAATGAAGTCGCGCTGGTGGTGAATACCATTTCCTTGGAGGTGTCAGAGCACACTAAGGAGCGGCGACAGCTCGTTGCAGTCGGAACGGGTATCTTTAGGGGAGAGGACCACTCCGCGCGCGGTGGGATCTATGTTTTTGAAGTCATCGAAGTCGTGCCAGAACCGGGGAAGCCGGAGACGAATCGGAAGTTGAAGCTGGTGACGCGGGAGGAGGTGAAGGGTACCGTCTCGGCACTGTGTGGGGTTAATGGGTACCTTCTCGCCGCGCAGGGACAGAAGATCATGGTGCGGGGGTTGAAGGAGGACCAGAGTTTGCTGCCCGTCGCATTCATGGACATGAACTGCTACGTCACCGTCGCAAAGAATCTTGGCGGCTTCGTGTTGTTCGGTGACTTCATGAAGAGTATGTGGTTCACGGGGTTCTCGGAGGAGCCGTATAAGATGACGCTGTTTGGGAAGGATACGCAGGATATGGAGGTTATTGCCGCGGACTTTTTACCGGATGGACGGCAGCTGTATTTTGTGGTCGCCGATGGGAAGGGCGCAGTGAGGGTGCTGCAGTATGATCCTGAACGTAAGTTTTGTTTTATCCCCGAGGGTAGAGGAATATGCTAATGAAAATACAGACCCGAAATCACTCGCAGGCCAACGTCTAATCCACCGCGCCGCCTTCCACTCCGCACACGAAATCCTCTCCCTCACACTCCTCCCCCGCACCACCCCCGAAGATTCGCACCTCCTCCTTGCCGCCACCCGCCCAGGCAGTCTCTCCCTCATCACCACGCTACCCGAAAACTCCTACCGCCGGCTTAACATCCTGCAGAACCAGGTCATAGTGGCGGAAGAACATGTGGCGGGACTAAATCCGAAGGCGTTTAGACATGTTGCGGCGAATGATAGGACTGGTGAGTTTTTGAGGGGTGTGCTAGATCGGGGGTTGCTGGAACGGTGGATTGGACTTGCGACTGGGCGGAAGGCGGAGATGGCGGAGAGGGCAGGGATGGAAGTGCATGTGGTCAGAGAGGAGATTAGGAATGTTGGTGCTGAGGGGTTGGGGTTTTTGTAAGTGGATATAGCGGGAAGGAATGTGGGGGTGGTATACGATAGATATAGGTACTGCAAGTGAACCTGAGTTATGTCGAGCTATGGATGTTGGATATGGATTTGATTACGTGAATTATAAATCAATCAATAGCGCGGAGTTGCATGGAACCACATTACAGTTCACCAAACAATGGTACGTTAATTATGCAGACTACTACCCTCTGCAACTTGCAAAGCATCATATCGCTACAGTTACAAATTTAAGTGTCCTACATTCGTCTTCACAAATATATCCCTCCAATGCCCTAGATACGGGGCTGAGTACAGTGCCCTAGCCCTTCCACAGCGTAGGACCCGGGCATTTTGAAATTGCGTGATTGTCTAACACCCCTTTGGCTGGTGTAATACGTATATAACAGCATCCAAGGCTGAGGGTGTATATTCATTTGATAGGTGGTAGGAGCAGTAAAACTGTTACGAAACGATTAAAAAAGGTGCGACAGGAATTGATGTTATATATTTAACGCATTTCGTCATGGTCTGTAGAGTATAGTATAAAGATCGAGATGGTCATTCGAAGGGGTATTTTTATATAAATACCAAACGAGATAAGATCTCCGCCTGTCCTTTTGCCGGGACGGCTCGGAACGAGCGGGTCGTGACGGATAGGGCTGCAGATGTGGAGTATGGTTTTGGGATTGGTAATGGAGGACGTTTTACGTTGGTTTGAAAAGTTAATTTTTAGCTCAACCTTTGAGTGACTTGTATGGTGCTGATTATATATGGCGAATGAAAGCGTTGGGCAGTTGAGTTGAAAATTGGACTTTTTAGGCCGATCTATTGCTGTTAAACGTGGGTTAGGTTTGTTCGAAGATGGTAATAGCATTTAGAATTTTGTAGTAACGCTGAGAACTAATCGATTCTTTGCCGCTCGAAGTGGTGCTAAGCTTTTCGGTACCGCTAAAATATCCGGAGAGAAAACAGAACATACGATTGCCTCCTTTCTTGTATCCCGCGCGTCAAGGCTCTCAAGATTATCCAACGTTCCACCCATAGCGTAAATTTCTGGGCTGTTTGCTTTGAATAGAATGTCTCGCCCGGGACCGAGATGATACCTTATCGGGACTTCGGCATTCGAGTGAGACGGTGTGATATAAGGCAAACTCGAAAGAAAGCTCTATTCGCAGCCAATTGCTGGTTCCGCTGTGGCCCAGGTGCCCTTATCCGTGTCTCCAATCGGGATTGGTATCTACCCTGGGGTAACGCTACGTATGAGCGCCTCAGATGCTCGTCTTGCTGGTTTGAGATGTAGTTGGTCGTAGCTGGAAGGGGTCTGTGCCGTTCCTACTGAAGCGAGCTGCGAGATGCTTCTTATACGAGGAATGCTGACCATACAAAAACGTACCCGTCCAAACCGGCCTTGCCCCAGTGATTAGTAGGATGAAAACATTATTCCTAAGCAACCCCGCGGCCCCAGGATCACCTCACACACTCTCGTGTTTCGTCCTTCATGTCGAGATATGCGATACCGAGTGATGGCTCATGTCCCCCGACCTTTGTTGAGATCCCTACCCCACCCAACATTCGTCGTCACCCTCATAAAGGTGTCCGATTTTGCGAGTTTGTCGAAGAGGACTCTGGATGTGATCACAGGTAGCCGGCGTAACGCCCAATAGCATGTTGCTAATGGCCTCCTTGATCTGATGTTGGTATGCAAACATATCGGTATCGATGCAAAAGCGCCAATGCAATGAGTTTAGTGCATAAGAAAGTACCTCTTCTGCCAAGAGCGGAGATGCTCCTTGCTGAATGAAGGTAGTAAGTGGGCGTAACTGCTCGCTAGGAAACAAAACCGCCTCCGAAGCGTTGGATACTGCGGCTGTTGGTGAGAGTAACCACACTAACATATCGCGGATGGAAGGCAACACAGGAGTAAAGAAAGGGCGCATTGAAACCTGGCGAAGAGAAGTTCGAGATTCAGGGTATTGCGATACCTCGACATGACGATCAACCAACCAATTTCGAATTTGCTGCGGTTGTGGGAGTGTGGAAGGGGAGTCGAGCCAAATCGTGAAGTTTGTGGAGTAGATAAAGCTCTCGATCTCTTCCCCTTGCATAAATATGAAATATCTCAACCGAGTACTACCACCTCACCGCCTCCATTTCTTCATTGTCCACTCATCTGGCCGCTGTACCCGGTCACTGACTACTGCTGTGCCTGGTGTTTCAGCCTGTTCTTTTTTCTCTCGAGGCAACCAACCTCCACACTACCTTTTCCATCAATATACTCCCCTCCTTGCCACAGGCATTCTTCGACATCTATTACATTTTCCCCAGTTCAATCAATAATCAATAATTATTCGCTTCTTCCTGCATGCTTTCTTCCCGTACTTTCTACCTAAGTATACTTTTCACTTCATTTCCACACTCGTTTATTTATTTCTACAACCAATCTTTTCGTAATTACATATCTACCAATACATTGCACCAATCCCGCCTCAATTAGCCATCCTTCAGAACGAAGTGCTGCCGTGTGCTTAATCCCAGTGCAATTCAGCCACAGAAAATGTATTCAAGAGCTCCAACGACGACGACCACAACATACCGAACTCTAGCCCCTCGTTCCGCCGCCGCGATAAAGCCTTCAACACTCCTCTCTGACATCGCCGAACACTCTCACAATGTCGAGCCGACGCGAGCGCCCTCACCTCCCCGTCCCTCGTTACGTTCCGTCTCGGTGACCTCATTCCTATCCGACGGTACGATGGAGATCGAAGGGTTCGGGTTTGACAACATCTCAGAGTATGGTGACGACGACAACATTTCAACATACGGTGCCGATTCGTTGTATGAAGGGAGTGTCTACAATGGGGAGGAGGGAGAGGTCGATCTTTCGCGGAGAGCTGAGTCGATCCTCGCTAGTGCGAAACGGAGGCTGGATCTGTGCGGACGCAACATTTCGAGGGCGAGGAGCTCGTTAATTCTTTCGCCATCAGCTACTCCAACAGCTCTTATGGACCATTTGGACGCTGTTGGACCGGTGACGAGGAGGCGGGCAGAAAGCGCGGGCGGCTCGCATTCACTTCAGTGGAAATATAACAATCGTGCTGAGACTGAGGATCGGGGTATGGCTCATACAAGGACTGCAAGTGAGAGCGCTGTTCATTCTGCGCGTGTGTCGGGGATGGGAGGTCGGTCGGGCATCGTTGGTGGGAGTATCGATATGGGAGTGCTGTTAGAGGATCCTCGGGAGTTGGCAGAGAAACAGCAGGTACGCGGCATGATAAGAAGCAATAGCACTCAGCAGATGCGGGTGTTGAGAGATCAGATGAAGGATCTTCGGGGGAAAATAACGTCGCTGCAAGAGCAGACGAAATCGGATTCACTGCGCCGACATCAGAGTATCTCTTCAATGCGGTCAACTCCGACACCATCAGATACAACGCCACAGTACTCACCTACAGGACCAACCTTGGAGGATATCCGAGAGAGTCGAGTGCTGAATTTAAAAAGTCCGATTGAGCAGGAGTGGGAACATGTTGCAGCGCAAAAAAGGGAATCAACAGATACAGCTTCAGTTTATTCCGATCGGTCTGGAACACCGACAGCCCCTCGACTAGATGACCCCAACTTATCATCTGCTGCACGCTACGACAGCTCATATGCATTCTCATACGACAGCTACCTGTTTGGTGAGGCGTTTATTAAGGGCATCCGACCTACATCGATGAGTAGTGATGGAACAGCGTCTACAGCTACACCCACACTTCCAACCCCGCATACGATCCAGAGGAAGGGATCATTTGTATCAATATCATCATACGCTACCGCCGATGAGGGTTCAGAAACATCCCCGCCACGGAGTCCAGGTCATAGCCCAGATAATCATCATAAGGTCGGAGCAAGTCTACTGTTACCTGGTCTTCGCCCCCCAAGTATGCTGCCAGCATCACCTAAGAATTGGACAGTCAATGGCTCGCTCCGAGTTGATGATGGCTACCATTCTGCACCGCACACACCGCGTGTTGAAAAAGACCAACCAACTGCTGTTGCACGTCCACCCATTATGCCGGAAAGCTCATGGTATAGGGATTCTGTGGATAGCGTTCGGCAAAGATCTATGGTGTTTGAGGGCTTAGCTGATGGTGAAGGTATTGGAGGAGGCGGAGGCGTAGCAATCTCCAGCTCAGCAAGGGACAGCCATACAATGACGGTAGGAGGCATCGGAGGGGAAGGAGATATCGAGTTGAGAATCGACAAGGGAGATAGAGTGCTGATTGAAGGTGTGATTGAAGCTCTGGGGAAGGTATGTTGTTCGATGGAGACGGAAGGAGAAATTTCTCGTGCTGAATTAAGGGAACGGTTACGGGGAGCTATGAAAGTGCTTGAAGGAGAGGATCCGGAAGGTGAGATGTTTTAAGGCTGCCCGTTTTTGCGTTGTTGGTTGCTTTCTGGGGGTTTTGATTTGGAGTTAAGTATGGTGTGGCTGGTCTTTCCTTGACTATTTCAGTGTCTCATTTGTTCGGGGGTTAAATTGGGCGAGTTTGAACTTTTGGCTCATGAGGATGATTACACGCAGCGTGTTCTGTCTTTGTTTTATTATTATACATACTAAGTACATTGTGGGAGGTCCGTGTTTTCGTTTATAGTCTATAATTTTGGTTCTCTCAGTTTGGTTTGTTTGGTGGTTGGTCGGTTGTCAGATAGAACAGGCTCTGCTTCTGATCCACTTTTGTTTCCTGCAGATGGATTTCTTTGCGTGTTTCCCTGTAATTGCTTGGCGGACAATAAGATACCTGGATAGTTGTGTGCACTTTGAAGTTTAATGGTTTTGGGATAATCGAGTGCGAAACGGTGTAGAGTACTTCAGTAGTTACCCGCTACTATCTGTATTGAACACATTGAAGCTCTCAAGCAGCTTCAATAACAAACATACAACTCCTCACACAGCATTCATCAAAAATGTCGACCCACTCTGGTACAACCTCCCTATCCATCTACCGCCCATTTATCTATCTACTCTACTAACATTAATCACTATGGCAGACGGCGAAGACAGTCAAATGCACGACAATGTGTCTCTTTCATCGACACCGTCAACTCCTCCAGCGACCAATAACCATGCCGCCGTTGCGAGCCCTCCGAATAGCCAACAACAGCAACAACAGCAGCAGCAGCTACCACACTTTACAACGATGCTGACTCCACTTCAGCAGCAGCAGCTACCGGGGCAGCCGATTTGGGCGGGGAAACGCGCGGTCGAAGAGGCGGAGAATGCGAAGGAACGTTGTGTGGATAGAAGTTGGTCGCTTCGTAGGTTACCATCGTCATGGAGGGGAAGACGCTTTTGACGCTCGTTATGTGTTTAGGCTGGCTTGGCGACCCTTTTGATGAGAGTGATATGTCTCCCAAGAAGCCTTAGGGATAACAATGTTTATGGTTCACGAATGGGAATAAGAGGCGTTTGTATTTTTTTTTGTTGGTTGGTGAAGTATTCTGTTCTGGAAGTGCATTATGAGGTGGTCTAAGTACTTCTGTAGCTTATCTTCCTCTTCGCTCTCTACGAATGTTAGAGAAACACAGTGCTTTTCTGGGTATCTTCCCAATGCATCTAATTCCCCAGCTTCAGCTTTGAAATATCCACACCCTCCTCCTCATCCTCATCCACATTCCCAGCCAATCCTCTCTCCCACAGTTCACGCCCAGTCAACTTTTTCTCTTCCGGCTTCGCATTACTCTTCTGTCCGCGCTTCCCCTCTGCCTCCTCCTCCTCCAGCAACCTCTTCTTCTCTGCCTCCTTCTCTGCAACGAACCCCGCACGCCACTCTAGAAACCGCTCCCGGTTAACAAGCTCCCCACGGAACTTCTCCATCTCCTTCTCCTCTTCCTGCCGCAGTAATGCCTCGCGTTCTTGATCCTTCCGTGTTGCACGCTCGTGGATTAGTGATTCCGCCGCCTCCTTCAGCGTAGATGTGAGCGTGAACACCATTGCCATCCCCAGGTTTTCTTCTATCGTCTCTGACAGCGCGTCGATCAACGCGGGCTTGTCGTCGGGGAAGGATAGTCCTATGGAGGTTGGGGAGCCCTCGTCGAAGGTTATGTCGAGATCGGGCGCAACATTGGGGTATGTTGGGGGGTAGCTGACATGCAATAGCAGTGTTGGCGCAGAGTCTTCGTCTTGTCCGAGGATTGGTGGCGGGTCGAGGAGAAGCTTTATGCGGAAGGAAGTTGGAGTGAGGACTGGGGGTGTTAGCTGTGTGGTAGAATGGGCGCAGGAAGGAGGAGAGTACGCTGGAGTTCGTCGGGGTAAATGGATTGTAGGACTTCGATCTCTTCGATTTGCTCATCGTTGGACATTTTGGCAGTGAGTAGTAGTTCGGGCGGAGGAGATGGGGAATGGCGGGGCAGCAGCTTTCACTTGGCCCGTGCACTTGCATCCCTGCCACTCAGATACGAAACAAAAAAATCCCCCGCCATTGCAATCTCCCCCCCAATTCCTCACACGCCATGGCGAAAACACGGCCCCCAAAATCATCCTCCCCCTCCTCCTCCAAGAAATCAAAACGGCAAAAATCCCTCCTCAACAAAACCGGCGCCTTCTCCTCCGCCGGCCTCACCCCGGCCGAAGACATCCCCACGCTCCTCGCCGCAGCATCAGAGCACCTCTACGCCCGCAGCGAACCCTCCGAAGCCCTCGCCCTCGCCACTCGCGCCCTAAAGCTAAACCCAGACTCCCTCCAAACCCTCGAGCTCCTCGCCGAAATCCAGGTCGAACTCGGCAACACAGAAACAGCATACACCCTCTACTCGCGCGCCGCAACCCTCGATCCCACAGGCGCACACGAGACCGCGGGCGGCAGCGGCCCCGAAAAGTTCCTCTGGCTCGCACAACTATGTCCCACCGGCGGCGCGGAGGCAGTGGGGTGGTACGAGAAGGGCGCCTCCACGCTCCGCGAATTCATCAAAGCCCGGGACGCAGCCGTGCACAGCGACCTCACCGAGCGCGCGCTGGAAAAGAAGCTAGTTTCGGCGCTGTGCGGGATGGCAGAGATCTACATGAGCGACCTGTGTATGGAGGCGGACGCGGAGGCACGGTGCGAGGGCTACGTCACGGAGGCTATACTTGCGGTTCCTGAGAGTCCTGAGGCGCTGCAGACGCTGGCGAGTGTTCGCATCTCCCAGCAACGGATGGAGGATGCTGTTGCGGCGCTGCAACGCGCGTTTGCGGGGTGGAAGGATGCGGTGGATGGGGACGATGTGCCGAGTTATGCCGTACGCATCTCGCTGGCGAGACTACTGATTGAGTGTGCGCAGTACGAAACGGCGATCGAGGTTCTGGAACGGCTACAGGCTGAGGACGATCAACTGCCGGATCTGTGGTATCTAGGGGGCTGGACGCTGTTCCTACTGGGGGAGAGGGAGCGGGGTAGAGTTGAGGGGTGGGTGGAGTTTTGGGAGGCCGCGAGAGAGTGGTTGGCCACTTGTGAACAGGTATGGGTTCTTTCATTAATTTCTCATATAGTGGGAATGTATTGCTGATAAGTGAGCATGTAGCTGTATAAAGCATTGGAATGGGAGGACGAGGGTATCAAGGAGCACGCGTCAGAGCTTTTGGCGAAGATTGCGGAGGTGGTCCCAGAGAGTCTAGAGAAGGAAGAGGACGGGGATGAGGAGGGGGGGGAGGGGGAGGACGGGGAAGAGTGGGTCAGTGATAGCGAGGAAGACGAGGAAATGAAAGATTGATATCTGCAGGCGTACTTTTTCATTTGGACGTCTACTTTTTTTTGTTTGGACCACTGTTTTTATGGGGTTATGGGATAGAGAAAAGTCTGATTGGGGGGGGGGTTGCCTCCGATCCGGTCCGGTAAATTGTGGCAGCTGCACAATGATGTGGAACACATATTATCACTCGGAGCCTGAAAATTTTAGCTCATCGGATCATACCGAATCAGGCGTTTTAGTGACAATCCCAGCGGGAATTGAATGTGCAGGGTGCTGTATGGGAACACATCATCATAGCGTATCACCACACGGGCCTTTTTACTTGCTAGTAACTTACTAGCAAATGTATCATATATTGGGCACTAGTTTCAGAACCCTGGCGGGCATTGGACACCTCAGCTAGCCACATAACTAGCTCCGCCACCAACAAGTAGCTATAGGACAACTCAAAAGATAGATATAAAACACCCCGCTGTTTGTTTCGTTCGAGAATATCCCCCTCCCGTTCGTCCTCATCCTCATCCTCGCTATCATTGCCATTACCTTATCGCAATGGCTCCCAGCGCCGTCCTCCTCACGCCCGCTCCCGTACCCGCATCACCGATTATCACTAAGTATCAAAAATCATACTCCCAAATCCCGCCTGTCACAGCAGGCCTGAAATCCTATCCCTCGCTCCCACCTATCTACTCCCATCTTATTTCCCTCGCCGGGGTCGCAGCGCCCTTCCTCCCCGCCTCCGAGCTCGCTGCATACCCTGTCGCAGTACAGTCGCTGCTCCCGACACTCTCCTCCCTCGATGAAAAACTACAGCAAATGCTCCCATCCGGGAGCCAGAACTGGACACATGAGTTTCTTACAGCACTCCTGCTGTCGGAGCGACGAACGCTCGCCACCGATAAGAAGCTTTCGTTCTTGATGAGTCCGAGTGACGGAGGAAGTAGGGAAGAGATGGCGGCAAGGATGCTGTGGGCAGTTGCAAACTGGAGACGACATGGATACCGTGGTGGAAGGAAGAATGAGGTTGCATGGCAGGTTGATGGTTTGTTGGCGTCGTATTGTGAACCCGGACAAGAGATGGATCGGGTGCGTCTTGCGGAGATTGAATCGGGTGGAACCGTGGTCGTGTGGGCGGGTGGAAGGGCATGGCAGGTAGAAATATTTGATGGGGAGGAAGAGAGGAGTGTGGACGAACTGCAGCGAGAGTTGGAGGTCATCACCGTTGCCGCTGAGGACATGGTATGTGTACTTGTCACCCTCGCACTGCAATCCATCACTAATGAACATCCCAGGCCATCCCGAACCCATCGATCGCAGCATTGTCCCACCGTCTCCCACGAGCAGAATGGGCACGAGCAAAAGCGGCGCTGGGGAGCGGCGACGGAATGACACGGCTGGGCTCATCACTTATCACTCTGTCCCTCGAATCGTACGCGCTTCCATGCGGGATTGCAGCAGCACTCGAAGACATCCGCGGTAACACCGACTCACCCAACCGATTCGCAGACCAAACATGCGGTCTAGTAGTGTATGCAGACGGCAGGGCAGGTGTGACGATAGACCACACCGTCGCCGACTGTGCTGCAGGATTCGAACTTTCCAAGTGGCTTTCCCAGCTCGCCCTCACCGCTCCCATCTCGACTGCAGCGTCACAATACAAAGCTCCTAAGAGGCTTCGGTTCCCAAAGCTCCGTGGCCCCGCACCAGCCAAGTTTCAAGATAGTGTACCGCGAGTTGTGAACACAGTCACACTCTCCCTTCCCCGAGATGTGGTGGAGAAGGGTGTCACAGACTTCTTGCTCTCCCTTGCGCTGCAGGCTGCAGTCGGGGAAGGAGTGCCCATAACCCAGAGTGTACTCCAGCGCGGAGTCGTGAATGCTAGGACCGAGCTCGTGATGATGGTTACCTCCGAGTCCTCCAAGTTTCTTGCCGAGAAGACACCGGAGGCGCTCATCAGTGCCTTGGAGGCACGGAATTTGAGGATAAAGTGTATGTCTCCTCCCCGTCTCTTGACTAGCCAAAGGATTATTCCTAACTCATTGTATGTAGCCCCCACATTCCCCTTCTACCTCAGCACGTTCCTTGCTCCAGCACTCTCTTGTCTTCCCGAATCACCCGCCATGGATACGGTACAGAAAGTTGTCGAATTCGCGTCAGGTGATAAGGCTGAAGTTCAGCTCACCGGATTCACGGTTGATTACCACTACCTAGAGGGCGTGGAGGCCGGGCTGAGTAACATATACCTCCCAAACCAGCTAGCGGTGTTTTATCTCGCAAAGCCTGGACAAGGGGGGCAGGGTGAAGTTGAAATTGCGTTTAGTGCTACCGGGTCGTGGCGGGAGAGGGTCGAGGGTGTAGTGGATAGGTTTGCTAGTACGTGGGAGGAAGTGGTTGCTATTGTGCTTTGAGATGTTGAGAAGTGATGTGTTTTCGGATATTGTCGCAAATGAGAGGGTGTGGGAGGTTATCTGGACAAAAATATTTTTTCCTATGAATATCGAGTTCTTCCTATGAATGTTAGCTCAAACACCAGTTTATCAATTCTTATCATATGCCACAGTACCAAGTACCAATGCGCATGCATGCACGAGGGTTATTCAAAAACCAATATGAATAGAAGTACAGAGCTTAACTAAACTAACACAGAAGAAGGTAGAGGAAGAGGAAAAGGGAAGAGGGGTGTAGCAACGATTCATATACGCAACAGGGAAGAAAACAAACAAATTGATAAACGAATGCGCGTCATCGCCAATGAAGACCAGAATAATAAGGAGACTCAAAAAACATGCATGTGACAGGCTCAGCATTCTTGGGAGACCAAATAGACACACCGACCAACATTACAAAGAATCTCGAACAGAGCACGACAAGGGAAAAACGCGTTAATTAAAGTGCCCACTTAAGCTCCCACATCATCCCATCCCGCACACCCGCTCCAGTTAACGGAGTCCGATAACGCTCTAACGAAGCCCGATAACGCTCTAACGAAGCATCAGCCAGTTTGCCAGTCTTAAGGGTCACCGCCATTCGAGAAAGCCGCTGCCGTCACACCACCGCTACTAAAAGGTAGGGTGGTAGCGTTGGCGGAACTCTGCTAGATTACCTACCATTTCCAGAGTCCAAACGCGACGGATCCACACCTTCAGCTTCCCCTCGACGCCGTCGACGTCTTCGAGCTCAAGGCCCTCCCACCAACATCGCCGCTGCTTGCTATCAGCATGTCATCACTAACCAGTAGGTGTAGGGGCAAAATTACCGCGGGCTTTCTCCAAAACAGCAAGAGCTTCTGCGCCATTCCGACCACATTGCTGTCCTTCTCTTTCGTATCGGTCCTCAGTCTCGCCAGAGCAAGACTGCAGATCACCGCCTTATTCGGCTCACCAGCGCGGTGACCCCAGATATCATCGGCGTTGAATCCACTATTCGTTATTAGCTCGAGTGCAATTTAAAGATCGGGTGAGGAGAGTCGTTACCCAGCTGTCAACATCTCGATAAGGTGTTGCTCGGTAGTACCGGTATCATCAGTCCTCCTCAGCCCCGAAAAGATACCATCCTGTTTCAACAGCACCTTTCCGGCCGCGCGTTTTACATCCATCATTTCCTGGCGGGACATATCACGCTTCGGTGGTATCGCGTAAAAGTCCAGATCTTCTCTCAACACAATGATGCCAGCGCGATCCTGCAGGACGTTGGTGGGACTGGAGGGTGTCTCTCTGTTGCTGTTGCCATTCTCATCTTCATCATCTGTCGAGGATTGTACTGTGATTGTGGATGAGACTTTGCGAAAGAAATCGAGCATGTATTGCAGGCAGTTTGGGTCAAACTTGTGATCATGTAAGCGGTGGTGAATTTGAGGGGAGTTAACGGAGACACTACACATACATCAACTATGTAGGTACCATCGTCGTGGTAGGAGTTGACCTGGCCATCGGGAAATAGACCATTCGGGAATAAAGACAACAAAACAAACTCGGGTAGTGTCAAAAGTTCATCACGCGACAGAACAAACTGGGTACCTCTAACAAACACAACACACAAGTATGATAAGCGTAGGCTCCAACGATGAAATTGGCATCAACAGAAGGAAGAGAAGTATCGCAAGCTACCGTAGATCCAATGTTAAGTTTTCTTCGCCTGTACCAGACGAATCTGCATGTCAAAGCAATTAGCCAATGTGGCTAAATAGCTTAGGCCGCGCATCACATACCTCCCAGAGATTGGAGAGGAGGCCCTCCTTGCTGAACTTGCGTAATTATCGACGAAGAACCTCCAGCGGCTGCCATGCTAAAGATGAAAGAATCGAGTGGTGAGAGAGCTTCGGTGTAAGGTGGAGGAGGTGGTTCGGGATCCTGCTTGCTGTAAGATGGCGACGGTTGCGCCTGGATTTGTACTAGGGACTTTTTAGGTGCAGCTTCCGCGTCGGGGCTGCTTTCGACTATTTCGTTGTATAACAATGGTGGTTGCAGATGCTGCTGCTGTTGCGGAGGGACTGCCTCAGAAGTAGAGGTGTACTTGGAGGGGAACAGCGGTGGATCGTTGGGGGACGACACGTCGAGTGCGTTCTGGATTCAAGACAGATCGTAGGAGGGGAGAGTCGAGAGGCGTCGTCAGCGGTCATGCGGTGATACGATGGAAATTTTGAGCGGCGAAGACGGCGAAGGAAATGTTCCTTGGTTGACGATAGGATGTAGTGTCGGTGGTTGGTTACATAGGGGAGGTGGGACGCTGGCTGTTGGAGTGCTGGAGTGTTGGCGCTTAAACAATTCACGCTTAAGCCTTTCCAGAGGACTGGGGAAACCACACGAATCAGCAAGCTGACAGGCGATCAATGCCATGTGTGGATGTGTGGAGGTGTGACGAGACAGTCTGCAATGGCCCATGTGTCAAACTCACTTCACTCCTCAATTGCAGCAGTGGCCATTGCGAAAAGGCTCCGCTTCCAGCCCTAGGGGATTTCATCATCCCATCATCTAATCTCCCCTAACTTCGAGCTCGATATCCCATTCATATTTATTTACTCCCAACGCCAAACAAAATCCACAGCAATGTTTACGACACCCCAATTCGACAACCCTCATATATGTAGAAGCCTGAAAAGAAACCAAACCCATCATACACAAAACTGGCTTTTAATCACGAACGCGCCGTCTCGACCATCTTATCACCTTCCACCACCACTTCATGATCCCTCAACTTCCGCATCAACGCTAAAAAATTGCTATTCTGAAACTTAGTCGAAGTATCCTGCCGCACCGAATCCAGTAGCTGTCCTGCCGTCCTTGCAAGGGCGTCCGAGTCCTGACCAAATGGCTCCTTCTCTTTACCCTTTTCTACTGCAGGTGTAACGGTTTCGAAAGCTACTTCCGGCTCCCTAGACTCGACCTCCTGAGCAGCATCTGCAAACGCCTTCTCAAATGCGCTCTCGTCAAACTGGAACTTTGCGGCTGCAGTCGTCTCTGGTTGTTGTAGCCCCATTCCCATTCCCATCCCGCCAATGCCTAATTCCAGCTGTGAAGACAACGCAGGTGTAAAGGCCGGTGTATACGCAGGATAACTCGTCGTCGTCGCCGGTGTATAGCTCTGCGGTTGTTGCTGCTGTTGCTGCTGTTGCTGCAGCTGCGTAACCCGTCCAACCTCTTGCTGCTGTTGTAGCCGTTGCGTAAACTCCAATCCCCAGTTCGGCTGCGGTCCAACCTCCTGCTGTTGCTGTTGCTGCTGTAACCGTTGCGTAAACTCCGACTCCCAGTTCGGCTCCGGACCAGCCTCCTGCTGCTGCCGCTGCTGTAATCGTTGCGTAAACTCCAATCCCCAGTTCGGCTGTGGCTGTTGCGGTTGCTGCTGCTGAGGCCCAAACGGCCGCGGCCCAATATCTAACCTCTGAAAATCATTCGCCCACACTTGCTGCGCATGAAAGTCCGGAGAAAGAAGTGATACATCGCCCCTGGCAAATGCCTGGAACTCATTTTCTATCCATTCGTTCGGTGTAGGTGCAACGCTTCTAAAGTCCTCCTTCGTCGCGTTAGCATGTGATAGACAGGAAGAGAACTGCACAAAGTGGCAGGGAAAAAATACTTCTAGTAATGATGATGGACCAGCGCGGAAGCGGTCTTGGTGGAAGGTGCTGTCAGTGGAGGTGTGTTTTTGTAGTGAGGAGAGGGGGTTGGAGGGTCCGCAGAGGGCTGCCATGTTTGTTGCTGGAGAGAGAATTGTTTGGGGATGTGTGGTTGTTATGAAGACGAAGCTTGTGAAGAGAGAGGGTACTTTAGTACCTCGGCAAGGGTAAGCGTCGCATGCTAATGGTGGGTTTGGGGTGTAGCACAGAACATATTTCTGGAGATGCGCGAATTGAGATATACGTGTTTTCCCGACACCTCAAGCATAAAGTTTCTCTCCAGATGATTTTTTTTAGGTCTAGAACACTGTTCAGTGAATTTCTGCACTCAGAAGAGGGAATACTATTGACCCTCACGACGCGCTACCGGCTTCCTACGGAATAAAGCGGACAAGCTGCAGATTTAAAGTCACTGTATCTCACTCATGTATTTCCCGGGGCCGGGTCTCGACGGCTTTTTCTTTTCCGCTGATAAGTAGGGGTTCATTTTGCGTGTTAATCTTTGCAAAAGATAGATTCTGCACGATGATTGATTTTGCAAAACTTATTATCATGATCAAGTTCCTTGGTCCACAATCGAGGCCTCCTGAACATTCCAGTCAGATTCTCTTTCGACTCACAAAAATGGCCCTCTCAATGTCGTCCCAACTCTACATGCTTTCTCCCTTATAGCATCTATATTCGTAATAATGGCCTGTCTGCCCGCTAGGGAGACTGTAATCACCTACTGGAACTCGTCATTCTATTCAGGTTAGGGACGACACACCAAGAACATATCTCATTTAGGCTTTAGCACCAGTACAGAGAGACCATTGTACAATCTCAACGCCGTAGCGGTAGCTGCGGGGCTGTATATTGCGATCACATTCTAGCACGCAGTCATTCGTTCTCACTCGACTAAGGGCCCGCCATTCTTGCCCCATTTTCACAAGATACGGACACTTCAATCATTCGGAGACATTCCAGGGGCCAAGGTTCCACTCAAGAAGGTTACACATATCTTTTGGTAGATAACCCCACCAAAAACATACATGCCAAAGCTTCGGACTACACAATCTCCTTCCCTCACTACCAACATAGTTCACATTTTTGTGCTGCACAGGAGGACCACGCTTCTCGACGGCATCAAGAGCGCAAGCAAGACGCGTATATGAAGCCAGGGGCTTGTATACTTGTGGGAACAGTAGGAACAAAGCATGGAGACGAGAGCGATGACTTTACACTGGCGCACCAACTACCATGAAGCAGCATCAAAGTTTGAAAGGAACGTCAGCAAATATTTACTAGGTATGTCCATAAAAACGAACAGTGGCTTACCGTTTGATCAAGACTTTACTTCTCCTCTTCCCCCTCCAACACAAAATCTTAACCAGGGCACTAAAAAAAAAACTATGGGTCAGTTTAAACAACCAGGACTATCCAATCTATAGCCCCAACTATCATTATCTTCTACCTCGACATTTTGAACTAGTCTCACTTTCCCAAGTTCACGAACGTCCTTGGGATAATTTGCTCGAATTCAAGAGGGCTTTTGTCTTTGAATCTCTTATGCTGGGAATTGCCATCGATTGTAACTGTAGCAGAGCGGTTGTCTGGATCTCTGAAAGGTCGAAACATGCTGGGCACATATTTGCGGGATTTTCCTACTCCTAAGATTTGCTATGCTGAGTTATGCACTGCTCCATTGTGCGCAAGTACGTGCTCGTACGAGCTTGCATTATATGTTCGACTTTAATGAAATGATGATAGGTATCTTTTAATTGTCTGTCAAAATCTGGGACCAATTTGCCCGTTAACTTTTCATGTGGCCTTCAGCCCACAAGCTTCTCGTTATCTCGACAGCTTTGGCCCCTTCTCTCCTACCCTGATATATTCATTGTCGTTCGAATCTTTCCAATTGCAAATCCTAACCTCCTTGTTCGCCCCTCAAATCTGCATGCATGTCTCCAAAAGACCTCTCGATACAGAGTACTAACTCCTGTTCCTGGCAGGAATGAGTAATTTTGTACTGTTGTGTCGCCGTCAACATCACTCACGGAATCCGGAGTTTATAAAAGTAAAAAGTATATTGGAACATTTTGACCTATGGTGTAAATGAGCTCCTCAGTCCTGAAAATAAAGCCAGTAGTCCTAGAGTCAGAGATGGTTGGTGTTGGCTTTGCGTGAGGGGATCGAATCAGAAGCAGCGCTATCTCTCGTAGTTACCTTTAAATCATCGTGATGTGCAATCACGTGGCACGGTATTTAACGGCGGAAGCACGTCTTAGGACATCCCGCAAAGACGTTATCGTCGTTTCTTGGCCGCGGGGAGACGCCCTAACTCTCGATCAATGACGACATAGACTTCCCCCACGTCTGACTACATAACCCCATCCCTCGTCAGCCCCAATCCCTCGTTAGCCCCAATCCCTACCCATTCTCTATGCGCCTCGCCATCGCACAGCTCTTCCGCACCCACATCACATCCACCCGCATCCCCGCAACCTTCCAAATAACCAAAGCCGTGGTCCTCCCGTTAATGGGCATCACATTCTCCACTGCTTCCTCCACAATGTCGCACCCCGTATCCAAATCCGACGGCGAATGGCGCGCTGTCCTTTCCCCGGAACAATTCCGCGTTCTCCGCGAAAAGGGAACCGAGCGTCCTAGCACTGGCGAGTACGACAAGCACACTGAGCCAGGCTTATACACGTGTGCCGGCTGCGATGCGCCGCTGTATAAGAGCACCACGAAGTTTGCGTCTGGATGTGGGTGGCCGGCGTTTTTTGAGGGGATTCCTGGCGCGATTGGAAGGAATGAGGATACGTCGTCTGGGGTTACAAGGACGGAGATTGTGTGTAATAATTGTGGGGGACATCTTGGGTGAGTGTTCGTTCTGTTCTGGGAGGGAGGGTGAGGCTAATGGTGGGGGCAGACATGTTTTTAAGGGGGAGGGGTATGATACGCCCACTGATGAACGGCATTGTGTCAACAGTGTTAGTCTGAAGTTTAAGGATGAGGCGTAGAAAGGGAAGCTATTGAGGTTTGGGGTTTGGAGTCTGGGTTTGGGGTTGGGTTTGGGTTTGGGTTTGTAATGTGGGTGGAATGAATATAGCTATTCGATAGTTGCGAGGGCTTTGGTCTTACTCTCTTCGTGTTCACATACGACATGCTCAGCCTTGACATTTCCTGGCGAGGAAAGACACAGAACCTACTTTATGGTCTCTTCCACCACTAAATGATCCTATCCTGGCAATAACTAGGCCGTTACGTTGCATTCGGGGGTAGCTTCCTAATCCTACAATCCCGCATCTACATTGACCGATCATCAAATGCCACACTATGATCTGTGAGAATGACATCCTAGTCTTGGAAGCTCGAGATGGAATAAGGTATTATATGGTCACAGAATCTCCATGTAAGACTGAGCTTGAGGAGTTTCAGATTGGTTCCAGCAACGGCGCCGAGGAACTCATGGGTCAACTTCTCACTATTTGCGCGCAGCTGCTGTAGCTGCGTCATGCTGGATATACTAGAATTAGAAAGGATATTCTGTACGCTCCTTTACCAAAGTCTGGAGGGCGTGGCGTGGGTATTAGCCGAGCTATCAAAGTAGACACGGGGGACAAATATTATGATAAGTGAAGATTACGTGAAGCTGTCTACCCCTCCGGCACCAAAATACATGATTGCGTGACCAGAGAATTCTGGTCAGATCTACTTGCGATGGAAGTACCGCAGAAATAGCCCTGAGGCAAACGTCGTAGAATATTGTCGTGTAAAGCAGATTAGGAAAACGCATAGACTGATGTACCCACCCATCAGTAGTCAGAGGAGAGCAATCTTACAGGTAAATCGATATGCGGATACTCTCGTAAGTAGATACGTGCTCGAGGTGGAAGTCAGTCTCTTAGGAAGAGATACGTATTGGTGGGTGATCATCTGGAGAAGGTGTAATTAGCCTTTTCGGCAAATTCGAGGAACGGTCAAAGGTAGATTCCTGGCTTTCCTCGACGCCATAACCGTCTAGAAGTGCAGCAGAGTCGATAGACTAGTTATACACTCTCTAGCCATCGATACTATTAAGCTCTATCTAAGAAGGAGGAGCAAAGTATACCAGCACAGGAGCGCAGAATTGCGGATCTTAGAAGCCTATCTAGAGTAGCTGCAGGTTATTAGAGTGTGAAGAACTGCGTAGGGTGCGAGTATACATATGTCCACCGTGATAGATAAGAATTCGAAAGCGTAGGGTATAGAGCAGAGAAGCTTAGACTCTCGGTAGCAGTGCCATAGCTTCAACACTTATCTCTAGGCAAGTGCAGCGATGTTTATCCTATTTGATGGTAGATGCAGCTTGAACTAAATGTTGGGATTAATAAGTTTATTGCTAGTACAACTATCTAACGCCATAACTCCCACTACGCGGAACCAGGTATTATTCGCTCTTCATCACTAGACAGCACCAATTCCTTATGCGCCGTTACTCCTTCTATATGTCGGATAAGTTTTGCAGCTTTATGTGGTAGCAGGGTGGGAGAGCCTTCAAGAAAGCCTCATTCACCTCATCAAGGCGGTTTCTTTCCTCCATCCAGACAACGAACGTATGTGCGACGGAACTTAGAAGCACCGGGTTTGTTCGAGAGCATCTCAAAAATAGTGGCAGGTGAGATATTCTCATTGTTCCCAACAGGTTAGATCGATCAGATTGACCCTTGAACTGGCCAGTCTATGACAATGGCGGCTTTGCAAATCACAACTTGACCAGGCCTGACCGATAGACGGATCTGTAGATAACCGGGCGGTCGATCTGAACGCTTAGGAACATTAGATATTCTCTTGGAGGGTGGCAATCTTGATGTCGATACCGAGGATCTCAGCCTTTCGGTTTTGGTTCAGAGCACGGACTTTGCCCTTGACAGCTGAAACCTCAGTCCTGACAGAGAGGGACTATTTATCACTGTAACGACCGTTGATATCGTCTTAAAGTAGGACTAAGGCACTGGTCAAGCACGTAAGTCTTGCCATGAAAACATTGCCATTCTTCTGGACGAACTCCGGCTGGGACTAGTTAGCAGACGTTCAGAGAAGTGGGAAGGATAATGGAGACGGATGAAACACAGAACGGAGGAAACAGGAGAGGAAACGAGGGGAGAAGGTAGAGGTACTAGCAAGGCATTATTTCGATTAGTGGGTTTGCGTGTACATGCTGATTTGCGCTGTGGGATTGTCTTTGTGGTCTTCTGTTGCAGAGTAGGGAGACGAGGAAATGGCGGTAGGCAATGAAGTCTTTGAATGGGGGCTCAACGACAAGCTTTACAACGGGAACGTCAACTCAGGGTGGGTTGTGCAAGTACTCTATATTTTCCACAACGAAGTGCTGCCAGTTTTGCGGCCAAGTCTACCCTGTGCAACGAAATATTGCGGAATTTGGTCCAAATTTCCCCTATGGCTGGGGACAGCGGAGCTCTGCAGGATTTATTCATTCCCAGGCGATGGCAGGCGAAGCTTGGAATACACAAAACAAAACGAAACAACGACCCCGAATCGAAACGTGAATGAGTCCCCTGCTATGATGCTAGAGCTCTTTCCCACCGGTAGTCTACTATCTCTGTCAGACGGATGCCATACATTGCCTCTGTCGAATGACGGGCGATATGTGTGTTCAGAATGGGCGGGACACAGATGGAGAGGCGGGTACGGGCCTTAACGAACGACATGTCCTCTAAATGGTCTTTCTGCTTCCCCTCTTCCTCTTGCTTCTTAGAAGCAGTACAAGGAGAGAAAGAGGACAACAAAGTAAGAGAATAGAGCCTGGTATGTACAGCCATGTAGCAAAGGTCTTGGTGGTGGCGGTAAAGCTGAGCTCTCAAGGCCCTTTCCAGCCTGTTGCGACCCCTTCACACAAACTGCCTTGCTAAACCTAGACCACTATGTGGCGTACTTTCCAAGCTTCAAACTAAATGAAGAAAGACACAGAGTAGTTCGTGAAAATGACCGAAGGGTTCAACTGGTTCTTGACAAACATTTCTATGATTTGACGCCATTAAATAGAGCGCAAGTACCAGTCATTGCGGAGTTAGTGAATACACATATCATTGATTCGTGATGCGATTTTTCCCGATGCTGACCCCCAGTCGTGGATGTTCAGCGATTGCAATTACCAGCCTTGGAGGCCATGCTTTTGGATCATGGAGGAGTCAAATCTCGACGGCTCGTCCCGTAGATTGCCTGAGGTAGCTCTGCGATTTTTTGCCTGAGAGATTTCCCGGCTCTCGCATTATGACATACGGCTATGACAGCAGCCTGAGGAGTTCTAATAGGGCTAACCTAACCGACCACCAGCGGAATTTTAAGAGTGTATACAGAATGCTAGACACAATTGTCCGGTAAGTCTTTGTCTGACGATGCTACCACAGGGTGCGTCTTACACTTTACCTAAGAGCGTCCAATTTTTATCGGGCACAGCTTGGGAGGGATATTAGTTGTACAGGTAGGAAATCTTCGCCTAAACATTGATATTACGGTTAACAGGTAAACTCTAATTAAATCGAGTCATTCTGACTACCATGACATCCGTGGCTATATTCAAGGAATATTCTTCTTTGGAACACCCCATCAAGGGATGAGGACTGCGGTGCTTGAAGAGATGGGGGAAATAGCCTCCAACTTAAAGATTCATAACCTAATTGCGCAGCTGCGGGAAGGCTCCGGGTTTCTAGAGGATCGGAAAGAAACCTTGGGTCATATATGGGAAACCTTTCACGGAAAGTTTTCAGTTTCTACGAGACCGAAAAGATAAAACCAGCCAAAAAGGTGGATATCCTAAGTTTATGAGATTGCCCATATAATTTAATATTGACATCAATAGCTAATGCCAGGAGTATTCAGAAGAGGGGGCGATGAGGTCCAATTGGTGCGGCGATTGTCAGTCCAGCTTTTATCTTCCAGGGGAGTCTCGTTTTCCCATGGTCTTGGATCATATAAACATGGTGAAATTTGATTCGGCCCAGAACAGGGTGTTCCAGACCATTGTCAGATGCATGAAGGGGTGGTGTGTAATTGGAGCGATGTATAACTACAATCGAACTCTTAGGCTATGAGGACTAATGTTGTTGTAGGCCGAGAAAGAATTCTACAATCTCTCAACAACTCAGTGCAAGAAATCGACACTTACGTCGTTGATCAATATCATTACCTCGAGAACCATTTAAAAGCGCATGAACTTGAGCAGAATGGCAGTTATTTCTGGATCTTCCGCGGTCTAGACTACAGAAGGTGGTCCGATCTCAAGGCGAATGTGAAGGTACTGGTGTTGTGCGACTCATCCATTCTGGAGCACGCTGCGTCCTACATTATCCACACCCTGCGGGAAACTAGTAATATCCAAGCCGATGATATGTTGCTATACTTCTTCTACAGCTCAATGAGATATAAGGGGCGTCCACCGAAATGGTCAAAAGCCGCTGACTCGGACAATTTTGTCTTCATGTACACTCTACTACGGCAGGTAATCGATAACCACCACCAACCGCCTCAACGGCAATCTCTTCTCAGCACATTCTTCAAGGAGATTTGGCGCCCATAGATGAGTGGGAGATAAATAGACTGCCTATTGATTCTACGGAAGCTTTCAAGTTGTTATCACGTCTTCTCACTCTTGAGAGTCTATGGGATGCTTTTGTCCTCGAAAGGCAGCGGAATTATACGGATGCAATGTCAATTTGGAGCGACAGAAACGGAATTTGGCATTCATTTTCGATTTCGACTGTCTCACAGCTAGTGTAGAAACTTAGAGAGTTATTCGTCGAATGATGGTAAGCTTGCGACGAGATTACTCAACGGTAAGATTGCTAGTCACGAATATGCCAGCAATGGATGACCTTGAGCTGCAAGAGCCGTTAGAAGTTCTTCTTGAATGCGACAAGGAAAGGAAAGGACTGTGATCGCATTTGCCCGCCTTCCCTAATATGATCAGAATGGACTGGCTAACACCATCACAGACTCTAAAAACCCTCCAATTCAATAATACACGGTATGAGAAAATCTCCACATATTATGAAAATACCTTTGAATGGCTCTGGAATAAATCAGAATACTGTGCTTGGTACTATTTTGAGCGCTCAAATCTTTTGTTCATTGAGGGAAAGCCTGACAGTGGTAAAAGCACGCTGGTTCGATACTTCCAGTCTACTTTCCACGAAAATTGTTGCAAAGTTCTTTTGTAGCCACCGAGATGGTGAACTAGAGAGAGATCATTGCAATATGCTGCGATGCATACTTTACGACATTCTCAAGACGGATAAATCCTTCATTCATTTCAACAAGCATACCAGAATCTTCGAAGCCCTGAATTTGATTTACCTCTTCCTGCAACCTAGCATCGTGAAGCCTTGCAGAAGATTCTCCACGCTTATCGAGAGTATCCGCTGAAACGAAGGCTTTTCCTAATCATTGACGCTATAGACGAGTCTGACAGGGTGGATACTATTCAATTTTTATAGGGCTTGTCGGTTTCTGCTCAGGTTGATAACAAATGTGTATTCCTCGCTAGTCGAACAACAAACGAATTTCTCAAGGCTTTACACATCGGATCATGCTGCAGGAAGAAATCAGGAAAGATATTGAAGACTATACTTATGCATTCGGAACCCAGTATTCCACGCCGCCAAGATATCAGGAATCTGACCAAGGACTACATCGTTGAAAACGTAGATGGGGTGTTTGTGTGGCTGCGTTTTGTTCGAGATGAGTTGCAATTGATGAACTTTGTTAGAAAGGGTTCGCCCCCGAGTACGATACTCGGATTTCTTAAATCACTTCCTAAGGGGCTTAAAAGCTATTACGAGCGTATGCTTAAAGGATTGAATGGTGGCGATGAAGACGACACCAGAGATGGCATACGAATTCTTCAATTCTGTATATTCTCGCACTACCCTATAGAACTCATCGAATTAGACCACGCTCTTGCGATCCCTCGGGAAATAGAGGACCCTCCGCCTGAGCCGTCGTCGTGGAAAATTAGGGGGCCGACAGACGTTAAAAGTGATTGACTCACTGTGCTGGGAATTTTGTGGAAATTAAAAATAATCCTACCTCTACCTTGCGTTTCGATAGTAGGACCACGTTCAGTTCACCTGTGTTATTGTAACCTCAGACCGACCCTACTGTTCTCTCAAACTGTGAGGAATGAAACTATTGTTCAAGTCATGCATCAGACAATATGTAAGTTTTTCCTTTGCCCTCATGATCCTGTGATCTGGTCTGGTTTCGGGGTCATCTCGAGCGCACAACAGGCTCGAATGATGATCCGGACAACGCGCATCAAGTGTCTGATCCTTCATCACAAAAAACTCGTAATAAACTTCAAGTCTTTTAGGAGTTGGGTCCCACAAACTCTTGCAAGTTTGTTCATTACCTGAACAGTAGACCATTGATTAAGTACTCGCTTGAATTCTTGATACCACAAAAAGGTGATGTTGATACAGACGTTCTTCAGCTCCTTCTGGATTAAACTATTCGCCGTTAGCAGCATCCTGTCTCTTAAAACCACTGATCAATAACAGCTTCGAAGCTACCACCGTCCAAAGGCGGATGGATTGCTTGCTCGGAATTTCTACAGAGAAAGGTTTTATTGTGGCTGTTGCTCAACCGTGGTACAACTTCTGCTCGACCACAAAGCTAACAGAGGCCACCGACGGATACAACCGGACGCCGCTGTACCAAGTCGCCTAGAATGTGTGCGAGACCACAGTCTAGCAATTGCTCGACCGGAGCAGATATCGAGGCCCAGGACCAAGATGGCTGGATGCCGCTACACCATGCCGCCTCGAAAGGGCATGAAACCTCCATATACTCTGCGACATCGAACGGGTACGAGGTCACGGTTGGGCTGCTGCTCGATCGTGGAGCTAATATTAAGGCCAAGAACGAATCTAGTCTTACGCCACTACACCGCGCTGCTCAGATCACGGTCCAACTGCTGCTCGACCGCGGAGCTGACATCGAGGCCAAGGGCAAGAAAGACCGGACACCGCTGCACGTGGCCGCCTTGAGTGGGCATGAGGCTACGGCCAGACTACTGCTCGATCATGGAGCCGGCATTGAGGCTAAGAATGAATCCGGCCTTACGCCGCTGCACAGCGCTGCGTGGAAAGGGCATGAGATCACGGTCCGGCTGCTGCTCAACTATGGAGCCAACATCAAGGCCAAGGACGTATTATGATTTACGCCGCTGGATCGGGCCGTCCCAAATAGGGATGAGACTACAGTATAGCTGCTAGACCGCGGAGCCGATATCAAGGCCAAGAACACTGACGGCTGGACGCCACTGCAGCATGCCGTCTGGAACGGGCACGAGGCCAAGGTCCGGCTACTGTTCGACCATGGAGCCAATGTAGATGTCAAGGAAAGCGACAACTACCGGACACCGTTACACCTGGCCACCGAGAAAGAGCACGAGGCCACAGTCCGTTGCTGCTCAATCGAGGAGCCAACAAACATGACCGTACGCCGCTGCGCCGGGCCAAATAGAAACAGCATATGACCATATTCGATTATTCGACGATCGCAATTACTGTACCAAGCGTCAAGGTTCGTATGAGATTTCGAGCGTAACGGTTTTTTTCAATACCTAATACCTAAGAGTAGGCTAAAACCGCAAATACATCTCTTCAGAGGGGCTCTTCGTGATGCGTGACGTATGAACTTTGACACTCGATACAGTATTGTAGCGGGTATTGATAATGATATACTCTTTGACTTGACAGGGAATCTTGACGATACGTATATGATCTGACTGACCCTAGCTATTGAACATATATTACTGTGACTTATATTTTAACCTATTTTTGGGGACTCCCAAATTTCCGTGACCATTTACATCAAAATCTGATGATGTGTAGGACACCCCACCGAGTGTCGCTATATTGTGAACCGACATACTTTTTTCTTCGTACAAACCCATCCTAACACTGACACTTGTGTTATATTTGCAGATACGAACATTCGTCTGACCTGACGTATCACCCTCACTACTCGTTGCAGTAAGCCGCCACCCGCTCTAAGCACTCCCCTTGTCTACCTTATTTATTTATATTGGCGGCGACTTTTCAAACTATCTACATGTGGGGAAGCATTAATCATGGGTTAGGTTGAGTTCGACATCATAATTGGAAGCTGCCCATGAGCGGATATTCCCTTGCAGATAGGCAACCTTCCCTGTACTTATTGTTTTTCTCTGACTGCATAGATATAGTAGAGAATTTGCGTTATTGTATCAGCTCCAAAATTCCTGGCTTTAACGATTTCAAGATTTCATAATACAGAAACCAAGCGGGCTCTCAACTTCAGAGTTGAAATTTGATTTATTTAAGCCCTATAGATAGATAGTGCAGCTTCTTGACTTCTCTGTGAGACTTCCTGGAGCCAGGAGTTTTGGAGCTGGCCTCATAGCGCAACTCTTGGTGACAAAGTCCCCTCGCTTGAGTTTCCGCATTGTGGCAAAGGTATATAAAACGTCTCTTGAACGTTAGGAGGCGTGGCGCTGATTTGGTGCCTGGCGCCGCGGAGCTAGTAGTATGTAGTACCAGCTTCATCACCACAACTCTCCCAACGAAGATGTCGCCCTCAGGGAATTCCAGGAATAGAGATTGCATCAGTTCGCCTGGGACCTCCAACATAGGATAACACCAGCGACCTGTCCTTCCCTCGACAGTAACGATTCAGAGACCAAGTGCAGCGCGGGGTGGAAAGCGGCCTCGAGGAGGGCTGTGGAAGAGAAAGGGCAGGCTAAGATTTCAAGGGAAAAGGCGGGGAAATAAATGTGACTAGTTAGCTCTAGGCCATTTAGGTGAGCTGAGGGTAGGCTTCAATTGCAAGTGGTTTTCGGGGTTACTTCTTTGAGAATACATCTCTTCGATTAGGAGTTTCTTTGACTCCGCTTACTTTACTTTATGTACATATGATTGTATGTAGAGTAAGTAGTCTCTTTTTATCGATGTGGATGATTCATAATCGGAAGGCCTCATATGTGAGATAGTACTCAGTACAGGTATTTGGAGTGACAACAGAATGGAGTACCTTTTGTTATAACAACCCACCAAAAGATATTTGATGGGTGGTACCTGCATTGCCACTTTAAAAACCTGAACCGAGAACGCTTTTCCCATCCGCGAGAGAAATAATGTACCGATTGATAAGAATAAATATTCCTGCTAGATCTTCTTAGTACTTGTACTATATAGCGATACAAACGTTGATATTTGCCAACTAAGCCCCTGATCAAGACTTACCAACCTTAACCCTCACATTAACCGAAGGCTCTATCATCGAGTAACTACGGTAGGAACCAAACTGGATACGTATACTATAGCCATACCTGAGGATTATGGAATTTGATTCGACTCGTCTTTTCAGGTGACGCAAGCGGGGTAATTTCTGTGACTCAAGACGTTCGAGACTTCCACTGGTGTGATGTAGGAGACTTCGTCTCGAGACGTCACGTCTCATATAGAGTACTACACCTGGACCTGAACCAAGTTTTCCAGAGTGCTCTTTATGAGAGCTGAACCAAATCACCCCACAAACTAGGAGATGATCACTGGGTGATTGTCATGATAGGATACGCACAAGGCTGTATCCCTGCGCCAAATAAGCGCAGCTTGTAGTACAGCGGAGACCTGGGGGTGTGCAGATGTTACTCTATTACAGTGAGGCTTCCCTTACCTCCAAATAAATACTTTCTAGGGAAGTTTACTTTTTCCAACAGTAACACAAGAAGCCTTGGAGGCTAATGTATAACAACAACTGGGAAACTAATAAACCCCGGCCCGCTATGGCGGCTATTGCTGTCAGAGAAAGCCAACAAATTCCTACTGGTCTTCTATTCAGCCTTCTTTGTTCTACCCTCGTATTAAAAGCCGAGCCCCTTCATGTTTCTAGTTCAGCTTCTTCTCACCATTCAGATGGTGTACCGAGTGGTGGCTTGCATTTTGTTTGTTTAAAGGCTTAGACAACGTAAAAGCCCATGAAAAGTTTTCCCTAGGCCAAAATGTAGAATGTCAAATTTAGGTTAGAAAGGGGGTAGAACCTTGTCAGTTTGCTCCACAGGCGGTTAGGAGACACCTGTGGAAACATGCCCAATCACTCGACAGGCCGGCGAACTGGTTAAGACATGGAAAAATGCAGGAGTGCCTACCTCGTGAGCAAGAATTGTGGAATTTGTGAATCAGTGTCTACCGGCTTGGGCAATGGAGGAAAATAGACTGTGTTAGGTTGATGCAGGTACCGTACATTTGGAGGATGAGATCGGTTACGTCGTTACGTCGCTCGTATTTTCGGAGAGAATAAGCAACTCCTGAATTCCACGCCTGTCCAACCATTCATTGTACGTACCACCATGGTCCATTTCAGGCAATAGAGACGCATCGGTTGTCTCTGCTTGGTGTTGGCGGAGAAATAAAACGTGGTACGGATTATTTTGAAGGCAGCACAGACGTCTTAGTAGTTGGAGGCTGAATCCATCCATGTTGTTGGTACTAAGTGCTTCAGTATTTATGGATGACACCCGCCCGCAGCCTGAACTGGTCTGCTGTTGTTGGGGTTAGCTTTTTGCTGCAATCACGAGTCTTTACAGACGTCCCTTCATTCCTCCTCATTAGTCATCCCGAGTGGAGACTGTCCTGTCCTTCCAACATGAAATTGTTCGGGTGTTCGAATGCCATTCGTCTTCTTTCGGTCTTGTCATTCTTTTCGATTTCCTCTGGTGCTGTATTGGAACAACGGGCAAGCGGTGATAGCGTAGTGTGTGAGAATTTGGAGCAGAAATGTACGCCAAAAGACGGTCCATCATATTGCTGCCCCAAGGAGAATATGGTAAGTAGCCCATTGTATATGTTTCTGCTGCGAGGGAGACTAATGCTGGAATTATATAAAAGTGCGGGTCAGTAAATGGTCAATGCATTAAGATACCCAAGAGCGTAGCCAGCAAATCCGCTACAACAGTCAAGAAATCCTCCACGGCGACCTCTGCTGCTGCTACGGTTCAAGTTCAGTCAATACCATCTACTTCCCAGATCATTTCATTCACCACATCATCCGCTATCCAACCCTCCTCCACCGCAGCTGCATCATCAAAAGAAACGGGCGCTCTCGAGGCAGTAAAGAATTTCTTCAAACCAAACATAATTATAATCTTCGCCGTCAGCGGTGCAGGTGCCATCCTTGCCATAACTCTGATATCTTGCTTTTGCTATCGCAAGCGTAAGCAAGGACGACTTCTTCTTGCCGCCTATGAAAACCCAAACCGTGACCTTTACAAATCAGTCATTATCACAGGGGATAAACCAGCACCATCTTCGGACACGACAAGAGGTGCTACAGACACAACAAAAGAAGCGGAGAGTCCGCTGTCGTTGCCGCCTAGTGCAAAGCCAGCGCCTCAGGTACAGCCCGAAAGGTCTCCTCAACCACAGTACTTTGATCTCTATTCGCCCGAGAGCTCGGCCTTTCAGATGACGGCTCAGACTCCGGCAGGGCCGCTAGAACACAGCAGCGGTGGAGGAGGTGACGCTAGCGGGTACTACTTCCCTCAGGAACAACAGCAACAATATCAGCAGCCGCAGCAGCAATACCAGCCATACCAGCAATACCAGCAGCCACAGCCACAGCAATACCAGCAGCCACAGCAGCGGCAGACCCATTATCCCGATATGCGGCATCACGACGTCAATTATAATGGATATGGTGCGGGAATTGAGAATCACTACGGTTCGAGCCCGGGGGATTCGTATGCCGCGGGAGATATCTACAGTGCCTACGCCGCGCCCCATCCTGCAGAGGAGATCTATACATATCCTGTACAAGAGTACCCCCCGCGACAATACATCCCGCCCGAACCCGCATCTAGTTCCTGGTCTCCACAGCACTACCGGCAGTTAACGCCGTCTCATCAGGCACATACGACCCAACAAGAAAGTCCACCACGTCCACAGCGTGGGCCAGATGTCTACCTCCCAGTTGCGCTAAGAGAACACCACGGGATGTCACGCGCAATATAAATGGATTGTTCGGATTGTTCATGGGGTTGCTACTCTTCACGGCTGGGTTGTTTTTGGGTGCATATTATTTCATTTGGATTCCTTTTTTTTTGGCTTTGGCGCATATTGCAGTAATTTCATCAGGGATAATACGATTTTTGACGATAGGATACGATGGGGATCTATCTAGATGGGGACTCGAATCGGAGCTTAGTTATAGGTGCATCGAGATTACCAATGGAGTTGCTAATCGCAGAAATGAATTGGCTTGTGTTATCTGGATGATGGTGAATTGTTTGACAGGAATTAGAGGGCTTTGGGCCATCTATACAGTTCCGGGTCAATAACTTTATGGATGTATTTTTGCGTTATCATTCACCTAAGCAATCAATGTGGACTTCCGGTGGCCTACATCACGCTCACTCTTACCTATCATAACCGTAGTAGCATTGTGACGGCTACCTAAAAATTATGCGGTTGGTATAATATATAACAAGATAGAACAGCGGTTATGTACCTGCGTCAGATGGGAGAGGGAATGGGTGCAAGCGTGCTTCCAATGCTTTCCTCTTCCCTTAAGTATAACTTGCATACGCCGTCGATATGAAACCCCGAAATATATTGCTTGTATACATCAACGTTGGTGTAACAGCGAGATGCTGTGTAAGGGAGAACTGATTGCTGGCATCATTTCAGGCGGCTAGAAATAGGCCCGCCTCGGCAGCATTAACGAAATCGAGGTGACTAGCTCGAGAAAATAGGTACTGCTTGGTGGGCTGAAACAAGAGTCACCAACTACCCGAAGTACTAATGGAACCTGTATTGCGGTGTGGTTGCCTGCAACATCGATGTCAAGATTAATCGATTGATCACTCGATTCAGAACGCTTCTCGGCTCTCGACCACGATATACTCCATAATAATTTAATTGCTACCGTTTTGATATCTTTACTACCTATGTTGCATTTTTTATCGCGAAGTGAAGGAGGAAAAGAAGTATTTGAAATGTCATCCGAACCTCTCTGCTGGTGAGAAGTGGTGTCGAAAGCTTCAAGGGTTAGGGTACTTATTTGGACGGGGAATGCTCGTTGGCCGACGTCTGACCACGACCGACAAGTGTCTCAAGGATGGAACGCCTCGAAACACTCAAAACTTCCGGCTCAGTCGTCTTCGAAGAAGGTGCACATTCTCATTAACATTTCTCTGCCATTGTTCCTGCGGTATAGGTGTTAATCCGACAAACCCACTTCAGTAATTGACACCACTAAGTTCTAGAACACGTCTCTAACGCGTTTCCCCACCCACAAACCCACTATCATCACCAATACGCGACTATCTGAGAGCACACAACCCTTGACCCCATCGCTCCCCCATCCGTTCGTTACTCTACCTCTCTCCTATCCCTCGTTGTGGCCACACCGACAATGAGCACCACCGACGCACCGTCGTGCAGTAAGGAAACTATCACCATTCCGGATTCAGATCAAAGTGATTCGGAGCTATCGGAGCTGTCGGGTTACGATACGGACCCCGAAATCGACGATGGCGCACAGAGCGATGACGAGGAACATCCAGAAGAGGATGGCGATGCTTGGGATACAGAATCGCTGCTTGAAGATGCACTGGATGAGTTGAAGACGGAGGTTTTTGATCCTGGTGTGTTTCTGTGTGTGTGTGATATTTGAGGGTGTTCCTGGCATGTGACGACGTCTACATGACTAAGTACTGATGTGTGGGTACTGATGTAGAAGATGATCCTGTCACATCAGAGGAACGGGGGCAGCTGAAGACACTGCTCAAGCAGGTAGGGGAGGCGGAATTCATCCACCGGGTGATTGTGACGGAGGGCATGTCGATAAGGAAGTGCCTCACGGCGTTTAATGTGCGGCCGGTATGTATCTCCCTCATGCCCCAGTACCTGCCCAAGAAAGTCGCAGTGGAGTAAGCAGAGGAACCAATTCCCTTCTATCATGAGATGGATGCTCGGGGAGGTATCAAAGCAGCGGCGCCAGACCTTAAATTATCGCAATTGCTAAGTGATGTTCGCTCTACAGCCTTCCTTTCTAGACGATGCCCCGGACCAGGCACTACACCACCTCTTGCAAGTGGTCCTGGGACGAGAGATGGTGCGACGATCAAGACTATCACACGTTAATGCCGTAGAACACGTCGTGGACCTCTTGAAAAGGTCTAAGAACATTATCGTTCTTACCGGGGCAGGAGTAAGCCCCACTAGATTATTCTATACTTCCATCCTGACCCAGATAGATATCAACCTCCCTGGGAATCCCAGACTTCAGATCAAAAGGCAGTGGGCTATATTCCCGACTTGAAAGCCTAGGTCTGAGCGATCCACAAGAGGTTTTCGACATAAACGTGTTTAACGACGACCCAACGTTGATTCTCCCGTCCGTCCGCGCAGCAGCATTATGCTAATCTATAAGCAGTATCTTCTACTCCATTGCAAAGGACATACTTCCCACTACACAGCAATTCTCACCAACACATGCATTCATAGCGCTTTTGCAATCAAGAAACAAACTCTTAACACAGTATACCCAAAACATCGACAATCTAGAGATGCTTGCCGGAATCTCATCAGATAAGCTGATTCAATGCCATGGCTCGTTTGCAACCGCTTCATGCATTAAATGCGGGTACCGTGTCCCAGGGGAAACGATCTTCCCGGATATCAAAAGATGCGTGGTGGCAAAATGCGATAACTGCCTGAAACTGCTGGCGGAGAGCAGTGCAGCAGGGAAGAAACGGAAGAGAGCCGAAAAGAGAGCCAAGAACCCAGACTACTGGAAAAAGAGGCGATTTAGTGATGACAGTAGTGCGGACGAGGAGGAGAATAACTTCCGAGAAGCTGGAGTCATGAAGGTAACTGCCTCCGTCTCTCCGTGCCAAACAAAGACGAACTAACCCACCGTCTAGCCAGATATAACTTTCTTTGGAGAACAGCTTCCGGACACATTCCATAAGCGCCTCGTAAGACACGATAAACAGAAGGCGGACTTGTTAATTTGCATCGGCACTAGTCTCAAGGTCGCCCCCGTTTCGGAGATCATTGGATTTCTACCTGCAGAAGTGCCACAGATCTATATTTCCAAGACTGTAAGCCCCTTCTCCGTCAGAATCCGTTATAGTGCAGTGCTGACATTCACAGCCCGTCAATCACGTTGAATTCGACGTTGAGCTTCTCGGCTCATGTGATGACATTGTGGTTGAACTATGCAGACTTTCAGGGTGGAACCTCAAGCATGAGATGATACCGACGCATCGACCAGAAGTAGAGTGGAAGAGGGTTGAAGGCCCTGGGAATCGATATGAGTTTTCCCCAAAGTCCACAAACGGAGAAGTTGCACTACCGCCATTGAGTTCAACGTGATCTCTCTATATACATAGCCTGTTCGTGTCCTTTATTTTTCCGGCCAGCCTTCTTTTTTGACCATTTCCCCTTATGTTTGTGCTTGTTTCGGGGGTGTAGAGTTGACTGGGCGCGCGCGTGCATTACTTATTACAATACATCCATTATTTACTCGTCTCTCCTTCCCTTTTATCTTATTATGCGATCCAGAATACAGTACTCTTTTTTTTCTTGTCCCTTTTGTTGTGAGTGGATGGAAGTCGGTTTCGGTGTGTTATATCTCAGTTTGTCGTACATTGTGCTTTGGGGGTCATGTCGGGGTATACAGATACATACGGGTGTGTGGGCTGTATCTAGCAATCAATATCTTTATGAGCTTCTGGGTAACGTCGCCTTGGGTCCTAATATATCTAAGCGTACCCATCATCATGACTAGGGTGGTGTGGTGGCTCTGTGCCCTAGCAGAAGGGGTGTCCAGGGTTATCCCGGCGTAGTGACCGGGCTAGACGCGGAGATGGGCCCCGCCTGCCCGCCCGAATACCATGATCAAGGCTCCGGTCAGTCAGCGTCCAAGCAGCCATTGTATTTCCCGGTCCCCCTCTCTAGCAAGGTATGAACGACGAGAATACGTGCACTTTCCCTTTGTGATCAAGATCACCGCAAACAGTCCATCCAACGCCTGCGTGTATCACAATGACCGTCTCGTTCCAACGATAATTATCGTTCAAGCTAGACTTGTGCTCCCAAGTTTCTGTAGAGCAGCTGAGGTTATTAAAACCAAAGGTTATTTAACTTGGAGACCTGAGTGCGAGTGCTGTGTTATGAATGGTCCCGTTATGGGAGACTAAACACCAAGACATAAGCCCCCATTTTATATATTCCAAAGTCGATGGGTTTTGTCCCGCGTAGATGAGGTTCGGACGGGTACCTTCAAATGGCTAATTTCGTCTTCGCATGACGATTCTGGGTCGTTGGCGAGTGATAGGGAAGAGAAACTGGGAGGCCTGGTTCGTCTGCTGACAGGATTTTGTTTCAGACAATACTTGTACTGCGGGGTCTGGTCCAGAATCATCAATTATCACCTCACAAATTGGGGGGTGGGGCGAAGGAGGGGAGGAAAGAGGGAGGGGAAGCTTGATGTCCTAGGGCCGTCGGTTAGGCATCAGTGATGTGTCGGTAAGATGCCTAGCGGGGGACCCAGGTGGCAAGGGGGCTTTTCTTCCGATTATGGATGCACCGCGCCGTCGGGGTGGTTTGGGAAGCAGTGACAATGTACTCGATCCTAGGTTCGGAATAAACAGCATGTGCCCTCCCTGCAGAATTACTAACTAAATATATACGGCTGTCACTTAGGTATGCTGGTTTACTCCAAACTACAGTACCGAGTATAGTTTAAGGGTACGCGTACGCCTGGACATCAATAATGCACGCGGACCTGGGGCGAGCTTGGGCGTGCGGGGCGTATGTAGCAAATGTGAACACGTACTCTATCTCTCATGGTCATATGCTTAGAAGATGAAGGTACTAAGGTACAAAAGAGTGCAGTTGGTGAACCTGAGGGGAGTTTGGTCAATTACTTTCACGTCCATGCCGCGCGTTCTGTAATGGAGTCTCCAATGCTGCTAACTATGAATGCTGCCTAAGAACATAAATTAGCGCAGAGAGAATTGTACCACCGCTTAAGGCCCTACAAGGAGCGTCGTTGCGAAGCCTCAACGTTCACTGAGGCATCCAGCGAGTGATTGCGCGTGACCTCACCTGCACCTCAGTTAAAGTTTCAATTCCCCAGTCGACGGCGGCCGCCGCCGCGCAGGCGATTGGGCGCTTTGACTCATAGACACTCAATTGTTAGGCAAACCTTGATACCTGAGTGGAGGACATACGTATCCCGACGAAAACGAAGACGAATTGAGGATTTGAGACGCTACAAGCACACGGATTGGACGGGGCTGCGCAATTTGATATGCAGGATGCGATTGGACACAACCCGTGCAGCAACGAGAAACGGCTTCTGCGTGCAAATTTCAGGCAGACGTGATGCGAATCTTTTTTTTTGAAGCATATCCCCCACATTAGTGCTCTCGTATATGCGGTCAGCACGTCGTCCAGCAAATCGCCGGGATCCTCGAGCGATGACTCACACTTATCCCTGCGGGGGTTACTGTATGGGCTATGGGGGGGAATCGGATTTTTTTATTGCTCGTTCATGAAATGGGTGCAGTCTCACTCTTTTTCGTACCAACGGCGACGCGATGATTCTGCTAGATTCTTTTGCAGATAGATACAGATGCAGATCGAATGCGAAAGACGTCGTCAGGTGAATCCGCAAGGCATACAATGCAGACGTGAACAGGTGTCGCGTTCGTGGTTGCCTAGACGTTGGCGGTGGGAATCCCACACAACTGACCTGACTGCGCCCCAGGTTGGAATTGGTGGAATGCCTCGATTCTGCATCCAGAGATTGGCTTTCCCAAACTAGTGATTAGATGCCTCATCTGGTCGGCAGCTGTCCAATAGGACAACATCAAGTATATTGGTTGCTGCAGTGCTCCCGGGCATTCAGCCGGGTGTTGCAGCTAAATAAAAATGATCGCACACACACACAAAAGTGTCGTCGAGGGTTGGCCGGGTCGAGCCAGCAGGGTAGCTATAAGTATTTGACTCATCCCCCCCCCCAAAACGCACTTCTTCGCTTTTCCCTTTCTTTTCTCAACTCCACGACGAAATATACCATACACCTGCATTCAACGAGGCCATCATGGAAGCTTAACTGGAACCACAGTTCCCCCTTTAGAAAACCCCTTTGTAGACATTTTCCCGAGAAACTCCGTCACCACGCATTCCCCAGCGATCCCCGGATCTCTGTCACAACAGCAAACATCGCGCAGCGATAGTACCCCGCAAAAGACAGGCACAATTCTTCCCCCGGAAGTAATTCATTTTGACGACAACATCCAACCATGGCCTGCACAATCTCCTCGGCAGAGGCACTCGCCCCAGATTTCACACACACCGGATTCGACTCCCCCGCAGCCGCACGTGAACAGCCCGACACTACCTGTGCATTTCGATCCACAGCCGCACAGTCCGAGCCCAATAAGCTTCAACGACCCTGTGCTATTTCCGGCGCAACCCTCTCGCCCTGTCCTTAGCGGCCGGCACCACAGCACCCCCTCATCTCTACCGCAGCCTCGTAGAGTGAGCGAAATCGTCCACAGTCTTGGGTATAATATCTCGCCGCCGTCGTTCAACCACCGGTCTCCAGCTTCCGCTCCGTCTTTCACGCCCCCGCATCCCCCCTCAGATACTCAATACCGACAGTCAGACTCTGCTCCGCCTCATATTTCTTCGCAACAGCCTCCTATTCTCGATTCCCGTCTTGCCGCCAGATACTACGGAAAAAACCAGGACTTCACTTCGAACGGGTCCAGCATGACACAAGGTAATAGCTTGCCTACCTCTTTTTATTCTCCACACGCATCGAACCAAATGATTGACACTCCCTCTTCAGACCATATGAAGGCTGGCGAGCCGGAAGTCTGGGAGGAAGATATGTGGACCAACGAACTCACTGGATCTGAGTTTTCGCCGAACCTCCCCGGACAGGACATCTGCACGGGCTCCACCGTCTCTCCGTCCGAAATCCACATGAACCCCACCATGCACACAGCGGGCTACTCTTCCTCTCCGTTCCTCTTCGACTCCCCGTCGGAGGGCTACGATACCTCTCCACTCTTTGGTGGTGAAGATGTCTCCGGCGACGCCGAATGGTACTCCCTCTTTCCGGAGAGCAAGCCTGACCCCGAGGATATTCCATCTGCTGCTCTACAGTCAGAAGCTGCTCAAAACTCTCGCGATAGCACCGAGTCGCCAGAAACATCTCCTCGGTTCCGCAGCACCTCGAAAGATCAGAAGCGCTCATCAACCTCTGGCATCCGCAAGCGTACTGCCCCGCTGCCGCCCATCGTTGTGGAGGACCCTAGCGACACTGTTGCTATGAAACGAGCTCGCAATACGTTGGCTGCTCGTAAGTCCCGCGCGAAGAAGGCCGAGAAGATGGACGAGATGGAAGATATGATCGAGCGACTGAAGGCCGAGGTCGAGCACTGGAAGAACATCGCCCTCTCTAACGGAGGTGGAGTGTGAAGGCCATGGGGTGGACTTTTCTTATTTATATCTGTTGGAATCTGGGGAGTTTTTTTATTATTTCTTGCACAGAAGTTTCCTATCTTTTCTGGTTGCGTACTTGCTTGCGCTAGTTTCTATTGCGATTTGATGATTGCGTTTGTGTTTTGTTATTTCCGATACGGGGGGGAAGGAATTCTGGATGTTTCTTTCTGTTTCAACTGTTTGATAAGTGCGTTTTTTGGTTTGGTGGTTGTGTTTGGGTACCTTGTACACTTGTACTCTATGGTTTGGTTTTAGTTTTGGTTTTGTCTAGTCAGTCGAATTGAGTTGGGGAGCAAAATTCTGATGTGCATCGTGAACAACAAACGTAGAAACTTTTGGTGAGCTGTGGGTACTCCATGCATCTGTGATCCCAGCTCGCCAGATGTGTTCATGCTGCATCACTCGAATAAAAATATTCTTTTGCAGGCCCAACCTCGTTTTCATTTTTGCTGGTGGATGGGTGGATGGATAGGAGCTGATCCTCTGGGCTAGTTGACAGCGCATGGTGCTGTAAACTAAAAGTCAGGTGCATGTTTGAAACTTGCAGTGCCTAGAATTCCTTTGCCCTTTCTTCCTACGCTATGCAGTCTCTACAGCTCTACGTCACCTTGTCTACAGTATCTGCGTGGGGTTGAGGATTTGCTGTAATTTCCTGTGGTTTCCTGTGGTGAGCTGTTCCTCCTGATTACACAGATGAATCTGCGAAGCCGAGCTTTCCGGGCTGGCTAGTTGGCCTTTTGTCTATCTGTTTGTAGGCCTGGTGGGCTCGAACTTGCACTGGTAGGGGTTGCGTGGGGAGGGCATGAGGGGAGGAGCATGAAGGGGAGGGGGGTAATGGTGAGAATGAGGGTGTGGTACTGTGGGCAGGCTGGTTTAGGACTGGGAAGGCTCGAGAGTGGCTACATTCCTTCGTTCATACCCAGGATAGAGCGGGAGGGTTCACCCCGGAATCTGTAAAAACTAAGCTGTCCAGGGAGGGGGGACGAGAGTGAGGGTGTGGTGGTTTGTAGGGTGGTTGGCGTAGGAATAGGCCGAGTCGAGAGGGGTCTGCATTCCTTCGTTCATACCTCCCCACCAAGTGCTGGGGGGATGCCAGCTGGAGATTATAGATGAATGTCGTGGAACAGCTCTGGATCCTCGCTCGCTCACCCCGTGAAAGATTAGTTCTCCAGGACTGAGTTGTCTTCTCTGTCCCGCTCCCCCAGATAGCATTGGAATGTTGTACCCTCCGGGCCGTCCCTTCCCCAACACCACTGTTAGCTTGGTGTGGACCAGCAACTGCCTATGTCCTCCTCCTCCTCCTCCTCCTCCTACCTCCCTCCCCCCTCTTTTCAGGCCTGGCCAGCAGGGACATAGACCTCGGGGAAGAGACACCTTCCGATCCGTACACCCGATATTCCCGTTTGCCAACAGGTCGACCCAGATGCCAACTCATCCCCTTGGTGAATAGGACGACCAACACGCCAACTGAGTGACATGCCAAACAAGAGGTTAAGAGGGGTTGGAAATTGGGATAGGCCCATAAGGTCCGCCGCGAAGTATGGTTTTTCTCTCAACTATCGATCCTCTACACTGTGACTATCCTGTGCTTCTAACTCTACTGTAAATTTCGTCTGTAAACCACAGCTATATCTACTAGGGCCGCAGCTTCTGCTTCTGCCACTACCGCCGTTGCCATCACCCACGCAGTTCCAACCACCACCACCGTCTCTGCTACCACCACCGCCTCGGTTCTATCAGTTCTACTTCGACTGTGTAGATCAATGAAGGGTTCTCGTCCGGGGCAGGACTAAGAGCAATGAACCGTCCTGCGGTAGCAGTTGGGATGTAGTCTTGAATGCATACTTTAGCAAAAGGGAGCCCATAGGAATTTGATATTGTGAACTTGGTGCACTGGTCGACCCTCTGCCAGAGGATTAACCCACACACCAAGTCTTCCTGTTGGCCAACAGGAATATTTGGAGTACGGGTTGGAACAGACTTGATAGTCACCGGCACTCACTCGCCCCTCATCCATCGACTTCAAAAAAGGGTAATTTCTCACTCATCACACTTGCACATTCATTTCGCCCTCTCATCTTATTACAACCATAGACTAAGTAGGTGCTTAAGTATCACATCCAAGGTATAAAACAGCCTCCTCCTCCAGTTCACTTCCACACCTCCCCTCTTCCCTTCTGGAAAACGAAAAGAATACATACAGCCCAAAGTTGGATATGATGATGATAATGATCGCCCCGCCCCGTTCCCGTTCCCGCCACGCGTCACGCGTCACGCCAAAGCCATAATTAAAAGCGAGCAAAAAGAACAGCACAGCATAGCGCGCACACACAAAAATAAGAGGAAGATACAACGAATCTCTGAGGTACTCAGAATGAATGAATGAATGAATGAATGTACGAACGAATGAAACGTTCCCTTCCACGCCCGCCCTTACCTGCCATATATGCATATTTTACTTTCCCAACAAAACAATGCGAAGCAACAGAAAACGCACATAAAACTCCCAAAAACCCCCCCGAGTGCCCTCGGGTGAAAAGAGGAAAACAGTAGTACAACATAACCAGACGCCGTCTATACGAAAAAGACAGACGGAGACAGCAGGGCTGCGGCTGAAAAGAGACATTAACTAGATCGTTACAATCATTACACAGGATATATGGTAGTATACTCTAGATTTTTTGAAGCTCCTTGGTGAGAGGAGGGAGAGGAAGAGGAAGAGAAAGAAGTAGCACGCCTTTTTTTACTCGGCAACACAATCGGAGAGATTGATCAAAAGCTGCGCGAGACAGCGTTTGGTAGCCGCGTCATCTCGGAGAACTGAGGAGAAGGTTGCATCTCTCAGGGGCTCTGGGAGGCATTGCCGCAGAGCTTCTCTCGCCCGGGGGTTGTCAGATAGGCTGGTACCGAGTCATGTCAGCAAGCAGAAGCGGGTAACGATGTGAGGGCATACCGGAGGAAACACCGCACAACATGCTTAAGCAATCTCACGGTCTGCTGTTCGACCAACTGCGTGACCATGTTGCTCAGGACCGTGCCAACAGCATAGAACCGCTCGTATGTTTGGCAAATGTAGGATAGTCCAACATCATCCAACAAGATCTTCTGGACGATAAATATAGCCACCGTTTTGGACAACTCGGATCCCGTCTCCATGATCCTGAGGCAGAGGGGAATGATCTCGGTCGACAGGAGAAAATTGATAACATCCGTAGAATCATTCTTGACCAACGCGCCAATGACTCCGAGTGATGTCAACCGCAAATATTCGAATGGCCGAGATTTTGAGGTCGTATTAAGGAACGGGTATAGAAACAAGGGTATATGAGCTATAGATAGGTATTGGTTTTAGTCGATAGTCTTTCCCCCAACAAAGTCGCTTAACCTACCATTTAAAAACAGCCCTCGGGTATCGTTATGCGAAGCCACGCACTGAAGAAGAGCCAATGCGTTGCAGACTCTGTTAGAGGCGGTAGCGGTTAGGCTCGACGGCATGAGTAGCGGGTAGACCGAAATAATTTCTTGTAGCAGTGAAGTCATGACACCTATTCACCATCACCACCACAACCGTGTAAGCCTTTGTACTTCAGTCAAAGGATGAGGAAGGCGCGCACCAACAGAATGCCATAAGATCACTGCCAGATCCTCCACCTGTTCTCGTTTCTTGCTCAATTCCAACAACGCCGTTTCCCTCCGGTCACCCTGTACCAACTCCATGATCCACGTGTATATCTTGGTGTCCTCATCGGTGATTGCGCGAGTTGGCATCTGCATTCCACCAGTGGGAGCAGGTGCTGGAGACGGGTGGGTCGGCATAGCCATGCTCCTAGCAGTATATGCATTTATATGCTGCTGTTGTTGCTGCTGCTGAGCATGCTGCTGTTGGGTAATCCAGCCACTTTCAGGATGTGGAAAGTGCTGCTGCTGCGGATAGACCTGGTGGGATTGGAGCATTTTGTGGAAGCACTTTGGTTGGGGGCGAGTGGGTATTGGCGAAGTCGGCGGCGGCGGTGAGCGGTGAAGGAGGAGGAGGGGGTAGAGGAGGAGGAGGATGAGGATGATGATGAGGTGGACCTAGAGATGGAGTGAGCCGAATTGCTTGGCATTGCGGCTGATCGCGGGTACCTGCCCCACCACACTCCAACACTACAACCCTTGCGTTCGCTTTCTATTGCCGTCATAGCGCTGATGGGTAGTAGTGTTTGTTTGTTTGTTTGTTTGTATTGTTTGTTTGTCGGGTAGAGAACCTATAGGCACTCTTCTTCTGGAGGGACTCGTGAAACTGGTGGGGCTTCAATCCATTGGAGAGGTTTTCAAAGAGGGTCCCCGGTTTATGGTGGTTACGATAAGAATGATTGAATTGCTTGGTTTGCCCTACCGTGCACAATGTTTACAATGTTTACTGGTGGCAGATCACCATATGCATAGCATTGGGGATTACACACCACCATGTTAACAAACTTTAGTGACACCTATTACATTCATTAATTATTATTCCCTACGTACCTGTGTATACTAATACAATGCCATAACATTCATTCCTTGATGTGCCATCATCCATTTTACCACGAATTTGAGAGTAAACGATAGGTACACAGAAAGCCCCCAGATCAAAACCGATCCAGTCCAACAACACATGTCGATGAATAATGTACCGAATAAGAGACAAGTCAATAAAGAAAAACACCAGGTCACCCCACCGCCATCCTGTAAACGTCGTTCCATTCACCATCCCACAACCCAATCAATCAATCAATCAATCAATCAATCATGCAATATCATAATTAAAATTCCCGCTCCTGCATGAATGGGATATCCGGATATCAAGAGTACATACTGGCCGCAACACACATAACATGAAGTTTCAGAACGGAGCAACACCAACTGCACCCGCTGAATAGGCACCAAAAAAGCCCATATAAAACAAGCAACTGCAAGGAGGAAGCAGAGTTGAAAAACCGATCAACCATGAAAAGCCCAAAACACAAATAAAAGATGCCCCATCGTTCGAGTCAGTGATATCCGCAAATCAGAAATTGGTGAATCAATAAGTTTAAAAAGAGAAAAAGCCAACGGAAAAGAAAAACTCTCAGACATTCTTTACAACCTCAACTCCGACAATATACGACTGGCTAAACCCTTATACTGCCAAGTGTTCGTTTTGTTGACGCTCTTGAATTGAATTCCGTGTAACGCGAGCAAAGGAACCTTCACAATGTAGATTTCGAACTGCAGGATCAGAGAACCACCCAGAACACCGTCGTTAACAGACTCATTTGATGCGTCACTGTTAGAGTAGCTGGTATCTGCTTTGTTGCGTCGGGATGCTTGCTTTGACGACGATCCCTGGTTGCTGCCATTGTTGGCTCCATACGACAATTTCCGTCTGTGTGACGATGGCACGGATACCATATTGGTCACTTCTGGGGTCTGAGAATCGTCCTCGACAACACTCTTGAGATCGATGCTGGGTCGATGGACGCACACAAAACCGCCCTTAATTTCCTTATAGGAAACACTGAGTTGGTCCAGTACCCTGATGATATCCTTGCGGATTTCCAGTGGGGGTTTAGTGGACGTTGTTTGCACGCTGAAGAGGCCTTTTAGGTAAACTGGCTTGACAAAGTCGGCAGATGGTGTAGAAGAGGCACCAGCGTCTCCACTGCCTGCGGATGTAGCAACATCCACACTGTCGTCTCCTGGAGTATCATCAGGATTTCCGGTAGTACTTGCCGACTCATCCCTTCTCGAGCGGCGGGTTTGAACACATTCCCGCTTCCCATGGCCGACTGATTTTGCTCGATGTGCAAACGACTTGTCACCACTCTCTGCCCGGCCTGACACTGAGCGATCTGAGCCACTGGTACCAGGAGGTTCCATAGAGTTCCTCGTCCGACTATATTTCTTGCGCCAATCGGCCTCAGATACGCTCGTAGAACGTCCTAATGGTTTTGTAGATTTTCTTGCACCATCCGCAGTCGTTGGAGGAGTCAAGAGATCTGGTTGACCTGGTTGGGATGAGTTGGCGTGTGCCAGAGGGCGAGACACCTCCCTCGGACGTCGGACTGAAAGACTCTTTCTTGTTAGATTGACCGGAGCTTGATCTGGGGCTTGCAGTGAGAGTGTCGGTGGCGGCGGTGGCTTGCTAGAATCTTTCTGAGATTCGCCCCGATTGGAGTTGTGTCGTCTTGTGCTTAACCGTCTGAGCATGCCCCCAACAGACAGATCTTTACGCAGAGGCTGCTGCTGCGGTTGCTCCACTTTCGTTGTAGGAGGTCCCATCGATGAAGGCGGAACAGACACTCCGCTAAGATTCACGCTCTTCATGGTTTCGGTGACTTCGTCATCTCCGTGCGTTCGAGCCCTGGGCCTTGTCCTACCGGACGTTGCAGTTGGCTCCCCCTTCAACTCGTAACTCGTCTCACTAGTGTGAGCGGCCTCAGGCTGCCTAGGTACCATATGTGCCAATTTTTCGACATCAGAGCCTGGGAATGGAGGTTGTGATCCAGGAGCAACTCTGTGACTATCCCGTTCCAGTTTTTCACGGACAAGATAGTACACAGAAACAAGAGGGTTGTAGGCATTGATTGGGTCTGTTGTTGTGTACGGAGTAAGTAGTTCGGTACTGGGGTTAATGAGTGTATCCTTTGAACTTGTTGATGATCGCCTCTTGTAAAAGTCAAATCCAAAAGTCTTTTTCTTGTCCGGGTAGGGCGAAGACATTGGTGCCTCACGCTGCGCCTGTTTGACAGCCATTTGATAATCATCGGAGCTGATCAGTTTCGTCAGCTGGACAGAAATCGCTTCCGATGATCCAAACTCGAATCCTGTCATGCCGTTTATAACTGCCGGGTCGAGAGGTAAAGTGAGAGGTTCCCTAGCAGGTAAATGGTTTTCTGGTGGACCGGAATAACCTTTCAGAAGCCAGGGATGCGTCATGATCTCTTGTAAGGAAGCGCGGTTTCTGGGGTCGGTCACCAGCATTCGAGAAAGAAGGTTCTTGCAGTCTTCATGCCATTTGTCAGCAAAATTGCCGTCGAGGGATCGAAGGGCACCTCCTACCATTGGTAAGCCATTGGGGGTATTCTACGGCCCCTCGTTTGATCTTCGCATGCAGTGCTGGCATATTCTGATCATCGAACGGCACTTTTCCACAAACAAGAACGTAAAGCACAATGCCAAAACTCCACACATCAACTTCCGGTCCGGTGTATAGCTTCGCTTGCAGAAGCTCTGGCGCCGCAAAGTACAAAGACCCACAAAATGTCTTGAGCTGTGATCGGGGAGAGAAAAGGTTGGAGAGACCAAAGTCAATAATCTTGATGTCGCCAGTTTTTGAAATAAGGATGTTTTCGATCTTCAAATCTCGATGAACAATAGAGTTTCTGTGACAATAATCTAGGGCACTTGCAATCTGCCTTCCGAACTTCCGGGCTTGCTTCTCCTTGAGTCTGCCGTGGGATATGATGTAGTCCAGCATCTGCCCGCCATTGACATATTCACATAACATGTACCAATGGTTGTTTGTCTTGATGACATCTCGCATGCCGCAGATATATGGGTGATCTAGAAGTGTGACAATAGCTGCCTCTCTAGCTGTACGTACTTCTTTGCTGTCGTCGTGACGCGGTGGATATGCCTGTCCTGTGGAAGGGTCAATACCTCGATCCTGTATGACTTGTCTCGGGACGATTTTGACAGCAACCTGTGGCACAAACACGATAAGTTTCTATGGAGGCTCAAATAAACACAACCAAAGTATTACATACCTGCTCCGAGCCATCTGCCTTCCGCGCTAATTTAACCTTTCCCATGCTTCCAGCGCCAATCGTTTTGCCGAGATTCCAGGTTCCACTTGGACCGTGAATAGACGTCTTTCTAGATCGCTGCATATGGTGCAACTGCCTAGGATCATCTATAGCCGGAGGCACATGGCTTGATGTTCCGTTGGTACCGCTGGTACCGCTGGCAGTGGTGGCCGGCATTGGTCGGTGGGACCCTCCTGTGGATGTAGGCATCAAGCGAGACGTTTCGGCGTCTCGAGCCGATAGATTCAGACCACCATTGTCGCCTCCCCGAGATGGTGGGCCAGCGTGCCTCGAGGTCGACGAGGGTTGTCGTTGATGGTGGTGGTGAGAGCTATGTTGCCGTTGAAGTATAACAGGGCTCTGGTGCGGTGCAGGAACTGACATTTCAGATGATAACCGCGATAACTGATGCCAAGAGTGACCGAGTGTGAAAGCCAGAGTATAAGGAAGGGACAATTGGATGAGCTCCTATAGCGCGCTCAAATGCAATTCGCGCAAGAAACGAAGCGCTCGAAACCAATGATAGCCTGCGCGTGGTCGTTCGATCGCAGTTTAGCCGGGGATATGAGAAGAGGTATAAAGTATCGCAAAGATAGCGACAAGGTACGGACGGAGAATGTCTGAAGACAAGTAATTATGCTGGCGAGAGGGCGGGAAATAACGGCTAACGGGGTTTCTTATAGCAGTTGTGAAGCCGCACGCATCGATGAGAGAACCACTGAATGAAGAGGGGTCGAGTGCACGACAAGCTACTTCTCGCCAACCGAGGAAGGTAGGCGGTGCGCAAGAAAGACGAGATGAACGACAAAGCCAGATATTGATATCGCCGAGACCTAGTCGGTGTGTAAAGGAAGGAGAGAGGAGGAGAAGAAGCTGAAGGTAAGGATAGTGAGGAGGATGACGACGAGGAGTGACCTCCGCTCACGGGTTCGGGGGTGGGATGGTATAGTGAGGCGAGAAGCAGGGACGGGGATGTTGATTGACTGAACAAGAGAATGACCGACGACCGAAGCAGCTGGTTGCACTAATGTACCTAGTCGACGTACATCATTGCGACATGAAAGTACATGTACCAATTTGTGGGGAAGACGTGGATCGCTTTAAAGAGCTTTACAAACGATGTTTTTACCTTATTCTTTTCAATGTCAAACATACCTCCGGCAAAGTATTTGGAATTGGAATTAGACTTGGGTTTAGATCCAAGCTCCCGATAAAGCTACGCCCTAGAGCTCTGCTGATTAGAGTAGTGCACTGGTACTCTCAGGTACCCGTATAGAACCCCGTCCGGTTATATCAGAGGCGAAACCGCGACTGCATACTACAAGCAATCTAGCTGCCAATGGCATGAAGCTGCTCCACTTAGTGTATCCCAATAACACGACACGAAACGTTTCGTGGGGTTGCCGCCAATCTCGCACCCTTTAGTTGTGATGATAAGCCTTGCTTCACTCGGCACGCTCCGTATGACACGCGCAATAATCCTCCTTGTCAAAGCCACGTTAGTTACCCGACTTCTTAACGACTCCGAACCACCAAACTTTAAACATCAGCAACCACAAATTATACCAAGTGCTATCTTCCTAGCCAGAGACTTGCGGTAGCATGGCTTACAAACGAGATCGCTCCGAATTCGAACAATCGTCGAATCAAAGCGCTCCATTTACCCTATACGGCCGAGCTTTACCACCGTTAGATTCACATAATAGAGATGACGGCTCTTACGTACCGGTTTGGAAGCAAGAGGTGGTAGATGAGCGAGGCCGGAAGCGCCTCCACGGAGCTTTCACGGGTGGCTTCAGCGCTGGGTACGTTTCATTGAGGCTAGGATGAAGCTCGTGACTGATACAGATTAGGTACTTTAATACTGTAGGATCAAAAGAAGGTCAGCGCCAGACACTAGCATCTTACCCATCGTCGTCGCTAACCCTGATTCATCTTATCAGGATGGACACCTGCTACTTTCAAATCATCTCGGGCGACCCGCGCCAAAGCTGGCCCAGCTCGACCCGAAGACTTTATGGACGAGGAAGATCTTGCAGATGCGGAGGAAGCGCGGAGGCTCGAGACAAACAAGAATTTTGCAGGTATCGGCGGTCCGGAAGATGGTGGCCAGCCACGGTCATTGATAGACCTTTTGGTGCCGGCCATGCAGGATACGATGGGAACGAAGCTTCTCAAGAAGATGGGCTGGAAGGAAGGTCAAGGGGTTGGGCCTAAGACTATGAGAAAGGCCAGGAATTTTGACGGTAATACTGGTCAAGGTGCTGAAGGGAGCAAGGCTTTTCTCTTTGCTCCCGAGAACTCCAAGCTGGTGTCACTCAAACGAAAGGACAATACGGCGGGCCTTGGATATGCCGGGGAAGCTTCGATTACTAAGTCGGTAAGAGAAGATAAAGACGACGAAATTGGAATTGGCTCTATGTCAAGACCGTCATCTAAATTCAAGAAGCCCACCGGAGCCGCGTTTGGAGTCGGTGTGCTCAACGACGATGGAGAAGATGACGAGGATCCATATGAGATCCGGCCAAAGACCGCATACAACAAGGTTATTGGAGGAGACAAGCCAAAGAAGAAAGCAGCAGTATCTCGCCCTCTGAAAGGAAAGCACGTGTTTGTGCCAAAGAAAGCCACAGTCCTAAAGAGCTATCAAACTATTCGGAAATGTCACGACGGTCGGCTCCCTATCCCGGGGTTCATTCTCTCCGATGCACCTGTTCAGCTTCCAGAGCCTCGTTATCTTCCGCCGGTGGTGCCAGATGATTGGAAAGGAATGCAGGAGGAGACACCTGCACCAATCATTACCCTCTCTGATACCGACAAATCGGCGGCAAAGCTAGATCCACGTGCTCGCGGGGCTATACTTGGAGAAACCCCTTTACCAGGAAAATCCGTCTTTGATTTCTTAACACCTGATGCGCGGAATCGAATAGCAAATATAACAGGAAAGACCAATCTACCGCCGGGGTTGGGTGAAGCACCGGCATCAACGACTCGTGCTTCAATTGCGGACCTTGTCCCCAACATGGACAACGATGTTGCAATGTCTGCTCTGAGAGGCGGCTATATGCCCTACGGCGACGATCTTGAGAAGCGAGCGCGATATCGCTCCTTCTTAGAGGTACAGGCGGGACTGCGGGAGGAGCTTCCTGATAGGGTACGAACCAATCACCACCTCCACTTAAAACCACTGTCGCTGATTTGTACAGAAATACGGTATGAACATTCAGGACTGGGTCAAGGAAATGAACGAATTTGTTGGTGCAGCACGAATCTTCAAGCCTCTGACCGGTACGATGGCAACCCGGTTCACATCGTCGGCCTCTTCGAATATTCAAGGCAACATGGACAAAGGACTCGATACTGAAGTATTAGTTCACCGTCCCGCAGTAAAAGAGGAGGATCCAGCTGAAGCCGCAGCAAAAATTGGGATGTATGGTCCGCTCACTAGAAGTATAGTTGAGTTCACACCGTCCAGATTGTTGTGCAAGCGGTTTAATGTACAATATATGGGTCCTACTACAACCACGGATGAGGCTAGGCCGACAGCTGCGCTGACCTTTGGTGTGCGTGCTGAGGTTGGTGGTGGTGGCGGTGTTGGTGATATTTCAGATCTTGCATCTACAATAACGAAGTCGGTAGTTGTGCAAGTGGATGTAGAAAAGAATGAGGCATTAGAGGGTGAGAAGGCTGCAGATGAGGTTTTCAAGAATATTTTTGGTGATTCGGATGATGAAGATTAAAAAGACTTTTAGATTGCTATGATTTTTCACACCGCGGTGAGAGTTGCGGTTCCGAGTGCAATATTGTGATTGGAAGATCAACAGCCCAGTCATGTAACCTACTTCCTGCCTCCGTGAAACTGGAATCAGAAATCTTCTTTCGGGAATCTTCTTTCCAAAGCTTCCAGGATACACCAGAAGTTGTGCTCATGTTGGTTCATGTCAATTACAGTCACTCCATTCCTTGGCGAGCTAACTTTTGGAACCTCAAGTCGCGTTTCCCTGAAGCTAGACAGCTCGTGACAATGACATCTGCTTCCCTCCTACTCACACACGATATTGCGCGACCACATCACAGGCGAGCATTCCCATTCCTATGCTTGCGCGTCCATCTTCTCAGCAGGTATGGATTAGTAATGGTCGCTAACGAGCTTTCCGGTGGTAGGGAGTAGCTACTTTACGCGCCTCTTGCTCAGCTCAACTCTGCATTCCTCGGTTCCGGATTCAGCCATCATCATGCCTGCGGAAGCAGCAAACGGGAACTCGGTTCTAGACGGTCTCCGAAATATGGAGGAGCTGGCTGCTTTAGGGCAGTTTCTATTCTGTTTTGGTACTGACGTCCTCAGCCTCCCCGATTTCGACCGCGAGGTATGTGTACTATTACACATCTAGACTCACCCTTCTGATCTTATGGCAGGAGCTAGAAACAGAACTACTTACGCCTGAGTCGGCGCTTCTTGATAACATCAAAATGGCCTTACTAAAGATGGTCTCCTCACATCGAGGCCTTATACCAAGCCAGTTCGAGGAATACACTCGTCGTCAATATCTCAACCGTAAACCCGACGCGAACCCGTTCGGCGATGGTGCGGAGCCGATGAAGTTCTCTACTCTCGACGTGTTTGCGCGGGTTAAGGTGCTGCATCAGCTCTCGGTGTGGGTGTTTTTGCATCCAGATCGGGTACGAGATAAGATGAAGGATTCCGATGAGAAGGAGCAATTGACATGGGTGCGTGGAACACATGTAATTGAGGAAGGGGATAATATATAGGCTGACACCTCCGCCTCCCCGTTTACAGAGAATGGAGCCGTGTGGATACGATCGGAAGGGAAATACTTACTACATACTGGACGATAATCGTCTTTACCGAAGGTCGCCGTGGATTCTGGAGTCACAGCCAGTCAAGAAAGCAAAGTCCAAGAAGAAGGGAACCAAGAGGCGGAGGGTATCAATAGCTGTGGAAGAAGATACCGATGAAACTGATGACCCCACTTCGAATGATAAAGGTAATGGTGTGTGGTCCTGTGTTTGCGTCTCGCCGCACGATTGGACGGTGTTTCTAGGTACTCTGGAGGGATCGAAGGATCCAGATGAAAGCGCACTATATACGTATCTTAAGGAAGATGTGATTCCAGAACTCACAAAAGCATGGATGGAAAAGGAGAAGCAGCGACAACTGCACGAGGCTGTTGCAAATAGGAAACGGTCGAGTCGTCTAGATGCTAAACTTACCCGTCAGAAAGAGGAGGAAGAGAAAGAGGCCGCCAGAATCCGAGAAGCAGAACTTGAGAAGAATACCCGTCGTGAGAAACTCGAAGCAGAGAGGAAAGAAAAGGTACCCAGTAGTGTGCCTGAACTTTTGTTCAACGAACGATACCGAACTTCATGCCTTTGACTTTCAGTGTCCATCCAGACGTTGACTGCCGTCTTTGGTGTTGTATAATCAAGTGAAGCAGAGCTGACTGTCATTCAGGAACGAGAAGCCAGAGTGAAGATCCGTGAACAGAGGATTAAAGAGCGCGAACTTCGCAACCTACAGAAGGATAACAGTAGTAGAGGCACATCTACTGATGATTCCTCCACTCCTGGTACGCGTCGGTCCTCCAGGCGCGCGAAGGAAAAGACAAGCAAAGACACTACCGAGGACGAGAAGGAGTGGATCTTTGATTGTGTGTGCGGAGCGAATGGTATAAACTATGTATGTTGGGAGCTATATCATCGTCCAGTTGCAATTAGCTGACTTTCTGACTACTAGGAGGATGGAACCGAAATCATTGCCTGCGATTCTTGCGATGTCTGGCAACATCTTAGCTGTCAGAAGCTAGCACCAGGCGCGGAGAATGACGATTTTATCTGCGATCTCTGCAGACGTTATAAGCAAAGCGAAAATGGCCCGAAAGGACCCGACGGACTTCCCATGAGTCCCCAGATCATAAAGCTCCGCATGGGTCCTCTTTCACCGGAGAAGCCCAGGGGTCGATCACCCCCAAAGGTCCCGAATGATCAGGCTACCGTTGTTGGTGATATGATCCAAGTTCTACCACCAGAGACCGCCAACCGAGAAGTCCTGCCGTAAATTTTGTGGGATGTGGACTCGCAATGCGATCTGTGCAGCCGGCACGGCAATAGCATGGTACTGGAACGGAGGATGGGTGGGTTTGGGATGAAACGGGGATTCCCCTTCAGATGTTCATCGCCGCTTTTGACTTGGCTCATATCCTTAATCACAAATTTGTTTTGCATCTCCCCTTGTAGATAGCGCAGTGGGTTTCAATAGATTTGAAGCCGTCGGGAGCCTTTGCATAGTTCGAGTGGTCTGCTCATCGGGATAAGTTCTCCCACCGGCTTGTCCGAAGTTGTGCATGCCTGAAACGACACTTCATAGATGTCTCGTAGAAGGCCTCAGAAAGGCTTCAGAGTGCTTCGGGAAGGCTTCAGGAATGCATCCTCTGCATAAGTTGCGAAGCTTAGTAAGGAAAGCCTTATAAATCTACAAGACTTCCGTGACTTGCCGTTTCACTCCTAAGTGCTATAATGGCCCGCATTAAGGGTTTCGAAGCGTTTCTTACGAATTTGGAAGGACTCTTTTGCACATTTCCTCGCCAAGCTGTTTGGCTGTGTCTTTTATTAGAAACATTTGAATTCGGGTATAAACTTTCGTCCTTTCCTTTCTTTCATCTTTCTAATGGCAATTTCAGCTATCCGCAACCCGGGTTCCCCACAGCCTGCTAAAGGCCACAGCGGTTGGATATACATAGGTAGGATGATGTGCATTGCCAGAATGACCTATTACTCTACAAATCTAGTTTGGAAATCCTCAACCTTATCCCATCAACCTGAATAACAGTATATCCAGAAACTTCGGTCCATAATTCACGTTCTTTGTAATCAAGCAATAGAATCTTCCATGGAGATATCGAATGTATGCGTGTCTAACAAATTAACTTGGATTATGTAGAACTCTAGGTATGTAACTTGTAAGTGGCACCATGAGCACCTCATTGCAGCTAGGCACAGAATTTGAACATGTTCTCTGCTTCTGCTTTGTGTACCGGAAGTTTTCTGCCGGTCCGTCACGAGCTACCAGATATGTTGACAGGTGGGTGCGGTGAGGTACAGGACTGCCCATGCGTGTGCAATACCCCCCCAATTCGCGTTGAGTGTTTGCACTTCTGCACTTCCTCTGTTTTCAGTGCTTGGCCCTTTGGTAGTTGCATGCAGAGGCGGCATCCGAGCCATGGTTAACCCCTGTTGATTTACTCTGCACGTCGTTCTTGCTTGCAGCTTGCAGGTGGCTAGTTTGGGATGTAGGCTCATGCAGGTATCCTTTGAGCTGGACAGAATTGGGACAGGTAAAATAGCAAACATGAACAAAAGCGTATACTCTCTAGAGCTCATCCACTCACCCATACCTCCCCCCCGTGACCATTAGCTGCACCTGAAGCGATATCCATCTACCGGCTCATCGGTATCGGTATCGGACTCATGCATGCCAACCTGTCTGTCTTCTGCTGGCTGCAGGTGCACGGCGTTACATGAATAGGCTCACTCGTTCTAGACAGGACGCCTTTTTGGGGATACATTTCTGCCTTAACGTTGCACTTCATCATTTCACTTGCCCTCACTAACGAGTATTGCACTGGTCTGGTCTTTTGCACTTTCTGGTGAGAATTAGCGTAGTAGCTAGCCAGCAGGTGCCTGAATTGATGCCGCATCAGGTTCATCCTTAAAATCTTTAGATATTGGTACCCTAGCTCTGGCGCATGTAGTACAACTAGAGTCGGTTCCTCTCCATAGCTTATATTAGATATGCTCAGAAAGGATAAACGTTTGTAGCGGGCTTCCCATCGTACATTAATATGCCCGCCGGTTTAGATCTCAACAACCTCTATTTCTTACCTACGCTTCTTTCCCTACTATCTCATTGGTCCTGCGGTCCTGAGATCCTCTTGTAGACGGAGACTACAGTTTATCCTAGAGAAAATCCGCTGTGAGCTGAGAAAACGGGATCTGTAGGTTTTGCTATAGCATAACCACCATTGCCTCTACGTTACCCCCATCCTCACACAAACGCACTGCCCACGGGATCGAACAAAGACCTGCTGCTGCTAATAACCAGTTACATACCAATCCCAAACTTCGGGGAGACACACGAACAACAAAGAATTCGAAACCAGTAGGAGCAGTTCGTTCGGGGAAGGCCAGTTTGTTTCCTATATTCAATTACCACGCAAGCGAAGTATCGGATTGAACATAAACAGTAGTACGCAGTTGATACGTCTCTGTCCACCAGCTATCCGCTCTTTTCCCCATCCTCATCTCAGGTTTTCTGCTATTACTTCAACTGCTATTGCTATTTTACTACGGCTATCCTTGCAGGTATATGCACATTGGTAAACGCTCTGTTCTGGTGCCTGAAACAGACGGAAACCTGCTTCTGCCTTTTTTTTCTGCACTGCATGGGAAAGTGAACCTGGAAGCTGGAAGCCAGAGCATCCAGCCTGTACCAAACCGGTCGATATCGCGAATCACGTTTTCCCGGGTGCCAATTGCTGGTATATCGCAACACTCTACTGTATTCGGACGAACATTGCGTTCCTCGCATCTCTAGTTGTGTCCCCTTCCTGGCTCTGCACACAACGGTTAAGGCCAGTCAATACAGTACCACCCACCCACCCACCTCCCGAACGGGTCCCGAACGTATTGCTGGGGGATTTGAAAATTGGACTTACTTTTTTCTTTTTCCACCCAATCTCCAAAGTTCTACTGCTTTTTGAGAATTACCACCAGCAACGGACAGACGTTGGGAAAAATTCGGTGTGCCTGACTGATTTTTGTCAACCGATAGCGGATTTCTACTTTCTTCTGACAGAATCAGCCCAGGTTCCATCCCATCCTCATCCCATCCCATCTGTCATCGTCTTAGTCCATACAGCCCCGCATCTCTCACCGCTAACCTGACTTACCAACAACCTTGGGCTTCAATCCCGACGATAGCCAGCTGCCCCGGGCCGACAAAGAGGTACAGTCCACCCTAGCGCGCTCGTTCATCATTGGATTGATTGATGTATGCTCAATAGTGACCTCGTTGGTATGGCCAGCAGCTCTGACCAACTTTGATTTGCTCTCTTAAAAAGACTGACAGGAATTCCCACCAAGCTCCCTTCAGTATCGACGATTCGCTTTTCATCTTGATTTATCACCCAACATCTTCCATCTGATATCTAGTGCAGTTTACTGGACGGCCCATCAAGCCAAATAACTTGTGTCTCTACTACTGCGTTTGCTACTACCTCTGACAGCTTCTGCTACTATTATTGCACCGGTTACTTTCCTTTGAAACAGCCATCCGCAAGTCACACGAACATTATCACCGAAGAATACCAGTATATCTCATGTCATTAGCAGAGATAGACTCGCGCCACTATCCGGTCCAGAGCGAATCGCCTTTATTTGACTTTGGATTGGAGCTTGATGCGAATACACCAGCTTTGACCTCGACTTCTCCTTCTAACGTTGGACAATCGCCCTATCTGCACCAACATCCATCGACGCCCCAAGAGCTGCCCTCGGGAAACTCATACTTCTACTCGCCAGCTCAAACGCCTTACAACCTTACTGGATCGCCGGCCGGAGACTATCGAAACTACAGTATTAATGTCAGTATTTCGTTTTTCCAGTCGTTTGGATGTGGAGAGGGAGTGTGTCTAACGTGCTTGAAGTACGAGTTGGGGTATCCTCAGTCCGGCATGTTTATGAAGGAAGAAGATATAATGCTGCTAGTATGTGACCTCTAGGCTGGTTATCTATGGCGTTTCTGACCTCTTTATAGCAGGGCAATGGGTATATGGCTGGTCAAGGTTCTCTAGGTGAAAGAGTATGTGTTATGTTATCAAGTGCAGCCACTTTTTCAACAAAAGCTGACTTTGAAGTTCCAGAACAATGGACATGTTTACGAGACATGGAATGAACCGGTACAGCTTCTTCCTATGTGTTACACCCTATGAATAGGTTTTATACTGACATCCCGACCGCTATAGCCGGATCGCACACTACCTTCATTCAGTCCCTCCGATGATTTATTCTCACGAAATACTGCCGGAAACATACCGAGTCCCGTACTTACACAAATCTCCGACAAGGCCACCACGAGACCAGCGCCACGAGCTTGCCGCGCACCACGAAAACGCAAAGCGCCCGGTGAGAAGGCCGAAAAGCCGAAGCTTCCAAAGCTCACCCAGCCCTTGAGCGAACTCACCAAGGGCTTCCATCACCTCCCCATTCGGGACATGGAGTGCTGGGTAACTCGGAGCACACAGGATCGCAGGCAGGAAGTTGAGAAGCGTGGAGGATATATCACCCGTCCCATGAATTCGTTCATGCTTTACCGTTCCGCGTTTGCAGAGCGCACAAAGTATTGGTGCCTGCAGAATAATCACCAGGTAGTATCATCCGTCAGTGGTGAGAGCTGGCCCCTAGAACCAGACCACATCCGAGGGAAGTATAACGATCTGGCGAAGAAGGAACGTGAAAATCATCAACTGGCACATCCGGGATACAAGTTCTCACCCAGCAAGGCACAAAACGGCGGAAGAAAGAGGAAGGGCCCTAGTATGGTAAAGAGCAATGAAGATGGGGATGCGGCGTCTCTACTTAGTGATCTCGATGATATTGATCTCGAGACCGTCAATGATGGATCACCGGCGTCCCCACAGAAGAAAAGCAATAAACGCACACAGAAAACTGCAACTGGCAGCTCTTTGATATACATGGATCTTCCCCACCAAATCGAAAGCAACGGCGCCATCAGATCCAGCTTTAACCACAACAACCCGGGAAAAGCACCGCCGATGTGTATGGGAACCCAGGATATGAACGGCCAATACTACCAAACTACCGTTCGTGCTAGCTCAGCCACACCCGTCCCAAACCCTCAACTAAGCACTGTCATCGAAGACGTTACAATCCGCAAGACCCAATCTCCGACTGCGTTGGGGTTGCAGCACCCCTTCCTGCTGCGAGGAGCAACAGTGGAGCATCCGCAGATATTACCAATCAAGTCGGAACCGGACGACAATTCGAATGTCGACCCTGCTCTTCTTGGTGGCAGTGAGGAAATGGGATTCAGTGCGGATCAGTTTCTACCCAGCCACTACATGCAGGAGCATAACGGCAGCTTCGACTTTGAGCCCCTCTTCTCGGGCACTGGCCAGATGCTTGACTCGTCGTTTGGCACCGATTCTACTTCTGGTATCCAGCAACATGGAATGATGGGACTTGGGGAGCAGGGGAACTGTAGTCTTGCTGATGTACAAAGGCTCCCGGGCTATGACGAGAGTATGGGCGGCTTTTTGGATAATCAGGAGCCATGGAGTGTTGAGTCGATGGATCCTCTCGAGGAGAGCGTGGACTTTGATTATGGTCAGTGGGTGCAAGTGTCAGCGCAGTGAAGGTTAGATGCGATGGTTCTTTATTTCTTTCAATATTCCTCCTACACTATCGCTCTTTTCTCATTCTCTTCGTTTTCTTTCCTCTCCTTTTGGGTCTTATAGAGGTCACACAGTATATCGGCGTATTTTTTCTTTCCTTATTTTACTTTTAGTTTCGTGGCTGTACTTGTTTTTTGGATGGAAGTATAAGATTTGACTACATATAAGTAACTAGAAATCTGGGGAGAAATCTTTTGGTATGTATATTCTTTTTCTTTATGTTGGTTATTGGCCGGGTTTTTGTAGTAGTTTGCAATTGAGATGAACTATGTATTTGAGAGCTGTCGAGCTGTCTGGCTACTCGATTTGGATAAATTATGGGCATATAGGACCAGCTCGTTTGCGTGACAAAGGGAAGTAAACATATAGGCCTGCCCTACGGAGGAGCAGCGACTAGCAAGCAGATCTATAAGGTTCAGGGGGCCATAACGGGTATGCAGAGCCGGGAATACCTAACCCATCCTTACGACAGACGGTGGCTTTATCATAATATGGTGTATAAGTTTTCTGCTATAGAGTAGGCTTTAATAAAGCCGCAGCTGGATACATTAAGAGCTATGGATTTGAATATAGAAAAGCAAATTTATGGTGATAGCATCCTGTCGACGTCACCAACGGTTTTGGATGTGCTTTCACCAATTTTACGGGGGGTAGGTGTAACGGACAGTCTTTTTGAATATGTAAATTAATCGCCAATTCTTTGGACAAAGGTTGGAGTACTACGTGCAGTAGTGATTCTAAATAGTAACGACCTTGAGATATGTGAGAACAACCACAAAACATGACCGATTGATTATGATCAGCTTTGTTTCTGTGATCATGGTAGTATACGAACCTTCGCCACGTTCTTTTACCCCTTCCCATTTCTTGCTTGTGAGGACATTCATGAATCATGAACCAACTCTGAGGTTGCAAATTACACCACTTTTGTTCTTCCACATGCCATCTCTACCTCGCTCATGTCGAGTTTTGTGTCCACACTGTGTTTGGTCTTGTACTGAACCATCCAACTGGATGCGAAGGTACGGTTTCTATTCACCGCATTATCAGGGCCGAAGATCTGAATAGCCCTGTATTCTCCCCCTTAGAGGGCGGGTAGACATTGGCCAAGAATATTCCCCAGCCCAGCCACCATAACTGCAAACAGGAACCACGAATCGTTCAGCATCATTTCTAGAGTCACCGAACTTCACATTAATCTAGGGTGCGCATGTCCGCTCGTTGAGATGTCAGGTCGTCCCTCTCTATCGCAACATGTGTATAGATATTCAAACGTAAACTGAAGATAGTTGACGAACGTTTAACTCCTTTCGTTCGTTTCCGGTTGTCTCTAAGACACCATCTGATTGATTTATTCCATCATCTCTAGCAGAGGGTTGATACTTCGATTCGAAAGACATCATTGGAGTATTGAGCAATGATGCGAGTCTTCTGCAACTCAACCCATAGAAGATAGCTAACAGCTGACGTTATTGCAAGCCGCCTCTACCTGTACCTGTGTCAATATAAAGAGATCCCACGAGGGTCTCTGGCTTTCGAGATTTTGGCAATCTATGAGTGGCTAGTGAACCCCTCTCTTCTGACATTCCCTGCTTTGTGTCAATGGGACTGTGCCAGGCGTTCTTATCAGTTAACGTTGCAACCATCCGGAATGTAGTCAGAGACGAAGACTTCTAGATCTTCGCCTTCACCAAAACCGAACCACGCACAACGCACATCTACATCCCTCCACTCCTTCTGTGCCTCGAGAAGATATGCTGTTTGGCTCGGAGCTTTGTCATGGGAAGGTTAGGCAAGATTTGGAATCGGGCTACTTCTTGAATCTTAACCCGAAGCCTCGATTCCAAGGAACGAACCGTTTACTCTTCAAAAATCTGTAAAGACCATCAGTTCCGCTGTCTGGTCAACTTACCATCCCCATCTCCTCACCGTCTCCCGTTGGGGCCTGAGTGCTGAATAAGATGTCTAGCATCCTACTATCAACCGGTGTCTCCACATCGATACTTTGGGATATTGCAAAGCTTCCTCTTGATACGTGGCCTATCTTCGTCTGGACGTGACGTCTCAAGATAACCTCCACCCCCCGGGGAGCGAGATGTGATATTTCGGGACCTATGCATATGGTGATAGTCTGTGGATCAAACATTTCACTCACCCATATGCCGATATCCCCTTATTTCTTCCCATCTCAACCAATAGCAGCTCTGATAAATTCCCCCTTGCCTAGAAGAGTTATCTCCTTAATGGAATTAATAGCCTTATAATCACAGCAGCCATCTCGTGTCTGGGCTTCAAAATCTCTGGACGGAAGAACTGGCTCACAAGATATTTTGTCCATCTTACATCTATCACTACTGGTAGAGGAGCAAGAACTAACTTGTCTACGCAATTTACTCAATGTTTTTCATTTCTTCACCCGAGTTGTGCTACCTCAAGTAAGCACACAAACATATATGTATATCCAATGCATCTACATCCGCTTCACAACCAAAACAGAGAAAGCTCCAAGTACCTAGTATGTATCATATCCATCCAATACCACCACCATCGCAACAGGGAACCGGGAACAAAAACCAAACGCATCACAAATGCAGCTGCAGTAATAAAAACGCCAACCATCCAATCCATCCAGTCAGAAGATCCATATGCACTCACTCCATCTGCCACCTCACCCTCATCCCCTTCTACTCCGTAAACTCCATCCCCATCAACCCCTCCTCCTACCACCTCCCTCTCCTCCCCTCCTGTTCCGTAAACTCCATCCCCCTCAGCCCTTCCCTAATGGCGCCCAGTCCCTCCCCACCCGTCTCAACCTCCCTCATAACCCACACCCTCACCATCTCCACCACAGCCAAAACCATATCCATCGTTTGCCTCGGACCTACAACCATAACCCACATCGCCCCCGCCATAACCGCAATCCAAAACATAATCGAAAACGCGAATCTAACCATGCCCACCACCCATCTCGTCGCCATATTCAGTATCGCCAGACTGATGTACGCGATCACCAGCATCAGCGCTACACTCTTCAGGTCCGGGTTGCTCTCGAGGTACTTTTTTGCCGGCCCCGCGAGTCGGGTTGTCAATAGTGTGCCGTAGACGCTGACCTGGTGCACGGTTCGAAGGAGAAATGGGAGGAGCTCGTCCATGTTGTGAGTTTGTGTCTGGGTTGTGTGGGGTTCGAGGGAGTAGATGACGTAGCAACAGGTGCAAAAGCTTAAGTTCGCAAAGGAAAAAGGGGTCGAGGTACGGGTGGAGGTATATAAGTCGGTGTCGACTTGAAAATAGTGACGTAAGGGTTTGAGTTTATGTCGGCGTGGTGTTGTCTCGTCGAGTTGAAATGTGGTTGGTTGTGTATGGAACGTGATATCGGGAAACGTGTCTCAGAAATTTTGTTGTTGTTCTTTTGTGCCAAGCCTGACATGTGATACAACATACAATTCGCTATTACTCTCATGATCACTCATACGACATGGACAATTGTTTGCCATCATTCATTACAGAGACTTTAGCTCTACACCTAAGACGTTACCTAACAATATATTTCCAAACTTTTGTTTCTCGTATCCACCTATAACGCCTCGCCGCGCTCTAACTTCTGATTTCCGTACCTACAAAGCGACAAATAGTTATCAGTAATCATCCTACGAGTGACTATTATCTCGCATACGGGACACCTACTTCTTCAGGCGGATGGCCTGGACAGAAATGAAACCGGTAGTGTCCTGAGGGGCGAAGCTTCCAATCTCATCCATGGAGCTCTCACTCATATCGTAGAGCTTCTCGGTCTCACTGCTTCGTCCCAACACGCTGAAGTTACCCTTGTACACCCTGCACCTAACGGTTCCGTTGACGCTCTTCTGGGAAGCAACAATAGAGCCTTCTAAGAACTCACGCTCGGGCGAGAAGTATAGACCATTGTAGAGGACCTTGGAGTAGTTGTAGGTGACAAACTGGTCCCGAAGGGCGCGGACCTCACGGTCAAGAACCAGTCCCTCAAGATCGATATGAGCGGAACGAAGGATGGTGAGACCAGGGGTCTCGTAGCAACCACGGGACTTCAGACCAATGAAGCGGTTCTCGACGATATCGATTCTTCCGACACCGTTACGGCGGGCGATGGCATTGGCGACCAAGAATAATTCTAGTGGCTTGGTGACGGTCTTTCCGTTCTCGTACTCCAATTTGACGGGGAGACCCTTCTGGAAGTGGATGGTGAAGTCCTCGGGCTTATCGGGGGCTTCGGTGGGGTCGACGGTGAGCTTCCACATGTCCTTGGGAGCCTCCACATCGGGGTCCTCAAGGATACCAGCCTCATAGGAGCAGTGTGCAAGGTTCTCATCCATGGACCAGGGCTTAGCCTTGGTCTGGTAGACGGGGACACCCTTCTTCTCGGCGTACTCGAGGAGGTCGTTGCGTCCGGCGAAACGCTCATAGAATTCGGGCATACGCCATGGCGCGATAACCTTGATATCAGGCTGGAGGGCGTAGAATGCAAGCTCGAAGCGGACCTGGTCGTTACCCTTACCAGTGCAACCGTGAGAAACAGCGACACATCCTTCCTTCTGGGCGACTGCAATCTGACCACGGGCGATGACAGGACGGGCGAGAGAAGTTCCTAAGAAAGATGAGTCACATGGCCAATGCGTGGAAGAATTGAGGAATCGTACCTAAAAGGTATACGTTCTCGTAGATGGCGTTGCACTGAATGGCAGGGAAGCAAAGCTGTTCGACAAACTCCTTTCGAAGGTCCTCGATGTAGACCTTGGTAGCACCAATCTTCAAAGCCTTGGCCTTGGCTGCCTCGAAGTCCTCCTCTTGACCAACATCGGCCACTGGATTGAACCATCCGTAAGTCTCCACGCAACCAATTGGGGTGAATTGAGCACTTACTAAAGCAAATAACTTCATATCCAGCCTCCAAGAGCCATGCTATAATAATGAGTCAGAGACAATGTTGACTGCAACAATGCGCAAAGAAAGAGGCGGTACGGACCAAGGATACAGCTGGTATCAAGACCGCCACTATAGTAAATTTTCTGTTAGCTGTATCCAATTGTGGAGAGGACGATGCAAAACTAGAAGAGGGCTAAATCTAGCATATTGGGGTCACTTACGAGTATGCGAGACAGACCTACCAGTTAATTGATTAGCTTCTTTGTTATGATAGGAATATATATGCGGGGCACGGGGTGAATTTACCTTATCCTTTGCCATTTTAAAGATCAATTGAGGTGTTGGTAGACTGAACGGATGTAGGAGCCTAGAGGCAATATATAGTAGTTGGTATCAGGATGGAGGAGAGCGGGGAGGTGAAGGAGGAGACTTTTGACAATTTTTTCCTTGCACCCAGCTTGTTTGCTGCCCCTCTTTGGTGGGGTGGTGGGCGGGTGGCACGCTAAGCTAGTTCAGTTAACCGAACCCGCATGAAAATCTAGTCTCGGAGCGCGGTACACCTGAAAGTCGCGTAAGGTCGAGGTACATGTCTGAGTCCTTCATCTTCGTGAAATTACGCGCTATTAATTTACAGTTAAGAGGACTTTTCATCGAAGAGTGAGTAAACTGGAACTCGGAATTGCCAACAGGAATAAGCATTCATGAAAGGGTTATAAGAGCATAGAAGTCATCATTACAGAAAAGGAAGATCGAAGCATCACGAAAGTGGACAACAGCACGCAAGCTAGTTGGGAGACAAGTTCCTTCTTAAACTATAAGGACACGCCCTCGTCAGGAATCCTCCCACTCTCCTCCCTGCGATATCTGTAGTCGCCCCACACCCGGAATCCCACATTTTGGTATCATTAACTAAACCCTTACTCCTCATCACCACCAGCAAGCTGGTCCTCCTCGTATGCCTCACCTTCGTCATCCGAGACAGAGGCATCCTGGTACTGCTGGTACTCGGAAACAAGATCGTTCATGTTGGACTCGGCCTCAGTGAACTCCCTGAGAAATTGTAAGGATGGATTCATCATCATAAAAGTCGGGGAAACTCACATCTCGTCCATACCCTCGCTAGTATACCAATGCAAGAAAGCCTTACGCCTGAACATAGCAGAGAACTGATCTCCGACACGCTTAAACAACTCCTGGATACTGGTAGAGTTACCAACAAAGGTAGAGCTCATCTTTAATCCACGAGGAGGGATCGAGCAGAGAGCGGTCTGCACGTTGTTGGGGATCCACTCAACGAAGTAAGAAGAGTTCTTGTTCTGCACGTTGCGCATTTGGTCCTCGACCTCCTTCATGGAGACCTTGCCGCGGAAGATGGCAGAGCAAGTCAAGTAACGACCGTTACGGAAGTCAGATGCGGCCATCATGTTCTTAGGGTCGTACATTTGTTGGGTGAGCTCCGGAACGGTGACAGCACGGAAGGAGTGGGCGCCCCGAGAAGTGAGAGGAGCGAATCCGACCATGAAGAAATGAAGACGAGGGAAGGGAACCATGTTGACAGCCAATTTCCGCAAGTCAGAGTTAAGCTGACCGGGGAAACGCAGACAGGTAGTAACACCAGACATGACGGCTGAGACAAGGTGGTTCAAGTCTCCGTAGGATGGGGAGGCCAGCTTAAGAGTTCTCATGCAAATGTCGTAAAGAGCCTCATTATCGATACAGAAGGTCTCATCGGAGTTCTCAACTGCAGGCCAGTTAGATTCTATAGATCTAAGCCAGCAATAGAAAACATACCAAGCTGATGTACAGAGAGAGTGGCGTTGTAGGGCTCAACAACTGTGTCAGACACCTTGGGCGAGGGAACGACGGAGAAAGTAGCCATCATTCGGTCGGGGAACTCCTCACGGATCTTGGAGATCAAAAGTGTTCCCATACCAGCACCAGTACCACCACCGAGCGAGTGGGTGATCTGGAAACCTTGGAGGCAGTCGCATCCCTCAGCCTCACGACGGACAACATCCAAAACCTGGTCTACGAGTTCGGCTCCTTCCGTGTAATGACCCTTGGCCCAGTTGTTACCAGCACCAGACTGCCCGAAAACGAAGTTGTCGGGACGGAAGAGCTGACCGAAAGGACCAGCACGGACGGCATCCATGGTACCGGGCTCCAAGTCGACGAGCACGGCGCGGGGCACGTACTTGTTGCCAGCCGCCTCATTGAAATAGACGTTCATACGCTCGAGCTGAAGGTCGCTGGTACCATTGTAACTGCAGAACAGTCAATACCGTAGAGATTTACAACAGACGTCAAAATACTTACACACCGGAGCCATCGAGACCGTGCTCGCCAGAGATGGTCTGCCAGAAAGAGGCACCAATTTGGTTACCCTAAAAGACGGTTAGAAACCAGTTTATGAAGTATATCCAGCTCAATGAGATGGATTTGATGACACTTTTTAAGGATCATAGGTTATACGTACACACTGACCGGTCTGGATGTGCAAAATCTCACGCATATTGACTGATTAATATAATTGATATTAGCTACAGAGCTTCTAAGCTTCGAGGTGGCAGCAAATGAGGGTGAGAAGCTCGTGAGACGACGCGTTGTTACAGGTGGCAAAGAGGAAAAAAAATAAACAGACACAACGCGCAGAGCGGGGGTGTCAGACGGGACTTCAACGTACCGAAGATTAGGCGATAAACAAGGACGGTAGTTTGAAGATGAGTTGTCGTGAGGTGAAATGAAGAAAGTTGATGGGATGGATGGAGGTTGAAGAGAAGGTGAAGGGGAGAAGAGGAAGAAGGATGAGCAGCGTGATAAGAACTAGAAAGGGGCGCTGGTTGCAATTCCGCTTGGGGTTGGATCGTTCGTTGAGTTTTTTGTAGTTGGTCTGCTGCCAGCGTGCAATTGCTAATGGGGGAGGCCCTTGCGCTAGTTAGTCTCGGCTTGGCTTTGGGTTCTGTGATGGATGCACATCAAGCAACTTCACTGCATGCGACAAAGAATCTGTCCTCTTTTAATTGCCGCGGTCTCAATTCTTTTGTTATCAGACAATTTGACTTCACTCTCCCGGTGTTGTTACGAACTCTTTCTACTCCAGTCACAACAAATTCTACTTACACGCTTTGTTTGGATAATCCCGCGGTGTTACACTAGTGTCGTATGACGATGAGGCCTCAATTGAACCTCCATCTATCTTTTGCACACATCAATTTGCGTTACTCTTCGCTAACCGCTGTTACACTGAAATCCAATTTACATCCAGTATACGCCTACGCCAACCAAAACAAATTCGGTGCCATTCTGAACTCTAACAGAGGCAGTAGTTGATACCACAAGCTTGAATATCAAATACTCTCTGACGTTAGACGTATATGTAGCAAAGATCGTTGGGAGCACAGATAGGCACCCGGTGGTGATAGACGCGATATCAACCCCCCGAACATCTCGACTCCTTGAGTGATATCGAATGATGGACATAATGTACCTGATTATCGTTGCTAAGTCTGGATGATGCATCTGAGTCGGGAGAGAACCCTGTATTAGAATCAAGGGGACGACTGCGAGCTCTTCCAAAAAACACACCGCACAAGATTTACAGATATGTATCTTGGAAGAAAAGAGGCGCTACATTATATATGATCATAACTATGCATCCAATATATTATTGTACTAAAGTAATTATCCCTTGAGATTATTGTGTCTAGATATATGTTTCCGAACAGCCAATTCTCGAGATCATATCGCACCGATTAACTTTGAGCCCCTCATTAATGATGGAAGCTGTAAAAATAAGCTGATAATATGTCCTCCCGTTTAGGATGGAGTCCGGAAGTTTGCTAGACAATTTGATATTGAAACATCCAGTCCCCGGAGTGCCAATCTACACTCACGAACCACTTCTCCCGAAGTCATAAACGGAGCAGTAATAAATCACACTTATAGTTCACAAAGTTGGCCAGCGCAATTTTGACTGCCCAGGAACACTCCGACCGCAGTAGCGGTCCCTGCGACTACGGGTATTTAATGACAGGCCGCCCACAGCACTCATCACCTCGCGATGCGTCCCACCACCAACCCATAGAGAGAGCAGGTATGTATGACCCAAAGGAGGTGCAGGACATGTAGTTGTATTACCGTGCTCCTGTTTTGCTTTGTCTATGATGTGGCTTGGCTGCGACGCTGATGGGGACTCCTTGGATCACTGCTGCTCGGAGAGCCGGTGGTCCCTGACAGAGTGCTGCTCTTAGAGCCGCTCTGTCAAAGCTCTCTGCTGTTAGACAGATGGGAGAAAGGGAAAGGTATGTATCTCCTATTTCGCTACTGGACCACTGCTGCTCTGTCGTGGGAAGTGAAGCCCTGTCGGATTTTCGCAAGCTGATGGGTGCTGTAGCTATAGGGTTGGGTTATATATCTGCGTCTGTCTTCTGCCGCCACCACACCGCCGCTACACCTATTGCCTCTATCACTAGTCTTCTATTCTCCTGCGCATTTTCTTCTACTACACAATGAGTTAGTGCTGGTCTTCATCCAACTTCACGCTTGCCTAAACTCTTTGTGGTGTCTACCGTACACTTCAGTGCCGTCTGTGATTGTGAGCAGAAAAAACGTCAGAGATGATTGACCCAGCTTGCCCAAGAGACGGATGGGATATGTTGGCAATGTAATCTGAGATATTTCACTTGCCAGTTTATGTATCGGTTTTTGCAAACGAGTGAGAGAATGTGTTTGGTGAAGTTAGTCCCCCGTTTTAAATACAAGCTAGGCCTTAATTATATTGCTTTTATGGGGGTATCCTGCGTCGATTTCATCTGTGCTGTGCGGTTGTGAGTCGTCGGATAGGGATACCATCTGAGCAATCCGCATGTGTCCCTTATTATCATCTGATATGTAGCGATGTGGATAAACTTTGTGGAGATCTTTAATCAAATATCTGTGCCACTATGATTCATCCATTGTTCTTGTATAACTCATAAAATCAACTTCACGATGAGCCTTCTCGCATTTGCTATTGATTGTGGATTGTTGATATCTTGGGCTCATCGGCTTGGCGCATGGTTTATGCGAGATCGGGGCTTTTGCGCCGCTTACCGCAACGTTTCTGAGCTACTTGCCGATGATTCGCCCATCGGCTTCGGGTCTTGCGGGGCCCGGTGAGTATTTTTATCGCTTTGATTCGTGTACGGGGTAGGATTCAACCATGGAAGGAGCTTCTCGGCTGTCGCGGTGGGTGTAGCTGCAAATTAATCTATCAGTACCTCCATCCCAGCATTACAATACTACTACATACAGTTAAAGATCCGCCCCCGTTTTCTCACTCTTCCTGCGATTACAGACAACCAACACGTATAGTTACTTGTTATCACTCGCCACCCATTCGCCGTGCAGCCGCGCTTATTTAGCTACCCCCAAAACCTGATGTCGTCGGAACCTCTCCTAGGGTCCGGACTGCCTCTCAGCCCTGACCCTCAACAGCCACCGCCACGCTCTCTCGTGATCGCAAAGGGACTCACATTGTCGATTGGAAATAAGGTGCTGCATATTCATGGTGAGGGTTCATTGTACGTGGGTAGGCGCCGCCATTAATATGCGGACTTTAGATGAGAATTATACTGCGAATGTATCTGTATCTCGATCGTGCTGCTACGGTAATTATTGAAACAGTATCTAGGCGGGTTTTGTATTCAGCAAGCTAATGCATGGAAAGGCGCCACTGGCGGAAGCGCGTCGATTCTACTTTACAATGTGCTGTGGGTGGATGTTGGGACTTCTGATGTTACTATCAAGTTTGCGGCAGCAAAGTTTGCAAAGTTGGCTGTTAAGCCCAGTAGCTTGAGCTATTCGTACGACATACCGTCACGTTCTGAGGTTGAAAATTGGGCCGTGACGTTATTGCAAGCGGCATATGAGGGTTGGTTCTGATGTATGTGGTTGGGGACACTAGCTGATCGGCACAGATTCACACCTACGGAAACGCTTCAAGGTTCTGATAAACCCCTTTGGAGGCCAGGGTTACGCAAAGCAACTATTCGAGAAGAAGAGTCGTCCCCTCCTAGAAGCTGCAAACTGTACTGTCGATGTCGAGACCACCGAATACCACGGCCATGCAATCGAGATTGCGAAAAATATTGATATCGACGCATACGATGCGGTTATATGTTGTTCTGGTGACGGCGTCGCAAGTGAGGTCTTTAATGGCTTGGCGAAGCACGATGATGATATCAAGGCGTTAAGACGCATCGCGGTCTGCCAGCTACCTTGCGGATCCGGAAATGCCATGTGCTGGAATCTGGCGGGGACCGGGGATGTTTCTGCGGCTACGCTGTCTATCATCAAGTCTATACGAAAGCCCCTCGACCTCGTGTCCATAAGCCAGGGAGAGGAACGGTTCCTCTCGTTCCTCTCGCAGTCGTTCGGAATCATAGCTGAAGTAGACCTGGGCACCGAAGAGCTCCGGTGGATGGGCGGTTTCCGGTTCACGGTGGGCCTCATGCACCGCCTATGGAAGCAAACGGTGTACCCGTGTGATCTTGCGGTGGGGGTAGCAATGGACAACAAGGAGACGATCCGGGAGCACTACCGGCAGGGTATCGGGCAAGACGACGACGACCCCTCCAACGAAAACCGTGGGCTTCCGCCACTACGATTCGGTACCGTTAATTCCCCGCTTCCAGAAGACTGGCAGCTCGTTCACCACCCCAACATGGGGAACTTCTACGCCGGGAATGTCGGTTATCACTCGCCGCGCCTCTGACAACTTGCTGATCTATGTAGATGGCGTATGTGAGCGCAGGCGCTGACTTCTTCCCCGCCTCGCTACCAAACGATGGACTCTTCGACCTGGTGTGTGTGGACGGCACCGTCAGCCGGCGGAAGGCTATGGCCGTACTACTCTCAGTCGAGACGGGAACACACTTTGAATTACCGCAGGTTTGTGACACTAGTTCGAGACTTGCCGGGGGAGAAATTGACACATGTAGGTATCATATCGCAAAGTCCTGGGGTACAGGATCGTACCGCATAAACGCGAGGGCGTCGAGGAGGAGTATATTAGTATTGATGGAGAGCGGATACCGTTCGCGCCATTTCAGGCAGAGGTGCACAGTGGGCTGGGAACTGTGCTGGCTAAGGGGCATCTTTATGAAGCTCCTGGGGTTTAGAGGGCGAAGTGGACAGGTGGGTTTTGGGAATGCTATGGAGGTATATAGGGTTTTGGTGCTTTTGACATATTCTAGACGGATAGAAATGCAAAGAACCAGCCAAGAGGGCCGGTTTACCTTTTACACAGCATTGGACAATGTGAGCCGCGGTATTGGAACCTTTGGGCGCGCCCTGGACGGGCTCTTATTAGCTTTGGATATTTCATGATAGAACTTGAGGCCGTCAAGGATAAGGGTTCAGACCATATAAAAGCCATGGTAAGTAAGTATTTTATAACGGAAATCCTTAAAGCCGTGTAGAATAAAGCTTCAGATCATTAAAAACCGTAGTATGTGGGTGTTTCATGATGAGAGGACTTGGACCGTGCAGGATACAGCTTCAGACTACAAAACAGCAGTTGTATTAACTGGAGATCCACTATTTCTAAGTTAAACTGTATATAGAGGATATATACAGATGTAGAAAAGCTTTAAAATACCGTTAAAGATAGTTTAAGTGAAAGTACATGGTGAAAGTCTTATTTTAAGAGTAAAAGAAGTATAAACCAGAGTAAATATAACTTAATACAGATAGTACTGATAAAATAAAGTATATAATTGAAATAAACTCTATAAGATAAAATATAGTGTGATAAAAGATGATTGTTAAAGGACATTGCCATTTTGGGAAGAAAATCATAATATTAACAACTAAAATATAAATTTAACTATAAAAGTATAAACTTTTATAAGAATCAAATAAATATACAAGATTACATTTAACTTTACATTTTATATTTATTTATAATGTAAGTTACTCAATTAAGTTAGCTTAAAAGTATTATATAATCAGTTATTTTTGCCTTTTACTTTCAAATTTTTATAGTATCATACTATCTTCTTTTTCAACTGTACATCATCAAACAACCTTCTACAATACTTTCAAAAGCTTTATTTTCAGCATTAGCAGCTATCAAACAAGTAGTATTTACATTTTCAGCATTCCAGAGCCGGCATTTCAAGGTTTGTTTACCCCTACAAGGTCTAAGCATTGTGGTAAAAGTTGCCCTCCTCCTACAACTCCATACACCCCCATACCTCGGCAAACAGCATTGACTCACATAATGTCGTATACAGATCATGGTATCATCCAAAAAATCACGAGCGAGCGGCGGTAAGACTGCGTCGTCGTCGCGCATCAGCGTTTCTCCACCTTCACCTCCAGAATATGAGGTGAGCCCCAGTTTGACGCGATCGCCGGGTAAATGTCGCTTGCAGCTCTGACAGACTAGAATCAACATCAGGTCTTGAGGATCCTTGATGAGAAGAAAGAGGGAAAGGTTTTGTTTTTACTCCATGGTATTTTTTTCTAATAGCTAACAGGTGGGGAAGGGGAGGGGAAGGAAGAAATTGTATAGAATCAGATGGAAGGGTTATGATTCTTCCTATGATACCTGGGAACCTAGGAATAATTTGGGAGGCTGTGAGGATATCTTGAAGGCCTGGGAGCGGAAGGTCTGGGAGCTCAAGAATGAGTGGGTTGTATCCCCAATTATATATGATAGTTGCTGACCTTTCCTGGCATAGACAAGCGAATGGACAAGTGAATGACAAGAAGAGACCACTTTCTGGATCCCGCTCTGGGGATAAAAACTCCAAGAAAATCAAGGGCGAGTTATCCTCAGATGAAGCCCTGGAGGAGAAAGATGCTTTGACCTTGTCGGATATCAAAGCCGGTCTTAAGGGCCCTACCGTCACTTATGACATCCAGACCAACCATTTTGGTGGTGGTAGTGGAAAGGTAAACACCCTTTCACTGCAAGACGCGAGTGAACGAATGAATGCTAATACTTTTTTTGAACAGCGACCTGGCCGTCCCCGGAAAACGAGTCCCTATGTGGAAAAGCCAACGCTCCCGGAAGTCCTGGCCCATCCGGACTATCAGGCTTTCGTCAAGAAGCTTAGGGCCCTCAAGGGCCCTGAGGTCCAGCTGGTCAATGAAGTCGACACGTCCCCGTCCCCGCCTATTGACTTTGAGTTCGTCGAGTCATTGCGTCTGTCTGACGACGTCCCTTCCTTCGATTCGGACTTTACGTTTGGCTGCGAATGTCCCGAATCTGGCTGCGTCGAAGAGGAAGAATGTGATTGCTTGAACGACTTTGCAATCCGTAAGTTTGCGTACAATAAGCACGGAAGGGTGATCCGGGATAGCGAGGTCGCCATCGTCGAGTGCAATGACAAGTGCTCCTGTGGACCCGGCTGCATCAACCGCGTCGTGCAGAATGGACGCAAAGTTAAACTACAGATCTTCAAGACAGAAGATAAAGGATGGGGTAAGTACCGTACTCCCACGTCTCACAAACCTCCCGTGCTAACCTGTCCTAGGTATTCGCTGCCCAGAACGTCTAAAGGAGGGAACCTTCATCGACCTGTACCTCGGCGAGGTGATTGGACCGAAGGAAGCCTCGCGCCGCGCAGAGGAGGGAAACAGGCTCGGCCTCAGCTATCTTTACGACCTCGACAAGTTCACGCTGCAGGATGAGATGCAGGACGAGCTCTCAATTGGAATGGAAGCAGCTGATCACGAGAACCATTACACCATCGATGGTCGTTACTGTGGTGCCGTAACCCGGTTCATCAACCACTCGTGCGACCCGAATCTGGAGACGTATGCCGTCGCCTCCGACCGCAGAGACGGAAAGGTTTACGACCTCGCTATCTTTACTTGTAGGGATATCCCCGCGTACGAAGAGATGTGCTTCTCATATACGAACACGGTTCCGACTGTGGCCGCTACGAAACCGGAAGGTGAGGGATGGCCGTGTCATTGCGGTGCTCCTAACTGTGTGAAGTGGTTGTGGAGTTGAATGATAATGATTATGATGATGAGGTGAGAAGGTACGGTGGATACCCAGTATTCCTTTTTTTACGGTTGTATCTCTTGAGCATTATCAGCGCTGCTACTGGGCCATGGGGTTGGGAGTTTTTTGTCCGCCCTCTTTTCTGTGTACTGCACGGCGAGACAATTTTTTTCTTCGGTTTTGCAGAAGTACCAGTATAATTTTTGCATAGTGTCTCATTCTTAGATACAATTTTACAGGTATCGGTTTCATTTCCTAGATATATTTTCATTCTCTATTTCTGCGGTATAGAACAGATGTGATATCAATAGTTTCCGGACAACATGTAGTCGGAAAAAAGACAAGTCTGTCTGCATATCATCAGCACCCAGTAGTATACTTGTCACTTTTCAGATTGATATTGATTTTAAAGTGTCCTGATACGTTTGATGTATTTTTCTATTCAAAACTTTTGTATTGGCGACAAATCAAAACCCAGAGGAAAAAACAAGAGAATACTTTTTAAATCCCTCTTCGAACTCTATAGTGAAAATCCCTACTGGTGACTCCGCCACTTGAGCACGGCCGAGTATGAAAACGGTAATGTCCGACGATTACCCCACCACGCGTCAGCATTCGAGACCCTACACCCCTCCTTCCATCCACCCAAAAAATGTCAGCCAGCCGACGCATCTCCAGCTCTCGCCCTATAAATCCCGGAGCACTCCGACCATAAAAATGCAATTTTCGTCCCATCCCACCCTAAAACCTCCCATCCAAAACTTCAAACAACCCCCTCCCTCTCCCCCCGGGCGTGATTGGTCTAGGTTCCAGCAGCATCTGCTCTACTTCTTCGTCTTCATCTTCGTATGCGGAGTTTATGTTGTGGATATCGGGCGGCGGGAAGATGCCGTAAAGTCTTGTAGCCGATAACGGTGAGGAGGAGGAGGAGCGCCGCCGCCGGTGCGGGCGGAGAGATGTCAACAGTGAGGGGAGGTGCGGACGCATTCTGGCGGTGGAGGAGAAGGAAGTGAAAGGCACAGCCTGGTAGAATAGAATAGAAAAAGCGAGTGTGATGAAGGAAGGAAAGAACGCAGAAAGCACAGCAAGTTCCCCGATTTCTTCGATTTCGTTCGTCGTAGGGAGGGAAGGGAAGAGAAATATGCGAGTAAGATACCCGGGAGGGGTATATATGTACGCCCAACTTACTCGTAGTGCTGAATGATGATGTCGATATATTCGCCTCTACGTTTCAAGCTGAAACCCGCCACCACATCTCACCAAACTGACGTGCCATCTTCTCAGGAACACCCGATTCCGCGCATATTATACCCTGCAAAGGGGTGATTCATCGGGAAAAAGAAGGTCGCTTGTTTATTTGCTAGCGAGTTTCCATCCCTACGGCACCATTGTCACAGCACCGCATCCATCCCATCCTATCATACACTTCCTTCCACTAACCAAACGTTAATGACACAACGACAAAACTCGCACCGCACCCAAACGCCGTCCCCACCTTCCACGTGATATAATCATCTATCTATCTAGGACTCCTGTTCCCACTCCCGCTTCTGCCCTGCTGACTACTTGCCCTACTCATACCCCCAGCACCTGCCATCTCGCTCTCGATGAAACTCCTGATCTGATCCCTCCACTCACTATCGTCTAGCGCGTCCAGAACTATTTGTGGAGCGACCTCACTCCCTTCCCTTGGTCTACCTCCGCCCTCTTCCTCCCCCCCCTGTCCAAGCCCGCCGCTATGCCACATCCCCACACCTGCATCAGGCCCTATCTTCACGCTCGTACAAGGACTAATCATCGGGCTCGCACTAGGAGACAGATTTGGAGTTCCTCCGTAGGGCGGAGTTCTTCGCCCAGGGCCTCGCTGGCGGAGTCCGTCATCAGCGAAGGGGTCGATTCCGGCAAAGCCGAACGCTACGTTGGTTGGGGATTCGATAGGGCTGTAGCCACTGGACTCGCCGAAGTCTAGGGATGATTGGGAGCGTCCGTTGGGCGGCGTCACAGGTCCTTCCTCGTTAAGGGTGATCTGTGGAATGCTTGCCTCGCTGTAGTTCGTGTTGATGCGGATCTCTGGGACGCTCGTATTAATACCCACTTTGCTGGCATCGTCTATGTAAATTTGTGGGACGTTGGTGGATGGGTTGCGGCTGAGTAGTGATGGGGGCGTGATAATGCCTGATTTCATGTCCTTGAATCGCTTACTCCAGTATCTATGCGAGAGGGTTAGCCGAGTACGGTTTGATGCTAGGATGTGAAACTCACAAGGTCAAGAAGAAGTTCGTTACAACGTTCCGTTGAACCTGCTCCTCTACCCTCTGCAATCGATACCGTCTGTGTAGATATTCCTTCAACCTGTAAGATTCGTCAGTTCCTACTGCCTATTACCGATGGGGCGTCTCAAAATATGCGTACCTCAGACTCTTGTTGTCATTGATGATCTTGTAATGAGCAAGGATAAGTAGCACCGACTCAAATGAGACGCCATACTCCTTATCTGCCGAGACCAAACACTCCTCAAAAAATAACGTGAACGTGTGCCTCTGTCGTCGAATCTTATGGATAGGAATCTGAGCAACCCGCCTGTTGAGTGCTTCTAAATCTATTCCATGCACAATCGTCCCTTTCTTCATTCCCTCGACGCCATTAGGATCAACCCGGCAGTCGTCGAGAATCCCGTGCACCGTGAAAGGTTCTTCATAAATCCTCATAGCAAAAATACCCGAAAGTTGCTGTAAATTATACTGTTAGATTTAGAGATCAAGAGTAGGTTTAAGGGTGACTTACTCCCAGTAGCCTCGGAAACTTGTCTTTCGGAATGTATCCCGTCCCATCTGGGTCAAACTTCGCCCACGCCTGTTTAAACTTCCTGATCTCTTCTCTCGAAACCTGCGATGAATCACCTGATCTCTGGTAGACATAACTGAAACTCTCGAAAATAAGAGAGATAAACTGCAGCTGATTAGCACAAGCCACACACCGATGGGGGACACCGACTACTCACCATGCTCACGAAGATATACATACTCAGAATATTCCACGATACAAACAGAGCGTTGGCATACACCTGGCTACCACAGTCGCTATCGAAGAAGGTACGTCCATGTACACATGCGGGTTCGTGGATTTCATAATCACTCATAATCTCGTTCCAACCCTCACTATTTTTTCGTCAGCAACGCATCTTCACAGCTACACCGTATCAAGATTACATACCCGCAAGTCATTCTAAAAAGCAGAATCAAAGCTTTGGGAACGGTTCTGAAGTTCATATTACCATTACCACGCGACCCAATTTTTGTTAAACCTAACCCACAATTAACGCCAGTTATCAAAAGGCAATCAACACAAGCATTTTGTCTTACCGAAAGTCTGCGTCAATGCGATCGCATAAACTAAGAACAGAACAAACCAAGTCGCTATTAAATTTCCAATCGAGGTGAGCGACGCAGCCGCGGTCTTGAACAAATGATCGAGCTGGTCATTCCGGGGTATCAACAAGATGACAATCTATCCATTGCAAATAAGTATTAAACACCAGATATTCCGATCGGCATAACTCACAGAAACCAGGAATAGCTTTTGCAATTGGACGAACGTCGGATTCTGGTACCCCGCTAGTAACAGTAAAGTGGTAATAAACGTGCCGCCGACCGAGAGCAACCCATATAGGTCCCATTTACTCTTGATGAAGTTCGTCCATGTCAGGCCAATGATCCGAACAACGATGTTGCCGATGAATATTGTATCCAGAATCAAAAAGAAACAATCTTACCGTCACATCAGCATTTTTATCAAGGTAAGCTCATCGCGAGAAACCTACCTCTAGTTCTGTCTAACGACGTTGGCGACGGATGGTATTCAAGCAACAAGAATACACCATGGAGCATCAGCAAGACTGTGACACCTCTCTGCCAATATCCATGCTTATGAGTTGATCTCTGATAGCACCAACTCTTCCACTCGGAATCCGGACTTTCATTGGGACGCTTCGACGGTCTAACTTGACGCAACAGTTTCCGCAACTCCAACCACGTTCGCTGATCAGAAGTCAAGAAAGCAACCCCAGTTTGCTCGGTATAGTTTCGCATAAACACAGACACAAACAATGTCAAGACGAAGACGGCTCCTAGCAAATTGAAGGCCAAAAAGAACAACGAGTTGATCTGGGAGTGGAACGGTTGTGGTTGCATTCCTACCACTTTTAGCACTTAGGTCCAACGAATCTAAGAGGTTTAAGAGCATACCTTTCCCAACAATATTCTGAGCGTGAAACATCACACCTGTCCATCCCTCTTGACTGACAATTTGGAACAGAATAAAAAGACTCGTGCCGAAGTTATCAAAGTTGAAATATGGGTTGTTGACCACTCTAGGAGCCAAAACGTCCCAGTTGTACGGTGAACTCGCATACTCATGAATGCAATCTGTGAGATTAGTGATATTACTCGAGCCATCATTGCAAGCATCCAACTGTCCAGCAAATAGATTGACTCCATAGACAGCAAACGGGATGATCAGACTGAGCGAAACAAATGCTGCGGACAGGATCTTCTTTCCGCCGATAATAACGACAGAGTGAAATGTATCCTGTGCGGTACCACTGATATTGAGCAATCTAAGAGCACGCAAAGCCTTGAAAGCACCAACAGCTCTGCTAATATCATCTTTGTTTGTAAGAGATGAGGCAACGCTGATCCAGAGTGTGATAAGCACGATACAATCGATAATACCCCAGGATCCACGTAAGTAGGCATTAGGCGTCCAAATCAGCCCATCCGCAATGATTTTGACGGCAGACTCAAAAGTAAAGAGTGCCACAAAACCGGCATCTACGAGAGTGAACCAATTCCTTGAATCTGTCCCATTTTTTTGAAAATATTCCTTCTGGTAGAGCGGAGTTGTGCGGCAGGCTAGAACGACCATGGCAACAATGGCGCAATAGATCAATATCGAGAAGCCATAACTGAGGGCTGTACTGGGAGGTAGGCCATCATATCTGATATTAGCACGACTGGGGCCGACCATCCTCTGACACATCCGTCGAATAGGGTTCGTTGGTCTGAAGATGCATAGAGAGACATTGTAGTCGGGATGCTTTGCTAAGTACTCCCGTTGGGCTTTCTTCCTTCTCTCAGCCTCTGTGACTACTTCCTGGGCCAATGCTGTCGGCGCCAAATCGGCAACGGACCGTGACTGAAAAGAGTAGAATGGGTTGGTTTCTCGGTCTCTCCATAGTTCCTTGACCTTGGCATACCAACGTTGGAAGAATCGTTGTCGTTTTTCTTCCTGCATCTGCAGATTCTCAACTGCAGCTGCAACAGCCAAATTCTGACCTCTGGCTATAGACTGAGATGTGTTAGCCGTGTCATAATTACCATATTGAGGACTTCACTCACAGCGCGATTGTGCTGCTCTCCTTCGTCGAGAAACGATTCCACGATTGCTTGTTTGGTCAACATCTCAAACGCAGCTTGTCGTGATTCCGTCGGCACTTTCCTGTTTTTTGAAAATAGGGACGAAAGTCCAAGCCTGATATATGTAAGCCAAACTGCCACTACCTCAACAGAAGAAATCCTCCAGACTTACCCTTGACTGGGAGCTTTATAGCTCTTGTTCTGCAGAAACGCCTTGACCTGATACATCCGTTTCTCATCCTCTGTAACGTCAAAATTTTCTTGGATGACAGCAATAAACATATTTAACACAATAACTTAATACCATTATCTATTAGTAGTAACTCATCCTCTGCGAGTTTGAACTTACAGTTCCCAAGGATGAACCACCCTATCAAAAACATAGCACTAATCCACCCAACACCATACGGTTTTTGCATCTCAGTGGCAGTGTAGAGCAAACTCGTCCAACCCTCACTCGAAAAGATCTGGTACATCCCCAGAAATGCGTTCCAGATGTTATGGAATGATACTGGTGTGGTGTTTCCTTCGATCTCGGCCGGGATGTCGCCCCGTATTATTTGGACAGCAAACAAAGAGCATAGAAAGGTAAGGAGAATCACAAAGAAGATCAAATTAGATAGACCAGAGACGTTGCCCAACACTTTTGCCTACAGTTTAGTCAGAACAGATGGCGTCACCTGAGCAAGCATTTGGGACGAACTAGAAGGTTTCGAGTGACAGGAATTGCCCAAACCAAGCGATATACTCTTAGAATTTGAAAGATAGTAAGCCAGTCGTAAGCCCGGCCAGAGTGTCTGATCGACGGCATTAAGATGATACATGTCATTAGTGCCAGGAATAAATCCACCCAGTTCCTTCGCGCCTGGTGAAAAGCTCGCCAGTCGGAAATAAATCGAAGTAGGATCTCGATGAAGAGGACTAAGGTAACCCCGAGTTCAACTCTATCTAATTCTCACTTAGTATGGCCAAACAGAGCACTCGCAGTTACATCAACGCACCTAATAGTCTCGCCACGCGTGGGGTCATATTTGAGCTGCGGAACATTTGCGCAAATAAACCTGCAGCTATAACAGCAATCCATAGATGGTGCGAAATATCGTAAAGCTTTTTGATCGTACTTGGTTTCCTGTTCGCTTGGTTATTGTCCTCATGGATCGATGAAGTGCTTTGATCATCAGTTAGCCACAAGACCGTGTATGGGCGACGGCAAAATAACATACTCATCTGCAGAAAAGGCACTTTTACTTGATTCCTCTCGAATAACCTGAAACGAGGACGTAATAACAGCAATCAACTAGACAGCAACTTCATCAGTAATCACCCGTACGGCACGACAAATGCCACTCACCAAATTCGCCAACCAAAACGCCAAAATCACAATCCCAGCAATGAAGACTAATCCAATTAGCATTGGTCTCTCTGATCCGCCGGAAAGTATTTCACTCACAACAAGACGCCGCCAGATAATCACTGTCAGCTGTGTAATATAGCAAATCAGAGAAAGTATTTGCAGTCATAACCACAAACACCAACTCCAAGCTCTGTATAATATTGTCAAAGCTGACTGTCCCGGCATACGGATTCTGGGATGAAACACATAGCGAATGTGGCGGACAAATGTATCCCTTTGCGTCATCGGTTCCCGGCGATCCATCGGCCAAAAGATAGGGCATTTTCAACCCCGTCACCACATCCATATAGCCTCCACAAAACTGAAATTGCTGTGTATAGTTGCCTTGTAGCCCTTGCGGATCAACCCATACACAGCTTCTCTGAAGGGAACCTTTGAAGCTTTGTACTCCTATTACTGCAAAAACAAGCCAAAAGAACCCAATCAAGAAAGCTACATGGACAAGTAATGGTGCTGCTTTCTTCAAACTTCGCAGAATCACGGAAGTACCACTAGTAATCCCCAGAAGGCGCAGGATCCGAAGGCAACTCATCATGCGGAACACATACAGATGCTTTTCCGCTTCGAGCCCGGAGATACACAGGCCTAATGAGATCCAGTATGATATTACGGCTACGAAGTCCAAACGATTGAAAGAGTGGCGAAGGAACGCCCTGCGAGCCAGCCGGAACCGAGCCTGCGATTGCACCGAGCCGGAACCGGTCCCACCTGTAGTTTCTGCCATATTTAGTTGTGTAATAGTACGCATAATCGATGGCATTTCATCATCAAATCGATTCGGTGAAGGTGCTCGGGTATTCTCCGATTTCTTCGGTATTAGAAATGTCTTTGCTTTCCGAACGATTCTCCGGCGAAGGCCACCTCTAGCATCCGGGTCGTTGACTTGGACGGGGTTCATAATAACGCCAGAAACTATACATCGAGCAACAATTTCTAAACTACTCAGGTCAGAATCTCCATAACACTTGATAGTAAATCGTTTGGGATTCTTACGTGTATACACTAAAGAGCGCAAGCAAGGCATAGTCAATTGAGGAAGTACCCCAGCGCTTAGCTCGGGGGTCATTAAAGACACTCGGCGCGGAATCAATAGTTAGCAGAATTGTTTGCACCAATATCAGAAGCAGAATTAGCGGTTCCGTCACGCTATTCCAAAGTCAGAAATCAGGAGCACAACTCCGAACAGGTATCAGGGACTTACGGGTGGATGAGCACGTCGCAAAGGATAAGCCGTACGCGACTGGTTGGTGAAAATATTCGTAAAGTATTGCCCTTCAGAGGGTTCGCTTGTTCACGCCAGGGAACTTTATCGCGACGAGAAGGACTCCGCAGTGGAGCATCAGCTTTCTCTTCTGGTTCTGCACTTTCATCAAACTGGCTAATCTCCGCTCTGGGGCGCCTCGATTTCTCGGCAGCGTGCGTTTTGCTCGACCCTCTCCGTCGTATAGTCTGTTCTACCGCTGAAGGATCATTACTCAAATTAACCACTCTCTGGGACATATTCTGCAGCGCGACGGAGACCCGGCGAACCGGCGAAGATCCAGGTGATAATAGTGAACTAGAGCGCGAGGGTATTCCATTCTTCAGCACCGATCCCGACCTTGACACTTTCCCCGAAGCTTTACTTGAGCTCCTAGCAAGTCCCTCTTCCGCGGTATGCAGGTCATCGCCCAGCGAAGGCCCCGGCGCAAACTTCACCGACTGTATAGATCGACGCTTTTCCTCCGAGAAACCCGCCGCAGGTTGCTGATTTGCAACATCCGCGAGCGGCACCTCGTCATCCTCGACCCACTCTCGTCCATCCTCGTCCTCATATACATCGTCCTCATATCCATCATCCTCGTGGCCATCGTTGTGGCTCACCCTAGCTTTAGGCACGGCGTCGTTCAGATTCCTCGGTGGTAGCCAGCTACCTCTTCCTGTGGTATTGCTTCCTAACGCAGTGTCTACTTCCTCCCGTAATTGCGACTTCGTCGGTAGGTCGCTCGCGCCATCGTTGTATTGCGGGACCAAGAGATCGGGAACATCTGTCGACGGCGGTGGGGGGCGTAGTTCTCGTCGACTGGGACTCTCGTCGATTCTGCCGTAGTCACTCCTTTGACGACGATGCGTAGATATCCGCCGACCGATGTGCGCGCCGAAAGAGCTGCCTTGCAGTAGGGAGCGACTTCGGGAGAGGCTGGGGGCCGTACTGTTTTCGAATGCTACATGTCGTGATGCGCTAGACAGGTCCTGGAGAGGAATATCGGAAGGATTGCTGTTGTGGCTGCCCAAAGCCATAACTGACGAGCGTCCAGTTATCAGCAGGATCAATTGAAAGGGAAAGAAATAAGACGGGCGTCCGTGAGATAGCGAGCGACTGGGAAAAAGAGTGAAGCTAATAAATAGAGAGAAAGAGCGTTGGAGTAGAGTACCTATGTTGGAGGTAGATTTCGCAACGTAGTACTTCTCAGGTACTCCTTGCTCGACATTTCAAAGTGCTGGCCCGGGGATGTTCTGGCAAACTCAGCCTCGAGCGCAAATCAGCGCTGCAGGTCCAACAGGAACAGGGGTGACACGAGGCGTCAACTCCAAGCAACTCTAACGGCCAATCCAGAATACGTGACCAGAAGAGAAGATCATCCCCTTATCCATGTCTATCTCTGTCCCAGTATCACGTGATTGACCATCCCGCGAGTATTTTGAGGGTGATATATTATGATCGACGACGTAAGACGCCGCGTCAGTCGTCGCACTACCTGCTTAAGTATATGATGTACGTACTCTCCCACCAATGGTGCCCGAAGCAAAAGTAGAATATCAAGAATGCATATAGCCCATCGGCGATTCTCGGCATCCAGCGGTAACTTGCCACATCATCAGGTTTTCTATCTAGCATTATTGTGGAGTTGATATTTCTGCCGTGCTATGAGCTTACTGATTGGAATTACTTGGGCGTGCATTTCTTCGGACATTAGTATACAGGAAATACCTATTCGGAATTGATTAATTGACCGGCAGGAACCATCGACCAGATGGAGGATTGTAGAGTAGCTAAGTATTAGTGCACCAATAGAAATGATGAACATAACATCGTGATGTTTATTTACAGACGCATGAATTCGCCGCTATCAAATCAGACACGGAACAAGGTGGTATTATCTGGCTCGGACGAGTGCGTTCACGACATTTCCCTTCTTCCACCCTTGTGATACCAATGTTTTATTCTCCTCGAGTCTGTAAAGTATGATGATCATGATCAGTAACCAAAAAAATCTACAGGGTAGTAAGGTAAGCAAGCACTCACATTTTCCCAAGGTACATGACAGTGATTTTCTGTGTTGTAGGCAACTATCACCAAACACCAATATCAGTTCCATCTCCAATACTTCCAGGGGAGTGTACCTGAGCTTTCGCAGCAATCATATACGCAATCTTCTTGACCGAAGCCGTTTCCTCGAACTTAATCCGGATATCGGGCCCACCTCTATCTGAAAGTCTCGCCCTTACCGTCAACTGCCTGCTGATGCGTGCCGGCATCTTTCCCTTCCCAAAATCCTCCTCTGCCGCATCATCGCTATTGTCATTACCCTCCTCAATCTCCTCCGCCTCATCGCTGTGCACAACATTGATGGGATCACTGAAGCAGTACTCGGGGACTTCATACCGCTGCCCAAGTTCATCGTAAGCACCCTTCGCAAGATCACCTACAAAACCACCCACATCAGTCTCCACACCTCACCCCGCCTTCCCCAAAGAGAACCGTCACACAAACCAGTAGGAACATTAATCCCGGCAGCATCGACAATTCCTTGCGCCGTTACCATATCCACACCCATCAGCTCAACCGCTGCTTTGAGCGCACCCCAGATCTCGCGTCGCCCCGTAACCCGCGTCTCCCAGAACTCCTCTCTAGCTGCCCGGAGCTCCCGCGTTGTAACAGGCGTCTTGCTCGTCCACGGTGCCCTTCGCACCAGTAGTTGGTTATATCGCTTTCCGAGCGGGACATGCTGAAGTCGCGCATTATGTGTAGAGGTGGCTGTTGCAGCAGTAGTATTATTAGCGCCACTGCTGGTCCGGTGGCGATGAAGCTGTTCAGTTTCGACGTCCGGAGTAGCTGCTGAACGTCGGTGCTCTTCTCGAGAGATGCAGCAGCCCATCCTTGCTGCACCCCAGATCACGCAGAGGGCATAGAAAAAGAAGCTGTGTCTAAGTCGTTCGGCGAGAGTCCGAAATTGCAGTGAGTGTTTTTTCTATCAATGGGCAGTAATGACGGAGCTCTTGTGTTTTTGCTTGGTTGATGTTACGTACGAGAGTGGGAGAGAAGCTGGTGATAAACTACCACCTAGATGGTCGCCAAGGGAGCATGGACCACGCACGCCACCCGTACCACGCAGCGTGGGTCACAATAGATTACTGACCCAAAGAAGTTTCGATTAACGAGCTCCTACTCGCCTAGTCATGCGCTATTCCAAATCCTCAGACTCGAAACTGTAGACAAGTCACTCCAGCTTCACTTTAAGCTCATGGTTACACGCACACATAGAACGTCCATCAAAGCTTCCAAGGGAAAAAAGTTCGAATTCCTTATTAAATACTAGATACGTATTTGCGACTTCTTCGCTGTCACCAAGATATAGAACACAAAGCCAATAAAGAAACAGCGAACGGAACTATCATATAAAGAACACTTCACTCCGCCCCAAGTCTCGCTACTTCAAACTGGACATTCCCATCCCCATTGATGCAAGATATTACGGTACAGCCTATACAGCGGAGAAATCACAAAAGGAACGTAAAGAGAATGCAATTATAGGACACAGGAAACCTCGAAATGAGAGGGAAACAAAACACGCTGTTCAAAAGCAGATCGCAAACATTACGCGACGGAACTCACAAATTTGACAGACAACAAAAACTTGTACTAGAATGTCATGCCACATCTCAATTGGAAACAGTTTTTTTTAAGCGGCCGCCTGCACCGGTTTGGCTCCAACGGTAACAGCCTCAGGGACAACATCGCCAATTGCTGGTGCAGCCTCGGGGGTCTTCTCCTCGGGTTTCGCCTCCTCAGTCTTGACAGGCTCTGCTGTTGTCTCGAAGGCAGGAGTCTCCTCCTCAACAACAGGGGCAGGAGTAGCGACCTCTTTGGTCTCAGACTTATCGGATGACTTGCCGGCCTTGCTGACCTTTCGCTTCAAACCCCCAAGGAAGCTCTTGGGAACAGGTGAGGTGGAAGGCTTTGGCACAGCATCAGCATCTTCTGAGTCAGACTTGACCTCCTCGGTCTTCTTCTCTTCAGCCTTCTTATCCTTGCCGAAGTTAAAGAAATTCGAGATTCGCTTCTCCTTATGTGAAGAAACCTCCTTCGGGGAGGTGGGAACTTCCGCAGGGGTCTCCTCAGCGGGGGCGACAACATCCTCGGCAGCAGCCTCCGTGGAGGCATTGGCCTTAACTTCCGACTTAGCCTCGGTAGTTTCTTCGGGCACAATGGCAGCCTTTGGTGCAGGACTCTTATCGCGCTTTCCGAAGAAGGACAACAGATCGGCCTTAGGCGAGGAGGGCGCCTTCTCAGCAGGGGCTGGGGTCTCAGCTGCGGTCTCGGCCGGCTTTGAGTCGGTCTCGGCTTCTGCAGCGGGAGTGTCCTTGGCGGGCTCGACCTCTTTGTCCTTCTTCTCCTCGGTGGGCTCATCACGCTTTCCGAAGCGCGCAAAGAATGAGTGACGGTTCGACTTCTTGGGCGCAGGCTCAGGCTTGGTCTCTTCCGTGGTTTTAGTCTCCTCGACAGGTTTGACCTCCTCCTCAGTCTTTACTTCAGTGACGGGCTCAGTAGTAACCGGTTCGGTGACTATTCTGAAATTAGCATTGCTCTCAGGGGTACAAGAGAGATTCAAACTGACTACCAGGAGCAGGTGCAGCGAGGGTCACGGTGGCATCAGCAGGTTTGTCATCTTTGATTTCCTCGTCTTTTTTGTCCTCCTTCTTTTCCTCTTTCTTCTCCTCCCTTTTCTCCTCTTTTTTCTCCTCTTTTTTCTCCTCAGCCTTGTCCTTCTTGCCAAAGAAGGATGCGGCATTGAAACTGGAGATCCTCTTCTTCTTAGATGGTGACCGCTTAACCTCAGATGGGCCAGCTTCCTCGTCAGATGTAACAGCCGTCTCGGGAATAGCCTCGGGCTTTGACTCCTCAGCGGACTTAGTCTCCTCGGCCTCCTTATCCTTGGGCTCATCAACCTTTGGGGTGGTCTTAGCGCCACTAACGGGCTTCGCTGCTATAACAACCATCAGCACGTGCAGCGAAAGTGCTAGGTTACATGAAGAAACTTACACAATTTCTCCAACGCGGCCTTGTAAGCATCAGACTCGGTGACTTCCTCAGCAGAAGCCTTGGCCTCGGCGATCTTGGTCTTAAGGGTGAATACCCAGCTGTCGCGCTCCGTAGCAGGGGCCTCGAAGTGCAAATCGCCAGTAGACAGCTTCAACACAAATTTGTTCGTACCGGTCTCGGTAACCTCAGTTACATCGGCCAGCTTGATGACTCCATGAGGAACCTTGTTTGCCTCATCCTTGGAATAGAACCACAGACCCTTTCCGGTCTGAAGGGCATATGCCGCAGTTGTCTTGGAATGGTTGTCCTTGTGAAGGTAAGTCTTCAAGCTCTCCTCATTGATGGGTTCATCCTGGAAGTAGAAGAACCGCTTAATCTTGAAGAAACTATATGCCAGTTAGTGAGCCATCAATTCATCTTAGCTTTTGAAATAATGGGATGACATACGATAACAGTCCACCGTGAGTCTTGGAGAGTGTGCCGTGGGTGATCTCCTTTGGCTCTGCCTTCTCTTCTTTAGGCGCCTCTTCCTCCTTCTTTTCTGCGGACTCTTCAGTCTTTGAAGCCTCAGCCGTTGGAGCTGCCTCTACAACAGGGGCGGCTGACTCGGCCGAAGTGTCAACAGGCTTGACAGTCTCCTCAGGCTTAACCGCGGTGTCGGACATGGTGATTGTGGGGTTGTTTGGTGAAAGAGTATTAAAAGGTCGTAAATAGTCTGTAACGTGATGACTGCAGGCAGAAACTATCAGTAAGAGCTCGGAAGACAAATCACACCAGCAGCTGGGTAGCTGAGACTAGGGAGAGAGTGGTACAGTACTGTTATGTATTCACGGCAGGTAGTATGGAGAGAAAGACACACAAGTAGGCAGGGGGGGAAGCAGAAGGAAGGGAAGAATAAAGGGGAGGTGGAGAGAGAAGAGAAGAGAATTTGGGGGTTGGAGAAAAGGGCGGCAGCAAGAGTTGCGAGCAGTTCGGTATGGACAGGGCACTCTTGCACCTTTCTAGATGCAGCTAGAGCAGATGGCTTCATGTCGGTTGGATGCTTGTCATGGCTTTACGCACATACCGGTACTCTACATACCCCCGTCTCGCATTTATTGTGTTCACAGGAAAGAAGCAGCAGCAGCATCACCGTGCATTGACATTTTGACTGTGATGAGATGACTTCTAAAACACAAAACTTCCTTTGATCCTCTCCTTCATCTTCTTCCTCAATTTCTCACCTCTCCACCATCCGAGCTCCAATCACCGTCGACCCACTCTGGCCAAACGCAATCTTCCTCCCCCCGGCAGTATCTCTTATAACAGCTACTGTCGTTTGTTACCTCTGAGAATGTCAATTTGTTTGTTTGGATCCGGAATATTGGGGCTACTTCTGCAACACAAAACAATCGATCAGTATCATCATCACCAGCAAGAGATGCTATTATTCTCACTCGCACATCAAGTGGGCGCCTGACTCCTGCAGCAGTTTCATCATGGTCTTCCCAATCGTGCCTCATTCATGCTTTAAGATTGCACCTTTAGACTTATGCCAGGGTTCGCTTTCGCTAATATTCGACGCTATTACATGGGTAACTCTATCCGCATGTACATGCTCTCTCGGTGTTTCCCCTACGAAAGCGTAACCGTGGATAAACGTCATATTGCCTCGCGATTGGCTTCGCCAACCGCGTGATCAATAAGAGTTGAGCAACTTCTAATCTGCAACTTTCTCCGATGCGAGAGGTAGGCTGAAAATTTTCACAGGTAACAATGCGCGAGTCAGAAGCCGTTTTATCTCCAGGCGCCAGTCATCATTTACCGGACACCCAAAAAGCAACATGCGCTCGGTCCCTCGAGTTAATTCGTCCAATTAATTTTCTGGAGCATCCAGGTAGAGCACTCGTGCTTACTACTTTCGGTTGTTAAAAGAGAGTTGCGTCGCCTGTGCATTGACGTCGAGACTTTAGGGCCCGTTGTGGAAATGAGCCTAGCCATTAGCAATAGCGTTCCCTGTATGCTCGTTTTGAACATTTGTTTCTCGGTTTAAAGAGTCCCTTTATACTTGAGGGTTTATTCATTCCAGGTTGCCGAGGAACGAAAAAATGTCAAGGGCACGCGATGTCTCTCCTTGGATCGTCAGCATGGCATCGGTTTTTGCGCCTTCTCATGGGATCGCATAAGTTTAATCGACTCTGGAGTCACTGGATACTTCTTCCGGCTATCGAAAGTTCTATAGGTATATGTACTACCCACCACAACATTCCACGCCCATCGTGTGACCCTTGCTCTACAAAAATTTCCATGTAACCTGTACTTCCGACACTCCAACCGCGTCATCATCGTATGTAACATCAAAACGTCTCGATTGCGCTCAGTAAACCACGCGACCTTCGACCCACGTCCGTTACCAGACACCCAACTAACCGGATTTCACCCATTTGCGTCAGTTTCATGAGCTGCAGAACAAACCATCACATGTACCTCCTGCATGGGCGAGGGGGAGGCGGGGTGATAAGCGAATAAAATGCGATAAGGCGGATTTTGCAAGCATGGCAGAAAATAAAAAATGACGATGATGTAGCAAAGTGTGACACCGGAAAAATCTGCGAAACGTTACGAATCATGTCGTACAGGTACCTAATAGAATGGCGTTTTTCAACGGCCGTCCGTCTGGACATGGCGTATCTTCGCTGTAAGAACTCTCCTAGATTTCTTGTACCCCTCATGCAAGTAAGTTATCTATCTACCCTCCGACGACGGTGGTTATGGTAGCGGGTTCCAGAATGTAAATGACTTCCCCGTATATGCGATATATTTACTCAGTACTCAACGGAAGATCGGATGGTCTCTCTCTGTCATATCAATGGTGCGCTCGAATGGAAACATTGGGACTCGTGCATGCCCGACATCATCAGATCGAGATCTTGAAGGGGCAACGCGTACTTCTCCACCAAAAGGGCATTTGTTGGATGCGGGGGACACGCCGTCCCTGGTCGGGGACCTGCAGCGAGTAACGTTTTGTGACCGAATGTGAAAATATAGAAATGGGGCTTTATTGTTTATTTTCCGGGGTGACTAAACTTGTGGATGTTAGATGCATTGGTGAATATAAATCCTCCTTTCTCCATCCAAAGTGTCTAGATGGCTCTGGTTGGACGGTATCAACACACTCAGCAAAGGTGACACGTACGCGAATACAATCACATGGTGGAGTGAGGATAAGGTATCAACCATCACCTTGAAGTATGGTATTTTCCTATCAAATAGATAGAAACGCCAGAACCAATCCACAGCGTAGAAAACCATATCTTTGATACGTGCGAAGACCGTACAGCTATCTACATATACCACCTATGCCTAGTTTCGGGCGATTGTATACTAAGATGCATACATGCGGAAGACAGCTGTTATCACACAGATGAGAGGCTAGATGTGGTCTCGAACCAGGCCCTCAATTGCACTAAGATGAAAATGGAAGTGACAAAAAGGGAATAATGTTACAAGGGAATGAAGTTGTGAGAGAGGGCTTGGAGACATCACTCCACACAAAGTTCATAGGTCAACCTGGTGAAAATTTCAACACCACTGGCTTGAGCTGAGTTTACATGGAAAGAAGGGTTTAGGGTAAAGGAAATACAGTTTATATGGGGCACTAGGTGAGTCAGGCAAAATTTGTGGTGTAAAGTAACTGGGTCAAGCTAGCAATATTTTGGATCAGCTTTAGGTTAAGACTGCAGTGAGTGTCCTTGTGGTGGAATTCTTTAAAAATGTTCAGCATTGACTCAGGTAGGTGTAAACTAATACCCCCCAAAAGTTTAGCTCTCTAGAGGTAATTTGAATTTTTGGTGGAGTGATGTCTCCAGGTCCTCTCACCTCACTTTTTTTCATGATCTCAATTTGAATCAGACTCACCATTTTGGTTAGTGTAGAATCACGTGAGATCAAGGGCCGGGGTACGAGGCCAGCCTTGATGCAGACATACAGGAGGCTTCTAGAATGTCTTCCCCCAGACGAAAGACTAGGTTATACACGGGGCCGGGAACCTACCCGCAGTCCGCTAACGGCCGCCCTGCTACGAATCGCTAGTTCATGGTTATGACACTCACTGCGATGTCTATTAGCGTAACTGTGCGGGCAGGACCATACTTTTCCAAAACTTTGGCGTGTATGCTATCGTGTATCCTGAAGTTTACGGACACAGCGTACGCTACCGCCATGTACTCTGGTCAGGCATGGCCAGTCTGGACATCCCATTTCTGGCAGAAACCGCAAGAAATTGAGAATTATCAGTGTGCATGCACTAAACTAGGTAAAACGCAGGAAGAAAGTATCGATTCACAATAAATTGAGCCTCCCCCCCCTAGCCAGTACCTCAGCAGCCCAGTCACTCAGCAAAAACTGATTTCCAGAAATGGGGTGTCCGGATTGATCATGGCTGACCCGAATATGGTGTAATCCTTGATGCGGCCGTCCGGACGTCCTAGATACCCCTTCAACGGTTTAAAGGCCGCTGTGCATGATGCCGCAGGTACCCATCTGCTCTTCTATAAACTAGCAATTGAGATCCTATACCGGCGGTATCCCCGGCTGAAGAGGCCAAACCGTGAGAAAGCTGGTAAGGATAAAAGATGTGCTTATAGGATGGGGAATAAGGTCATTTTCCTCTGTAGCTTTCTTTTATACTTTTCTGGGGAATCTACCGTAGCTTGCGTCCGAGTTGAAGCTACCCTAAAAATACTAAACCCTCTATACCAGCAAGCTCTAGAATAAGATCAAATTGACCAAAAGAAAGAAAGCTGAAGAATATCTTTTGCCGTCTCTAACGATGTACCGGATGAGGAGAGTCTTCACCCTCTTTTTGGTAGACAAGCTGCATATCTGGATGCGAAAAATTGTATCCGAAGGCGGCGAGTAGCCGGATTGATGGCAGCAAACTTGGAGTGTGAAATTAGTGATACGGAGGAGGGAAGCACTGAAGGCAGTGAGAAACTAGAATTATTACACAAAAAGAGGACAGTAGAATTTACGATGATTATCGATGGTAATGGCTAGGGAGCTTAATCGCTAGCTTATACGAGAACATACGCCTTCTTGCCAAGTCTCTCACATGCAAACTAACCCTAACGGTGCACCCTCCCGTTCTTGAACGTTGGTACCCTCCGTCTTAACCCACCAACATCACCACATCACGACTCCAACAATGTACGGCGACCTAGGCCAAAAGCTGGTATCTATACCTCACCCTCTCTCTCCACCTCACTAACCCCTCAGGTCCAACACGCAAAACGCACGCAATCCCTCTCCCACCTCCCCCCCTACCAATCTGAACTAGTCCGGTCGGTAACCCGCGAAGTCCGCGACCTCGACCGCGACGTCGCCGAGATCCTCGCACCCTTCGCCAACAACTTCGATCCCTCCGCGAATCCCGCCACCGCATACACCCTCCTCGTCCACCACCTCTGCATGCGCCGCAACAAGCGCTGTCTCTTGGCGTACCACCGCGTGCGCGTGCAGGCGATCGAGGAGCTGTGTTGGAGCGGGGGTGCGCCGGATGAGGATGCGATGCCGGGGATAGAAACGGCCGTGCATGGGGATGTGGGGGATGCAAATGCGTTCTCGCCCGAGGAGGAGGAGTATATGCGTGGCTTCAACGACCTGCTTGCTGCCGCGAAGGGGAAGTGGACGGATATTGATCTTACTGGGTCTCTGGAGCCGCCGAGGGATTTGTTTGTGGATGTTAGAGTGCTGAAGGATGCGGGGGAGATACAGACTGAGTATGGGTATGTGGAATCTGGGATCTGGGGAGAGAGAGGGACGGCGGCTAATGTGAACAGGGCTATCAATTTGACGAAGAATAGTCAGTTCTTTGTGAGGCAGGGTGATGTGGGGAGGTTGATACAGCAGGGGTTTTTGCAGAAACTGAGTTGATGGACAGGAAAGTTTTGTGGAGGGGCATCTGGAGTATTTATGCAGCATCATACGGCGTTTCATTTCTTTGGGGCTGATGGGCTTAGGGGGAGTATAAATATGTGTATACCGGTTTAAATCAAACTACAATTAGTCTCTTGGGGATTGGATTGGTGACAGCGTCGACAAGTGACTGAACTTTGATATCCCCACCAAAAACGGGGCGAATAAACAAACACCGGACAAACAATGCTTCCAACTCAGCAGGAAAGCCCCACCCGCAAAAGCACCATAGTATATTTAAATCTACGCCTCACAAAAAACCCACAACCCATAACGCCAACCCACATCCCCTACACCTCCACCCCTTCAGGCATAGCAACCTCCACCCCTTCATCCCTCGCCGCAGTAAGAATAAACAACCTTACCTTCCGATCCGGCGCAAGCTCAATCGCCAGTTTCCCCTCCCGATCCTTAACTCCACTATCCGCCCCCCGCTTCAACAACGTGACCGCTGCATCTCCATGTCCCTCAGCAACAGCATGATGCAGCGGCGTCGCCCCATCCACATCCTGCGCATTCAGTGGTGACCCAGCATCAAGCAACAAATTCACGAGAGGGCTACTCCCGACCGCCGCCGCGCGGTGCAGCGACAACTGCCGCCTCCTATCCCTCACCCGCGCCGACGCCTTCTGCCCAAGCAGCAACCGCACAACCTCAACATGCTGCTTCGAAACCGCGAAGTGCAGCGCCGTTTGGTTTGCGTTATCTTCGTCTGTCAGTAGGAACCACCGGGGGGAGGGGGGACGAAACTTTTAGCATCCACGTTTGCACCGTACGCAAGGAGGAGTTTTACGAGGGCATCGCCGTCGGGGATGGAGGCTGCGATCATAAGGGGTGTCCAGCCGGAGCCATCGGGGGCGTCGGGGTCGAAACGTGGTTGTTGGTGGAGGAGCTCGACGATCGAGCGGTGGTTGTGGGATACGGCCCAGTGAAGGGGTAGTCGGTCGTCGCTGTCGATGCGTTGGGAGAGTTTTGGGTTTTCGAGGAGGAGCGATTCTACTTTTGCGTCTGGAGGGGGGGGGTTAGGGGGTAAAGGAAAGGGGGAGGAGGGGGTAAAGGAAAGGGGGAGGAGGGGGACGGACAGCGGCCTTCACGACAAGCTTCGTGGATTTCTTCGCGAGAAGGGAGAAGGGTAGACATTGTGTGTTGTGGTGGGTGGTTGAAGAGGGTTCACGAGATTATACGTCATGGAGACGCCCCGCCAACCCCACTAGCCAGGGCTGGAAGCATTGGATGTCACTCGACTAGCCGCTAATACTACACTAGATGTTTTCGAAGCCTGTTGATTGGGGAACCTACTGTTAATATCCATGGCCAGACACGTAGCATATCTACCATCAATGACCAAGGTGACAAAAAGTGGGGTGAAATTTAAGTGAAGCTTCGCAATTCCAGTCAGATCATTATATACTTAGTATATACTAAGAGTAGAACACTGGTTGCCGCTAAATACGCTCATTCATAGAAATACACCTCTTGCGCCAACAGAAGCATTTACAGCATCACCGTTCCGATCCCGCTCCCGTTATTTTCGTCAATAACATTGTTCTCGTCCACACCGCCTTTAATGTACTTTGTCCTCCAGTTGAAAAGGTAGTAATGTAGCTGTCCATCACCGGCACCAAACTTCTGTTCCTGCAGGAAGAGCGTGTTATCCATGAGCGTGAGTCCGTTGAAGACATCAAAGTTGAACTATTACCACATCAGCACTGCATGCTCTGGCAACGGACGACTTACCTCCTTGGCCAGAATCAATGCGTCATTGATCAGCTCGTTCAAGCGGACCTTAAGATCCTTCCGCGTACCCGTGAACGCCACCTCGGATGCATAGTAGAAGAGATAGGCAGCACGGATAAGATCGTGCTTCTTGTTGCCAATAACTGAAGATTCGAGAGCATAGAATGAGAACATGTCGGTGACTTTCTTGGTCTGAGGGTCCTCGACGACATAGGCCCAGATAACCCTCTCCTTTCCTGGCTGGTCCTTGTGCAGAAACCAGTGCTCAATCTCCTCTGCGTTGAACTGTGGCGCCATATCGAATCGTGCTAGATACCGTGTGAGAAGGTCGTGCACCTTTTCAATATTAGCATATGAAACTGTTACGGGACTTTAGACTAGTTAGAGTCAAGCGAGCGTGAAGCAAAGGTTGGTCACCAAAGCGTGCGCGCCCGAATTTGAACAAGGATGGCCCATTGAAATACCGTCACTCTTGTCTAGTCTCCGACCTTTCTATTCTGTGGAACTAACGCACCTGCGCAATGTCTTTCGCCTGCATTTCTCTCAAACCCCTAGTCTCAGTCTGGTTTGGTAAGTGGTATTTTGTGATTTGGCGAGGCTTTGTGGTGTTGGGTGGGAGAGGGCTGAAACCGACTTCATAGCACTTCAACCAGTCCAGACTACGGTGGTAGTATCTACAGGTACTAATAGGTTTTGGCAGCACGATTCCAGCTGTGTAGATGGCGTTCCAGATCTTCTCAACATTGCACCGGCGAGTGATCTCCTTGATCAACACCGGTGCCAATCGCTTAGATCGCAGCTTCTTGTGGACGCAGAGGAAGTTGATTTCCGAAGTTTTGATGAGGTTTTCTCGCACCCTAAGGTTGATAGGGATACCGGAGATGAAGGCGACGAGCTTCTTGGATGTAGAGACACGAACACCGACGTGCCATTCTTTGAGCCAGCCAGGCGCCTTGAGCGCCCAGTTGAGGAAGGATGCGGAGTAATTAAAGCGGAACATTGCCTCACGATCCTCGACGTAATGGCCAGTAAGGAGGTTATAAACCTCATTCATCTACAGTCGTTGTCAGAACTCACATATACGAGACACAGCATCACCGGTTGCTCTGGGTCGTCGCCGCGGTACGTGGTGAGCTGTAACACGGGCACGAGACAAAACAGTCCATACCTGGTGCTCATCCGTAAGATCCATCGTAACCCACTCGAAGCCATCGAGTAGCACTGGTCCTTCCGCGGAAACAACCTCCGGATTCTTCTCTCGTATGGGGCCATCCGGCAGCAGTGCATCCTCCTCATCTACCACCAATCAGCAACCAACCTGAAAAGCTTCCCGCTGAAACGAACTTCATACCGAATCTTGCAACTGGCTGGGTAGCCCAAAACTTGTAGCTTGCCATATCCTTCTTATTCTTTCCCCCGGCAGCCTGCACACGTATCAGCTCCACCGCTCTTACCGGCCGCAGCAAGTCGTGCCCACCATCCCCGTTAACACATCCTCTACTTTCATCGCTTTCATCAGCTCTTCGGCCTTGCTCTTGTCCATTCCCTGGAACTCGCTGGCTAGCGCGGGATTATGCTTCAAGACATCGTCGATAACACTCTTTGGCAGGTCTCCTTTCTCGGTTGTAGCGGCCTTCTTTCCCTTGCTCTTCTTCTTTGACTTCTTCTTCTTTCCTGCGGTGGTAGAAGTGGTTGTGGTGATGGGAGCGTCTGCAGCTTGCTCGGTCTCGGATTCGGGGTCGGGTTCTTCGGCGGGTACTGGGTCGATGATCTTTGATTCTTCTTGTGGAGGTGGTGGTGCCATTGCGAGGGTGAGTTGGAGATGTGTTCGGAAACACAGTTGGGAAGGTTGTTGAACACCTTTGTGGGACTGTAACTGCGGCTCATGTGCACCCTACGTCACTCAGGGTCGACTCCAAACCATTAGCACGAAACGGTATCCGGATATGGGCCTAAAAATCTAGTCTCAGAGTGTAATACACTTCAAAATCGGAAAACCGACACGTGTAGGGTGCTAAAATACGAGGTTCTTGGCTGATCAGGGCGCTCACCTCGAGTATGATGGCGCCGCAGGTGATTAGTTATGATATTGTAGAGTTGAGAGGTTAGGCCTTATAAAGCAGGAAGCTTTCTAAACTCAAAATCAGAGTCAGCGGTCAGGCCTGCCACCGGGCTTTTTCAGACATCTACAGGCCAGGCCAAGCCTAACTTCTCAAGGCTGCCTTTGGTAGCTCCCGGGCCAGACCTTAGATTTATAAAAAAGCCTGGCCAACCTGCATATCCGCTTGGCCTGCATAAACCTACCGCCGCCTGCAGAAGCCTACAACGCTTGCGGAGGATTCCCTTAGCGCAGGCCAGGAGATGTCTAGACGAATTATTTATGGTACGTGCCTGGAATGATATAGACATGTTACGAAGATATTGGCAGCAAGATGAGTGATCTTTCGTGATTGGCACTCCTATTAGCCACTCTGCCGTAGTCTTAAACACAGGTTCTTTGAGGATTCCTTTCATCTATGCAAATTGAAGTCATAATTTTGAAAAGTACCCTACACATGACCCCATTTTGTGTCTAAAAAGTTAGAAAGAGGTTTCAATTTTTGCACAACACTGTGAAGTAGACTGGCAACACACAAACCGTAGGTATATATATCCCTCACCCAAACTGCTATATAACAAACCACAAACATTGCACATCTTAAGTTAAGCAAAAAAATAAACCAAAAACGCCTTTTTCCCCTCCCACGCTAATCAAAGAAAACCCGAAGCCCTGCGTCCTTACTTCCCGACCCCGCTAGTCGCCAACACAAGCTCTTTATACATCTCCTTCAAATCCTCCACATCCTGCTGTAGTTCTTCCACCCTCTCCGTCTTCTCTCCTAACAACTCCAGCGTAGTCTCCATCCTAACTCCAAGCTCCTTAATATCCTCCTCCAAACACCTAACCCTCTCCTCTGCCTTCCTCTTCCCCTCAACCTCCCTCATCAACTCCACAATTTCCCGTCTCCCCTCATCCCGTTGTCCCTGCACCCTCGCCAGCTCCTCCCGGGATCCTGCCATCTCGCTCTCAAGCCGTCTTACCGCAGCCGACATCCGCTCAACCAACTGCACAGACGGACCGGCGGCGACGGTAGAGACACTGACAAGGTCTGGGTGGCGATGGTGCGGCGACGACGGGGTGACGCCCTCAAAGTACGAGGACTCGTCGTCTGTGGCGGGAGGGAGCGAGAAGGAGTCATTACGTTGTAGCAAGGGTATGTGGAAGCCGCTTGTGGAGCGTGGTGGGAGCTCAGCGGATACGCTCCTCGCCGAGGGCTTGCGTGAGTTTTGGAAGCCGAGGAAGTAGCTTTCGGTTGTTGAGGCGACGGTTTGGGGGCGCGGGGGAGGAGGGGGGGAGAGGAGGGTGACGGTCGCGGCGGCGGCGGCACGTTCCTCTGCCAGACGGGTTTGAAGCTCGCGTTCAAAGTTGATGCGGGCTGCTGTGGCTGAGGATTCGGCGGTGGAGAGGCGCGCGCGGAGTGTGTTGGTCAGTTCGTGCGCGGAGGTGAGGTCGGATTCGAGGTCTTTTAGTTTGGATTTTGCGGATTCGAGAGAGGATTCAAGGGATTGGTGTTTTAGGTTCTGTGGTATGAATGTTAGGATTGGTTGGAAGGATGTGGGGAGAGATGTGGGTACCATTTCCCGAGCTTTGCGTCGAATGTCACCTTCTTTCTTTGCTAGGTCGTCACGCTCTTTCTCTAGACTTGCGACTCGTGCTAACAGGCTGCCTTCAATACCCTGCCAGTTCTCGCTGGCGATTGCATACTGTGTCTGCAGCGTCTCAACCTGTCGTAGAAGCTTCGCATGCGCATCTCCAGTCGAGCCAGAGGAAGCTTCTTCAAGGCGTGCGCGGAGCGCTTCCAGCTTACTCTCCATAACCTATAACTTCATTAGCGAGTGATCCAAAATGCAACGCGGTAGAAGCTGCGCTATACCGACTGCTCGACCTTCAACTCCACTTCCCTAGCTCTAGCCTTCTCCATATCCCTATCCATCTTATTCTTCAAATCTGCAATCTCACCCTTCAGCTTCTCCTCCACCATAGCAGCCTCACTCTGTGCGCGCTCCACCTGCGCGCGGAGCTCAATAGTATTTTTCCGTTCCGCCTCCAGCGCTTCGGTCTGTACCTTCCCCTCCGCCTCGTCCACCCGCCTCTCCACACTCTCCAACCGCTCTCTACTCTCCCTCAACTCCACCTCCAGCGCCTCCTTCTCCTTCCTCAACATCTCCACCTCAACTTCAACCTTCTCCAACCCCTTCAGTCTCTCCCTCATCCTCTTCTCCACCTCAACAAACTTCCGCACCTTCTCTCGTTCCTCCTTCAACGCCTTCTCACCCGCATTTTGCCTCTTCGCCCGCTCACCCGCATCCTTAACCTGCGCACGGAGCTTCTTAATAGTAGTCTGCAGCTTCAGCTCGTTGCGCGAGAGATGTTCCCCCTCCTCAATCAAGAGCGCAATCTTTTCGTCTCTCTCCGCCAGCTTCTTTTCCGCGGTGGTGGGGGATGTAGCAACACGTTCGCGCGCGGCGGCGGCGGACTCCTGCGAGAGGTAGCGGAGCTTCAAGGATAGTGCGTCGGTGCGTTCGCTTGCATCATGAGATTCTTCTTGGCGGCGAGATTCGCAAGTGACGAGGTCGGCGCGGAGCTGGGTGATAAGGGTGATCAGGTCTGCTTGTGGGAGGTTGGCTAGGTCATCTGTAGTTTGTGCAGTGGGGAGGTCATCGTCGGTTGAAACTTGTAACTTCGGGGTGGGGAGGTCGTGGTCGTTGGTTTGAATTCTCGATGGTATTGTCGCACTGCCATTTGTCTCTGGTGGAGGGGGGGTTGTTGGTTTTTGTTTTTCCTCCCGTTGTAGTTCCTCCGACTTATTCGGAACCGGACTCGGACTATTCCTTCCGCTCTTGACAGCGGCCGCAAGTCGCTCTTGCATACTCGACCTACCCAGGTCTCCGCTCCTCCTCACCTCCGCTGCCATAGACGTCTTTGGTGGCTGTGCAGTCACAGAGGACGGGTCGTCCAACAAGACCTTATCGAGCCTGCTTTCCAGGCCCGCCAGGCCCTTCTGCAGGAAATTCATCGTGTATGTGGCCTCGCAATGCTGATGTGAGTGAGGTGGTGAGTGGTGGGTTTGTGGTATAGGTGTTACGTTTCGTGTCGAAATGAAGGGCTAGGGTTGTATATAGTGGGTAGTGCGACGACTACCGAAATATCTCCCGGAATTGGTGATAAAGTAGCTTGAAACGGCCACGAAAACTCTCAGCGGCTTGGAACACCGCTATCTACGGGAACCAAGCCGTCTACCATACGGGCGGAGTTTTTTATAGTCAGTGAGGAAGCTAAAATTACCTGCAGGTACAAACTCCGTAAATCATTTCTACAAAAGTATCTAGAGCGTCTATGATATGTAACCCTCGCGCTCTCTGTTCAAAACAGATAACCTCAGTCTTTCCAAATTCAACGCCTCTAGATAACCAAGGAAACAACCCCTCAGACTTCAAACTAAACCCTCTTCTTGCTTGCATATCTATTCGACAGCTCCCTCTCCCCCGAGGCCCACCGCCTTACATCCGGAATACTAAAGACCGACGACCACACAAGTCTGTACTCATTCTGTCTCCTATCCAAACAGTGTCTCAAATAAATCCCATACATGAGCTCATAATACGCTCCCACGCCCGTCAAAAGATGCCACCATCCATGACCCTCCAACAAAAACCCCCACGGCATGCCCACACTTCGTCTCCACCTGCGTAAATCGCCACAATACACATTATCCAGACACCACAGAGCGTATCCGGCTAGGAATACCGTGATTCCCCAGGCTACCATCCGCCACATGTGGTTTACGCACGCGGGGTCGACGGCGCGGAGGTTACTCTCCATCAAGTAGAAGGAGCGGAACAAGACCACTATCGTCATCAATGCGAATGCGTCTTGGTGGAATTTGGGGTCTTGGAGGTGGTGGTAGATCACACTTATCCCGGCTGCAAGGGTGGAGAGGAGGATTCCGACTACGATGGAGTAGCGGAGTGATTTACCGTGCGTAAATGATGCTATGTCCCGTTAGCCCACGCCCACCTCGGTGCAAAAGGCGTACAAACCCCACAGCATCAAAGACGTTGAATAGATCATACTCAACTCATCCACCAGCTGCATTGAATCTACGCACTCATCAGCCCCGCCCACCAAAACCAACACCAACACAGATAACTCACACCACAGCGTAGAATGAAACATAAAGCTTCCAACCCCAACCACAAAATACCCCATAAACGCCACAAAAAAGATCGGATCGTGTCCCTCCCTGTAGCAATTCCGCATTCCCCGGATCGCGAGGCAGATAAAGATAACATTCGTTATCGAATTTACGATCTCAGCGCAGTCTGCAAGGTCAGCTGCAGCAGCGCTGGAGAGTGGGATGAGGGGGAGAAGGTGGTACATTGCGTCAAATAGTAGTCCTCCTCGCACCAGCTGATGATGCACAAGTCAGCCCCGAAGGTGATGTATCAAGAGTGTAGCGCCTTACTTTATCGTCGCCGTAATCGGACCCCAGTAAGGATTGAGCTTTTCCTCACCGTAGCCAAAGTTTGGTAGCTTCAGCATCCCTGAACCGAGTGCGCTGAGTATTCGATTGAATACCGACATCATCATGGGGAGAGTTGGTGGGTTAGTGTGTCCGGTGGGGAAATAGTGAAGGAAGAAACGGCCGGTGATGCGATGGGGCAGTCTTCAGGCAGAACGGTTTCGCTGATTTTGCAGTTGGCTGAATATAGGATTCACGTTGGGAAAGCATCGAAGCGATGATTACATTATAACCCACTACTCGAGGCAATGATCGTCCAGTTAAATTAGTAGGGGTTATACTCTATACATATATACAGTATACTTGGTTACGGTTTCGGGGATTGGGTGACAGCTGTGATCTTGCTGGCATCGTGGTCTGCGGATTCGTAGGTCTGGTGGAACCATTTAAAGACCAGTGACGTTCAGGCACGGGTTGTGCCGTGAGGCGGCTTATATGGACATTCCATAGCGCATATGGCATAGATTATGGGGGATTTTCAGCTGGAAATTACCGAAAGGACAGCAAATTTGCAACCGATATAGATCGCTACAATTGTATGCAAAAGTTGAATTCATTGCACCAGCTAATGTTAAATCAATCCCTCTCTCAATCAACGCCCCATCTTAGAAACATGATATCCATTTTATGGCTAGCGCCCCACATGCAATAGCAGCCGTAAATATTGAATCGAAACAACGCATCACTCTAACCAGTTTTCTTTACTCTCTTGCGCTCCCTCTTGGCATAAATCTCTGCTGTAAAAGGACTATACCCCGTCAGCACCTTAATCTCGACCGATTGCGGGTTACTCACTCCTCGAACCGAAGGGCAATCTGATACATCACAGTGACCCAGATGGACAACAGAATCCCAGCGGGCTTTCCAAACCACAATGCAGAGCCCCAGAAACTCAGGGTAGATCCATGGTACATCGGGGCATCGGTGATGTTGAACGGGAACCCGGTGACACGACTGTCCATCAAGATTCCGAAGTAATCGCCGAGATAGGTACCAGTGAGACCCAGGGCCCACATGCTGGAGATTACGAGAACATTCCCTGTCAGGAAGAGACCTACAGCAGCATACTTTACAGTATCCGATTGCAAGATGTCGAGTGCGGGCTGGTCTCGGAGAGCTTGCTCGTAAAGATAGTCTCGGATGATGCCCAACGAGAAGATAACGACGGCAAGGAAGTAGCAGCCGTAACGGGAATTACCGCCGAAGAGCTTGGTGAGGACTTTGTTGTGGTATTCTGTCGGGCGGAGTTAGAGACGGTGAGTCGGGTCAAGGTGCGAGTTTGTACCTTGACGCGCAACAATGCTATCCCAACAAAATTAGCCATTGTCGCAACCGAAACATCAACCTCAGTCATGGAGGCCAGTACTTACTTCCAGAAAATGGGGTTAAACGTGATGGAAACGGCAGCAACTAATTGATAACCACCATCATTAGTTTCAATACTCAATTCCTATCGGGCAAACCACCAACTCTTCAAGCTGTCCTGGGAAAGGTCGACAAGCTCCAATAGGGAAGCAAACTCAAAAGATTTGGTTACAGCCATTCTGTGGTTGTTCGTATTATCATTAACCGCGGAATAAAGAGTAGGGAAGGAGATGGATCCACGATGGTGAATAATTGAACCCGGGAAAAGTGGATAGGTGTTCTTCTAGATGACGTTAGAGGCAGTCGGGACTAGGGTATAGGATCTCCTCACGTGGTACTTCCAATTGGATACTCTACATACATGCATGGTCTAACAGAAACAGGGCAACAACGCAAACTCAAACCGCCTGTTATGTCGCGTCACTGAAGGAAGCTGCCAACAAAAGCTCATCTCCGACCAACTCCAAGTCTCAAAATCCACTGTTTCCATAGTTCTCATACCCTATCACTCGACACTCGAATTCTGCAGTCGCGGTTTGGGAGCGTTCACTGGGATATCCCATCTTCGCAGACTCCTCCCTCAACATTTCCGGTAGTTATTTTCACTTTTCTGCGCGGCGTCACTCGGGGTCCTCACACGGTACCTCCGCTGGGCCGACCGGCCTCCGAATCTAACCGAAACTGAAGACCGATCCATTTCTTAGTGATATGCCATGATTCAGTCAGCAGCACCGAATGGCTGGTCCCATCATCAAAAATCACTGACTATTCATTCCAGTTTCCAGGACCGTGCCTATGTAACAAACCAGCCGGTGAGTGTGGCATGGCAGCCTTTCTCCGGGACCGACTTGGGGTTCAAATCGGACTGTCCTAGTCTCACAATTTCAACAGACATTGAATCACGAAATATCATCAACACTCTACGTTTCTGCTTCAGAATCTCGTCAGCTTCTAGGATTTCCAGTCTTCGCCCATCTCCTACGCATTCGATTCATACTTTTGTGTCTCTTACACCACTAACCAATGATGTTTCTCCCCTCAATTCCGTTAAATCCTCCCTGCAATCCCAACTCCATGGTTTCTCCAGGGATTACTGACGTGCCCTCACCGCTCAGATGGAGTCTACTTCCTCGTGCTGATGGTCATGGTCCACGAGGTCGTGGACAGTTGTGCCAAGGTGCCCGTCTTGCGAATGAGGATTAATTATCAGAAGCTGATGGTAGCAAAATCTGAAATGTAGTAGCGCTGAAACTGGTTCAGGGGGTTCTAACGTAATTCAATGGTGGATACGAGGAATTGGAGTTGTTTGTGCTTCCTCTCTATTTCTATTCTGACGTAAATCAGAGCTAGTAGTGAATCACTAAATGAGTCAAGGTCTTCGAAGAATTACGGCATTTGGAGGACAACGAGCAAACAAATCCCAATGATTGGCAGGACCCGACAGTATGGTTCAAGAACCCACCATTTTTCTTCCCCGAGATAGCCGCTGTTATATCAAAGAGTAGAGCTGATTGGATTTTTCCAGGCATGGCGATGTCAATATGGGTCTCATTTCAGCCTTAGGCAGCCCCCTCCCGATGTTTCGTTTCTTCCTACGACATTTGGCCTTGCGTTCGCTGACTGGAGGAACCCAATTGCTACCCTTATGTCCGAGTCGTCGGTGCCTAGTTGTCCCCCTGCTCTAAAAGATCACCAGGCCTGCAGTGTTTGGAAAACCCAGACGCTCGTGCCACATGCCCCGAAAATTGCTTCTTCCTTGGGGGAGGGGGGGGAGGTTATGCGCCGGAAATCATATCTGCAAACGAATATGACATGCTACTTACAGCCTTACTGATATGATAGACCCCAGTTCTTTGCGTCACCCGCCCAAACTGTCTAGAGGGACGGGAAGAGAGGGGAGGGGGAGCCACGTGATTTTCTTCAAGTGATGGAGTCGGCTGTAGCAGGGATCTGGACAGATTGTTTTGATATGTATGTGCAGGTGACATGATACCATGTCTAAAGTGGGAGCCGACATGTTGGCCCTGATAGTTAACCTTTGTTGCTTTGCAATTGAGTATTTTGTGTCAGTGTGTGATGGTATCCACGGCATTGCCAGGGAAAGGGTTCATTGAATTATTCGATTGCGAGCAAACGATAGTTTGTAGGAGCAGCTCCTTAGTGATTTTCCATGATCGGTTATTCACATGTGACCTACTTCGAATTTTAGCACGATCCAGAATAGCACTGAAATCTGCATACTGGGGCTAAATCCCCAATTCCCTGACACTACCTCCATATTGTGGCCCGCGGTAAGTATACTGCACGTTCGTAACCCCTAACCCTTTGTCACCTATTATTGGCTGGAGTTGTTTCATACATGTAAAAAGCAGCCAGTTAGAGGAAGTCCCGCCCTATATTCGACTTCACACCAAAGTTGCTAACGGGTTCTGGCGGGGATTGGTTCGGGTCGAGAGTTGAACCGCTTGAACCAGTTCAGTAATTGGTACGATGGTTAAGATTGAACAAGTTTCTATACCCATGACGCAGTGTGACTACTATAGACTCGTCGAACCCCATTTTGTGCATTTCTGCACCGCTATCTGCGGATGAAATGAAGTCATGGGAAGAGCTTGAAACCCATTCATCAGGATTGGCATGTGCTCTCTCTTGAGGAAATGATGAATTTGCGAACGGCATCCCCCCTCAAACTCTGGGTGTGCGTACATACAAGTAGTCTCCTTAGCTGGTTTCGGGATAGAATCGTTCTAGTTTTTATGACGGAGGGCTTGCTTCAAACGGTGCTTGGTGACAAAGTGTAGTTGAGCCCGGATCCACTGAACTTCTAGAATATGTGGAAGTGATTATTCCCCCGACAAAATATGCGAGCAATGAATTCTTCGCGTATATACACCAAACAGATATCATCCGTCTTGATATATCTGCTCGAGTATCGGTGGAACATTGGATGCGATATCGTTCCTTAGGCACTCAGACCTTCCATGCTTGCCAGCCTCACATTCCAATTCAAGGATCTGGATCAGGCTATCCACCGTGGCCGAGGTAGAAAGACAAGCCCACCGAGGTACCCCAACTGTGGCGTATAGACGCAGTGGGCCTAGCCCGGAGGGGTTACTAGGCCAGTGTTGCCTTCCATAAGGGCAATCCACGGATTGTCCGGTCCTATTGTCTCAAAAATACTCATTGATCAAGCTGTCTGCGAAATGCGAGCGTGTTTGACCCATTCGTTATAAAATTTCTTAATGGATATCCCCTAAAGTAGCCATATCTTCTTGCCACCAACTAGGAAAGTGAGTGTGGTAAAGCCACGGTCTATGTGGATATTAACAAGCAGTATTTTGGTGTCATGTTCCAAGCTGAGAGGTAATCCATCACACTGTAATATAGTTTTCAAGTTTGAGAAGACTCAGGATAGATAATTGCACCCTGTAATGGCGTTAGCAAGCTAGACATACCCAGATATTAGGAGTTCTAGGCCAAGCTTGTGCCAGAGGCGATTCTCCTGACGCCTCGGGAATTGTGAAAGTTTAATTTTCAGAGCGAGTCTTGGACTAAGTGCCATGAGGACTTCGGGTGCGGGCGCTAGCAAGCTGGTCAGTGCTCCAATGTTTACACAATTGCGTCTCATTCTTTCATATGCAGACCTTCAAGCTTTTCGTCTTACCTAGGCGCCTTGTTGTTTCTACCCAGGCATACTCGATTACTTGGATGATGCGGCCGGGCCTAAGAGCGGCTTCAAGATTAAGGCCGGCCGACAGAAGTTAGGCCTAGCCTGGCTGACCTGCAGATATCTGAAAAGTCGAGCGACAGGTGGCCTGCCGAATGTAGTGTGTGGTTCGATTAGCCGGAGGGATACTCCGGTGGACCAGCTTACGGAAACAATGCACTGGCATGGTTTAGGGAATGCGAACCCCGACGAAGACCATGTTCCTCTCGGTATGCTCTCTAGTTAAAGACTTAATAGCGAGGACAAAGGTGGCCTCCAACGTAGATTTGGAGTTGTTGGGTGTTTAGAGACGGCGAGCTGGGGAGGTTTATCATGGCATGGAAGTGGATTCTTGGGTCCCAATACTCATTAGCCATGCTGTATGTACATCTTTGGTAGGGACTCTTATATTCTAGTAGAAGAGATATTCTGGTGTTGAACGACTGTCGGAGGATACGGTAATGGTGATGGGGATCAATTTGCAGCACCACGCGTGGGGGCGGCGGCTTAAACTGAGTGTCGGTGCGATCCGAGAGCCAGACGGAGAGAGTTGTCCATAACCGACGCCTCTGCACCCGGATGCTGGGAAGCCGCACCTTAACGTGACCCGTCCTCAATCAGCTTCCCTTCCTCTTCACCGGCCTGATGCTGGCGTACCACGAATTTCAATCTCGATCATTCGTCGGTTTCTTACTTGCCGCTGCAATACAATTGTTAAAAGACATGGGACTTGGTTGGATGTGGGATGTCCCAGATCTCCACCGCCGAATTACACTTCTGCGATCTATGATCCATACTGACGGAAAGCACTTGCACAGATCATGAAACTCCATCTTCTACATCTTCGATCGCCGCAACGACTCTTCAGAAATTTTCCTGGATACCACACCCGGCTGGTCCACACAAGCTCTAGCTCTAGCTCTGCAGCCGATTGGCTAGGGCGGAAGCAAGCTTATGGTGTTTTTCGCGAGATGTTCCTACGGCAGGGGTTGAGCATCGAGACTTGCAGTGGCTGAAACCTACTCGAACCAGCAATTCTGGAGTGTACAGTCTCCAATCAAGCAGGCCTCAGCCACTCAGAAGTTTCGTACTTAACTAATCCCTGCCATGAGTGCAACCTTTAATTGTTACAGCTGTACCTCCATTCGGCCTAGGATTCGAGTTTATATCTAACGTCGCAGGAATGATGAGCCGGAAGCGATGAACACTAGGTGAAACCGCAAGCACCAGATGAGTAATTGAAACTGCAATGCCCGATGGCAACTACATGCAGTATCATCTACAAGTGTTTATCAATCAGAGACGCCATTGGTGGATCTACATATACCGGAGAAATAGGAAAACTGAAACGTTTCATACTGCGATTGCTCATCAACCAGAGTGAACCAGATCTATCCCAGAGAAACTAGATATAAGAGATTAAACGTTGCACAATGCAGTCCCCGTCACAGCTGTGATTACCGCCTACTACCCTCCGTTTGCCACCCTCACGTTTGACATATTTCACGATATTCCCCGAGAAAGGATCCGGTGCGATGGGTGGCCAGGTCAAGGGGTGAGGAGTTGCTAAGGGAATGTATATGTTTGGCGTAGAGCCGGGCCGGTTCGGACGGGTTATGTCTGTCCCGGGCGGTGGCGGGGTAGTGACAGGTATAGGTGGGGTCGGGGGTGGGGTCCAAGAATGATTTCAGTTCTCACCAGATCTGTATTGCATTGAGAGCAGCGGCTGAACCCAAATGCGGACGGGCAGGTTACGAAAGTAAGAATTCTTGGGGCAGCCTCCTCAAATTCTCGTCGACGGTACAAGCGAGTGAGGGGTTATGAATCAACCCGGGAAACCATCAACTCTCAGGCCGTAGAGGTATTTTGGAAGGGAGATAAGTTCTAGTGCTCAGGGGTCGCCATATTAAAATACCTAAAACAGCGAAACAAGCTAGTATCAGCTCAGAGAGTATGTGCTGTGTGTTCTCTGCTGCCCTCCCTTCGGCATTCAAGTCGTCTTGGGCAACGCCACCCGGGTTCCTGCCATAGCTACAGTTCAAACTATCCTGAACGATGCCTCCAGGGTTGTACTGGCGGGTTTGTGAGCTAATGACGAAGGTAGTTCACAGTACTAAGGCGATGATGGGAGATAGATGTTTGCGTTAGGAAGGATCCTAGTGACTGCGGGGGTGCTGAGAACCTAGCTGAGTGCGGGGTCTTTCAAAGCGGTCTTTTCGACGCCCAGTCACCGGGGAGCAGGGCCGTGGTCCGGATTCTAGCATACGGAACGAACCTCAGAGTCACCGACTTGTATTACGCTTGAGATTCGACTCCACACTTGGATCGCGGTGCCTTTGCAGGTTTTCGATACTATGAAGAGATTTTGGCAGAGATTGTGAGGTTCGCATAGTATCGGTGAAGGAGCGGGGATAGGGCAAAATCTGGATCCTGTGGATCGACTTAAGTGGCATGAAATATTTATTAGCAACTCGAAGGCTTCTGGAATTTCGAAGCCTATGCAAAATCACATACTCTGGGCTTACACATAGGCACCCAGATATTGCATACTTTGTACTACAATCCTATCGCTTTTAATGGAGATGAAGAGCCGTGGTTATAAATATATTTCCGAGGGGGTAGCGCACGATGGGTGGTACTGGGAATAGACTAACACCGATATGGAGACACATTTGCCATTCGGACACTGCCTTCATAGACTGCTGTGCACAGGTATTCTCATGTTAGACTTGCTAAGGTGGAACTCTGGATGAGTGTCGGTTGGACAGCTTGTTTGTCTCACCACTTTGGTTTGACAGTTCTTATCAGGGCCTCGTTGGATGCAGTGATGAGGATTCCTCAATTGATGCAGGTTTCAAGTTCCCATGATAAGTAAATCATTTTTGCTTAATTCTAGTCCGCAAGTTCAGACTTTATGTGTTTTCTAACTAGCTCAACGAATAAACTAACTCAAACTCAAATCCCCCTCCGCTGCGGCCCGCGGGTACAGAAACATCATGAACAACTTGCATTGCAACTTCCTTCCTTCACCCTCTTATTCAAGCCCACACCTTCCCGCATTCGCAAACTTGCCAAATGCGTCTCGCACCGCCTTCACCCGCCTAGATCTCAACCTTCTCGTGCTGCCCCACCGCTCCATCTTGGAGTCTCCGCAGTCTGTGATTAGCATCCTTGACTGATAGCGGAACCACTGAGAATGACCAGCTCGAGTTTCATAAACTCGGGTACCTCGTTGAGGAGTTCAAACGATAGATCGGGGAAATTGTCCCCTATATTGGCCGTAGGACGCTATATATTGTGAACCCTTCCGCTTCGCTAGTTTAAAAAGGCTGCCATATTTAGATATGGTTAACAGGGCAAGTTTTGTGATCGTTTCGATCTTCAGCCTCTTTCTCGAGCGCTTTTTGTGTGTTTTTAATTTACTCGTTGGTTCATCGCGACAAATAGGTATTTGCATCGAAGAGATGAAGCAGTCGTATTACCCAAGTGAATCGAGCCGGACATACTCCAGCTGTCGATTCCAGGTCAGGTGGGTGATACATAAAGTCTGAGAGGTGCATATGCACAAAGACCGTTATGTCCATATGGCTGCTGCATATATCCATGCCATTGCGCAATCATTAGCCTGCGCCGACTAGAGAAAGCTAGAGCGTTTGCTGCTGTGGTTCTTTCGTATCCGACCGCCGTGGTGATTCTCACTTATCTAACATCCGGAACGCAGACCGGAGAAGTCGGAGAGTAGGAAGTCATCTGAGATTTGATTCCTAAGTTATTTTAATGATTAATTTGCGGTGCATTACCGCGGTGCGGCAACCCCGGATACCTTTCTTGAAAGAGACATTTTTCGGATTTTATATCGAGGCTTTCACTGCTTTCCCTCTTTCCGTTCGTTTCGTTTCACTTTTGATCCTCCGTCGCAGCAATTTGTCGCTTACTACAATCCGTGGTGACACTCCTCTTTTTTTCCATTAGGCACTCGTCTGTGACCTCCACCGGGCGTGCACATTATCAAAGGCTGAAAACAGTTCGTAAGTGTGTTCTAATATATGTCCAACCCCTTGCACACCACACCCACCCACACCCTTTTCTCGCTCTGCCAGTTTTCTGGGACGACGATGTAGCAGTCGCTGCACGAAACCCACCCTCTAGGAATTTGGTACATATATTAAAAGACAGATGCACACGCGGGGTTTCGACATTAGCCTACCTGTGTGTGCATGACCCGCTGACAGACTTCATTGGCTTTGTATCGATAGCGGAGTCATAAGAACTGAAAGAAGCGCAAAGACCGGACGGATACAATACCCGGTTGTTTATCGCCTGAGGGCACAGCATTGAAGAAAACGACGGAGAAGGCAATATCAGGCTCGTGAACGAGAAGGAAGCGAAAGAGATTCTGGAGCTCTGCGCTTGGGACTTGAGACTTGCTTGGTTTTCGATTTTCATTTTTATATGTATCTGCGGGGCCAAGCAGAGTCTTTGCAGCCCTCACTGTACGTTGATCTCGTCCGAAGGACCTTCATTGGCTTGACGCTTCGTGCGGCTTGTTACTGATCGCTGTATCAGCGGGCTATCGACCATTTCGATCGCTTGGAGGCGTCGCGTTTTCGCCACTAGCACGGGCAACCACACCATCCATAATCGCCCATCAACCACCATCCACCACAGCAACCCATAACCTCCCCCTCCCCCTCCCCCCTCCCCCCTCCCTCCCACACCCCTTCCCCGTCGCGATTATTCGCTTCGCGACAGCAGCCAGTCAGTGCCCCACACCTCCCCGCACAACACCCTCGAGTACAACAGCACACGCTCGGACAGAGTTCGCGAGCTGCACTGCATTACCTTGAACGGTACCGTTCGTTCAGATTTCAATCATTCAATCAATCTATCTGTCATCCACCCATCCGTCCATCAATCAATCATAGCAGCTCGCTACTAATCTGTGGACCTGATTGTCTGTGCGGCGGCTGTTTTATTTTTTTCTCGCTTCGCCCCACCGCAGTTCTTGTGGGCGGAAGGTCTGCTGCTGCTGGTTGCCCTGTCGGTTTCAGTCGCATCGCAGGGTGTTGCAGCCGCGATTTCCCACCTACCCAACCTGACCCACCATCAACCAAAAGCGCACCACCCACCCCAAATTCAAATCTATCTATCAACACACACCCCCCCGATCCATCCATCCATCCACGCACCATTTGCGCCCCTCCACCCACCCCTTCCACTTCCGAGCTTGCTTGTCCACCTGCAATTGTTGCGGCTCTGGCAACGCGCATCATACAACTCGTCACCCAGCCGCGTTACGTTGCGTTCCCTCCGAACTGCAGCGCCCCACCAAGCACCACCACCACTACAACCCGTTACCACCACCACCACCACTACCACCACTGCAACCCAGCCCACAACCCAGCCCAACAGAGCAGCAGCCAGCAGAATTTGTGCGAAGCCTACCACTCCAAGCGAGTGCCCGCCCGCCAGCCCAGGCCCGCCTCATCTGTCAACCCCGGCAGCTCGGCATCCGGACAGCAGCACCAGCGGCGGCGCAGCAAGTTTACTTAGATGTACTCACCAGCATCGGGTTCGCCCATGCTTGCCAACTCGGGACTCAGCAATGCTGGGGATCTCGACGGTGGTGGTACTATTAACCCGGCTTCACTTAATCCTGCGGGTGCATTCACGTCACATCTTGCCGGCGGCCAACACCACCTACCGTTCTCTCCGCCGGCCACGGCAACATCGGAGTTTCACCCCGACTCGAAGCCACGTACCGGCCTGGATAACTTGAGTCCACGCGGCATCAAGCGAAGTCGATCGCCGGACAATACCAGTGGCGATCTTGGTGCAGGTACGCGCTTCGTCTTTCCTGATGTGATATGTGTTTTTTTTTGTGCAGCAGATTGACTTATTTTTTACTTTTTTCTCCCCACCCCCCATGTTTCCACAACCTTCACCCCTCATATTGCTGCTGCAAGGTCCCAGCATCTAACAGCCCGCATTAGTCGCTGCCGAAGAGCCTGTACGAAGAAAACGAGGGCGGCCACCGAAGAATAAGCCAGTCACCGTTCCTCCCAACCCACAACTGTCCAACACACCCTCCCAACAACAACCGCAGCAATCCCATATTTCATCTCAACAACATCAACCGCCACCACCACCTCCGCCATCTCAACCGATTGGAACACCTCAACTTCAACACGTACCTGCACCACTCGCCACGCCTCCAAAACCCACACCACCTAAGCCGCCCACTGTCAAGGCACTGCCCACTGTGCGCGACCACACGACCGACCAATTAACTCCGGAAGGGGATGAATACATCCCACGTGAAACTGATGATGCAGGGGATAAAAAAGTGATGCCAACAGGCCATCTTTTGGGTGGGAGGGAGTACCGCTGCCGGACGTTCCACGTTCCAAATCGAGGGGATAAGCTTTTTATGCTGGCTACAGAGTGCGCTAGGGTGCTGGGTTACCGGGATTCCTACTTGTTGTTCAACAAGAATAGATCACTTTACAAGATTATTGCGACACAAGCAGAAAAGGATGATCTTATTCAACAGGAGTTGCTCCCATATTCATACCGCTCACGCCAAATCGCAATCGTCACGGCAAAGAGCATGTTTAGACAATTTGGTAGCAGGGTGATTGTGAACGGACGACGAGTCCGGGATGACTATTGGGAAATGAAGGCAAGAAAGCAAGGGTTTACAGAGGATGATCCGGCTGGAGAGAAAAGACCTGGCGCCGCGAAACAAAGAGCCGCTGCTGCGAGTGAGCAAGCTGCCCAGCAACAGCAACAGCAGCAACAGCAACAGCAACAGCAGCAACAACAAGCTGCCCAACAGCAACAGGCCACTCAACAACAGACTCAACAAGGACACTCTGCAGAGCCCTCATTGTATTCGCACGATTCCGTGCAGCTTGAACAGCAACCGCAGCCCCAAATGGTCCAACCGGGTCTCGGTGGTCCTGCTCCAGTTAGTCTGGCACCATTGCCGATGATCCATGTTATGCCGCAAGAGGAGCGAACGTCTAAGGAATTGTACAACGTGCCCCGTCCAAGACACGAGATTGCTGGAGCACCCTATCAAGATCGGACATCGAGTATGCCCATGTCACAGATTATGGACCAAGCGCATCAGACTGCGGAATATAATAAAGGTATAACCCAAGGTCGGATCATGCGAACTAAAATATACAACGACGGCTTCAAGAAGTCGCCACCTCCGCAGCAGATTGCAAGTCCTCCATTGGCCCATCATACTCCCCAGCACGCCCCACAACCTCAGCATTCTCACCCCCAAATGCACCCACCCCCACCAATGATGAGCCCACAACAACTGTCATCGTTGAATCACCAACAGCAGCAGCACCAACAGCCACAGCAGCAACAGCTGCATCCAATGAATTCAATGATGCAACACTCCCCTGTCCGACCAACGCAGGGCATAAAGCCAGAACAGCTGCACAATCCCGCTGCAGGTGGCTACCTGCCACAGGGGCCATACTTCAATCCCCAACCCCAACCACAGTCAAGTCATCCGCAGCAGCCCCAGCCACAACACCCACAGCACCGGCAAATGGCGCCCCAGTCGCAACACACCCAATCAATGCCGTCCCTGCATGTACAACAACATCCCGGTCATCCCCAGCAGCAGCCGCAGATGTATCAATCGAGCCCCACCCCACAGCAGTTCCTGCAGCAACAGCAGCAGCAACAACAACAACAGTACCCTCCACACTCTCAGGGTTACCGACCACAACCGCCGCCGCCGCAACAGCAGCAATGGTGGGGTGGAAGTGGTGCGTAAACGTGCGGAAGAGCGTTTGTGGCGGTGACGGTGGTGATTGGCGGCCGATACGACGTCGCATTGATGTCTATTTTTGCGCGGGGTGGCGTCTTGTTCCGAGATGTGGGTTTCCTAGTTACAAAGTGTGCATTGAAACGTCTTTGATGGGTTGGTTTTGGGTGGCTCGTTTTCCATTTGATGCTTTTTTGCTGTCACATCTACTTCTACTGCTTATTACCTTTATTTATTTTTCTGGTTGCGAATTGTATGGATTTGTTATGATCTGTTCTCTGCTTCATCTTTCTTGATAATGTTTTTCCGAGAAGCTGTTTTTGTTTGCTTCGTTGGTGATGTTGATGTGGAACGACGACGGCATCTCTGTCTGTGCTGCTGCTCTCTGCCCTGCGTACTTGCTTTACTTGCTTTATTTGATTTGCTACTTACTACTGGGGTGGGCTAGGTGGGTGTTTTTTTCCGCTCTGTTCTTTATGTGCGATATCGGTTTTCTTTTTTACGGCTATTTTTCTTTTTCTTTGCATTGATATCGATTTCGATTCCTTTTCGTCTCTTATGAACAAGAAACTGCTGGTTTTGTTGGTTTGTTTTTTGTTTTTTTACGGGCTGGGCTGCTGGTGTCTTTTTACCTTCGTTTTTTTTGGGCTTGATTACTCTTTTTTACTTGGTTTGACTCCCAAGCTCGAGCTCAACGTTAACTACTTCTTCATATGTAACCTCTTTTGTGATTGTGTGCGCGAGATGAATATTACTTCTTATTACTGGTGTCTATGTTACGAGTGATGCTGCATGCTCGCCTGTGAAACTTCAGCTTTGACAGCTTAAGTGAAGAAGTGGCATGACTGCATCCACTACCATTGACCTCAGCCGCCGCCAGATCTAAACACGCAGGTACCCTAACCAGTATCGTATTATATTTGCCCTTTTTGTTTCTCACGGCTACCTATGAAACATATCGTATGTCTTATCCCACCGCCTCCTCCGACTCCCACCACCACCACTACAATTACTATTCCAGTCCTCCCCCCATCTCACACCTTCTCGCTCGAATACTCGTACCCCATCTCCATACGTAAGACCGCGTGGTACATACATACCAACGCATGTGTTTGTACCTGAGCTATTATAAGCACGGACCTCCATCTCCAGTTTTGGAGCTGATGTGGAGGTGGAGGTGGGTAATGGTGATCACTCAGGAACTCAACGAGATCTACTATGACTCTGGGCTTCGATTAAAGTGTAGTTGGGGGTGGGGGAAATGCAAGACATGGCATGGACTAGTATGGAAGTAAGTTCCATTTCTTGGAAGAAATGCTTCTGTACCTGGTAGTGAGGTTTTTCTCGGAAGTTATTGAGTACCCAACGACATGTATGAGAACCGTTTCTGTGGGAAAGAAAGAAAGAAGGGGGAGAAGGGGGAAAAAGAAACGGGGGGGGGACGATCAGTGCGTGCAGGTATGGTAAGCGCGGCAAGCAGGAAAGAATGAAAGGAAGGGTGTAGATAGGACAAGCTCTAGTTCGTTGCACTCCTGTGGGGTCGCATCGTGATGGTGGAGGTGGTGGTGGTGATGTGAGACAAGGTGCAAGAGGTACCTTTTCGTCCCACGAAAAAAAAACCTGGGCATAAGCAGGTACAGGCTAGTAGGATCGTTGCGAGTAGGTGATGCGGACACTTGCACACACGGCGTCCACGTTTCTATCGAGCATTGACTTTCGATCTGTCTCGCTCCCTGTCCGGTCGTTCCTAGAGTAGTGTGCGTTGGATAGTCCGAACGTCTGTGGTGCATTGTCGATGGGGTAGCCCGCCGGAATTGGAATGCGGGAGGAGAATATCATCCTATGCCAGAGCAGAGCACGTACTTGGGGGGTGTAGTGTAGGGCTTGCTTGCTTGCTTCGCCAGTGTTGGAAATCGTGGAGGGAAACACCAACCTTCGAGCTAGCATATCAGACAACCGAGGCCGGCCGGCCGCTTTCCTTTCGTCTCTACTCTAGTGCATCTGGTGTGAGTGTGTATGGGCTCGCCTTTCCCTCCCGCAGCGCTTGGATCAGCTCTCGATTTGGCGGGGGAGGGGAGACACGACGACAACAGAAGAAGCAACGAAACGTTTCTGTTGGAAAAGAGGAACACATCGGAATCGGCATCCGTCACGCAGACCACATTGAAACATGCGCAGAATCAGTCTCGGTCTGTCATCCTTCCCACTGCTTTGGGAGTCATGCCATAAGCTGAACAGGTGGAACGCCTGTTGGCAACCATCAGCGGGATTTTTTGTTTGCACTGGCCGCACAGAGGGTGGTGAGCGACTGCGAGGGCAGGCAGTTGAGTCTCATGAAACTGGTAACGTGACGAGGGGACGATGGTCGTTGGTGTGACGATAGGCAGCTCCTTAGACCCGCCTAGCGTGCGACGCAGGGGAACGACGCCTGCTGCGCTGCAGTGTTAGCCCTAGCGCATGTCTGTTTTTTGGGCAAGGACAGGGGAAGCCGCTCCCACGGTGCACATTACGTCGTTCGGTTGCAGGGGTGGCCAGGTGAGGGCTGGGAGGGGCAGACGTGCGGCGATGTCGGACTTCGTTGAACTCTTACGCACCCGTGGCTTCCTACTGGACGGGAGACGTTTCCAACGAGACGGGGGAGGCAGCGCCGGGAGCCTTCGTATCGGAAACCGGTCGCCAGTTTTGTCTGGGAGATGTTGTTTCCTTTTTCCCCCACCTCGGCCCTGCTCTGCTTGTGGTGAGCTTGCAAGGGACGAGGGAGCTAACGAGGGTTGATAAAGAGTCAAATGAGCCTTTGCCTGTGCTGCGCCTGCAGCTTAGTACCCTTCGTCAAATCACGATTGATATTTGGGCCGTTATTGGTTTCCCTGTTGCGCACGATCGAAGCGTTTTGATACCTTCATAAGCACCTGCATCCCCCCCCCCCCGTCAAAGCTTGCAAGCAGTATTTCTTTGCATTACATCGACCTTTGCGTTTTTGGTTCATTCTTTTTCCAACCTTGCAAGAGTTCACTCCCTTTCTCCAGCAGGTTAAGAAACAATCCAACTCCAACCGTCTCGGCCATCGGAACTCCCCAGTCACCTAGTTAATTCCTAGCTCACACGCCTACCCTCGCCATAACCCAACCCATTCCTTACAGCTTTCCTCATCGTCAGTCATAAGTAATCATTAACTCCGTCCCGCGCTTGAACTTTCCGAACAAAAACGTACCATCATACCCACTTGTGGCTATCCGCCAAGTCCCTCGCAGTTCCCGGGTACGTCATTTAGGTACCTGTTGTGGTGGTGGTGTAGATCTACACCCATAATTTACATATAACTCCTTTCATTCCCTCTGATCGACTCGGGGCGAAAAAAGAGCCGAAACGAAAAATAAAGGGCAGCATGGAGATCCTGGTGCTGCACAACTCGCAGTTCGAGCATCCAATCAGCGAGTCTGGAGTCGAGGATTATGTCGAAGAGCAACCTGTTATCCCGACCCCTTGCAGACGTGGATCTGCCTGCAGTGGTGGTGTTGTGATGACAACGGCGACAGAGGTGGATGATAAGGCAGAGGGGACGGCGACGGTGGTTGGCACTGGGATGGTTGTGGTAGTGGGTGAGGGAGGAAACATGACGACAGAACAGACGTCGTTGGAACATCACTTTGCCGAAACTCGAAAACCCTCCGTTAATGAGCGCCGGCTGCCGGTTGAGGCAACCGGATTGTCTATCCAGCATGTGGCTGTGAGTTCATCTTTTTTATATCCCGCCCCGTTTCTGCTCAAATTTTTTTCTTGTCGTTTCCTTTCAGCGCAGCTGCTTGCTCTGTGTCACATTCCTTCAGCATTCACCCACGCCCACACGGCTCTGGGTTCTGTTTGATCACGGGTACTTTGTGGCCCACAAAGTCAGTCATATACAAAATTGCAATCTCCCAGTATCCCTTCAGCCACAGCGCGCTGACAGGGGTGTGGTTATTGCAATTCTCATGCATATTCTGTCAGGCATCCTCACTAATTTTAAATGCATAACAGACCTGGTTTCAAGAGGAAAGGTTCCAGAACAATAACGAGGCAATACTTGAATCGGCTGGCCGACGTCAAGGGAAAGCTTTCTCTTATCCTATTCGTCCACTTACTCCTACATCCAACCAACAAGAATCCGACATGTCTGCGACACCGCTTCGACACCGGACTGAGTCCGTCACTGCCATTCCTTCATATCCACGCAACATGCCCAATCACTCGATACACTCTCCATCATCTATCACCAACTCCAGTCCAAGCCACGCAGAATTGCTGGCCCATTCTTTGGCAGCTGCCGCCTCAAATAATAATAATGACCACGAAGAAGACTTCCGCGGATTTTCACCAGAAGTACCGCAGTTTCAGATGAACAAGGTCCGAACTCTCTTGGGTTCACCTCCACAAAGCCCTTTTCCTACCTCTGCCTTTTCGGACTATGGCTCGAGCCAGTGCTCGTCGGCCGCATACACACCGGCAGAGTCTGAGGTCGATCCATTCGAGTACGACAACCACTCCCACCATTCTGACCTTCATACACCTGAGCCTCCCCCACCAGACAATTTCAATCTCTTCGCGGCAGCAATCGCAATGCACTCCTTGAACCACAACTTTGTCCTTCCCGATTTCCCTCCGCAGCGTTTGGTGGAAAGACGGCCGGACAGATTCGGCAGCGGAGGTAGCGATGGCAATGGTGGCATCGCCACACAACCTCAGAGTGCGCTGGGCGCACCACTTCAGGATCCCTTCGCCGCCAACTTCGCACAGGCAATGTCTCCACCTTCCCCTTCTGCCGCAGAAGTACCCTACACTACCTTGGATCCAATGGAAAACACCCTCGCTGCTCGTCGTCGAAGTCCATGTTCATCCCGCAGGCAGTCATGCATGGGCCTCGAGCAGCAGCGCACATACCCAGTGCTACGACGAATCAACACCGACGACGCCAACAGCGGTCGAATATCGCCCTACAGCTCCTGCCCCGACACTGCAGCAACAATCCGGCCTCGCACCTCATCGGCATCTGCCCTCCTCCCGCCGCCAACGCCGCCCAGTCCCGAGGACCCGGTACCATCACAAAAGCAGCAGTACATGCAGACGGAACACGAGGAGATGTCACCACCTGCTACCCCACAGACGAGAGTTGGTTGCTTTGCCTCATCGATCCCTCGACATTTTGAGGATTATGGCGGGTTCTATGGTGGCGGCCCGAGTAGTGGTGGCAGCATCGAAAGCGATGCGTTTGAGTTCGACTACTGTATTGTTGCTAGAGCGCCGCCAATGACGGCTGCGTTGCCATCTTCGGCTACAATTTCGGGGACGGGGTTTTTTTGATTACTTTTTTTACTTTTTTCTGAGAAACTTCCTTGGTCATCACACATTCTCTCTGTTGTAATCTCTACTGATACTATTATTATTGTATTTTTTGGGATCTCTTTGTATTTCGGAGTTTTGTTTCTTATGTTGTACTTTAGCCCGGAGGTTTCCATCATCGTCATAGGGGGGGAGTTATTTGCTTCCCTGGGAGTTTTTTTTTTTTATGGGAGCACAAGCAAGGAAAGGAGGGGGGACATAGTGTACGCAACTTTCTTTCTTTCGATCTTTCTTCCGAGTTTAGGTACTCTAGGCGGGAAAGTTTTGTATATCATTAGGCTTAGCTAGCAGGCAAAGGAAATTCAATATCTGCAGCATCTGTCTTCGCTTGACCCACTCACGATCCCGGGTGAAAAGTCTGCGGTAGTTGACTCACCGAAACAAAGCTATCCATGACCTCACTACGGCTGGAGTTTTCGGTGTTTCTACTGTAATAGTGTGAAACTTCCGCTCGATCCCGCATCGAGTCTTGTATGTGGAAAATCGGATCTTCGCGGCTACCGAGATCACGCTACGTTGGATGCTTTTCTTTTTGCTTTTCCAGGTTTTTAAATTTTATACTGAACCTGGAATATCTGTCCGTGCACTTGTGGGGTTATTAATATCACGGATTGGAGCGGAATATGGGTCGCAGTGTTAACTCCATGCGGACTCGGCCCAGAAGTGCAAGACGGAGGAGCCGTAGGCGAGCCTCGGTATTGCAAATTTGTTTTCCTGGGTGACAATGACGATTACGTTTTGTTTTTCTCTCGCAGCCCATTTACAAATCCCTCTCCCTACCAGTCTGGATCCTCCTTCCTCCGAAAACACGCAACCCACTTCTTCCCCTCGTTCCTCCCCACCTTCTTCCCCTCCTCCGTCTCATTCATCATCACCTCCACCCCCACATCCCCAACCAGCTCCTCCTCCCCCATCCGCACAAACAACGGGTGCTCGCCAAAATGGTGCGCCATCCAGTTGTGCAGATCCTCGACGTCGGTTATGGTATACACCACGCCGCCGGGACGGAGCACGTACGCGTACTCTGCGCACAGACCTGGCGACACAATGCGCGCCTTGTGTTTCCGCGCCTTGAAGTGCGGGTCCGGGAAGCACAGGAACAGCTTCGATAACTACCCCCCGCGTTAACCCAAGATGCTCCCAATGGTTGGGGGGGGGGAGACACACCTGCCCCTTCCCAAACAAGTTCGGCAAGAACTTCATCGCGTTCGCCCGCAGCACCGACGCATTCGCGAACCCCCCGGGCTGCTGCAGTCGCAGCGCCAAGATCCGCTCGCGCACGTACTCGGCGACCTGCAGGCGGATCTCGAGGCCAAGCATCAGCGTGTCCGGTAGCCTCGGGGCCAGCGCCACCAGCAGCCCGCCGAAGCCGCAGCCGATGTCCGCGATTTCTACCGGCTTCCCTGCCGCGGCGGTCGGGAAGTGCGTGCTCCAGTCCATTGCCGCCGGGTTTGCGGGGCTGCGGAAGTTAGTGGGGTGGAAGGGGAGGGGGAGAAGGGGGGGGGGGGGGTGGGACTAGTCGAGGTTGTGGTCCGAGAATGGGTTTGCGTGTGCGCGTTGTCGGTAGAAGCGTTTCTTGGGGAGGGCGCTGAGGCCTTTGCGTTGCTCGCGATACTGTGCTTTTTCGCCGGTGCGGGCGCCGGGGTTTGGTTTTTGGCGTTTTGTGGCGGGGGAGGGCATGTCTGCTGGTGGTGGATCCATTGGTTGGTGGTTATGATATGGGGGGAGATTGAGGTGAAGTGAAGTGAAGTGAAGTGGAATGCGGCTCTGCGGGAAAGCGTTCACAAGAAAAAAAAAGTTTCTTATTTTAGGCTTGGTGTGTGTGTTCTAGCTTCAGTTCCACCCCCGCATTTTTATGAACCTCGCACGGCATATGCTCGCTAAACAGCCTTCACAGCGAATCATCAACACGGCACACGCCCCGTCGCCACGGAAAAATTTCACTGCACTTTCTCTCAACGTACATACGAAACGACAACCGACAACCGACAACGCATCACAGTATAGCCGCCCCCAAGCAAGCAAGCAAGCAAACAAGCAACATGCTACAGATTGAAAACAACATGGCGATGATATCATGAGGTTTCCAGGAATCAAGAATGCCCACCACAAAAAGACGTGGGAAAACATAAAGACGAGAGAGAAATACTTACCGCATGTATGAGAGAAAAAGAGGAGAGAATGAAAAAATGAGTTATGATGATGAGGGAAAAAAAACCCCTCAAAGGAAAGAATAGATGCAGATAAGAGGAAAAAAGATACCACAAAGTGGAGAGCGCAGATACCAAGGCGGAATCAACATTGCATATCCATGAAAAGATTCCGTCGTAAGAAAAGGTAGCAAGAGAAAAAAACACAATAATGGACGCCTCATTCAATCAACCCATACTCCAGATAGATTCCAATATCCAACAACAATCAATCCAATCAAGACACCGCGATTATCATACCCCGTAAACGCCTTCACCGAAACTCCACACAAGCAAACGTCTTCTCCAGTACATGCTTCAGCTGCAGCTTCTGGAACTTCTCGCTCTTCGCGTGAAAATATATTCCATCCACCGTGCCCGACACCTGATTGAAGCAGATGTAGTAGAACCCCTCAAAGCTGGCACCTGAGATCTGTCGTACTTTATGGTCTGGCACCAGAAAATATTCCTTCCAGCGCATAAAGATGTTTTCCTTCTGCGCGAAATTTGTGTAATTGAATTCATTACGTTTTGCTTTCGAGACCAATGGGCGGAACGCGGGGAATCGAGACCAGTGCTGGAAATCGTTCTTCTCGCTCGATCCCCACTCCGGTCGGCGGGTTTGGAACGAGTATTTGTCGCCAATCATTTCGCCTTCAAAGTATGTAGTGAGGGTGGGGTGATCTTCGGTGAGACCTGAGAGAGTGCCACGCAAATCAGCAGCCAAACTTAAGCGCTGTCCAAGTCCTCCTCCGCCTCCGGACGGGCGGATACGCACACACCTTTAATGCGGAGATAGCCACACAAAAACGATTCTGCCATGTTGACATGTTTCAGTTCGACGTGGACTTCGTATGTTGAACGATCACTCGTCTGCTTTCCGACGAATTTACTTCCCGGGCGCAGGAACGAGCAGCTATAGGATGGGAGAACCTGATGATCGGGAGTTGGGTTAGCAAAAGCACTCAATTTTGAAAGATCCCGGCGGATCGTATAAAAAGCCGCTCAGACTTACGCGTTTGGTGGAAAAATCGCTGTTTGATGATGGAGAATCTATCGAAGCGGGAATACCATGCGAAGGTGCTCGCCGTGTAAAAATCTTCTGTGATGATTGTGCCTCTTTCGCGGGTGTGGTGGTTGTGCGCTGTTCCGTCACTGTCGACACGGTATAAACTTTCTCGTCGTCGGTTGAGGGCGCTGATGGGGAAGCAACATCTAGTCCTGGATCCTCTGATGGACATGGTGAAGCGACGGCTGTGTCTTGCCGGGGGTGGTCGAGTTCCTGCTGGCCCCAGCCGGCAGTGGTGATGGTAGTGGTCGTTGTGGTTGTGTGCGTATTCGAAACATCTTCGGGGCATGCAACGTGAGGTCGAGAAGGTCGAGAATTCTCTGTAGCGATTGCAACACTCTCGACAATCGCTGAAACGTTCGGGGTAGGCATTATTCTGGGGTGAGTATTTACACAACTGTTACAGACCGGACGTTCAGCTTTTTTTCCTTTTCTTTCCCGTGCGTGCGTGCGTGTGGGTGCGGTGGCAAAAAACAATCGTGTGGGTTCAAGCATACAGCTACAATAAATTCTTCTTGGTTGCGGATAGTGGCGAAGCTTTCGGTATTAGCTGGAGTGAATGCGGGTGGAAGCAGTAGTTGGAGGTTTGAAGCATGGAATTGAGGTAAGCAGAGCGGTGGTGGTGGTGAGGGGGAGTAATAGCAGGCGGAATCGGGAATGGACTCCTACTACGGGCTGGTGGGGGAGGGTGGTGGGCTGCGCGCGACTTTCTTCCAGAGACACACGACACTCGTATAATGGGTGGTGGATATGGTACGGGATTCAGGTGAATCAACAGAAGGATGAGGCAGAGGCAGAGGGAGGCTGGAGGAAGTAGGACAAGCTGCGACAGGCGCGGAAGCAATGCAGCGTGCGGGTGGTGGAGGTCAGATGGAAGTTCAGTCCTCGGAGAAGTATGCCAAGACTGAATCGTCGTTCATCTGCGAAGTCCCTTCGAGCGAGTTCCTCGAATTCTCACGGCTAGAGTAGTCGACAGCAGAGCTCTCTCTTAAGAGGCGAGCTGATTTTATCCACAGAGGTCGCAGCTCTTTCTAGGAGATAGCTATCCCACACTACAGTGGTCCCAAAGAGGGCCTTATGTACTGTAGTCTGTAGATGCTTCTGCCATGCCAGATGCTCTCTAAACACATCGATCGGAGAGGAGCTCAAATCCCACATCCGCTTTTTCTCCCACTGATCACTTGCGTTCGGCAGGTCGAATAAATGTAAAGTGCAGGGAGAACGCACGCAGGGGAAGAAGTGTAATGGATGGTCTGTAGATATGCATGTCGCCACTTCACCGCCCACACCACATCGGCACCCGATCTCTCCATCTGTTCTGCAATCATGATTGCCCCGAAAGATAGCGCAGTTTCTGATACTAGATATTGGCCGCAAAAAATTGCGGGTTCAAACGGGACCATGGCAAGTACTCTGTTTAATATGTCCTCCTCCCGAGCAGATATCCAAACTGAACACGAAACCACCCCCCCACCGCCTCCCCATCACAAAATGGAAATTCCCGAGGATATGGAGAGTTGGTTGCATGCATGGCCAATCATAGGCTACAGACGACCGAGATCCGTCACCTTACATACCCAGGAAGCGGGGCTTCTTTAGCACTTATGCATTCCCCTCAAGAATGACGATTTGCATCACGACAGTCGCCGTCCAAAATACAGGCATATATTAACATTGATCGAATACCTCATACCTTTTTCCTGATACCCATCATCGTTTTGCTCAAGTCGAGAGTATTCACAAGTGTTTTTCTCTACCATCCCCGTCCCATTTCATCCACCCAAAAAGCAAACAAGTTAACCCAAACGAAGAAAAGCCAGCCAAAACAAAAGCAAGAACAGATTAACATTTATAAACAAACGTGAGTAAACGTAGCATCGTACTCGTTAAGAGATATACTAAGTATTCAGACTGACAGACAACTACAAAGGGTGTGGAAAAGAAACATACTAGAGCGTATTCGTGACCAAAAAGCGTGTTCGTGGCCAAAATAATGAAAGGACAGATGAATTACATATACTGTTAACGCAAGAGGGGTATTTATAGTATTGCCTAAGCAATATAATGACCGCAAAGAAGGGTATAAAGATGAACAAACGTCAAAACAATCAATGCTTTTGGTATCATGTCGTATCGGCGTGTCATAAAAATGGGACTCGTCCAGTAAGGAATACCGTCGTGTAAACGAGAAAAACGCAATAGTATAACTGCCGGCTATGAATCTTCCATGAAGGCGAAAGAAGGATATTTACAACAAAACAGTAGAGTGAAAACGAACCCAACCCAGAAAGAGATATCGAAAATGCAGGACGAAACCCCGAAAACTCAAACCCGTAAAAAAACCGAATACTGAACTCCGCATGCTCCCCAATGATATGATAAGAGTAAAACCCGATGCATGGAAAGAGAAACCGTCACAGTCCAGACAAACACCAGCCCAAGCCGATCCACCGAATCCCCGTTTATGATGTTGATAACGCGATGAAGATTAAGAACGCTGACGATGATGGTGTAGGGTGATTTGCAAAATATTGTGTAGGTGTAGGTGTAGGTATAGGTGACCAGGTGGCAGGCCATACTACTATCCGCAACTACTGGATAGTTATGGTTATGCCACTCCGATGACCGGCGTAAACTCCAATCCGTTGGGGTTGACTCGATCCAATGCCCTCATGTCCTCGTCGAGGGAGCTTTTGATTGGACTAAGATCGAAATCAAACTTATCGTCAGCCGGGGGCTCCACTGTCCGAATTTTCAATCGTAGACCTTTTTCCGGCGATGGTGGGAAGCCTTCAACTGATCGCGCTAATTTTTGTTTTAGATTTCCGGTTTGTATAACCAAATTTCTCAGCATATCTGTATCGAAGTGTACTTTTCCGTCATAGCCGCCCCGCCGAAGGTTATCAACCGAACGTTGCCGGTGCTGCATTTTTTCCATCATGCTCTTAGCGACCTCAATAGGATCGTTCTTATCGACAATCTTTCTCGAGAGGGGGGAGATTGAAGAGGAGACTGGGGAGAGGCGCCTGCCACCTCGTGGAGTAGACGGTAGATTCCCATCGTTTCCGCCGAAAATGTCGTCGTCTGGTAACAAGACAGAATGCCGACTCGATGCTGTTGTGTATGCGCTGTGTTCGTCTAAAATGCGCTGGTTTTGTTGCTCCCGTCGGCGTTGTTGTGGCGACCAGGTATTCTGACGATGCAACCTGTCTTTTTTGAGAGGTGCATCTTCTTCATCATCATCCAAGGTAGCCAAAGCAATGATCCCATCTGCCTCGTCCCACAGATCACTATCCGCTTTGTATCGAATATTCTTAGCTATTGCGATGTCCCGCAACCGTTTCAAATCTTGGAAGACCACATTAGAATCCACGATGAAAGCACGTATATATAGTAATGAATTTACCTTCTACTAGCAATGCGAATTCCCTCACGCATCCAAGGTGACCAATAATACTGGCTTGCCTTTCTTCGATGGCCCGAGGTATAACCATATCGCTCTTAGACATTCCAAACTCATCATCATCGTCCAGGAAATCGTCGTCCCAATTCTCACTTGGAAGAGGTGTTCTACCACGCAGTGTATTAACTACAGGCATACTCTGGCTTCGAACGTGATAAGTTGGTGCTCTGCGTCCGGTTCTGGTCGACGAGAGCATGCTTTCTTTTGCATGTACAGTTTTAGGTCGGTAACCGCTGCTGTGAGAGTTTGACGTATGTATAGATACGCCATCGTTCCAGTCGAGAATACTATTTGTCTCTCGCATACTTGAACTATCGATAGAAAATCCCTCCCTGGCCGTGCCGAAGCTAGTGTTACTTCCGTTACTTTGTAGACCCAGGCCCATACGTGAACCAGAGAATAATCCGCCATAAGGTCTTAGTCCGCCTTGTCCAGGTAAACGGTGGTCGTCTTCGTCCACCGATTTTGAAGGGATGTCCCAGTCGCTGCTCCAACCATCATCATCATCATCAAGAGTGATACTCGCTACTCCCGGGCGTTGCTGTGCTGTGTGTGTACTGTTTGGCGACGAACACGCGCGATCGATTCCTCTGTTGGTTGGTGTGGTGTGCGATACGATGGGTAGTTCATGCTCGAAGGTGGCCTGTAATGGCGACCGTATATCCAGGTGGCACCGGTCGAAATCAAATATACGGTCGGCTCTCATTGGAGTCATCTCCGATATACGAGTTCTCATCGAGTCGAACAGCGTATCGCTGCCAAAATCGTGTTCGCTTTCGCTCCCGATCAGTGTAGAGGCACGTTCTGAAGCGCTCATAATAGATAGTCGATGACGTCGTGCAGCAAAGCATAATGCTGGGGCGCTCAACGACCCCTCAGAAGAATGCTCCTCTGACTGAGCGCCAGAGTTGGATACAGATTCCGACGAGGTGAGGTCTTGGTTAGGATCCAGATCTAGTAAGGAAAGAGATTGTATAGCGGGTAGTGGTTCTCGTCGCATTCCGTCGTATACTGATGTTTGTGGTCTGTTATTCCGATGAGAATGATATGGAGTAGGCCGCGCTTCAGATGTAGAATGTCTCCTCGCAAAACTACCCCCCATAGAACACATCCCAACGAAACCATTACCATTAGTGATTGGTTCATCATCGGTAGTTGCTTCGTTCGGAGTGGGTTTTGAGGTCGCTGCGCCCAGGAAATTTGACAACGAAAATTTTCGAGTCTTGGTCGGAATCGGAGCAGTCGACGACCGGTGTCGGGTCGACCTTTGGTGCTGCGTCTCACCCATGTGGTGCGAAGCTGGTCGCGATTCTTGATTCAAAGAGGCGGTATCGGTAAAAAGGGAATTCGTGTCGTCGTCGTTGGTTTCCTTATCGGCTGGATAGCTGTTGACGGTAGGTGCGATCACTAACGCAGGACCGTGTCGTCGTCTGAAGAGATCAGGAACAATCCTCCGAATGGCAGGCGCCTTCTTCGCTAGTTTCGTAGGTCCCGAAACTGATTGATGAGTGATACTCTGTCGCTTCGAAGGAAAGAACGGGCGCCATACATCGACCGACTCGAGATCGGGCGGACAAAAGTGGGAAGATTCGAGACCTGATGTGGACGGTCGCGACACTTGGAAGGGGGGGGAATGGTTAGATTGCTCGCATATAGGTGGTTGGTAGATAGCGGTGGATGGCCGGCGCCTGTGGTGTTGTCTTGGCGGCGGTACAGGTGAATTGGCTCTGGATAATCGCTCCGTCGGCGATCTCTTGACTAGTTTGTTTCTGGTAGGAGGGCGTGAGCTCGGTTGCGAGGTTGTCCAGGAACGAGTGCGAGATGAGGTGGATGACACAGTCGACGACGGGGACGACAACGAGAGAGAACTGGTCGGGGACGAAGAGAAAGACTCTGATAAACGTCGTAGCCATCTGCGGGAGGTTGAAGGGCGTGATAGTGGTGGGGGAATGCAGGTGGAAGTAGGCGTAAATTGAGGGAACTTTGCCTCGTTCGGACTGCCGTCTAGAGGTTCCTCAAGTAGCGGCGGCGTATTGGTGTTAAAATTTACAGGAAGGTTTGGCAGGTGGTCATTCGTGGTGTAATGCGGTAGTGCCAGAGCAAACCCGCAGGCAGCTATCCCAACTGTCGAAGTTGCGCAGAGCTGGCAAGCAGACGTGTCAATTGCGATCCAACAGGCTCATCAGGGGGGAGAAAAAACTCACTGTAGAAACGGTATGCATTTCTGAGTGGTTTCAGAGCAGCACAAAATACAACCAGTATACAACCATCGCATCCAAACAAAGAATCAAATAAACGCGAATTGATGTTGACGGATGTCGCGGATGCGGTTGAATCCAGCAGAGCTTTTGTACGGGGGTTCGCGCGATAGTAGTGAGTATTGAAGGAATCGGATGGTTGAAGGCGTTTGATTCGGGAGGGTGATTCGCATCAAATTGAGAAAGTAGTTTAGGTAGGGCAGCGTAAAGGGGAGGGAATAGAGGGAAGTATTGACGATCCGCCCGGCGTGTCAACAAAGCGCGAATGGATTCGAAAAACGAGTGGCCAGAAGGTCGGCAAGATGGGATTGTAGGGGGAAGGGGAAGAGGGAGGGGGGGAAGGTGCTGTCAGACCCAGCCGGAGAGAGGAATGCGAATTGCGGCAATGTCGATGTCGCTTTTGTTTGTTGTCGAAGGGCTGGTATCGAGATTGGCGATGTAGGGTCGAGTAAACGAGTAAAATCAACAAGGCAAATTGGCGAGGGTAACGAAGGCTACGCTACTAGGGAATAGTGTGTATCAGTTACCGTAGTTACATCACACCCGGATCAGACAAAACAGAGATCTTCCCGTTCCTTGATCCGCCTTAGAACTCGGCAACGGTGTTTAGATGGGGAGATTTGAAGTTTATTCGTTGGTGACTGCAAGGAAAATCTCACGACCCTTCTACGATTTCTGGAACTTCTCTTCTGGTAATGCACTTCTACAGCTGCGGCATGTAAAGTACTTGGTACTCCCCAGATGCAGGCGGCGAGGCGAGCTTCGTTTGTTTGTTGTGGTTCGGAGATCGAGGCTAGAAGCTGCCCGACACCACCTGCTTAAATGGCACTGAACGAAGACGAAACAAGGAAGCATGAACGACATTAGATTAAAAATGTTTCGTTTAACAAGTGGCACAGCATCCTACTTGGCTACAGACTGTAATTTGAGTAACCGTTGATATTGGATATCCGGTTCGAGTGCCGGATCGTGAGGTAACGAGGCAACCCCTTGCTGGCACTCTACCTTCAGGAACCACTCTATATCCCTCATAGCATGGCTAGTTCTGATGTAAGTAGCATGGAAATAGGTGTAAAGGAAGCGCAACGTTGAACTCTACAATTATGGGTTTTCTGTGATCAATTGCCCAGATCTTTCTCATGCTATGGGGCCTCAAACTCTATTCCCCCACGATCAACAAACCCCACGGTATGCATACTCTTCCAGGACACCTAGAATTATGTCACGGCTCAGGGCCACAAATTAATCCGTGTCCTTCGCACTACCATCCCAATTGATGGGTTGAATTGAATTTCCCTCATTTTTTTTACGGAACTCAAATCCTCAACCCCATAGTGCCATGGCTTTTAGTCCAAATGCCATTGGCGAAGGGGCTCTACCGTGACGTGGAGCAAGGCCTTCCAATCTTCCAATCATTTCCTGTTTGACCGAGGAAGCTTTCGAGCTTTAGCCATGGTGTGCGTTGGAAGCATTCCCGCATCGTCGCTGAATACAGTGTATGTTGCCAAAACAGACTTTATGAGACAGCCAATCGCTCCATCCGGAGACCCTTAAACTGACGTGCTTCGCACATGGTCACCACATGTCCACGTAGTTGAGATAGACTTTACAAGACTGACGTTATTCTTTCCTGCTCATTAATCCGTGTTGGAGAACTTTTCTCCTGGCACCGGATGACCGCTCCGTAAGGCAACCCATCGGCAGTCAGCCAACGCTACTTGGCAGAGCGCTAATATGGTGTATACCCCCCAGTGAATCGGCGCTTTGTTTGGCGTCGAAAGTTGAAACAATTGCTGCTATATATAGCGGCCGGCAGGGACCAGGTTCGGACGGCAAAAAAAGGCTTAACACAGAGCCTCTCATCATGATGAGAAATCGAGAACCATCATCGGCACTTGAACGATAGAGTTGGGCCGCCAGGAACCGTCAGCAATGCGAATATCTAATCCTTTTTCGGAGTAAAAGAGCGAATCGCCACCGGTATATGATGCCGCGATGATCCGCACCTACCAAGATAGGGCCACTGCCTGGGGAGAAACACCCAGTCATCTCTCTTCAGCCCTTCGACTCTCCGTCAACCAAGACCCCAACACCCGGGAGCTTGAGGGTTCCTTCCAATGACCAAACATTGTCTCTCGTTTGCGTTGCTTGATTGGGATTCCGGATGGCAATGGAACTCTAATGACGATGAGGCTAGTGCAATCAGATAAGATAACTGAATCAGCAAAAGGAATCCCCACATTCGCCTATCCCGCCATCACTGAACGTCACAACTCCCCACATCCACAACAATGGAGGCCGAAATTACCGCAATCCTACCGTCCCTTGATCCAGTCATCACCGACTACTCCGTTGGTTTCCTTACACATGCCGCAACCTCAACTTCCCCTGAAGCGGATCTCGAGCTCGCCGAAGCCATCAGCACCGTCACTCAGATCCTTCTCGATGCTACCCCACCCTCTCTCGACCAGACCAAAGTCACCTCCATGATCTCAAAGCTCGTAGAGCAGCTTGAAGCAAAGCATGGTAGTCGCAAGGAATCCTCTTCACAGGCCAAATCCAAGAGATTGGACCAAACGATCCATGTGGCGTCACACAAGAGCATTTCCGCCACAATGGGTCTGCTCGGCAGTGGTGTTGATCTCGACGCCGTTGGAACCCGCAAGATTGAGAGTAGAGTTGACAAGAAGAAACTGGAGAAAGCGGAGCGCAAGATCAAGGCCAAGCAGGACAAGAAGGTCATGAAGAACGTGGAATACGAGGCGTCTAAGTTGGTCGGTGGAGATGACCAGAAGGCATACGAAGAGTTCTATATGACTGTCAATCCATTGAATTTGGATTCATCGGCAGCTGGAAAGAGCAAGGACATCAAGGTGGAAGGCATCGACTTGTCTATCGGCGGTTTGAGGATTTTGACAGATACTTCGCTCACACTGGCCTATGGCAGACGGTATGGTTTGGTGGGTAAGAACGGTATTGGAAAGTCTACTCTATTGAGAGCGCTTTCTCGAAGAGATGTTGCTATTCCTACACACATCACTATTCTGCACGTGGAGCAAGAGGTAAGTAACTATTGCCCAACAACTCGAAACAACTGCTGACAATGACGTAGATTATGGGTGACGATACCTCGGCATTACAAGCAGTTTTGGACGCCGATGTCTGGAGAAAACACTTGCTCAGTGAACAAGCACGGATCACTCAGGAATTAGCCGTCCTCGAGAAGACCCAGGACCCTATTACTATCAGCAGCGGACAGAGTGCTTCCAATCATCAGCGCGATGAACTTGATTCCCTACTCACGGATGTACACGCCAAATTAGCCGAAATGGAATCAGACAAAGCCGAATCAAGAGCAGCGGCTATTCTGGCAGGTCTCGGTTTCTCTGCGGAAAGACAACAAAACCCAACCAGAACATTTTCTGGAGGTTGGCGTATGCGCCTCGCACTGGCTCGTGCGCTGTTTTGTAAACCTGACCTCCTGCTTCTCGACGAACCTTCCAACATGTTGGACGTTCCATCCATTACTTTCCTTTCAGAGTACCTTCAAACCTACGAGTCGACTGTTCTAGTTGTTTCTCACGACAGAGCATTCTTGAACGAGGTCGCAACAGATATTATCCACCAGCATTCGGAACGGTTGGATTACTACAAGGGTGGCAACTTCGACTCCTTCTACGCTACCAAGGAGGAGCGTCGAAAAACAGCGAAGCGTGAATACGAGAACCAGATGGCGTACCGGAAACATTTGCAGACTTTCATCGACAAATTCAGATATAACGCAGCAAAGTCCTCGGAGGCGCAGAGCAGAATCAAAAAGTTGGAGAAACTGCCAATTCTGGAAGCACCAGACGACGAATACTCCGTCGTTTTCAAATTCCCCGATGTCGAGGGTCTCAGCCCTCCAATCATGCAGATGTCGGGTGTGTCCTTTGCTTACACGCCTGGAAAGCCGATTGTCGAGAATGTGGATTTGGACGTTCAATTAGACTCCCGAATTGGTATCGTCGGTCCCAACGTATGTATATCTTTTCCCCGGCCAGCTGTAATCAGGGAATATTGACCATCCATAGGGTGCTGGTAAAACCACCGTTCTCAAGTTGCTCATCGGTCAGTTAGAGCCCTCAAAGGGTATGATTAGCAAGCATGCACGTCTCCGTGTCGGTTTCTTCGCACAGCACCACGTCGACGCCCTCGACCTCACCATGTCAGCCGTTAGTTTCTGCGCTAAACTCTTCCCCGGCCGAACCGACGAGGAGTACCGACGGCACCTTGGCGCATTTGGTATCACAGGTACAACGGGTCTGCAAAAGATGGGCTTGCTCTCTGGAGGTCAGAAATCTCGTGTTGCGTTTGCGTGCCTCAGTCTCAGTAATCCCCACGTCCTGGTTCTCGACGAGCCTTCCAATCATTTGGATATCGAGGCGATGGATGCGCTTTCGGATGCGCTGAGACAGTTTAAGGGCGGTGTGTTGATGGTTTCTCACGATGTTACCATGTTGGCGAGTGTTTGCACGCATCTGTGGGTGTGCGATAACGGCACTGTGGAGGCGTTCCCCGGTGATATCAAGGCGTACAAAAAGAGGATTTTGGAGCAGGCAGGGGCAGATGGTGTAGTCAAGCAGAATCATCATTAAAAAAAATATTGGGATATATGGATTGGATGGGGAAATAAATTGGAGTTTTGGCTTTGAGTTTTGTTGTATGTATATATCGGTTATATCCAAGGACCCTTACTCGTCCTCTTTTGATGTGACGTATATGGACGAATCCCAATTAGGTGTCTGCGGATGCTAAAATACCGGCCCAGCAGCGGTAAGCGAAAGACCAACAGCAGCCTTACCTAGGGAGCCCTAGAGTAATCGACGATCAACAGGCTATTGCGGCGATAGACTACCAAGCAGCAGCCACCAATTAACCTCGGTATTGGGCTCATCGAGAGGAGATAAATACCGAAGACTAGCGGCAAGCTTTGGCCTCTACTTCCTGCGTGGGTAATACACATCATTCATGCATTTATTACAGTACATCTTCTGGTGACCCTACACGGTTAATTCACCCGATATCATTCGATATTTCGGACAAGATGGACATGCCGTGTCTCTGGACCAGTCACTTTTGGCCGTCATATCCTGGCCGTCACTTATCACTGTCCGAATATCGATAACTTATTGTTGGGTGCCAGCAAGGCTTCTATTCCCGTACTTAATATGCTGTTTGAGTAGGGAGATAGATTTGTTCTGAACTTAGATCGAGATTAATGATGCGGTTATCGTGATGGGGAGACCAGGAAGAACTCTGCGCGTGCCAGGGTATTGCTACTTTAGGAACAGTGGAGCTTAATACACTACACCGCCTTGGGCTCTTCCAACAATATTTCTCTGGCCTGTTGCACAAACATATATCCCTCGAAACATCTTCAATCGTATCAAGTATCTGGTTTTGACTGACTTATAACTGTTTCATCGCTCAATTTGCATGCCGTGGCTCCCTAAAGGTTCCGTGTCTTCACTGTGTCCATGCCCCGAGCTGGAGTTGGGAAAGGAACTGGGTGTCAAGAAGCTGGGGCCATAATCAGAGTGAGGAGGGGGCACTCTGATATTAGCTTTTCATTGGCAGTCTGTGAGTAAATTGATGAAGAGTAATTGTACATTCTAGCTAATTGATTTCCACACCTTATCCAAAAACAAGAGATCGAAGTCCAGACGTCATAAGTGACGACTAGGAAGTGACGGTCAAGAGTGACTATCTGGAGATACGGCGAACTTTCCCGGGCAATTTATTTGTATCTTTATTAACCAGTCGGATGTCATCCCTCCCTGCACACGAAGCCGAATGTGACCAAAGCCTTGCATACACCATATCAGAGGGCGGTTCTCGATCCCGGGCCTCCCAAACATACTGCCACCTATATATCCCCCACCCTCTTCTTCTCCCCCAACCCAAAGCCTGTAACCGAATCATCATCTCGCTGCAGCGTCAAAACGCGCTCCGGCCGCTTAATCTCGCACATCCACGTATCCCTCTGCCTCTGTTGCTGTGTAACCAATGCGATCTTGTCCTCCTCCGCCGCTGCAGCCGCAGCCGCGGTCTGCCGTCGCAGAAATATGTATACAAACATAGGGATCAGCACCAGGATGCAGCAGGCTATGACGACGATGATTATGGCGGCGGAGCTGGAGAGGCTGGGGATTGTGGAAGCCGAGGAGCTGGAGGTGGGAGAGGCGGTTGTTGTTTCTGAAGTGTCGAGCGGATGGCTCATGGCCAGGGTCGTGAGGAAGAGGAGAAAGAGAGTGAGTTGCGGTGAAGACGTCATTGCGATTGGCTGTCGGATCGATCGGTGGGTAACTGAGGCAATTGAAGAGTAAGGAGTGAAGGTACCTGGCATATATCAACGTAGTCCAACAACCAAGGGGGAGAAGAAAACATACCTCGTTGATACAATCGAAGTGCGAATGAATTAATGAATTAATGAATGGCAGCTAGCTAGTAACAGCGAGCAATTGGCAAGCACATGGGCACCGCAGGCAGGAGCGAAAGGGATCGGGGGGAGGGCATCGGGGCTTGTTTATGTATCCCGTGTTGTTGGGGAAGAGAACGCGATATGCGGAATTGGGATCGTCGGTACAAACAATTCGATGAGACGGGGGGGTTTTTTCAAAACTTTCTGTACCCAATCATAGCTGTGAAACAAACACCTACCTTATTTCGCAACAATCTGGAACAAGACGAGTCGGATGCGTGTATAACCTTTAGGCGCTGGGACTCGTCGCTACGATTGGTTCCCGCGGTTACAATGGGCAATTGCTTGCGGAAATTGAAACAGTGGATTTTTTAATTCGCAATGAGGAGAGTTTGGAACAATGGTGAAGAGAGGGGCTCTTCGGCTCCTGACTGTATTTTCCCCAGGGCGTTTGATGTCTGCGATGTCCCGGCGCCGGTGTCGTGCATAAGGATTGTAGATCTGGATCTGGCTTTAGCGATCTGTAGTGCGTACTGTAGCAAGGTCCTATTTCGGGAGCATAGTATTCGAATGGCTGTGGATACGCCGCCACCGATCGTACCTCAGGTCTCTTGTTAAGTGGACTACCAATAAACTCGACACCCGTCTTGTTTCGTTCGTGTGGCGAATTTATGCAAGGAAAGTTCGGCCTGTCTCCTTTGACGGTCAACTTTCCGGTCCGAGACAAACTGGGAAAGTTGCTATATTGCGCTTTGGTGATATGCTGTGATTGCTCATTCTCTCCAGTAATATCTCAACACTACACCACAATCACAGCGCTTCTATTCCTCTTTACTCTCTTTACCCTCTTCACCTTTTTCACCCTTTTTACCCTCTTCCTCGCTCCTCTCATCCTCTTCATCGCTGTCCTCTCTATACTCCAAACTATCCGTCTCCTCACTCTCATCGACATATTCACTATCCTCCTCCTCCTCCTCCTCTTCTTCACTCTCCTCACCTTCCTCCTCCTCCGCCTCCTCCGCTTCCTCCGCCTCCTCCACCTCCTCCGCCTCCTCCGCCACTACCATCTCCTCAGGAACCCACACCATCAACCCGGCCTTATCCACCGCCGTATCCTCCCCTCCCGGCGCCGTTTTCAGCGTCTTATTAAAGTACCGATCCACAACCTTCAACGCGGGCCTAATCCAAGCACCACGGACATATGGGAAGACACGATACTCAACAGCCGCCTTGCTTACAGGCAGCAGCTGCAGTGCCGTCTGTTTCGGACCGGAGAACGCAAACTCGTCGTTGGTCTCCATCAGCAGACTGAACGTGAGGAAGTAATTCGTCGGGTTCTCGATCGTGTATGTGAGCGTGAGCACGTGCGGAGAGGAAACGCGGGATTCGCAGAGTACGCGTGGCTCGCGAAGGGGGGCGAAGAGACGGGGAATGGAGAGGGTTGTTGTTGGTGTGGAGGAGGGGGAAGAGGAGCGCTGCCAGTGAAGGACGAGATATGTGTCGATTGTGGAGGGACTGCGGTCTTCGAGCGTGTGCTTTAGCATGTCCAGCGTGAAGGAGAGTTTGAGTGTTTTGGATGGTTCGAGAGCTGGGGGAGCGTTAGTGAAGGGCGTCAAGAAGGTGGGGAGGGAGTATACTCATGGGTTTCTGCTCGGCGAGTGAGATGTTGCATGCGGCCGCGCCGGCCACATGCTGTAATGGTAGCTCCCATCTTTCCAAGGTGATATCGTCTTTTCCGACGCCAAGGATGGTGGTTGTCAAGCACCACCGTTGAGTGATACCCTGGGAAAGGGGCTTCTTGCCGTCTTCCCTTCCAATGTCATCAAACAGCTCGTCATCAATGGAGAAGTAATCTGGCCACACATCGGGGTGGACTCGGGGTGAGAAATCAAAGGTGCAATGGAACGGTGTGATTATTGGCATTTCAACCGAGACGACTTTTTCTGTTGGTGTTTCTGGGTCCGACACGAGGTTGTATTGGAGCTTTATTTCCAGCACGCAGTCTGCCGGTATTGCTGCTGATGGGAATGTGAAATACCGAGTAACATGCTCTGAAGGCTTCATATTTCCTAGGGGATGGAGCGAAGCTATTAGTGGCAATTCAGAGCCGTCGTCTGCTAACCAAGTGACTTCCGGTTCTTCTGGAGCCATGAGTAAAATTGATATCAGTTATTGTGGTGATGCGCGTCTTACCTTGCTCTGTGGGCCAGCCGAGTATCTTGACATCTACTCCCACCTCGGCGTCTTCGTCTTCCCCATTCACTACCTCCAGGCCAATCTTGACGGTTTCATCAGTGTATATCCCATTATCCAAACCCTTCGCAAACACTTCCATCTTGGGCGGCCGGGGAAGAATAGTCAGGGCACTTGGATTGGTTCTCAATGGTCGTTTTCCAATATTCCCAGCGGCAGCTTTCATCCACCACACTCCAGTGCCTCCGTTCCGAGTTGTCCAGGGATTCCTGATCGGTAGAGGGTGGACGGATTCCGCCGAGTCGTCTTCACTAAACATGACCACGAAATCCAAATCAAAATTATCATTTATCATACCAAAAGTACCGCATATCGCCTTTGCAGTCCCAGCTTCTCTGAGTATTGTAGACAGCTCATAGATCTTGGTTTCCCCGGGTGAAATAGACAAATCTGTCTCTGCTGTCAGGTAAGTGTGTGAGGCTATTGATGTTGGTGAGAGAAGCTGTCCATCAGGACCATGTGTAAGTTCGTGCAGAGATGATTGCAGGTTTATTATGTTCATCGGCTGTGAGGACGTCCCCGTAGATTTAGACAGATCATGACGAAGGAGTACAGTCTTAAGGCCGCCTTCGTACGTTATCTTTAATTCCGAAAACACTAATGGTGCTGAGGAAGGATGGGCGTTTGATGAGATGCAAAGTTGCGAGTTGACGGCTTGACCAGCATGTACCGTTGGAAACTCAAACGAATAGGAAACCGACACTGTGATCATTATCATTACCAATTCTAGGTCGCATATATCGTAACCCAGTACTCACAGATATTGACGACATCGCTGGCTCTGGCCACTATTGTAGGCTTCATATTTGATGTATCCATGTCTTCCAAACATCTGCTCAAATCATATCTCCTCCCCTTCTTCTCTTGAAAAACAGACCTGCACATCAACTCAAACTCGGCAAGTACCACGCTTCCAGCATCTCCTCCTTTCTGACCGCATTCTATGATTCTCCATAAGACATCTTCTAACAAGTTCCACCATGCTTCCTTCCGATAACGGGATGCAATGCTACGAAGGTCTTTCAAGGCGTCGACCCATGATTTGGGGGATTCTGGTGCCTTTAACATCCTTAGTTTCGCGATTTGGTATGAAATCGTTTCAGTCATCCTTCCTTGCTGTCTAAGATCAAACTCCGTCCTCGCCAGAATAAGCAATGGTATTTGTAGAGCTATATGGTCTAGCTCTCGTTCTTCCTTGGGCGGTGGGCAGAGGTAGGTATCGTATGATTCTTTGTCCTCAAGATTAATTCTCCTAGCCCTTCTTTCTCGAACTTTGATCCATTCTACTGCCGCCAGATAATAAAATCCTGGGTGATGTAAGAACTCCTGCGGTGTTAATCGCTCACCAACTTTATCTGGTCTGACATAGATAGTCGGTGGTTCTACATCTATCATCCCCGGAGCTCGCACAGGTGGTATATTAACGACAAATACTGGCAGGTTTGCAAGGTGTAGGAGGTCTGCCAGGCTCTTATTCCAGCGGCTCAGCCATGCGGCAAAGCCATATGTCTCCGTCCCTTTGCCTTTGCGATCCAAGACATCCCGCATTCGCACAATGTGGTAAGACCACCGCTGTTTCGCAGCGACGTAATTCTCGACCCACAAGTGACAGCGAATGATTCGCAGAATCAAGATATCAGACAGCATTCGCGCCTCCGACCATCGTTCTGACCAAGAACTTGTGGCCTCAAAAATCTCTGTCAAAAGTTTCTCGTACGATGTCTCATAATTTCTCCCTGCTACGTCCATTTCTTGCCGGAACTCTGCAAATACGCCAAGTTTGAACTCATACCGAAGATTCCACCCTTGCGATGATAGAGCGCGGGATGTGGGGACGGTCGGCGGCGGGATCGAGCCTTTGTTTCGTTTCCGCCGAGCATGCTTCGACAACTCCCGATAATACTCTGTAGCTCCAGGGTACAGTGTAGTTAGGAGAGTTGATACGAATTGCTCCAATTCAACGGGTGAAGTGTTAGACTGAGCGGCAAAGAACGTAGTATTGGTGGTCAGGCCTGTGCCTCGCTTGATGGCAGCCAGCCGGTCGTCGATCTGCGCCGAAGTCATAATCGATCTCTCGCTCAGGATAACGACCACAAATTTGGTGCGGTGTCCACTGCTTCGTAGATCATCATTGCCAATCGCAGACGACGATGTTAAGGAACTATTTGGGGACGTCTGAAAGTGCTTCTTGGTACTGTTTATTGCTTCGATTATCTTGTTGTCATCCAGTGTCTGAAGGCCCTTGTCGTTCATCTCTGTGTTTAAAACGAAGAATGATACAAATACCGCTGGGAGCAGTGACTGGTGTTTTCTGAGCCATATATGAGAAAGTGCGCCGTCAGGAAACAGTGGAGAGTCGGGGGAGAGCGGTGATATCGGCGAATGAAGTACCCTTGTGGGCGACCCTTCTGTAGGAGAACCGTGGACTCCTGGCGACGGTGGATTGGCTTTTCGAGGAGGCAATTGGTATTCCTGTAGAGCACAGCAGTCAGACAATTATTCCGTTTCGTGGTCAATGCCAACCAAGCTCCATGAGGATTCCCAGTTCCAGCTTCATACCCTCCCTACAGACCGTATCCGAAACACTGGACGCTGAGATGCCTTCGCACCCTTCTCTGGCCATTTACCCCATAGGCCGGTTGCATCTTGTTTCCGTAAGTATTCCAGTAGGCGCTCGGCGGTTTCGTCGGTGAGCAGCGGTAGGTGGGACACTACGTGTGGGCCGTTGTTGAGTAGAGGATAAGGTGGTATTTCAGTGTGTGAGTCCCTGCCTCCGAGACCAGAAATCACCAAGAGCGGGGCCTCATGGGTAATGAGCTCCAAAGGATAGATGTCCATGGTGTGCTTGGTTGAGCGAGGAGGATGCGGATGAACGGCCTAGTGCCAAGGTGCGGTGCTCTATCTTATCGTCATTGGGCATCACTCGGGCAGGCGCGGCGAGACGTGGTGAGACGTGGTGTTAAGTTTGTTAAGTTTTAGCATCAGGACAGAACAGATGAGCTGACATTGCTGTATTCTTTCTTCTGGAGAGAAGCGCACTGCGGTCGTAGTTGTGGTCGTAGTCAAGACGTCTACCGATATTCATAATAATCAAAATACGAGAGCATACTGTGTTCGAGCGAATTCCTATTATTGAGTTTAGTCTCCATCCTCTTTCGGTGAATTGCCACTTCCATACCATATGAAAAAAGGGGGGGGTTTAACGACGGTCCTAAGTAGGATTTGATTGTATAACCGTTAGTAGAGCGTTTTTGACCGTCTATTGACTGTACCCAAATGGTATCCAAACGGTGTCGCAACGGTTATATAAGGACAACCTACTTAAGTACTTAGGACCGTCATTAAAAACCTCACTTTTCATACTGTAATTTATGGGTGGAAAAGGTGCAGAAAATGGTGTCTTGTTGTCTTCTCCACATCTCGGCTAACTACACTTTATTTTGAGAGCCTCATCACTTCCTTAATATACACAATACTTTTACTCTCGTGAGGTATTCAAAATACCCTCCTGGATTGTTTCCATAAAACCTCACAGCTGACGCCATGTGCTTAGCAGTCTACCACGAGACTCTTTCACCGGCAATTGTAAGGATTAGGAGTGCCAACGATCCACGATTATGTCTTCACCAGCGACTTGACGTTGATCCTCTCCCTCTTTCTCCTGGGATTCGAAAGCGCCTCCCTGGGATACATAAATGGTGCTGTTTCCCGCCTTCGGACATGTACTTTCAAAGCACACCTACGAAACTTCTGGCTGCACTGTCCATCCTCCATTATCTTTTGTTCTTCTCCTGATGCGCGTGCAGCCCGTTCACAATGGCTCCTGAAAAGATTCGCCACAGACATCAGTAGCAAAATCTCCTATCCGACCACTATGTACGAGTAGTGGCTGTGCTCGCCCACCACCGATCAGAACGCAAGCCGCATGCAAAACAATGCTTATTGGATGAGGGGTGTATGAATACTCTATCCTGGATTCCCCAGTGTGCCGGCACATTGAAAATACGATAAGTAGAATTGTAATCTCTCTCACGAAGTGCTTTACGTACTACATTTTCTACGATTAGTTCTAGCACCTGGGCTGTTTGGCTGGGTACAACCGTTCTGACGTCATATTCTATTAGGCGTGCTACTGGAAATGCAGTACGTACACAGCGTCTCCAACCACATTCATACTTAACTGACTGATATAGTTTTGTTTATCAGGTGTGGGTACCTCAGCGGAGCGAAATCAGGTAATAAAACGCTCCCGGTCCCACATCTTCGAAATGTATTACCATTCAGAGACCGTAAAGTTCGATATTCAGTCAACCTTCCTGGGACTCCCGTTGAAGAAGAAACTCTTGCAAGCTGCCGGGCGGGTTGGGTGCTTCGAGGGATCGGCGGGCGCCAAAAAAGCTTACGCATGCGCAAAAGAGAAGCCATTAATACCGACCCAACGATTCGGCGGCTGCGAGAACTTCGAGGCGAAAAGGCGGACAAGATTCGACGTTTCGGATGATCAAGGAGGCAGAAGGCAAAAATCCATTGTACGATGGGTTCAAGAAGTTGAGGAGCGAGGTGATATACCACAAGAGGTCTAGACTACAAGAGGCACGAGACGATTTCTTCAGCATCATCAATGCACTTGAGGTAGAGGCTCAACTGTCGGACGACACCGCATCACAGTTACCTGAGGCACACATTATGCCGGTTGCACACCAATTCGATGAGCGCAATTGGTAGTGTTGGCCACGAGATATATTATCCCGGGACTGAAGAGATGTAATATAGCCACGGGACGAGTTATCCCGAGACGAGTCTTACAAAGTCCCGGGACTTCGCGAGTAATTCTCAATAACCCGGATAGATGATGACCCGTCGGATAATTGAAGTCTAGAGGAAGAGATATCCCAGGACCATTCCAAGATCTCGCCCCGTATCATCCCATGACCAACTCAAGGCCGACATCAACGAGATGACGAAGTCTCATATAACAAAAGGCCGATTTGCAGGTCCTCGAGGCAGAGATTCGCGCTGATCTGTCTGCCATCAATAAGAACTCAATCGCTGCCGTGCTCGGTGCCGCAAAAGTCTCTCGACAGGAGCTGCTCGGGAGCCGACGAAGAACCCTGTGGTCTCAGAATCGGACTGCAATTTCTACTACCACCACCTGCTGGATGGCTGCCCCCAAGACAACATAGACCAAAAAAAAACAGCGGAGTAATTCACAACGGGTGACTCTCATACACACTCTCTATAGGCAGCTGATTGGAAGACCACATCTGCTGGCCCAAGGAATCTGGCGAGAAAGAGCACTTCTTCACCTCGTGGGATAAAGCCCTCCCCTTCATCGACTCCTGGAGAGGATACCAGGATGTTCTGCGAGGACAACAAATCGCAGCTGTTGATGGAGGACGATAGTAAGTTCTCACAGTTTTCACTGAGATCGGGTGGCAGGATCCATCATGGCGGCAAGACGAAATATGTGATAGACCTAACATCTGCCCAACTGTCCGCTCGAAAATCGGCGGAATTATGTCATGAAGGGGAATGAGGATAATTGTAAGAGGGTGCTGATGAGGCCGATTGGCCAGTACGAGACAAGCAAAAATAATAATAAGCGTAAGCGCCAACCCTAGTGAGAATGTGAGGTAGATGCTAATGGGTGGGTCACAGAGGGTAGAAGGGTCATCATTGATAAGTGCACATCCTTCGGGGTGTAGGTGCATGTAGTCTGGCTGACACGGGGACGGAATTGCTCGAAGGAGCACAAGCGAGGGTAACTGGATTACTGGTATAGTCATGTAGCAAAAGTCTTGGTGATGGCGGCTACCGAGCACCCCATCAAGATGCAAAATGGCGATTGCACAACAACCACACAATAGAGAAATAGAGAAAGCTGTAATTGACCAATTAGGCCCTTTAGGTGATGGGGAAAATGATGGTATGCAGGTTAAAATTTTGTGACATTCTGGTTTACCTTATGATTGCCTTTTTGTATAGAGACAGTTACAAATCCACTTCATAAACACTGCAACCACACAACAATGACAAAGAAACAAAATACACCCTTTGGCTACATGAAAGTCTGAATATGTAAAGGTCTGGATATACAGTATAAAATGTTTTGCAGTTGTGGTGGTGGAGAAATGTGCTCCTACTTTGGGTGGTGACTTATAGCCGCAATTTTGGTGGGGTTTTGGTGTGTAAAGTGAGTACTGTAAACACAGGGCAATACTGTCATACTCTAATTAGAGTGAATACAGTATGAATAAAACAAACAAACAAACACAGGGCAATATCTCCACCCAAACTTATTCGAAATTTTTGTCCTTTTTTTTTTACAGGACTCTCTGATATGTGAAATTCAACATGCGAAAATTTTGGGTATTTTTTCTTCCTGTGTATGTTATGGCTGTGTATGTTGTGGCTGTGGTGTTTATTCCCTGGATTTGGGTTCATTTGAGAGCCCTAATAAATATTTGTGATTTAATATGCACTGCACAACACCACAATTTTTTTTAACTTGTATACAATCATTTTCTCCATCACCCAAAGGTCCTATTTAGTTAATTACAGCTCTCTCTATTGTGTGGTTGTTATGCAATCGCAACTTTTCATTTTGACGGGGTGCTCGGTTGCGGCTCTGTCACCAAGACTTTTTGCTACATGACTGTATATTAGTTAGCAGACCGAGTAACTTTAATGGATTCGGACTGCAGATGTTGAGACATATTCAACTGGCAACTGTTTCACTTGGTGGGCAGGGCAGGACTCGGAATTGGACTCGGAGTTGATCCGTGTGGAGAGGTCAAAGACTCGTAGTTATCGAGAGGGACGGAACATCTACAATAGACATAGCCCCTAACTAACCACCCCAATTCAAATCAGATGCTCCCTGATCAATATCGACACATGGAGTCGCAAGACGTGGATGGTTACCGCATTGGGACCGTGTAGTTACCTAGATCACTCTTCGACTTCTTCGCCTACATCTTATACCTTCGCACCTACAGTCGCCCGTACCTTTGCCGGGCCGCCCAGGACGTCACCACAGCAGGGGGGATGGGAGGCGTGGGTTGTGAGTGTCGAAGATAAACGAATCCGTGTCGCTTTCCTCTATTCGGGCCGCCGTAATCTTCAACATCCAAATATAATATTAGAACATCTGCTTCAAACCGATGACAGAGTTGTTTGCTTAATTATACATACTTCTCTAGAAGAATTGCAGCTGCATTCAACTCATCATTTCATGGTATACATGTTCTCATAGCACTATTCTGCTCAGTTGAAGTTTAGGACAAGCATATGCGTGGGCGCACAATCTCTGCAGATCTAACTCTACGGCTGGCTCTAACAATGGACCAAATAGCACTTATTAACGACTGCAAAATTAAATCCACATTTGAGCAGCCTCTGCACACAAGAGAATAAAGTCTACATGACCGCTGAGACGACCCTGTCCAAGTAAAGTCTAATTCTATTCAATATTACTCTGTACTGCAAGCAGTAACGTTGGAACAGAAACTATCAACCCCTTCTGCGGTAAAATGTTATCTTCATCCAACCTTTTTGTGCGTAAACGTTCCAGCTGCCACGGTCTGAAATGCTGTACGTTAATCTTGGTGACGACGGGAAACTGCTCTAGAAACGGATTTGGTCGACACACAGCATCCGCACAGTTATCTTTTCTCCTGTTATCACACTTAAGTGAACTTACTTTTCAATCTAGTGCAATACCCCCCATAGCTCTTTTTAGATCTACGACAACATGTCTTGTTGCTCGGAAGCAATCCTTCTTAGTAACACCAACAAGTCTGTCATACGCCAGCATCATGCTGGCATCAAGGACTTCAGCAGCTACAACTCTAGCGGTTGAAGAGCTGAGCATATGGCCCAAGTCGCCTTTACAAGAATCGTGCACCATGAAGCAGACAATGGTACCTAAACTCTGTCCCATAACCGAAACCTCCGTTTCATGGCCAAGAGCTTCCGCGACATCCCCTCCATTGAGACCACCAGATCTGGGATCCGCTGACCGCTCAGCATCACGTACCCTCTTAGTTATATCCGTTACCAGTTCTGCATACATGCGCCGGTGGAGTTTTACTACGAACCGCGCTCTTATGGTAATGTCCCTATCAAGCTGCATTAACTTGTCCGTGGTTCGGTCGCGGCAGTAATCTATTACCGCATCTGCAGTAAGCTCTGATACTATGAGGCATAAACTGCAGAGACGATGAACCGGAAGCCTGCCATGAAAAGTATCACGAAAGCTGGAGAGCATGGTGATATATTTTCCCAGCCTGAACCGTATGTAGTTGATGGTTTCTACTATGTTGAGTTCATTGTTGAAGATTATACAGTCTCACGCTCTGGGAACTGCCCGGTTTAGATCGTACTGATACCTTGCGAACTCGTTTGCTGGACGGGATGGCACAGCAAAACCATTGCAATCGAAAGGGGGTACAATATTCGCATGCTCAACATGCTCTAGCTTCTGAGTGTTGTCCATTTGTGGGAGGGACCAGAAACGTGCACCTTGTATCCATAATTGGTCCCACTCCTAAAGTGGAGTCTGGTATCACTTTTTTTATAGTGACCGGAGTATCCGAAAGTGAACCCCAATCACAGATATTCTTTCCCGGCAGACAAATATGCATCGCAGGGGACCCAGCATCCTAGGGAAGAGATCGCCGCAGGCTTGTTGTGCTCACAAGGGATCCGATCCCCCAGGGGATCGGTTCCCACAGACATCTAGTGCTCACAGGCAATTGATCCCTTAGGGGAGCATTTCCCTCCGACGTTCCGGGACTGTGAGGGATAAACCCCTTGGAGTGGCGCCTGCCCCAGACTGAGAGATCTCACAGCAGACCGCCAAACACAAATTGACACCATTAAATCACATTTTGGAGCCCTCCAACTACTTTCGGACCTATATTCGCATATAAGAAGCTTGGGCTTCCAAGAAATCTGCTACCCATAAACCCGAACGTCATGTATTTTCATCTGCACACTACCGTCCCTACTATCATCCTGGGAAGTCTCTTGGTTCGCGGTCATTCTTGGATATCCCACATCTACCTACAGAGCGGTTCCCCAACATCCTAACAATTGTCTAGATCGACAGTGTTGTTGTCATTGATTCTTCTGGGCAAGCCATAAGCCCACCGGGCTACATTCGCAGCTATCCCTTTGACCGGTGAGACTGTGGAAAATCTCTATCATGCATAACTAGCTTGCTTTGGAGACGCGGCTCCCCAAAACTGACGCGATCTAGCAGCCGCGTCTACAAATTGTTGCGGGTTTGGGCTGATATCCTACCATGAAAAGCTAGCGCATGCATGATAGAGATTTTCCACAGTCTCACTAGTCAAGGGGATAGTGAGAAAATACAATTATAGAATTTTGTGGAAATTATGGTGTTTATAGTGATGATATAATAGCTGGTTATATAGATCTAGATGCTACTTATAGAATTGAATTTTTTTTGCTAATTTGTTAGTTTGTAAGGATACTCAGCGTATTCCCCAACAAGGAGCGGGTTTCCCGAGATTACAGGCAAAGCCCGATGCCCGTATTCAGGCAAATTACACTGAGAATGGCCATATTTCTTTGCCCATCGACGATGCTTTTGCAGGTATGACTTACTGGTACGGTACGACTGACGGGGTTGCAGGTCATTCCTTTTCAGAAGTCCAAGCCTAGACAATAGATGGGTTAGGTGGAAGTAGAAGAGCAAGGCGTAAGTTAGCCTTAACGCCTTCATGGATCTCAAATCTGAGCCTGTGTTAGTCCTTTCAGTTGAACCATTTAACGACGGTAGTTGTATAGATGGGAATGGATCTCCAATGGCTTTGGAACGTGGCAACATAAACAAACCTTGCCATAGCTCTTTTACCCTCCCAACGGGAATCACAGCTAATAGCATATACACGGTGTATTGGGTATGGACTTCTCCAAATCTCGTGGCATGAATAAAACTGAGGTCAGAAAGTCAGCCCAATATAAAACACGATCTAACAGCAGTCTTTAGTTCTACACTTTTTGTATGAATATTGATATTACTCCGTAGTAAGGAGAGGTACGGTGTGTGTGTATGTTCAGTGCGGTAATGGAGATGCCCAGACTTGTTACTTGCAAGGCTGGTGGGTTGGACATAAGCTCCGTGAGGTTCCAAGTGTTGGTTTTTTTTGGCCCGCGTTATGTTGTTTAATTGGTGGGAATTTGTTTTCTGTGGCCAAGTGGATAGACACTGGAGAACCTGTCTCGTTTATCCATATTTTGAAGTTTGCAAAGCCGTGTTAGTGCAATTGCTATACAGTAATGGCAAAAGCAGCTACGCCAACAGTTTCTCACGCACTGTGCTCTCAGTTCATTTTTTAATCGCACTTATCCCCCAAATAATCTCTCACCAACAGTGTTACTTGAACTCGGCTTACGAGTTGGGTTAAAGGCAAACAATACAATGACTGCGAGACAAGCCAGTAGTACCAATTCGACTACTCGTTCAAATTTGTGAACATGTTACAAAGACTTCATTCGACACAAAGCCTCCGCCAGGGCTTTTTTTTTTAGCTTTCCAAGCTCTACGAATCAATCTCATGTGTCCAGTGGCCCTCAAAAGGTCATTTTTAAAAAGTGCATCCCCGCCATCTACTTTCCATTGCTTCCGTGTTGATGTTGTGGTCCGCCGAGGTTCCGTAAGATAGCAAGTTTGAATCTAGTGCGCACTCGCAGCCTGCAGTGAGCGGTATTGTGAGTTCTTGCTAGCCGTGATCAATAATCATTCATGACAGACAATCGTTAGCGGCTGAAGATAAATCGTGGTTCATGTTACGGTTGCGGGTATTTCTGTATGAGGCTGGTGACTCGTGGGTCTGTTAGGCTCTGTCTCTCGTTTATGTAGTTTGGCCCAGAAAGATTCGTTATTGGGGCCGGCACATTTTCAGATCCTTTCTTTAGCGTACACTCCGGTCACAGCCGGTCACTTCGCGGAGTAACATCCACCAGATCGAGAAGAATACCTACTATCTAGACCATCCTCTTTTGGCGAATATGACATACTCTCTTAGGCGTTCTTCTGAAGGCGTTCGATATAAGGAGGCTATGAAGCGCCTACACATCGGCGCTATGTATCATAGCGCAGGGACGCTAGTTCAGCTACCGAGCGCGCCACAGGGACAGAATGAGGGAGTGCAAGCGACAGCAGCTGTGTGCAGCATTCGACAACGGAATAGGAGAAATGATAACGTTTAGGCAAAACTTCTCTATAGCCAGAGACGTATATCATAGTAGCTACTACTAAGCATTATATTCTTGATTTTCAATATCAGTTGTCGCCTGATAGCAGGAGACTTTGGATGAAAAGCCCTGGCTGTTATGATGTCACACAGATGCGTCGCGCCTATCTTTGGCTAACTACCGTAGAAACGCCGCCTAGCCGCACCCCATGGACCCTTTGCGGCCCGCACGACTAAGACATCCACCAACGTAAAAACTCTTCAGCTGGAGTTTCCCCGGTTACACATTGTCTAAGACATTCTTCTGCACCTCAACAACAAGCTTCAGCTAACCGACGAAGTTTTACCCGGAATTCTTCAACAACGACATCAACCCATCCCAATTTGGTCTATCAACTGAGATATCTACTAACAAAACTGGACGCCTGTGTCCTGCAGCATGACTTATTGGTCCACGGGCGTACAGATCAGCCATCATCCCCAGCTGAGTCTCGCTACACCACTCACAGATGGCCTGATACCACAGCGCCATTCAGCCAGCCACAGTCCGTGAACCTCCAACACGATGGACGCGGCCCGCGATATACTCTCACGAGAGAGCAAAAGCAACATCTCTTTTGCTACGCCCTTCACACGTACTGGCGACCATATATAGCTCCCCACCCCACCCCCTCCATGAGTAGGAACAGCAATAACAGCAGTCACCTCGACTACATTACCACCATAACTTTTACCTGCTTTCCCTTCTATCCTCCTTTAGTAACCCATTCATACACAACCACAATGAAGCGTATAATCGTCTGTTGCGACGGAACCTGGTATGCCGCCGACAAAGGCGTCCAATGCCTCCCATCAAACGTAGCACGCATGGCACGCGCAATCGCTACCTCTGACCCCGACAAGGGGCATCCAATCCCGCAGGTCGTTCTCTACCAGTCCGGCGTGGGTACCGGCAATCTCGGGGTGATCGACAAAGGCTGGCAAGGTCCGTACACTAACAGTTCTTTTCTTTTGAATTTCGTTTTGCAATGTATTGATTTACTGACATTACCATGTGCACAGGTGCCTTTGGATCGAGCTTGGATGATAACTTGTCAGAGGTCTACAACTTCGTAGCAAACAACTACGAGCGCGGCGACGAAATCTTCCTCTTCGGCTTCAGCCGGGGGGCCTACACGGCGCGCGCCATCGGTGGGCTGATCTGCGACGCTGGGCTGCTGCGGCCGCTGCACATGGACGCCTATGTGGACATGTTTAAAATCTACAAAGCGCGCAACTACGACGGAAAGACCATGGCCACATGGGAGAGCTGGCTGCAGGATGCGAAGGCACGAAAGATGACGAATGAGGACCTAAGAATTAAGGCAATTGGCGTGTGGGATACGGTGGGCGCGTTGGGGTTGCCGGAGACGTTTTGGACGAAGCAGGTTATGAACAAGCTTTATGGCGATCCGGGAACGTTTCATAATACAAAGCTGTCGAATAGTATGTCCCATGATCCCAAAATGTACACATTTCAATACTGACTGCAATTTTAGAAATTGACTACGCCTTCCATGCACTCGCGCTCGACGAGCACCGCGGCTCGTTCCAGCCGACGCTGTGGTATCTGCGCTCGCTAAAGGCCACCAACGGTCATAGAGACGAGCACGAGACAGTCCTAGAGCAGACATGGTTCCCCGGCTACCACAGTCACGTTGGCGGTGGCACCACCGGCGCCGGTGACGACAAAGCCGAAATCGACGAGATCGCCTTCGCGTGGATGGTAGACCGGTTACAGTATCACGAGCTGCTTGATTTCACGACGAAGGACGTGTTTAATAGCATGCTCTCTCGTCCCATGATGATAGAAAAGAAACAGGTGGCCAATGAATGGGGATGCGGCATCCTTGAGGACAGCTATGGGCTCGGGTATACCTTTGCTGGAGGGAGCGTCACACGCTCCCCCAAAGAAACAAAGTTGTATGATACAGACGGGAAGGTGCTGAGTAGTGACGATGTAGTGACGAATGAGTACATCCACCCTAGTGTGTGGCATCGAATGGAGAAGGAGAAGGAGATGAAGGCTGGGTGGTTTAGCGGCAGGGATGGGTATAACCCCAAGGCGTTGAAAGGGTGGACGAGGGATGACAAGGTGGAGCCGGCGGTGTGGAGGAAGGGCAATTTAACGCTCGAGGAGTATAGGATACCCGATGTTGGGAAGGGGGCGACCGGGTTTGGCAGTGTGGAGAAGTTGTTGATGCCGAAGCCTGTGCAGAAGGTGTTTGTCGCGGCAGAGCAGTGATGTCGGTTTTTTAGTTACATGCATTAATTTTATAGTTGGGATGTTTTGGGCGCGTTTATAGGTTTAATAATTGAAGTTTTTAATCTTTCGTATTTTCGAAACAACTTCCAAAACCTTTTTGTGAAGAATCAGCTTCATGGACATGTCTGTACACCTGATAGACACAGTGGAAAGCCTCTGCAGAATTGTATAGAATCTCCACAACTGCGCTACGTTCCCCAAACGGATCACGTGGTACGTCGTGACAGACAAACGCCGCCTAACGTTGCCGCCTAGGTCAAGACAATCTTCACTCTCGACACGACAGTTCTATTTCCCCTCATGATGGCAGGTTCGGTAGCCAAAAAGAGATATCAGGATTTCACGGCACAGAATCTCATGTAGACCCCAGGTAGAAAACCAGGCCGTTAAAAATGCGACATACAGGGACAATCCGTTGAACGTCCTGTGATGTGCAAGGCTGTAGCCGTGTTTGGATGTCCAATCAAGTTAATTTTCACGGATTCTGGCTTCGATCGGCTGCATTATCGAAAACTAACCGCACTAGGCGCAACTCGTGATTCGTCTAGGTATGTACTTGGGCTTCGCTAGCGCTCACTAACGGCCATGAAGTAATTGGAATAAGCTGCGTCGGATGCTGCAAGTTCTACACTCTCCTTACCTCCCAATATAATTCACTGCTACCTATTCACATAATCTGCAATGCTAAACCCATGATCCTGAACATTTGATGGATAGATAACTGTACTTACTAGTAGGTATGTGTGGCTAGGTGACTGTGGCATGTGGCAAGTGGCATGGAAAGACTGGGTAAACAATAACCAATCACATCACAGGATATGTGGAGCGCTCTCAGCCAATGAATTGCGGACTTGGCATCCATATTCGTCCACCCTAATTATAAGTATCCCATGAAGTAAACTTCATGGCAAATTATTAATTGGCTGGATTTCTGTGAAATATGATCTGTCACTCGATCCCGATGGCTGCCCGTACTGAGAACACCTATTATGATTGGATAATTACCCCAGCCGCATAGTCTTCCAACTGTGAAGTACGCTTCATTATTAACTACATAAAACTTAAAAACCAAGACCTCCACGAATCCGTACACTGAATCTTGATGAGGAGGCCGGTGGGAACATCCAAACGACTAACCAGATTATGTAATAATAAGTTTACCACTATCCTACCAAACAAAGTTTGGATTTGCTGTTAAAACAATGATTGCTAGTTGTGTGTTCGACTGCGACTAACACGCCTCACTCATTCTCACACTACTTGAGAATGATCGAATGTAAACTGATCGGGTACAAGATAACCAGAAAATCCAATTTCGATGGTTAAGAAATTCAAGATCCAACGAGTCATGATTAAGAAACGTTGTCTAAGATCCTTTTATCAATTAAAGCGCCAGCAATCCGACACGCCTGGTGATATGCTCCATAAAAGTTGTTTGAACTTTCCTAATGCCCTTGAACGCGTGTGCGTAACCTATTGGGCGGTATAGGATAAAGCAGTCCTACTGAGGTTGTTTTGGTGATCGATTCGTGCGCCGGATGTAAGCAATATCGCAGTAGACTCCCTCATGCACCCCTTCACAGCATTGAGTAACGGGGACCAGCCTTGGTCGTCTAGAATATTAGGGTCGACACCTTTATTGATAAGATAACGCATCATATTCCCGCGCCTACTCCCAGCAGCGTAAAAGAGTGGCGTCCTACCCCTATTGTCTGTTTCATCGATGTGCGCTCCATTGCTTGACTTCCTCGCAAAACCTAGAGAGTTCAGTCAGCTAGTGGGAAAGGATAAGGATGAGTGTAGGTGAGCGGGGTTGCTTCACTTGGTCCACATTTTCTTGGTCCCCAGAATCTGGTTCTTGGTCGACTCTGCATGCACCTTGCGTTCTGATCGGTGATGAACGAGCTTGGCGGCTGCTCGTACATAATGCTCGGACGGGAGATCCTGCTGCCGACGTTCGCGGCGAACCTTTCCCGAAGCCATAGTGAACGGGCTTCGCGAGTTAGAAGGGCGAAAGATAGTAGAGAATGGCAGATAAGGAGAGTAGAACGAGGGGGTTTGCTGTGGCTGAAAAGTACATGATGGAAAGTGGGATATAGCTTTATTTATGTGTCCGGGGGAGGCACTTTTGGATCCTAGGAGATAGAAGAGAGGAGGATGTACTGTAGAATTGCGGATCGTTGACTGAGCGCTCACTAATCCTGACACTGCCGGTGAAGGGAGTATCGTGGGATGTTGCTAAGCACATGGCATCGGCTGCGAGGTTTTCTTGGAAATAATCCTGAAGGTGAATACCTCACGAGAGTGTGAACAAGTGAGCGCGGGGTGGATGAGAAGTTGAAGAGGCTCTGTCTCGAAAATGGAAGGTTCAGTTGCCAAAGGGACCATTTTCGGATACAAGAAATCATTTTCTACCCACAAATTATCGAAGAGGAAATTTCGACGAAAGAGGGAGGAGGCTAACCGGGATAGGAATTCGCTCGAACATAGTAGCTGGTTGCCGTGACGCCTCTCGGTTGTTTGGCTGGGCACACTCAGCGGCTCTCCCCGTGAAACTGCCCTCCCTCTGTTGCTCTTCAACTCTGTGCTTTTGCCGACACTGTTCACCCATCGATTGTTACGACACCTACAACTACAGAATCTCTAAAATCTACTTGCCATCATGGCTGCCGAACGCCGCCTGGTCCAACAGACGATAGCGTATGTTTCTACTTCTCCGCCGAATCTCCACAACAGACCTACTCTGACGCGCAATGACTGACTGACTGGCTACGGTGCTCCACAGAAGCGTCAAACGAGCCATAGAGACACGCGACGATGGTTCCGTCATCCCGAATCCAACGCCTTATTGTTGGTGCAGCTCGCTAACTACCTCACTGCAGCCTCTGAATCGGACGACACCATCGTCGGAACTTCTAACCGCGGCCGCAAGCTCAAGCGCAAAGCCAGGTTCGTCCATGAGGGTAAATTGGACGATGGTCTCGGTACGAATGGCTACAAGGAGGTATACACAACTCTGTGCTTTGGCGGGTGACCGGAATTCTGACGTTGTTGCGCGAACTCTTAGGAAATCGAGTACTATGGAAAGCGAAAAAAGATCATTTATCGCAAGCACAGTCGCCGCAAGAGAATAGCAATCGATTCGGATTCGGATGACTTTGACGACAGCGAGAATGGAGAGGGAAGTGGATCTGAGTCGTCGGATCCGTACGAAGGCCTCGACCTCACAAGTGTGCTACCCCAATCGCTGTTACCGATACTCTGATGGTTGGATTGAGATGACTGACTTGAATTGCTTTTTGGAACAGAACTTTTGGCGCCACTAGAGTCTGCTGCAGATTTACCCTCTCACCCGTCGCTGGCCCACATCTACACTTCCCGCACTCTCAACGAACTGATTCAGCAATCTCTCCAGAAGGTCTGCGAAGAACAAGCACACACCGTCAAACTCAAGAACCTTTTGACAAAGTTTCTGGGCGATGACCCATGGATCAACCTGGGGAAAATGGAATGGCAGGACGACGATCACGAAGCAATCGCACGGGATCGAAGCGAAAACCTACTCCGGCAATTCGCAGACCTACGAAATAGTAATGGAAACGGACGAGTGATTGCCACCGGGGTAGCAGCCGGCGTAGAAACGAACGGAAAGTTAGCCAACGGCACGCCCAGACTTGCCGAGAACGGCGTTGAGGATGCTGAAGATCTAGAGATGAGTGGCGTCAACGGCCATGCAGATCCTTCAGTGTCAGGACAAGGAAATACTACCTCTGGGGACGAGGCACAACTACCAGATACCCAGAGTACCGCCATTGCGGACGAAGATGACCCTAAAGAACCAAAAGCCGAAGACCCAAACTCCTTTGACGAAGACCCCCAGACGCGCGACGCTACACCTCCACCAGGACCCCGTCGAATGACCACACGCTCAGCCCACAATAATGCCGCCGCCTCCCCACCACCACCGTCCGAAGCTCCAAGTGTCGAAGTCGACCCTTTCTTCTTCCCTCCAAACTACAAAGTCGACCGCGATTACGGTCTCCCATCCGCCGAAGCCGAAGAAACCCGCCGTCTCGTGTCAGCTGCTGTCCAGCGACAAGACGAGTTTCTCCGCGGGCTGAAACGGGTACAGGATGGCCTACTGCGCGCAGAAAACATGCGCAAGAAAGTCTGGGAATGGTGCAGAACTATGGAGGGAATGCGGGAATATCATCAGCACCTCGCCGAAGTCTCTGGAAATCCTAATGTCGCAAACTTTGATATCGACCAGGGAGAGAATATAGGCCTTAGCGACGGCGAGGATTGGTACGATATGGATGCGTGGAAATTGGAGGAGGCGTTGGTTAAGGGCCATGAGGAAGAGGATGAAGGTGATGTCGTTCCGCATGGAAAGAAGACGAGAAGAAGAGGTGATAGGTAGTCGGGGGCGGTGTGCGCCACTGTATTTTAGGTACTTTGTGGGGGCTTCTTTGCTTTTGGAAGGGGTTTTTCGTCTGATTCATGTCACCTTCTATTTTTCCTTTGGTTCTAGGTAGTTTGCGCCTTTGTTTTGGCGATGGAGTATGGAGTGTGCGGGAGGATATCTGCTTTTCGTCGTTTATTTCTTCCTTTGTCAATGGCACTGTAGTTTAGAATCAATTTGGCCTCGGATGTCATTTTGAAGTCTCAAGAGCTCCCGTTCGCAATTACCCGGCCTACTGCAGCAAGCTCGGAGCACAAATCTGAATTTCGCGTCTCCCTCACTTCAACAACCAACGCGCAAATATGACTACCTCTACCTCTTCCTTCCCACCTGCCGAAGTACCTCTATTCCATCCACTCTCCTAATTCTTGCTAACAAAACTCTAGAACCTCGTCTTCTCATCGACTAAACGCACACGCTCCCTCTTTGCCGCAGACTTCGGATCCGCCTTCCTCCTCGACGACACAACTGCGCACAAATCCCTTGTCACCACCAAGTTGCGCAGCGAATACGAGTCCGTACGTACGCTACCTCCCGCTCTCGTGGCAAAACTCGATGGCGCTGCTTCTTCCGCCCGAAAACGTCGTGCAATGGGGAAGAAAAAGGAGAAGGAAACAACCCTCGGCCCAGAGGATGGTGTGGATGTGAAGACACAGAAGATGATTGAGGGGATTCCTGCACCTGACGGGGGTAGTTCTACAGCGCTATCTTTACGGCCAAAGGGTGGTGCGGGTGCTGGATTCCTCCCTGGGGCCTCAGATCCAGGTGCCGGCCTTGTACGAAAGGAAGCGCCACAGCAGATCAAACCGGTCTGGCATGCGCCCTGGAAACTAATGCGAGTCATCTCTGGGCACTTGGGTTGGGTCCGTGCGCTGACCGTAGAGCCGGAGAACCGATGGTTCGCAACGGGTGCCGGCGATCGTACAATTAAGATTTGGGACCTTGCGGCGGGAACCCTGCGGCTCACACTCACGGGACACATCTCAACAGTGCGCGGACTCGCAGTGAGTTCGCGGCATCCTTACATGTTTTCGTGCGGAGAGGACAAGATGGTTAAGTGCTGGGACCTCGAGAGTAACCGCGTGATCCGCCACTACCACGGCCATCTCTCTGGCGTCTACTCCCTTGCCATCCACCCGACTCTCGACATCCTCGTTACTGCCGGTCGTGATGGCGTTGCTCGCGTCTGGGATATGCGCACACGGACCAATGTCATGGTGCTCGGCGGACACCAGGGGACCATCTCATCCTTGATCACACAGGAGGCAGATCCACAAGTCATCACTGGATCTATGGACAGCACGATTCGGCTATGGGATCTCGCTGCGGGAAAATCCATGGCAGTCCTTACTCACCACAAAAAGAGCGTACGCGCGCTGTGCTCGCATCCAAAAGAGTTCACGTTCGCGTCGGGGAGTGCGGATAATATCAAGCAGTGGAAGTGTCCTGAAGGAGCGTTTATGCAGAACTTTGAGGGTGCGGGGGGGATAATCAACACACTTTCTGCAAATGAGGACGACGTGTTATTCTCGGGCGCCGACAACGGAGAAATGTGCTTTTTTGACTGGAAGAGCGGGTATCGCTTCCAACGCATGGATACTACGGCCCAGCCCGGGAGTTTGGATGCAGAGCAGGGAGTATTTTGTTCTACGTTTGATAAAACTGGACTGAGACTGATTACAGGGGAGGCGGATAAGACTAGTAAGTTTTTTGTTCCTGGGAAACGCGCATGAAAGTCTAATTTACCGCGCGTGTAGTAAAAATATGGAAACAAGACGAGGAAGCGACGGAGGAGACGCATCCGATGGATTGGAAACCGACACTGCAGAGACAGCGGCGGTTTTAGGGGTTCCATGCATGGAAAATGGAAATTGTACTTTTATATATGCTTATGGTTATGATCAGCAATACTTGCATAGTAATAGATGTAATGAAATGGGCGATATGTGTGCCATTCATAAGCTTCGGTCATCAGATATCTCTTGTCTTTAGTGTAATTATTCAGTCAAAATATTGAAACATTTCGTCATTCCACCGCTAAAGGTGAAATGGCTGTGCTGTGGCTATATGCAGGTGGGGAGAGAAGAAAATGCTGCTTGACAAAGCGAGAATTACGTCTTCCACAACACCTGCACACTGTATGCTTGGATGTCAAATCATTTGAGATCGAAAAATCTAGCAAAAGAAACCACGAATTCCACTTGAAACTATGCTGTATAGTACTTTGCGTATGGTGCCGCCCGCCTAGACGTCAGAAGCTTATTTTAGGTAAAGACGCGGGAGTTGCGTTTCCAGTTTAATCTACCTCTAGTATTTTAGTATATATATTGAGTTCAATTAAACCTTACATACGCTCAAAATAAAGATTCACAGCGGATTGGAGACTCCTAGTTTGGTTTATCAAGAACTACTGAATGGATTGATCGATCCGTCCATACAGAGCCCAGAACCAACAGATAATCCATATCCCAACAGTTGAGAACTACAAAAGGCCTAAGCCGGGATTTTTCAGATCCATCCATCATGCGAGGATGCAGAGCCAACAGAAAGCTCCAGAGCCTAGAAGTTGAAAACCTAGAGCCTTGGACTAGGATTATTCAGATCCGTCCATTGTACTTGAGTATGTACTAGTACATACAAAAATGCAGAGCCAACAGATAGTCCATAGCCTAGAGGTTGAATCAATCCAGAGCCCTGGACTACAGAGCCAATAGATAAGTCCATAACCCAATAATTGAGGTAATAAAGCCCTCCAACGATGAAGCAGAGGGTGAGCGGTGAGAAACAAAATCCACACCCTGCCAGTATCATGACACATCCACTGCCCCGTCGTCGACTCAAACGCGTGGGGTGGCGTGCATCACTCGGAACGGGTGATCTCCCATGCCCTGGGCAAAGGTCTCACCTCACCTCATCTTTCGAAATTTCCCACCGCTGCCATTGTCATCGGTTAGTATGGTATCAGCATTGCCATCGCTAGTACCTAGCAGCATTGACAACTCACATCAAGACCCCCGACAGGTATCCTCTGCTCTAGTATAGCGCGTATGTAGCTAGGGTTGATGGGTTCGTTCGGACAATCACACGAGATGAGCGACCATCTCTTCCCAGGCTGAGATCGTGTGACAATTACACCTGCAGCAGTTTGCATAGGGAGAGAAGAGCTGATCCAAATATACTTGCGAGTTTTCGCCTAATCGAGTTCGCATCTTTGGCGGTCCGCGGTTGATGAAACTCATAGGGATGATGATGATCCCCACAAAAGTTCACCCTACGAAAAGGATATGTGTTTGTTGCTTTACGGTGCTATTTATTTAACTGGTATCAATCAATCGGGTTGGATGTAGGACTCGGACTCTTCGCTTTCTCAAGATCTAGGCATCTATCTTCGATGCCTTCTACCCTGGCTGTGTACATACATAAATGCCAGCTAGAGGCTCTTTGGGTTTCTCGTCGCGGCGTTTGCTTGCATGCTGACTGCAACGAACTGAGGATAGCGCTGAGCACCGCCTGCATATTAATTGGGTTGTTCCGTACATAGAACAAAAACCCTCCCCTGCAAAGGAAAAGGGAAAAGGAAGACAGAGGATTGGAGGAATTTAGTTATACATAATTATCCCCTTTTATGCCGTGCCACTTCGTCATCATGTTTGATTAGAGGACGATGAAACAAAAGAAGTGGTGGTTTGCTGGATGATGAGAGCTATCTAATGGTGGGGGGAGGGGGCGTTGTGAGGGGCAGGAAGCACTTGCCAGCACTCACTCAGTCACCACTCTGCTTCCCCTCTCCGCTTCACTCACTGCCTCCTTCGCGGCTGTGTCCTCTGTGCCTGCCTCCGAGCTATATACTACCTCCCCCATATGTCTATGCGCTGTACTACCAACTTACACTTGTCAACCACCTGGTTTTAAGACCCCGCTGCCCCCGTCCCACCTTCACTCATCCTTTCCCCTCATCGCTGATCGTCTCACAACCACACATACCATTCATCTTCATCCCACCTAGCAGTTCCCATTCCGAGCTTTCGTGCTATCGTGTTTTTATTTGAATATTTTCCACGCCTCCTGGGCACATATCACCATGGCCTACTACCATGATGCGGACTATTATGCGACCGCCCCTGGACCGCCGCCCCCTCCAGAGCCACAATACATCCCACCCCCTCCCGCCTCCGCCTTCTCCCCCATCCACGACGGCGGTTTCTTTGCCCCGTCTTCACCACTGGTCGTCGCCGCTTCCCCTGCCCACTCTCGCTCCTCGTCACGCCCCCGTCACAACGAGTATGTCGCTTCTGGAGATCACCACTATCTCGCACCAGGTGGGTACGGCGGAAAGTCGCTTAGCCGTTCCAACAGCGAGCGAGGGCGGGACCGTGGCCACATTGTAGTCGAAGGGCGACGGGGTGGACATAGTCGGTCCCGCAGCGAAAAGGTATACTATGACGCGCCGCCGAGGAATAAAAAGTACTACATCGACGACGATGGCTACTCCGACTACAGCAACTCTTCATACGGCGGTGGTGACTCCAGAGGCCACTCACGCTCTCATTCCAGACACCAACGTCACACCCGTACACCATCGTGTGCTTCCGGAGACTCAGCGTACGACGACCGATACGCTGTCGGCGTGTATAATCCTGGCCGCCCATCCCGACAGGAGGAGGAGTTGACAGAGAAGCTGAAGGAAGTGCAGAAGCAGCTGGAGCGCGTGCAAGTGGACGCAGAGAAGAAGCGGATGCAGGATGAGCAACAGCGGCTCGAGAAGCTACGCAGCCAAGAGATCGAGCGAAAAGTGCAGGAGCAGCTCCAGATTCAAAAGAAGAAGGAAGAGGAGAAAGCTAGGCGCGACAAGGAGGCGTTTGAAGCAGAGAAGAAGCGGATCGCAGATGCTGCAAAGAAGCTACTGGATGAGCAGGCTGCTGCTGCGGCAAAAGCCAGGGAGGAAGAAGAAAGGAAGAAGCGTGAGATTCAGGCTATTGTCGATGCCGAGAGAGCAAAGTATGCGGCTGCTTCATCTGGGAAGAAGACGTATACTCGATTCTCAAAGACCCATCTGTGCAAGGAGGCGCTGGAGGAGAGAGGCATTCCGTTTACTGAGGAGGTGAGTTTGGTTGTGTGTTATGTGTCGTAGTAAAGCGAGAAACTAACTTTGAGACAAAGGTCGAATACTTCCTCGTCCACCGCTTTGTCGAGAAGAGTGAACAACAATATCTCTGGAACCGAACAAAGGAAATCCGGAGTAAGTTTTTATCGTTGGCGTCATTAAATAATTTCATTTACTGACAATAAAATACAGACTATTACCGCCAAATTCAAGAAGCTGCCGACAAGGCTCCAACTGTCCGGGGACCCGATGGCGGTTACGTGAAGTACGTCCAGATCGCCGGACAGCCATATCCAATGGCTCTTCCCGTCACAATTACACACACACCTGGCGGTGGGCAGACACAACGCGTCGATCCTGTCAAGATCAAATGGAGCGACATCTTCAAGGGGAAATAAACGACAACGCTAAGGGAGGTGAAGCCTGGAAGAAGCCCTAACGGGATATCTGTCGTTTGCTTTTAGAGCTCTTTCATGTCAATTGTTGGTTTTTTGTCACCATATTATCGAAAAGACTATGTAGGTGGAAGGGAGTAGCCTATTAACTACGCGCCTTATGTTTGATGATCTGGATGCGTTTTTTTTTGATCACGATGGTGTTTTTTGATTCTAGGAGCAGGCGGGACAGTTATTGGGCCTGGATTTTTATTTGTATTTGATTTAATCTTATACGGTATCTCCTATTATCTCCTCATCATGGTGGAGTTAGGTGTGTTTTAGGGGGTTACGGGTTTAAATTTTCGGAATTGTTCCGATTCACTTTCGCCTCTCCCCGTAGTAAAGAATTGCCATCCCCCCATGTATCTATGATGAACTGCCACTACCTCCCGCTAAAACCTTCCTCCTCAGCACCTCCTCGACGACCCTGACATTCTGACCCTTCTGCTGCACGGTCTTCTCAATTTCGGCCAGACTCTTGGTAAGCTGGTCTACCTTGGCATTGTAGAAGCTCACAGCGTCTTGCGCGGTCTTTTCAACGTAGTATCCCGTCCCTACGTCTACCAGCACGTGTTGCGTCGACGAGAGCGTACCCGGGACGAAGAGCGAGGTTGTTAATGGGATTAGAAGGGTTTTTCCTATACCACCCGGGGTTCAGTATCTTGTCGGCGATATGGGGGGGGAGGGGGTGGGGGGTGGGAAGGGAATACCCGCATTCGCATCGTTAACTCCGCCCTTGACTGCCCCGATGCATTCGCGGAACCGTGTTTGCGCCTGCCGCAGCTTCTGGAATGATGCCGTTAGGTGCTCAAGTTCGTCATCGAGTTGCTTCTTGACTGCCGCGAGGTTGTCGACAGAGAGTGTAGATAGGTCGACTATTTGCGCCCACACACATCAGCGAGAGGTAGAGGAAGGGGAGGGAGGGGGTACTTTGCTGTTGCTGAGGCGCAGCCATTATTGAGGTGGTGGAGAAGTGAGGTAGGTGGAGGAGAGGGGGGAGGTGGGGTTAGTGCGGCTCTTGGACATGGGGCGTCACTCATGCTGGGATTCTCTGAACTTTGGTGACCATACATTTTTGGGGGCGTGGGCCGGGGTCGGAGACCACGAGTTGGCATGTCAGTTCAGCTTCCATCTTTCAATAGTTACTTCCCCGTTCGGAGATAGGAGTGAAATGATCGGCTTGTTCTGGTTTCTGGAGATGGGTCCGCCTCTACCTCCGAACGTCGAATATGGAATATAACTCGTACGCATTGAAGCTATTTGTTCTCTAGGCACGGTTCATCTCCAAGATTTCCATAATACCAGTGCGTCAAGCACATCGGAAAAGCTACCTGTTCAAATACTGGTTTAGGATGGCACTGCCAGATACTCCCTCTCCTCGGGCCGGAACGGCCTAACTCCAGCCTTGCAAGAAGTTCCCGCATTCCATTGTAAACTAAATGCCCGCGCTTCCCAATACCATTCGCAAAACTCCCACTCCACTACCGACTGCCCTTAAGAATAGCATTCAATCCGCCCTGCGCATTAACATACGTCGTCTCGAGGTACGTAAACTTCTTCTCAAGGTCTTTGATATCGCCCTTCAGCGTCGCCTCCTCCTTCGCCAGCCGCCGCTGCACATTCGTGATATCTTCCTGCACGAACCTGCTACCTGTCAGCCCCTCTCTCCCTATCTCTCCCCCTAATCCGAGCACGTACATTTTCCCGATACTCTCATACGTTCTTGTCCCCGCGGGCAGCTTCTCGAGCTCCTTCCCCGTCAGCTGTAGCAGCCGGATGTCGCGTTGTTTCGCCGCCATCTGCGCTTTGACGATTGTGAGCTGTTGCTGCGAGAACGCCGCTTTGGACTCGATATCTTGCATCAACTGGGAATCGTTAGCTGGGTAGAGCAAGTGGGAGGGGGAAGGAACCTTTTGGAGAGCTTCATTTGGGATTGACATTGTGATGTTTGTTTGTGGGCTGGTTGGCGAGGGGAGCTAAGTAAGTACATACTAAGTACTTAGTAGAATAGTGTGGTTGTGGTGGGGTAGTTGCGGCTCGTGAATCATACGGTGTCATTCGATCAGCTATAATTTGATGTAGGAAGTTCGTAGCTGTCTATGTTTTTTTGTTATAAGTACAGTAGAATACAGGTATCGTAAAAGTCTAGAGGCTCCCTTAAGCTCCCACCATAGCGCCAACTTCTTTATCCCCCCGCAGTGCCATCTTCACCTCTTCCTCACCAACCAAACATCTCACACGACCACCCCTCTCTCCCCTCCTCCCCTCCACACCCACAACTCCAGCATCACACAGTGCCGCAACTGCCGCACCTAGTCCGCTCCTTCTTGCCCCACCAGCCACAACTTCTCTTACCCCCTCATCCGCCAACGCGGCCATGCGTTCCGCTTCCTCGTACACATCTGCGAGCAGATTCTCCGCGACACCACTCCTTCTTACCCTCGCCAGAAGTGCCGCTAGAAATATCTTGGACGCGCAGGGCAGCAGCTTCAGAAACGTCTGTATCGGCGACGACGTCGATTCCTGGATTGCCTTCTTGATGATGGGGATGGTTACTCTTCCTCCTGCCTTGAGTCCTCCTCCCACTATATCCCCGTTGGTGAGTGCCTTCCGGGAGGGTGTTCCCGGCCCTTCAGTGGTGGAGTACTCGACGATCTCGACCGCACGGCGGCATATATCCAGTGCTCTCCTTGCGTCCCCGGAAACTGCAGCGACTTTGCGGGACGCGAATTGGATTGCGTCCGGGTCAACGATGTTCCCTGGAACTCCCTCTAGACGCGAGGCAATGATGGTTTGTAGCTGTGAGTGGGTATATCCAGGGAACGTGATTCGTGTCAACCCCAATCGCGACGAAATCTTGTTTGATAATGTGCGCTCGGGAAGATCCATGGTATTTGCGACTGCTAGTACGATGAGTCTTGAGTAGCGCCCACCCGGCCAGTTAAAGAAGTTGTACATGACGCCCTGGCCACGAGTAACGAGTTGATCGAGTTCGTCCATCAACACTACGCAGGGGACGCGGCGCGGGCTGGGAGTCGAGAATTCGCTCTCTAGAAGACCGAGGGCTTGGGATGGAGATACCCGCTCGCCTTTTACCGCTTCCCAGAGGAGCGAATATGATTGGTGGGGATCGGTCACTTTCATGCCGTTGATTTCGACGAATGTGAAGTCGTCGAGTTCTTCTGCGGATACCAGGGCCTGAAGCTGCGATACTACTTCGCGGACAGTTGCGGTCTTGCCGGTACCGGGTGTGCCTGAGATGTAGATGCAGGAACCTGTGCCTTCTGTGATAGCGGCAGAGAGATGCGTGTAGACTTCTGTGAACTCATCTTCTCTACATGGCAGCGATGGAGGGAGTGTAGAAACATGGAGGCGGTGGCGGGCAAGGGCGTATGGTGTCGACAGATGCGTTGCAGGGGAGAGAGTACGAGTGGAGAGCGGGGTGAAAAGCAGTGGCTTCTTGATAGTAATTCGTTTATGAGTTGGAGTTGTAAACTTTCTGGCCGACCCCGGAGTTCTTCTTGTCGGGGTGGCTGCCACAGACTTTTGCCGCTTCCGTCTACTGGGTGTTTGAGGTCCCTTGCGATGATCTTCCTCCGCATCATCATCTGAAAGATCTTTATCCCATTCGTGATCCACATCATCATCATCCTCACTCCCCCTCCGCTTCCGTTTCTGCTTACCATTGCCATTCACCGCCGGCGCAAGAGTTGCCTTTTTTCGCGTAACTTTGGTGTTCTGCTTCACAAAGTCGCCGAGCTTGAAGATATCTGTGTCGCGGCCGTGCCAGAGATCTTCCCAGATGAACTCATCAGTGTAGGTAGTTGTCCGCGGGTTGCAGCCGCGCCGGCACACGAAGACCTTTCCATACTCCTTCGATTTCTTGGAGACGCCATCTGGATACTCCTTCTTGTACTCCTTCTCCGAGAGCACGATGGCGCGACCATTAATCGACGGTAGAGGAACCCCATCATACGCGTGATTCAGATACAGTTCATTCTACGCCACCATCATCATTAGCGCCACCACAATATCATCGTGGGGAGAATATCATCGTGGGGAGAATACACACTGGTAAAGAGTCGAGTCTCTTCTTTGCACCAGGTCGAATCTCACTCTCTGTCGAGAACCACATAACATTACATAACATCTCATCCTCTCCCTCCTCGAATTCACACGCCATGCCTACATACGCCTCCCCCTTCAATCCTTCCCCCTTAATCAAGATGCAGTCGCCAATCTGCACATCGAAGGTTCCCATCCGTGCGCCCACAATTCGGGGGACGCCGTCGTCATCGCGTTGTTTGGGATCCGTCGAGTGGATCCATTCCCAGGGGATATCTTCGTATCCGAGCTCGTCGTCCGAGTCTTCGCGGGTTACGCCGCGGAGACGGTCGCGGGCTTTTGAGAGTGCGGTTGACGGTTTCTTTTTTGATTTCGGGGCGGAGGAGGTGGAGGTCATAGTCGTGGTCGTTGTTGCGGTCGGCATTGTTGATGGAGGTAATGGTGAGACGACGCGTTGGTCTCGCGTTGGGTTCGAGTGCATGCGCTTAGCTCAAATCATGTGGGATCACCCATACGGTCGTAACCATATGTGATACCACCTATATGTAGGAATCAGCGAAATTATTTACATGCAACTGGCTAGTCTAAACGCTATAGGATTACCTTTCACTCCCCAGCGGGACACTAGAGAGTCCTATCTCCATTCACACGCTATCATACAACTAACTAACTACAGGAACAAAGTCACCAGAACCATGCAGAGATTTATTGGCACTGATACTCCGCTCAGAGTCGACCACCCAATCTACCTAGCTTGGAACTAAAGGGTACTCAAATAACACCGCCCGAACCAAACCGATGCCAAACCGTAACCAACGAACAGACTAACCAACCATGAAAATACCCCATTCCAATATAACACCTGCGCCTGAGATCCGCTGAACAGATAAAAGAAACCTCAAGAAAAGATATTCCCGAACGTTCCCCAAGAGCGACAGCCAAGAGCTACTCGACTAATCTAGTTATCAAACTCTGCGGTTCCAGTCCACGGACCGTCCGCAAAAGACATTGCCGGCCATTTTTCTGCTCCCTCCTGCTTCTTCCGAATGGCACTGGCTCGCGCCCTGTTCACAATATCCAAACCCTCTCTAATCTTTCCCAGGAGCTCCTCAAAGCCATCATCATCCAAACAATTGTCCAGCCCCCCACTACTTTCGAAGAACTTATCGACGTCTGGTTCCCAGTTGCCACGGTTTCCAATTTCCGCGACGGCCTGTTGGCTGAGTTTGTGGTCCCAGTCCGTGTTCCAAACAGCACAACCCCAGCGGGTATCGGGGAGTGTACCAACGCCCCTAAAGGACACTGGGACGCCCTCAGGGAATAAAGCTGATACCTCATGTACTGAGAATAGCTCGTACCGGATGAGCTCAAAAATATAATTGGTGTTCCCCATCCAATAACGCCATTTAGTCTTCTGGATGAGTCCTATCACGGATAAACTAGGGATGTTCATGTAAGAAATTCGCCGGACTGTGGGGCGCGTATCTGGTTGATTAGGTGCTGGGGCTCCGGAGGGGTGGGACTCATCCGGAATTTCTTCGACAGTTATGCGGCGCACAAACTCCTGGAAGATTGGGTAACACTCCGTATCTTTGTAAAGCTGCCAGGTGGCAATCTCGAACTGATACGCCAAATCAGCTTCGAGGTCGATAACTTTGACATCTAGCGGTCCATTGCGACGGTTGAGTCCCTGGCCTTTTCTGTTCACCGCAGTTGTATCTAACCATCTACGATGAAGAGGTCGGTATATCTTCTTGCCGGGAAGTCGTTCAAAAACCACCTCGAGACGGATATCCTTTGTACGCCCTCCGTCTCCGTTGAGTCTAATGTCAAAGGTAGCGCAAATCAATGGCTCCATACTTGGACCGTTCAATCCAGACACATCGGGGTTCGTATCGACCGATTGGAAGATATCGGGACAGTTGTTGCAGTTGTTAATTAGTTCCTCGGCAGTTTCCTTGTCGTCAACTCCGCCGCGCCCAGAGCCAATAGATCTAACAACTTCTCCATTGGTGCGAGGGTCGTGGGCCATATCATTGAAGTCCTTGAACTGGTATATGCCATTTTTCGCACGTTTGTAGCCGAAAAGCACCATCCTACCAATATACACCCTGAGTCTCGTGTGCCCACGATAGTACGCAACATCCTGAAGTCCCTGCCCAAGAGCCTTTCGTAGATACTCGACGTTCGCTTTATTCAGGGATTCTCTATCGGTCTTCCAATCGCTCAGGAATTTGTATCCCGGTGGAGGACCGCTCAAAAAAAGCTGGATACCCTTGTTCTCCTGAATGCGTGTCACCGTAACCTGGCGACCGACAAGGTCATGATCCTGTTTGGAATATACTCTGGTTGCTGGAAGGTCTATCGATGGAGGTTGAACAAGGATCATTTTAGTTGGTAGGCGGTTTTTAGTAGCAACTTCGCAAAAAGCTCCAAAGATTCTGCCGATGGCAGCTTCAACACTTTTAGAATCGTCACCAAGGGCCCTTAGTATGTTACCCTTTCTGACATACAAGATGTAGACCCTGTGCTCGAACCGGATATCATCAAGAGCTTCCAATGTTATGCCGAAAGCCTTCTGTGGGTTTGGGCCATCGGTTGGCCAGATGAAGACGCCAACTGCAGGGAAACGGGAACCATCGGGCGGAGGTAGTCGGTATAATTTACGGATTTTTGCATCGAGAATCAACTTGTCAAGAATCTCCTGTCTGCGATCGGTCGGCATAGCCCTAGTTTTGGCCCAGGGGCCGCCAACTCGCCGTTCAGTCATGTCGATTTCTTGTTGTACCTCCTCCAGAAGCGCGTGAAGGTCGTGCCGAGCATTTTGAAGCCGTTCCGGAGTACCCCACATCTGCATAACAGGCTCATTGTCCATATCCAGGGGCATAGAGATATGAGTACCGGTTTTTCTCGCGATGTGCAAGACGTTATTGTTTCGTTGACCAAAGAACCGAGTGTCGAACTCTTTGTGACGGCGGGATGGAAGTGTAAAAATACCTGGTAAGCATTAGCGAGTGAGCAGCTGAAGAGAGAGCCAGTTGAAAGAAGGCGAATGTACCATCAGGAGGATTTCCCGCCCTCTCGGATAAGTCAGCTTCGTTGGCTCTTCTGAAGCCACTAGGGTGGTTGTAATCGTTGTAATCTTCATCCTCTTCATGAATCATAGGAATATCAGATGAGCGCTCTTGCAGTGTGGGTTTTGGTATGATATGTTGCTGTTGAGCAGGAAAGTTGGAACTTCCTAGGAATCGTCCTTGGGTGTTTGTTCCAGAGGTATCATAGTCGAAATCACTTGTATCAGTATCAATCAAAAGATCATTAGAGTGTCCCGTGACGATAAGTGGAGGACGCTCGGTCTTCTGAATTTGCTGGGTCCCAGATGGTCCCGCGACAACAATAGGATGACTGGATGGGGGGCCAGGGTGGTAATGTGACGGAATGGGCTCCTTCGCGGGATGTTGCTCCCAAATGGGATTCAGCTCAAAGTCATCTCCCTGGGTACGCTGGACTACAGAGGGCCCTGCAACACCAGTGTGATGGCTGGGTAGAGGATCAGGGCGAGGTGGTGGGACGAACCTATCGGGGACAGGTAGTGGGCTAATCTCCCATGCGGCGTTGAGCTCAAAGTCGGGATCCTCGGAGGCCGAAGTCGACATGTTTGATATGCTTGGAGTTATTGTTGTTCACGTTTTGGAGAGTTTCTAGCAGTACCGTTGAGCTGTGGTGTGATAATGGGTGATGATAAAAATTTGAGCGTGCAGGTTCCAAGATTATGTGGTGTAGAGATGAACGAAGGCTAACAGAGTGGATGGATGGATGGATGGATGGCGGGAGTTAAGCTAGCACAAGGGCGGGGCAGCTACTTAATGTTGTTCGTTTATGCACTCTGACTTGGCAACGGCAGTGGGAAGTAGGGGTCCCAGACGGCAAAGGGATTAGGGTTTGGGGTTTGCGAGCGAGGGTTCAAATCTACATGATACTACCCCAGCTGCCTCAGAGGCACGGAATATTGGCGTGGGGATTTTGCGGGCGAGTCCACACTTCTGTGCATCAATGAAAGGCGCATTTTCCGGCAGCTTCGATTGATGTCTCCGCTCTCCTCCTCATTCTGCGGTCCGAAAGGTAGGAATCTTACCTTTCCACCTTCCCCGTCTCATTGTAGATCTATCGAGCTGTGGTAGGAATCCTTGGTACAAAATCCACACTATTAGGCAACTACCAATTTTAGTGTGAATCAGATCTTCCAACCGGGACAGCACTGCTGCATCCCGCGGAAGCATCCTATACGCGGAATCATCCTATATGCAGAGAGGGGTCTCCTTTCCAGGTGGGCGTGCTACTACACATGGGTCCCCACACGCGGATTCTACAGATAAGTAGGGTGGGCATGACTGTTTTAATCTGTACTAGTCATTTTACCTGTATGTACTCTGTGGGGCAGTCTACTCTGACTCACAGCAAGTGATCACCACAACTCGTACATATGCATATGTACCACTAACAATTCGGTGTCAAAGCGGCTAGCATCAAAGTAAAAGCTGCATGCCTGTGCGAACATTGATATGTAGTGCAGTATCTCCCAAGATGCACGAACGCAACCACTCGTTATCACTCGGTTATATCGTACCCCTCATCGATGCCACTAGTATCCCACTGTACATAATCGACACTTCTCCAGCACATTTCTCTAGCTGATAGTTGCACTCCCCTTTCCCTCGCTTTGACCCTTACTTGGGTGACGAGGGTATTGAGGCGAGCGAAATGCAGAGTACAGAACCTATCTATGGAATACGGACATGGGGTACCTATACGTGGTCCGTACCAATTGATGCCTTATATACGGATGAGAAGATTCCGCGTATGGGGTGCAACAGAGTATATAGGTGGAAAACTAATAAATCTCAATCATGGTATATCACCCGCGGGCTTTAGTGACATCGTATTGCGTGTTATTGGCAAAGTCTAACTCGCCCATCTATCCAAGAGAAGATATATAAGTGATGAGGGAGTCGCTGCGGTATCTATAAATAGAGCATATCAACGAAACCTAGTACAAATATGAGTGAGAGCTAGTGAATCTAATAAAAGCAACTATCAGCCTCCAATGTCACGCTCTACAGCGAAACTCGCCTCGCCGACTCCGAGGTAATGTCTCGGCACGGGTTTAGGGAATAAGAGATATAACTTCAGTTAGACGGTAAGGGTCAGACCATCTTGACCTAACCGTCGGGCTCCATCGTTTCCTCGAACTCGGAGGGTCATATCTAGGCGTTGGTTTGTCCTTGAAAACGGTTCCACTGGAGCCGAACTAGATGGGTATAATACTGGGTACTAACTTAATCAACTGTATAGCTCTTTCAGGCTCGCCAGTGCTGAGGACCTTATTCACCGATGCCACGATCTGACACCCCAAGACATCCCCATCACGTCCTTTGCAACCGACCCCTTGCAGTAGGAGGTTCTATTTTCATGGTGCTCAACAGTTTTCTGACTAGCTATATACCTCTAGATGGCAGCATGACGCACATTCGGCGTTCTCAACATCCTTAGCTGCCAAAACGGACGAAATGAAACGTGCCAAGAGGGTGCATTGACAGCAGATAGTTGCCGGTCAAACACGTCGAAAAGCACAGTCTGAGCTGACAGACATGAGGTTGGCCAATTATTAGTACCCTAACCCTCTATATGCCAACAACTCTGCAACCAAGAACCTTGGTACACCTGGCGCTTCACACTATCTTAGCCGGAAAGATAGCAGAGTTTCCTTCAAGCTGCCTGTTAGAGTCTTTTGTTACCGCTTCATATCTCTGCTTTCGAGTGATTTCATTCGTACATGAGGTTGTACATATGCACGATATATGCAGTCAGCACGATACGAATCTAGAACATTTCCAAGCGATCCTAAGGGTGGAATGTGCTTTCAAACATCGGAGCTAACGATCACCAAGTATGTGCCTTATGAGCTAATAGGACCCGTGGCATAGTCACTTCGCCACATACTTCTGGTTATTTTCTTCGTAAGCGAAAGTGTCTGGGGCAATCGTATTGAGTATGAACATGAAGGAAGTAACGAGATAGCGCTGGGTTAATAGAATTTGGGTGGTCATGGATGTTTAATAGCTGCTACGGTTTGTAGTTTTACACTGGTTGTGCTCTCGGTCTGTCTCGTCTGGTAGAACACTAAAGATTTAGGGGCTGTCTTCTCCCTTACTTCTAGGTTATAAGGTAATCGAGTCGATGAGGTATCTTGCAGTTAGGGAAACTGTAGCGGCGGACCTTACAGTCGAGTGATGGGTGGTGATATCGAAGGCACGGCGCATTCACCACCAAAGAATGTGGTACGAATTCAGCCTTGAAAACAGCCCTTTTCTTGCGTGAACAGAGTCCAAGATGACATCGAAGGGCTAAATTTACTGGAGAATTTGCAGTTTTAAGGACACATCACCACATTTAACTCGATATCGATAGCGTATAAGGTTGGCGGGTGTGTTGCTGTTACATATTAGAGAGGAAGATGTTATCTCTGGATAAGGGAACCTGAAAGTCTATAGATATGTACGTTGTAGCAGCTAGAGAGTAAGGCTGTCGAACCCTAGTCGGCGATTATTGGGGCTGAAAAGGATGTCAAAATTTACCAATGGGACAATTCTAGAAGTAGGAATGTTCCATCCCCTAAGACCTTCTATTGGATCCTTGATCGAAGTTTTGATGTTGAGTTGGCGGCGCTCCATCTATGTACACAACATATTCGAGCGATTTTTCACCGGTAACCAATGAGGAGTGTCCGGATGTCAAGTGTTTCCACTCCGAAACCCTTCCATTTGCATAGCCTTGTGCCCAGCTACTATATTTGGCCGTCTGCTGACCATACGAAGCGAAAATGCCAACGAAGGTTTTACGAGCGCATTGTTAAGCTGCAAATTCTCAAGATCCGCGTGGGCGACAGTTCCAATTTTAATCCCTCTGCCCGCGTGGCCTTTCAACATTAGGTACTATGCTAAAGATCATAGGGATCTTGGGATCTTTGCAATGGATTTATCGAGTAGTACGACAGAATGTTGAAGGGCGTATGGGATTCACGGGTGAGCAGCGAGGATCCCACAACGTCGGGTATCAGGTGGGGCGTTTGGTCCTCAATAAACAGAATTTGTCAGAGTCGGAACAATTGTCAGTGACCGAAGTATATGTCAGCGAGCGAGCGTCTCTGGGCCAACACGTGTTAACCGTACGAAATTTGGCAGCGGCTGCGAGGTAGGATTCACTATTATTTCAAATATTGAGTGAGATTTCCTAGGGATACGTGTAGTATCCCCGGTTCCCGGACTAATGTTTGTCACCGCCAGCGAAAGATCTGCAAGATCTGATTCAATCCCTGCACAAGTAGCTTCTACATATCAATAGGCCGGGTTTGTATCACTACTACAATATATCATTCTCTCAGAAGATATGCCAAAACGCCATGGTATCTGGTAAAGTCAGACACTGAAGCTGTATCATCATTTTCACCACGCGCTACAGCATGTGGAGCTATTGGAGACCCTGGTGAAGGGGTAAACTGGATCTTGACGGCCTTGCAGAAATGGTATTGGAAGATTTCATTGGGGGAGATTTTCGTGATATATTTCGAAGCACTACCAACTGCACAGCCTCACAACCAAAGTTAACCCACTCCACTACTCTTAAGCCGGAGAAACAAAACGCAGCGGGCGCCGGATGAAGCATGGTGGCCGACTGCAAGGTTTCAAATCCGGATATCAGTTACTCACATAGAGCCTAATGTGCTATTGAAAGCTGAAAGAACTGGAATGTTGACAGAGTTCTTGTTCAATGATAGCTTTTAGGACACCATCCACAAAACAAGGGTTGCGGTTACACTTTGCCTGGGTTGGTTTAAGAAGGATGAGTGAACAACGACGTGGTAGGCAAAATTCAGGGAGAGAATTCTAAAATTAATCTGATTGCTTCTGCCATAGGTGCTCTCGTGCCTAGACGTTTTCGCCTCGCTCGTAAGCCTGCCAATCGTGCCTACGCAGAAATAATTGGCTGGCCATTAAGCTCGCATGCCAAGCCCCTCATACCAGGGGCTGGCACCTCATGCATACAGCCCAGGCGCCTTATTAGGGGCGTGGGCATGCCCAGCGCCCACACCTAACAAGCCGCTAGTGGGGCGCCTTGCACTGCACTAAGAAATCCCGGTATTTTTTCAAAATTGCAA